>Ga0208355_1001228_pt1 | contig 11327 bp, 7 predicted proteins | sample NGESurdeep072012_6_FD_184458 | JGI IMG/M metagenome (GOLD analysis project Ga0208355, IMG submission 184458) | Arctic peat soil microbial communities from Barrow, Alaska - NGEE Surface sample 210-3 deep-072012 (SPAdes) | ecosystem: Environmental > Terrestrial > Soil > Wetlands > Peat ... | reverse complement strand
CGGCCTGGCCCACGGCTGTCGTAGGGCGGCGGCTCGGCCCGATCGAAGCTGCTCCGCCGCCTCCGAGGCAACGTCGACAGTGGGAGCTGCCCACCCGCACAGAGCTCGGACATTCGCGGTTCCCCTCTCTGACGCTGGCGGCCATTTGCGAGAGGTGCCGACATCGGCACTCAGCGTAGTCAGTGGGAGGACGGACACTGGCCGTTATGCCTGTCACCGAGCAACCCGCTGCCCCTGCAGTTGAACCGCCGCGCCCACGGAGGGCCTCTCACATACTGCTGTCTTGGGCGACCGTCGTCGGTCCGTAAGCGGCGGGGAAGCGGACGAGCCGTCGACCCGGCCCTGTGTGGAGGCTCACCCCGCTCGTCGCCGCGATGGTTCCGATTTGAGCACGACGGCGGCGGGCGGCCGTCGCACGCCGTTGACCCAGGCGGTGCCCGCGGCCAGGCCGGTGTAGCTGTCGAGCTCGGCGCGCGCTGCGCACTGGGTGACCTCCGGACAGCCGGCGCACAACGCCATCGCCGGAGCCGCGGCCGCCTGCGCTTGGGCGGGGGTAGTGGCAGCAGCGTGCGCATTTTCGCACTCGGTCCACCACCGGCACTGCCCCTTGCAGGCCGCCTGTGTGATCGCGGCCGTGAGCTGGCGCGCCAGATGCGCTCTTGACATCGGCCTCACCGCGGTTCACCCCGCCGCCGCCGTGGGTGCCGGCGCAGCGCACCCACGGCGGCTGCGGTCAACAGCAGCAGCGCGGCAGTCGCGAGCGCCAGCCGCGGCAGGTCCAGCCCGGCGCCGCCGCTTCCCGGCAGCCGCAGCAGCGGGTGGTCGCCGGCGACGAGCACCTGGTGGGCGAGCAGCCAGCGCACCGCCTCAGCCCACCAGACACCCGCGGACGCCACTACCCCGCCGAGCGCCAGGAAGCCGACCATGACCAGGACGAACAGGTCGTCATCCGCAGTGCGCCCGGAACCGGTGGAGCTGGTCATCGCCCCGGTCCGAACGGATGCGACGTCGGGGCGCTCTCAGTCGGCCAGCGCCGCACGGTGAGCATGGCGTCCTCGTGGACCACCAACGAGCCGGCCTCGTCGTCGTCGCCGCGCCAGTCGATGCAGACCAGGTCTTCGTCGGTGACGTCGGGCTCGACGGACTCCACCAGCGCCCAAGTGGGTGGGCGCTCCTCGACGCACACCAGGTCGCCGGGTGCCAGTTCATCGACGCAGATCTGCTCGTCGACGTCGAGTTCCTCGTCGTCCTCGTCGCCGGCTCCCACTGCCACCGCCGCGGGCTCAGTGGTCGGGGCGGCGGCCGGCTCGCCGGCGAGGACCAGCCGGGGCAGCGGCCCGGTGTCGGCCGTCGCGCTGTCGGCTTGCTGCTCCGCGGCGGGCACCAGCTGCCCGCCGGCCACCGCCGCCCACTCCTGCGAGCGACCTTTCGCATCCGGGGTGGTCAGCAGCTCCTCGTCGAGGCGCACCCGCAGCCGCGGGTGGCGGGCGGCGGCCGGCTTGAGCCGCTCGAGCAGCGCCAGGTCGGCCGGGTGGCGCGCGGCGGCGGCCCGGCGCGGGTCCGGCGTCCAGTAGGCCTGGACCTCCAGCGGCCGGGCGTCATCCGAAACGGCGGTGGCCCGCCCGGCGATCCCCCGGGGCAGCGCCACCCCGAGGTGCGGGGACTCCCACATCATCATCGCGCCCTGCGGGGACAGCGGGCCGAGCGAGATCCGGGTGCCGAAGTTGTCGCGCATCTCCCCGCCGAGCACGTCGGCATCCGGGCGCTGCAGTCCCAGGATCACGTGCACCCGCGCGGACCGGCCCTTGCGCACCAGGGAACCGAGCTTCTCCAGCACCGGGCACCGCGTTGGCATGCCGGTGACCTTGATGCCGGCGTACCACTCGGCCACGATGGCGTAGAAGTCGCGGTACTCGTCCAGCACCAGGATCAGCGGCTCGAAGTCGTCCTCGGAGGCCGCGCCGGACTCGATCCGCGCGTACCGGCGTTCCATCTCCGCCCAGGCCTGGTAGATCACCACCACCTGGTCGGGCACCGTGGTCGCCACCACCTGCACGTTGGGCCAGCCACGCGTGCCGAGGAACTCGATCCGCTTGGGGTCGCAGATCCACACCGGCCAGCCCCGGAACGCCAGTTCCATCACCACGCCGTTCATCAACACGGTCTTGCCCTGACCCGTCTTTCCGATCACGAGCAGGTGCGGTCCGGTCCCACGCAGGTGCCAGGTCACCGTCTCGCCGTCCTCGTCCACGGCCAGCGGGACGTTCCACCGGTTCTCGGCGGTCACCACCGGCGGCGGGTGCGGCACCTGCTGGGGCAGCGTCGGGCGCAACTCGAAGCGGACGGTGTCGCCCTCGAGGTCCCACTGCGCCCGCCACCGGCCGGGCAGCATCGTGGACACCACCCGCTCCACCCGGTGCCGGTAGCCGGCGGCCGAGAGCTTGGTGGCGGCCTCGTGCCGGACGTCTACGGCGGCCAGCTCCCCGTGTTCCCACCGCACGCCGGTCACGGCCGCGGTCGGGCCGAGCAGCTCGCCGATCGTGCGTTCGGCCCGGACCTGCGCTGCTGGCGGCGGCTCGGCCTCCGGCCCGGGCGGCACCCAGCGCAGTGAGATCCGGCACCGGCGGCGGTCGTGCGCGCGGACCTCGTAGTCGGCGAGCAGCCGGCGGCCGACCGCGGCCACTACCGCCGGCACCCACAGCGGGTCGGTGTCGTCAATCCCCGGGGCGTAGTGCAGCTCGACCCGCCGCGGCACTCCCGGCCAGCCCCGCCGCCAGCAGTACAGCCGGACCGCGCGGCGATCCGGAACCCGCAGGCCCAGGGCCGGCGACAGCGCCTCCACCAGCCGGTCGGCCAGCTGGTTGCGGGTCCGGGTGCGCACCCCGCACACCCCGTGGGCCGTGCCGGCGAGCACCCCGGCACCCAGCACCGGGACGGCCAGGCCCGGGTGGTCGCACAGCGGTGCGGCCCCGAACCCGGCCACCCCGGTCGCCACCCAGGCGGTGGCCTGTCGGCCCCAGCTGGAGGCTCGCGGCGGGAGCTGCTGGGCCGGAGGCGGGGGCAACGCCGACCCGGGAGAACGGGCCGGCGGTCGGCGGACGGCGGTAACGGCCACGGTGGTCTCCCTTCAATGCACCTCTTCATCACGGAGAAGGTGCGCTGGAGGGGTGTGGTGTGACCGCGCATTGCTCTCATTGAGGCGCAGCGACCCAACTGTCGGCAACCCCGGGCATGTCGGCGGGGCAGCCGGCCAGGCAAATGGTTGGGGCCTGATGGGGTCCTGTTGGACCCCGACCGGTCGTCTTGACGATCTCCGTAAAATCGGCCGCAGGCGCGGTTCTCCCGAGGTTCCGACTGCGGCCGATTTCGCGTCCGGTCGCCGCCGCCTTGCCCGAGCCAAAGCTGAAGCCACGCGGACTTCACACCTCAGGGCCGGCCGCGGCCACCCTGCGTTTCGCAGTGGCTGGCGTAGCTGCTCCGGCCAGCGTCCCTTCCGACCCGGACATCGGCGGACGGTGGTAGCCCGCCAGCCGGAGCAGCGACTGAGAGGCAAGTGTGTCTAAGTGGCGCCACTGCTCGACACCTGCCAGGGACAGCAATCGGCACGCCAACACCAACCCGGATCAGCCGGCCGGCCGGTTGGCACCCGCGAACCGCGACCCGAAGTAGCCGTTGGCGAGCACGTTCGGGACTAGCTGGACGACGGCACCGCTGTCCGGGGCGTGCACCATGCCGCCGTGGCCGTCGGAGATCCCGACGTGCCCCAGCGGGCCGGTGGTGTTGAAGAACAGCAGGTCCCCGGCCCGCAGCTGCGCGGGCGGTATCCGGTGCCCGACGCCGAGCTGACTGGTGGTCAGGTGGTCGAGCGGCACGTGGGCGCCCTGCCACCAGGCATAGAGGGCCAGCCCGGAGCAGTCGAATCCCCCGCCGGTCGGGCCGTTGCGGTCGCCTCCGCCCCAGACGTAGGGCCGGCCGAGTTGGCTCAGCGCCGCAGCCAGCACAGCAGGGCCCGGGTTGCCGGCCGGGTCGGCGCCACCAGCTGCTCCCCCGGTCCCCGGGTCGGGCACCACGCCGGCACCCGAGCACCCGGTGGCCGCCGGCGGGTCCGTCGCCCCGGTCGCCGACCCGGCCGCAGTCGCGGTGGCCGACCCGCCCGCCCGGGCGTCGGCCGGCTCGACGTGCCACGGCTCGTAGTCCATCGGGTAGTTCAGTCCCAGCCGGGCGGCGATCGCGCGCATCTGCGGGGTCGAGTTGGGCGCGTGGTCGATGGCCAGGCCCTTGTTGTGGTTCGACGTGCCGGGCGGGGCGACCCACGTGCCGCGCCGCTCCGCCGGCGTCGAGTCCCAGATCGCCTGCTGCTCGGCCGCCGACCGGAAGCCGGAGACGATGGTCAGGTCGACCCCGAGCTCGGCGTGCACCGCCGCCCGGTAGCTCTCCCACAGCCCGGCGAAGCGGGGGTCAAGGCCCAGCTCCTCGGGCTCCACTGGACTGTCAGCGGTGGCCGTAGCGGCGGCCGGCCGCTCGAGCGGCGCGGTGGTCGGTGGGCTTGAGGGGTTGGACTCGGCCGCGAGCGCCACGTTGCCCGGGTCGCCCCCGAGCTCGCCCAGATAGGTCGTGACGTTGCGGGACCACTCGCTGTTGAGGTTGCCCGGGTCGTTGTGGGCGCCCACCGGCGCCCACTTGGCTCCGATCGCCGCCACCGAGGTGCGGCCCTGGGCCAGGTAGCCGTCGGAGATGCCCTGGCTGACCTGGTCGATGGCCTGCGCCCACGAGCCGAACCGGGCCGGGTGGTCCGGGCAGCCGTAGCCCCAGGCGTTGAACGGGGCGCACACGATCACCCCGAAGCTGCTCTCCGCGCCGGCGACCGCGACCACGAACCGCGGATCCACCTGGTGCCGGGTGCCGGCCTCGATCAGCGCCGGCCCTTGCTCGGACAGCGGGGAACCCTTGCCCGCCAGGTAGGCGTCCAGGCCGGCCGCGGTGACCGAACCGGGCATCACCCCGGCGCGACCGCCGGCACTGCACGAGCTGGGGTGCAGCAGGGCGACCACCACGAGCAGCGGCACCGCCAGCGCCCCGGCCAGCCCGAGCGAACCGGCCGCGGCCGCGGCGGCGAGCAGCCGACGCATCAGTCCGGCGGCTTCAGGGCCGGGACCGGCGGCAACGCCAGCGGGCGGGACCGACGCGCCTCGAGCGCGGCCCGCAGCCGCTGCGAGCTGTCCGCCGGCGTGGCCGCGGCGGTCCGGCCTACAGACAGCGGCCGGGTGGACCGGACCCGCGGACCCGGGGTCGGGCCTGCGTCCGGGGGTCGGCTCGGAGCCGCCGTCCGCGGGCGGGGCGGCCCGGGAGGTAGCGCGCGTTGCCCGGCGCTGAGTTGGCCAGCCAGGGCCGCGCGGCGGGCGGCCCGCAGGACCGGGGTCGCAGTGGCGGCCTTGCCGGCGGTCAGTACGGCGGTCGCCGCCGTGGTGGCACCGCCGCTGGCGACGGCCAGCGCGGTCCGGGTGCCGAGGCGCAGCAGTCTGCCGCCCGTACCGGCGCCGGCCTGCCGACCCTGCACGATCGCGGTGAGCCGCTGCGCCGCACCGCCGCCGACGGCGCCACCGGCGCCGGCCGGCCGGCCGCCGGAGCCGCGGCCCGGTCCGCCGCCGGGGCCTCCGCCCGGTCCGGTTCGCCAACGTCCGGCTCGCCCGCCGGCGTACCGGGCCGCCGCGGTGACGACCCGCCCGGCCACCCCCACCCCACCGGCCAAGCCGAATACCGTCGCGCCGTAGCGAGTCCCCACGGCTGCGCCGACGCGCCGGGCGCCGCGATAGGCCCCCGCGGCCATCCGCGTCCGGTAGTAGACGGCAGCCGGGTCGAACGGCCGGCGCTGGGGCAGCTGGGCTCCACCGCCGGGGCGGGTCGCCAGCACCTGGGCCAGCCGGTCGGCCCCGCGGCGCAGGGACTTGCGCCCGCGCCAGAACAGCACGGTCCCGGCCACCAGCAGGATGTCGACGAAGAAGAACGTCGCCATCACCCCGTCGCCGGGCTGGCCGGCTCGGAAGACCGCCTGGATGAGCAACAGGTAGCCGGTCAGGAAGACGATCGCGAAGACCAGGGTGACCAGGGACATCACCAGGTCGGCGACGGTGTGCCACAGCGGCCCGCGGGCCGGTCCGGGCAGCAGCCCGCTGACCAGGGTGACGATCGCCTTCAGCGACTGGTAGAGGGCGGAGAGGCCGGCCATCAGCACCGCCCCGGCCAGCACGATGGCGAAGACCAGCACCAGCGCGGCCGCCGGGCTGATGATGGCCGCACTGATGGCCTGGCCCGATCCCGGGTTGGCGGCGACGTCGCCGAGGGCGGAGTCGCAGCCGGCCACCGCGTCGCGGATCTGCGAGCCGTCGCCGTAGGGACCGCCCTTGACCGCGGTGTCGTAGGCGCCCTGGCACTTGCCGCCGTCGAGCACCGTGCCGAAGTTGAGGGTTTCGGCGGGCAGCCGCACGAAGGTGTCCGCGAGCAGCGCAGTGGTGTCTTTGCGCATCTGGTCGGCGGCGATCCCGGTCTGGCCGTCGTGCGCCAGGCCGCCCGCGATCGCCAGTCCGAAGTTCCGGCTGGCCATGATCATGCCGTTGTTGCCGGCGACCAGGGCGACCGGGTTGGCCAACACGCCGAGGGCCAGGCTGGAGATGATCAGGCTGGTGAACAGCTCAGTGATGCCCAGTGCCCACCGCCCCCGGGCCATCGCGACCACGGCGACGGTGGCGGCGATGGTGAGCAGCACCGGGGGTAGGCCGAACCGGTCAACCATGGTGGTGACGCTGCGGGACAGGGTAGACACCGGGGTGGCCAGCGTGGTCAGCCAGCCGAAGGACAGCACCCAGTCGATCAGCCAGATCGCGATCACGACGCCGGCTCGGTAGAGCTGCCAGAAGAAGTCGATCAGGGTGGACCAGATGACCTTGCCGGCCGAGAACATGCCGCCGCGGTCCAGGCTCATCTCGTAGTTCCACACACTGATGCCGTGTGAGTCGGTGAGGTGGATCCAAATCAGCGCCGCCGGCGTCTGGCCCAACCTGGCGCCGTCGTCGGCGAGCGCCCGGGCCGGCCAGCCCACCAGCGCCACCAGCACTGCGGAGGCGGCGGCGCACAGCCGGGCGAGCCACCGGCGGGCCCGGAGGCAGGTGCCGCCGGTCACGACGGCGGGCCGCCGGCCACCGAGCTGGTCCGCGGTGGCGAGGTGCGCACCGCGGCGTTACGGCCGGGCCGGGACGGCGCCAGCACCTTGCACCGGCCGATGTTGGCGGAGGAGTCCCGCAGGAACGCCTCCCCGCGGCGGTGCTCCTCGACCCCGTCCGAGCCGACCGGGGAGGTCTGCTCGGTGAGCAGCGTCACCAGCTCGTCGTCGTCGGGGTCCAGGCCCAGCCAGGCCAGCCCGCGCCGGGCCAGGGTCTTGTCCCGGTGCCGCATCAGGATCCGGGTCGGGATCAGGCCCCGCAGGGTGGGGCTGCCGAAGTCGGCCTCCGGGTCGTGCGAGCCCAGCAGCACGGCCGCCTGGTGCTTGCGCCCGTCCCGGACGAACTCGACCAGCTCCCGCTCCCCCTCCGGGCTGGCGGTGACGTGGTGCGCCTCGTCGACGAGGAACACCCCGAGCACGCCGGGATCGGCGAAGCAGATCTGCCGGGCCAGCGCGGCGATCAGCGCATACAGCGCCCGCCCGAACAGCTTCTCCAGCCCCAGCTGGTCGAACAGGTGCTTGTGCACCAGCTCCTCGCGGCTGGGGAGCTCCAGGGTGTGGGTGCGGATCACCACCGCGGGCGTGTCCAGCGCCAACACCGGCAACGACTCGTCGAAGACCACCCGGCCGAAGTCCCGGCGGGCGAACACGTTGACCGTGCGGGCCAACTCCCGCGCGCCGGGCAGCTCGCAGCCGCCCTCTTCCTGCTGTAAGTGCGCCAGCAGGCCGCCCAGGCCGGTGATCCCGTGCGCCCGCAGGTAGCCCGGGTCGAGCACGTCGGACAGCAGTACGCCGCGCTCCGAGGTGGGCGCGATGTTGAGCAACGGCGTGAGGAAGGACTGGGTCACCCGGGAGCCGACGACCAGCCCGAACAGCCGCAGCGGGTCCAGGCTGACCGCGGGGTCGTTGACGTCCACCACCATGGCGTCCGTCACCGAGGACGCCCAGCTGGCGTACTCCCCCAGCGGCGTGCGGTCCGGGCAGATCAGCCGTCCCCGGCGGTCCACCACCGCCCCGCCCAGGGTCTTCAAGGCGACACTCTTTCCCCCACCTAACTCGCCGGCGATGGCCAGCGAACCGGACACGTCCCGGTCCGCAGCACCGGCGATGTCGTGCAGCACCACCCCCGGTCGACCGGTGGTGATGTTCAGGCCGAGCAGGCTGCCGCGGGCGTCGCCGAGGGCGGAGCTGGCCAGCGGGACGGCGGCGGCCAGCGCCCGGCTGGTGGTGATCTGGGCGAACTCCCGCACCGCCTTGTTCGCCGGGGCGCCGGGCTGCATCGCCCACCACAGGTCTTCCTGGTAGCCCAGCGGCTGGACCAGCTTGAAGCCGGCGGCGCCGAGGTAGTCGGCGAGGGCGGCGGCCTGGGCGGTGGCGGTGTCCGGGTCGAGACCGGCGAGGGCGAACACCGTGGTGGCCTGCACCTCGACCTCGAGCTTGTCGGTGTCCAGGATCGCGGCGTACTCGGCCAGCTCGGCCGCCGCCCGGTCCAGCGCGCCCAGGCCGTGGGAGAGCTCGCCTTCGCGCTGGCCGTACTGCTCGTTGAGGTTGACCAGCGCCTTGCGGTTCTGAGCAGCCACCTGGGCGGAGGAGCGCACCTGCAGGCGCATCGCCCAGTCGACGTCGAGGCCGGACTCGTCGATCCGGCCGACGAACTCCGAGCCGGGGAAGGCCATCCCCTCGGCCGGGGTGTCGGTGAGCACCAGCAGGCACTGATAGGAGGCGGGGACCGCACCGGCGGCGCCGGGCTGGCTGACCTTGAGGTAGCGGCGCTGCAGCGGGTTCCAGCTGCGCAGCGCCCGGCGGTCCAGGTCACTCTGGCCGCCCTCGTCCAGCAGCGGCTCGGCCAGCGCCACCCCGGTGCGGGCGGTGAGCAGCCCGGTGGCGACGTCGGCGGCGCCGGTGGTCGTCGGCAGATCCAGGTCGGTGCCCAGCCCGCGCTGCTGGGTGTGGGCGTGCAGCCAGACCATCTGCGCCGGGGTGACGGCGCGAGGCTGCAGCGGCCCCGGCATCGCTGCGGCGACCTTGTCGGCCTGCTCCCGCCGGCGGGTCAGCTCGCCGGCACCAATGCCCGAGCGGGGCAGCGCCAGCGTGTCGCGCAGGCCCGCGGCGGCCGAGCGCATGGGCTCGACGTAACGGTCGCTGCCCCGGGCCGCGCCCAGTGGCACCGATAGCCAGTAGACCCGCTCCCCCGGGGCGACCGCGTCCAGGGTGTCCAGGGTCGCCTCGCACTCGGCGGCCCAGTCCGGGCAGTCCTCCAGGTGGACGCCCTCGATCATCCGCTCGACCACGGCGGCGGGGTCGAGCGTGGAGCACACCCCGAGCAGCAGCGACTCCCCGGGCAGCGCCCGGAACAGCGCCTGGTGCACGCCCCGCACGGCGTGTTTGTCCTTGTCCGGGCGAAAGCCGTAGGGCAGCGGACGCAGCAGCCAGTCCGCCCACACCGTGCCGGACCGGGTCCAGCGCAGGTTGCCGGCCAGGTTGCGGGTCGGTGAGCGCATCAGGTCCTCGCCGCGGGGGCCGAGCCCGACCGGGCGAGCAGCGCCTGCACCCCCGACAGGGCGGGTTGCCGCGGGGCGGGCACGGCAGCCTTCGGCAGTGGCCATGCGGCGGGGGTCGGTCGGCGGGTGCGCACGGGGACCGGGGCAGGTTTGGCCTGGCGGGCGGGTGCCCCCGCAACCGCGACGGGTGCCGGTGGCTCCGGGACCGGCGGGCGCAGCACGGTGATGCGGTGCCGGACCCGGTGCGGTCGGCGCACCCGCACCGCCCGGCCGGCGACCCGGCCGGTGCGCGGCGCGGCCAGGGCGTGCACGACGCCGGCGAGGACCGCGAGCGGGTTGCGGGCGCCGGGCGGGATGCGCCCCAGCACCAACACCACGCCGTAGGCGAGGCCGAGCAGGATCAGGGCGTTGCCGATGAGCCCGTGGTGCGCCCACAGCCCCATCGTGTTGACCCCGACGAACAGCACCACCCCGGCGCTGATCGCCTGGGTGAAGGTGTAGGGGCCGCCCCAGATCTTCGCGCCGTCCGGGGTACGGCCGATCAGCTGCGGGAACTTGCGGGCCCGGGTGTAGTACTTCACGACCTCGGGAGCCGGGGCGGTCACGGCCGACGACCGTCGCCGCTGCTGCACCGGGGGCCGGCCGCGTCCGGTGCGCCGGCCAGGGCCAGCACGCGGGCGCCGCCACCGGGGTCCGGCTGCAGCCGGATCGCGGCCGGCGTGCGGACCTCGCGGTCCACCCGGTCCCGCAGGTCGGTGACGTTCCAGACGATCCAGATGAACACGCCGGCGGCCAGGCCCGAGATGATGATCCGGGCGAACGCGCCGCGGGAGGCCAGCGCCTGGAAGATGACGAAACCGATGCCGGCGACGACGGAGAAGCCCCGGAAGAAGGTGCCGAGTTCGGCGACCTTGGTGTTGCCCCAGTCGAGGATGCCGTCGCCGGCGGCCAGCACGGCCAGGCCGTGGTGGGCGAGCTGCAGGGTGGACATGGTGAACCTCTCCGGGTGGGCGGTCAGCGGCTGGGCTGTCCGGTGGGAATGGAGCCGGGCGGCAGCGCAGGCTCGCCGGCGCTCGGGCCGGGTGCACCGGCCGCCGCGGACGGTGCGGAGGCGACGACGGGCGTCGGGTCGAGCGCCCTGACCTCCCACCGGCCGGCCCGGGCGGCCAGCGTCAGCGCGTACTGGACGCCGATCTGCTGGTTCGCCTCGGCGGCGGCCGAGGCGCTGACCAGAACGCGCAGCTGGGCGCCGGGGGTGGGCGAGCCGGCGCCGGTCATCGGGTCCCGGTCGACCATGACGTCGCTGACCTCGACCGTGCGGTAGGGCGGCGGGAGCACCGGGGTGATCTGGGTGCCCGGTGAGACGTAGCGGGTGACGTCGCCGACGCCGGTCAGCAGCGCGGACAGGAACTCCTGGACCGAACGGGCGAGGAGTTCGTCACCGATGGCCCGGTAGCGGTAGGCCAGCGGCGGGGCCGCCGCGGCCGCCGGGGCGGCGACCGGAGTGGGCAGCGCCAGGGCCACCAGAGCGCCGGCCTGGTAGCGGACCGGGACTTCGAAGTACCGGCGCGGGGCGGCGGCGGTCGCCCCTGGGGGCTGGGGCGCGGTGA
>Ga0208355_1001224_pt1 | contig 11338 bp, 9 predicted proteins | sample NGESurdeep072012_6_FD_184458 | JGI IMG/M metagenome (GOLD analysis project Ga0208355, IMG submission 184458) | Arctic peat soil microbial communities from Barrow, Alaska - NGEE Surface sample 210-3 deep-072012 (SPAdes) | ecosystem: Environmental > Terrestrial > Soil > Wetlands > Peat ... | reverse complement strand
GCAGCCGCCCTGCTCCGAGCCGGAGAACAGCCGCAGCCGCGGCGCGCGATATTGCTGGCCGCTCGCCCGGAATATTTCGCCCCAGGTGTCCTCGGTATTGCCCAGCACGGCTGCGACGAATTGACCCATCGCGTCGGTCGGCGCGCCGGTGCGCCGGTTGGCCGGCCGGTATGGCTGCTGGTAATGCGAGCCGCCGCCGATGAGTTCCGCGCCGCCGATCAGGATGCGCGGATCGATGCCGGTCGCCCAGCCGATCAGGCCGAGCACGATCACGGTTCCAATACCGAGGCCGCCGCCGCCGAACTGTATGCCGGAACCACCGCTTCCGCCGAAACCGCCGCCGGCGCCACGATCGTCCTCGACATTGTCGCTGCGGCGGAAATCATCCCAACGCATTTAAAACGCCTCCCCATTGCCGAGACGGATCATTACGCAAGCTCCTGCTGGCGTCCAACCGCGCACTTTTTCGCAGCCGCCGTAATCGATTAAGTCTCGGTTAAATAGGCAGAATTTGCCCAGTTGCGGGCGCGTTGGATAAACCGTTTCTTCACCTTGAGCGAACATGATGCAGGCCTGTCGGTTGTAGGTCCCGCGTCGCCGACCGCGTCACCTGAGTCAGAGTCCTGAGTCATGGTTGTGTCGCGTCGCGGGGCGCCCGGAAGGGCGCCCCGTGGAGTTTCAGAGACTCCCTCCCAACACCGCATCCTGGTCGGCGACTGCGTCGCCGAGATGGCGAAGCTGCCCGCCGGTTCCGTCGATCTGGTGTTCGCCGATCCGCCCTACAATCTCCAGCTCGCAAACGACCTTAAGCGCCCGGATGACTCGCATGTCGATGCGGTCACCGACGACTGGGACAAGTTTGACAGCTTCGCGACCTATGACGCTTTCACCAAGGGCTGGCTCAACGCCTGCCGGCGTGTGCTCAAGCCCGCCGGCACCATCTGGGTGATCGGGTCCTACCACAACATCTTCCGCGTCGGCGCGATGATGCAGGATCTCGGGTTCTGGATCCTCAACGATGTGATCTGGCGCAAGACCAATCCAATGCCGAATTTCCGCGGCCGCCGTTTCACCAATGCGCATGAGACCATGATCTGGGCCTCACGCGACGCTAACGCCAAGGGCTACACATTCAACTATGAGGCGCTCAAAGCCGGCAACGAAGATGTGCAGATGCGCTCGGACTGGACCTTTCCCCTTTGCACCGGCGAGGAACGCCTGAAAGGCGCCGACGGCAAGAAGCTGCATCCGACCCAGAAGCCGGAAGCGCTGCTGGCGCGCGTCATTCTGGCGGCGTCGCGGCCGGACGATCTGGTTCTCGACCCGTTCAACGGCACCGGCACCACCGGCGCAATGGCAAAACGGCTCGGCCGCCGCTTCATCGGCATCGAGCGTGAAGCGAAATACGCCAAGGCCGCGCAAAAGCGTATTGCTGGCGTTGAGTGCGTGCCCTCGCCGTCGATCGCGCCGTTTGTGACCGCGCGCGAAGCGCCGCGAGTGGCATTCTCGTTGCTGATCGAACGCGGCCTGGTGTCACCCGGCGCCTTGCTGGTCGACGCCAAGAAGCGTCACAAGGCGACGGTGCGCGCCGACGGCGCGGTATCGCTCGGCGATACGGTCGGCTCGATCCACCGCATCGGCGCGCTGGCGCAAGGCCTGGAAGCCTGCAACGGCTGGACCTTCTGGCACCTGCAGACGCCGAAGGGGCTCACGCTGATCGACGAGTTGCGCGCCGTGGTGCGTTCCGAGATGGCCGAAGCGGCGGAATAGCCTGCGTTAAGTCTTGGCGGATATCGCCTCGTAGAGAAGCTCGAGCGCGCGCTTGGCAAAAGCATCCATATTCGCCCGCCGGTCGGCGCTTCCCGTTTCCAACGTCATCGCGTGCTCGATCGGGCCGGCGACTGCCACGCAGGCGTGCCCCGCCAGATCGCCGTAGCGATTGCCGCTCGGCCCGCTCGCGCCGGTTTCTCCCAGGCCCCAAGTCGCGCCATGCCGCTCGCGTACGCGCCGCGCAACCAACAAAGAATACGCTTCGGTCGCGGGCCGCAGGCCTTGCATATCGGCATCCCTGATACCGAGCAGCGTAGCGCGCGCGACCTTCGTATAAACCACCGCACCGCCGACGAAGTAGGCGGACGCGCCAGGGATCGCGAGCAAGGCCGCGGCGATCAACCCGCCGGTAGAAGATTCGGCAATGGCAATTGTCTCGCGGCGCTCGATCAGACGAGACGCTATCTTCTCAGCGAGTGTTAATGACGGTTGCATCGCCATCCTCTTTTGGGTTTGTTCATTTGGTTTCGAGCGCGTGCGCCAGCACCTTGCGCATCACGTTCGGCAAGGCTTCGCCCGGCAAATCGACAAGTTTCACCCAGCGCGCGCCTTTCGGCGCCGGGGCCGCGCGCGGCACGGGCGTGATGAACACTGTGAGCTCAAGCGGAAAATGCGTGAACACGTGGCGCACGACGCCGGGTAACTTTCGCCATTGCGCCTTCGCTCGCAAAGTCGGGGCGGATCGCAGCGCGGATTTCAAATCGAAATCATGCGCCCATGCGCTGCCCGGCACTTCGGTCATGGCGCCGAGCAGGCCGCTCGAAGGGCGCCTGCGCAGCAGCACGCGGCCGTCGGCGCGCATCGCGACATAGGCCGCGCCGCGGCGCAATTTACCCTCGCGCTTTCGCGCCTTGCGCGGAAATGTCTCCTGAAGCCCAAGTGCCAGCGCGACACACGACTCGTTCCACGGGCACAGCGCACAGGCCGGCCGCTTCGGCGAACATATGGTGGCGCCGAGATCCATCAGCGCTTGCGCGAAATCGCCGGCGCGGCGCGCCGGCAGTAATGACGCCGCCAGCCGCTTAACGGTCGCCTTGGCCGCGGGCAGCTTTTCTTCTATGGCAAAAAGCCGCGCCACCACGCGCTCGACATTGCCGTCCACCGGCACCGCCGGCGCATCGAACGCGATCGCCGCCACCGCCGCCGCGGTGTAGTCGCCGATGCCGGGCAATGCCCGCAGCGCTTCGAGGTTATTCGGAAAAATCCCGCCGTGGCGCTCGACCACCGCGCGCGCGCAGGCATGCAGATTGCGCGCGCGCGCGTAATAGCCGAGCCCGGCCCAGGCGCGCAGCACGTCGTCGAGACTGGCTGCGGCGAGCGCGGCCACCGTCGGCCAGCGCGCCACGAACCGCGCGTAATAGGGCGCGACCGTCTTCACCGTGGTCTGCTGCAGCATGATCTCCGACAGCCAGACCCGGTATGGGTCAGGCTTCACGCCGCGTCGCGCGCGCCAGGGGAGCACGCGGCGGTGGCGGTCGTACCAAGCCATTAGGTCGGCCGGGTCCGGGACGCTTGCTGCTTTCTTCCGCCGCGGCAATCGGACTGCTAGGTTCATGGCGCCGACGATGGCATGAGAACCCCAGTTCATGAACAAGCCCTCGCGCAGTTTTCCCCGGCCGCTTTCGGAGTTCCTGGGCGCGACCTTGAGCGACAGCCTCAAGACGCAGGGCTTCGCTTCGACCGAAATCATCGCCCGCTGGGCCGATATCGTCGGCACGGAAATCGCCGCCCATAGCGAGCCGATGAAGATCACCTGGCCACGCGCAAATACGACCGGCGACATGGACGACGGCGTTCCGGAACCGGCCACCCTGGTGCTGCGGGTGGAAGGCCCGGCTGCGCTCGAAATTCAGCACTTGTCGGCGGTGATCCTGGAGCGGGTCAACCGCTTCTTCGGCTGGCAGGCGATCGGCCGTATCGCCTTGCGGCAGGCGCCGCTGCGCCGCCGCGAGCCGCCGACCCCGCCACCGCCGCTCGATCCGGAGGTCGCCGCCCGTATCGCCGCCAGCCTGCCGGCGATCGAGGACGAGGACCTGCGCCAGGCGCTCGCCCGCCTAGGTGCGGCCATCAAGCGAAAGTGAGCCTTTTCTGGACCTTGGCAGGGCGGCCCGCCATTGCCACAATTGTAGTATCGAGCTAGCCAACTCCCATTCGGCCCTAGCTAAAAGCCCACGGAGCATCAGTTGCATATCACCCGACGTGAATTCTGTAAGAGCACCGTCACCATAGCGCTCGCCGCCGCCGTGCTCGGCGCATCTGTGCTGCCGCCGTTCCCGAGCGATGCGCTGGCGGAAGCGGTGTCCACCGCCGACCTGATGAAGCCGGATGCGCTGCCCGATCTGGCCTTGGGCGACGACAAGGCGCCGGTCACCATCGTCGAATATGCCTCAATGACCTGCCCGCACTGCGCGCATTTCCAGGAGGCGACATTCCCGGAACTTAAGAAGCGCTACATCGACACCGGCAAGGTCCGCTACATCCTGCGCGATTTCCCGCTCGACAATCTGGCGGGCGCGGCGTTCGTGCTCGCGCATTGCGCCGCCAAGGACGACAAGAACAAATATTATTCCATGATCGACACGTTGTTCAGCCAGCAGCGGCAGTGGGCGGTCGAAAAACCGATCCCGCCGCTGATGGCGATTGCCAAGCAGGCCGGCCTCACCGAGCAGAGTTTCAACGCCTGCCTGACGAATCAGAAGGCCTGGGATGCCATGGAAAGCGTGCGTCAGCGCGCCATGAACCAGTTCAAAGTGCAGTCGACCCCGACATTTTTCATCAATGGGACGCTGGTCAACGGCGCCGTCTCGATCGAGGACTTTGCCAAGGTGATTGACCCCTATCTCAAGGGCGGATAAGGGTTTTTCGGCGCGGCGCGCTGCCCGCGGCAGCGCCATTCCTGAGCCGGGCCAAGCCGAAAGGTCTGGAAAACCACGCTTCTCCACCGCTGCCCTGTTGCTCAAGCGGGCGCGGCGATTCATTCTCCGGCCGATGCAGCACAAGCCAGCCAGCCTTCGGGGCTATGCCCCGGACAGGATTACGATTCTGCCAAATGCAACACCAAGCGCGACCGCGGGCTCCCGCGCGGCGCATGATCCCGAAAAGTGGGAACCGGTTTTCGGACAAGATCATGCGCAGACAAAAAACTTCGAGGCCTGAATTATGAAACTTACGCGGCTGCGCCTGATCGGGTTCAAGTCGTTCGTCGAGCCGACCGATTTCCTGATCGAGCCGGGGCTCACCGGCGTGGTCGGGCCGAACGGTTGCGGCAAATCCAACCTGGTCGAAGCGCTGCGCTGGGTGATGGGCGAGTCCTCGTACAAGTCCATGCGCGCTTCCTCGATGGACGAGGTGATTTTCTCCGGCACCAATAATCGCCCGGCGCGCAACAATGCCGAGGTCGGGATATCGATCGACAATGCCGAACGCTCGGCGCCGTCCGCGTTCAACGATTCCGACGCCATCGACATCGCCCGCCGCATCGAGCGCGAGGCCGGTTCCACCTATCGCATCAACGGGCGCGAAGTGCGCGCCCGCGACGTGCAGATCCTGTTCGCCGACGCCTCCACCGGCGCGCGCTCGCCGGCGCTTGTGCATCAGGGCCGCATCGGCGAGATCATCCAGGCCAAGCCCGAACAGCGCCGCCGCGTGCTGGAGGAAGCCGCCGGGGTCGCCGGCCTGCATGCACGCCGGCACGAGGCGGAACTGCGGTTGAAGGCGGCGGAAACCAATTTGCTGCGGATCGAGGATGTGATCGGCCAGCTCGCCGCCCAGGTCGACGGGCTGAAGAAACAGGCGCGCCAGGCGATCCGCTATCGCACCGTGTCCGCGCAAGTGCGCAAGTCGGAGGCGACGCTCTACCATCTGCGCTGGGCCGCCGCGAGCGGCGAGGTGACCGAGGCCGAGCACGCCAAGGATGTTTGCGTGCGCGAGGTCGCGACCCGCACCGGCGCGCAAGCGGAGGCCTCCAAGCGCCAGGCGCTGGCTTCCGCCACGCTGCCCGAATTGCGCGAGGCCGAGGCGCGCGCCGGCGCCGCTTTGCACCGGCTCAATATCGCGCTGGCCGACCTCGACCGCGAGGAAGCGCGCGCCAAGGACCGCATCGCCGAACTCGATCTGCGGCTGGTGCAATTCGCCGCTGACGGCGAGCGCGAGCGCAAGCTCGCCGCCGACGCCGAAGCGGCGCTGGCGCGTCTGGCCGCCGAGGAAGACAACATCCGCAAGGAAGCGCGCGAAAGCGCTGGCCGCCGTAGCGGCGTCGATGCCAAAGTGGCGCTGGCCGATGGTGAACTCAGCGCCGCCGAGAAGATTTTCTCCGATCTGACCACCGCGCTCGCCGATCTCACCGCCCAGCGCCACCAGTTCGAGAAAGCCGCGCGCGAACAAGGCGAGCGCATCGCGCGCATCGCCGGCGAGATCGCGGCGATCGAACGCGAATTGGCCACGCTCAAGAGCGCCAACCACGCCCCGCTCACCGCCGCGGTCGAAGGCGCACAGGCAGCGCTGACCGAGGCGGAAGCCGCCGCCGTCGCCGCCGAGGCCGCGCACAACAATGCGCGCGTGGATATGGAAGCCGCGCGCGCTGGCTTGAGTGAATCCGAAAAGCGCGTGCAGCGGCTGGAGACCGAGGCCAAGACGCTCGGCCAGATGCTCTCGCTGGAGACGCGCAATCTGTGGCCGCCGGTGATCGACCATGTCTCGGTCGACAAAGGTTACGAGAAGGCGCTGGGCGCCGCGCTCGGCGACGATCTCGACGCTCCGGTCGATGCCTCCGCGCCTATGCACTGGTCGAAAGTTGCAAGCGACGCCAGCGACCCGGTTTTGCCGAAAGGCGCCGAGCCGCTCTCGCGCTTTGTCAAAGCGCCGGCGCAGCTGGCCCGCCGGCTGGCGCAGATCGGCGTGGTCGACCGCGAAACCGGCAGCAAACTCGCCGTAACCCTCAAGTCCGGCCAGCGGCTGGTCTCGCGCGAAGGCGATCTCTGGCGCTGGGACGGCTACGTCGCGGCCGCGCATGCCCCGACCGGGGCGGCGCGCCGGCTGGCGCAGCGCAGCCGCTTTGCCGAGATCGACGGCGAACTGGTGACGGCACGCGCCGAGGTCGACGACAAGCGCCGCGCGCTTGATAGCGCGCAAGCGGCCTTCGATGCCGCGAGCCACACTGAGACCGAGACGCGCGCGCGCGAACGCGACCTCAACCGCCAGGCGGCGCGGCTGTCCGCGCTGGCCGAGGCGCGCACGCGCCTGACAGCGAGCCGCGACGAGGCGATTGCCGCCAAGGCCGAGGCCGAGCGCGCGCTGTCTGCGCTGGCGCCCGCCGCCAAAATTGAAAGCAAGCTCGCCGCCGTGCGCGACGACATCGCCGGCAAGCGCGCCAAGCTGGCCGAGGTGCACGCCGAGCAGCAGGCGATCGTGCGCGAGGCGGAACTGGCCGACCGGCGCCTGGCGGCGCTTGCCACCGACAGAGCCGGCTGGATCGAGCGCCGCGACGGCGCAGCGCTCCAGATCGCCACCCTCGACCAGCGCATCGCCGAGGCCAAGCGCGACCGCGCGGAACTGGAAAACGCGCCGCAGATTTTCGCCGGCAAACGCAAGATCATGATCGGCGAAGTTTCGAACGCGGAAACCGCGCGGCGCGCCTGCGCGGACCGCCTGCAAGAGGCCGAGAACGCGCTGGCGGAAGCCGACCGCGACGCCCGCGCCGCTTTGGAAGCCGCCAGCGCCGCGCGCGAGGAACTCGCCCGCGCCGAGGAGCGCTTCGAGGGCGCCAAGCGGCGGCTGGCCGACATTGGCCGCGAAATCCACGACATGCTGGAGATCGAGCCGTCGGCGGTGGCGGAACTCGCCGGCATCAAGCCCGGCGCTGAACTGCCGGACCTGGCCGAGATCGAGGCGACGCTGGAACGGCTACGCCGCGAGCGCGAGCGGCTGGGCGCGGTCAACCTGCGCGCCGAGGAAGAGCTGCGCGAGGTCGAGACCCAGCACATCACGCTCGCCACCGAGCGCGACGACCTGGTGGAAGCGATCAAGAAACTGCGGCTGGGCATCCAGAGCCTCAACCGCGAGGCGCGCGAGCGGCTGCTGTTGTCGTTCGAACAGGTCAACAAGCACTTCCAGCATCTGTTCACCCGGCTGTTCGGCGGCGGCACCGCCGAATTGCAACTGATCGAAAGCGACGATCCGCTCGAGGCCGGCCTCGAGATCATGGCCAAGCCGCCGGGCAAGAAGCCGGCGACGCTCTCGCTGCTTTCGGGCGGCGAACAGGCGCTCACCGCGCTAGCGCTGATCTTCGCGGTGTTCCTGACCAATCCGGCGCCGATCTGCGTGCTGGACGAAGTGGACGCGCCGCTCGACGATCACAACGTGGAGCGCTTCTGCGACCTGCTCGACGAGATGACGAAGTCCACGGATACGCGCTTCGTGATCATCACCCACAACCCGATCACCATGGCGCGGATGAACCGCCTGTTCGGCGTCACCATGGCCGAGCGCGGGGTATCGCAACTCGTGTCGGTCGATCTGGAAGTCGCGGTGCGGTTCCGGGAAGCCGGCTAACCCGCAGTCCCGGTCCGGCGCCGCCCGTTGTTCGGCTCGTCGGCAAGCCAAGCGGAACTTGTGGCCCAGACGTGCTCCTGCCCGCAGTTCGGGCAGAGTATGCGGGCGCTGACCTTGGGCAATTTGCGGAACACAGTCGGCTCGACCTCAATCGCGGTCGACACCGGCTCACCGGTAATGGGGCACCTAATCATCATGGAACTCATGGCCGGGCCCTCCGAATGGATTTGCATCCCAACGCGATACTCAATTGAACTCTTGGGATCATGGAACTCTTGGGCGCATGGAACCTTGGGATCGTGACCGCCTTAAGACCGTCTGCCCCCTGTGGATAAAGTCTTGGTGATCGCTGCGAACCCCGGAACCAATCCCGGGTGGCTGCGTTATTGGGGGTGTGTTTCAGTCGGGCGGCTCCCCCCTTACCCCCCGAATAGCCGTCTGGCGATAAGGCCTCGAGCTTCGGCTCGGGGCCTTTTTTTCAATATCAATAGGTTATGGGGCATCTCGCGGGCGGGACGCCGTGCCGGCCGCCCCCTACCCGGTTGCCGTTGGCTTGCTGCATCCCATCTAGGCTAAGCTAGTTCCGTTCCAACGTTTCCCTTTCAGGAGCCGTTCCATGTCCACCACCGGCTGGGTCGTTCTCGGCGTCGTTGTCGTGATCGTGATCTGGGCGATCAGCATCTACAACGGCCTGGTCGCCATGCGGCAGAGGACCAACCAGGCGTTCGCCGACATCGACGTGCAACTCAAGCTGCGCCACGACCTGATCCCCAATCTGGTGGAGACGGTGAAGGGCTATGCCGCCCACGAGCGCGGAACCTTGGAGGCCGTGATTGCGGCCCGCAACACCGCCATCGCCGCGCCCGGCGTGGAGCAGAAGGTGGCGGCGGAAAATATGCTCAGCGGTGCATTGCGGCAATTGTTCGCGCTGTCGGAGAACTATCCGAACCTGAAGGCCAATGCGAATTTTCAGCAGTTGCAGTCGGACCTCTCCGACATCGAGAACAAGCTCGCCGCCTCGCGCCGCTTCTACAATAACGCGGTGCAGGAATATAACACCGGCATCCAGCAGTTCCCGGCCGCGCTGTTCGCCGGCATGTTCGGTTTCGGCCAACGCCAGTTCTTCGACGTCGGCGAGGACCGCGCGCAACTCGAGCAGGCGCCGAGCGTGAAGTTCTAGGACGCGGGTCGCCGCGTCCCTTGCCGAAGGACGGAGCATGGCCGCCTACGGTCTCTACACCCATATCCAGTCGAACAAGCGCCGCTCGGTCGCGCTGCTGATCGGCCTGTTCTTCCTGGTCTATGTGATGGTGTTCGCCGGCGCGCTCTTGGCCGAGTCGCTCACCGCATACGACAACCAGCCGCTCGATTACCTGATCCGCGCGGCCGAATTCGATTTCATCAAGGCGCTGCCGTTTGCCACCGTCGGCACCGTGATTTGGATCGCGATCGCCTACAAATTCCACCAGCGGATGATCGACGCGGTCACCGGCGCGCATGAAGTCAGCCGGACGGAAGAGCCGCGGCTCTACAATCTGCTGGAGAACCTCTGCATCTCGCGCGGCATCACCATGCCGAAGCTGCGCGTCGCCGACGACGACGCGCTCAATGCCTTCGCCACCGGCCTCAATGACAAGCAATATTCCATCACGGTGACGCGCGGGCTGATCAACGCGCTCAACGATCGAGAAATCGAATCCGTGCTCGGCCACGAACTCACCCACATCCGCAATGGCGACGTGCGCATGCTGGTGATCGCGGTAGTGATCGCCGGCGTGATTTCGTTCTTCGGCGAACTGGTGTTCCGCGTCTTCTTCCAGAACGTGTTCTGGGGCGGTGGCCGGCGCTCGAGTGGCGGCGACAAAAAGGGTGGCGCCGGCATCGCGATCGTGATCGCTTTGGCGATCATCGCGCTGGTCTGGATTCTGTCGATCATCATCCGCTTCGCGCTGTCGCGCCAGCGCGAATATCTCGCCGATTCCGGCTCGGTCGAGTTGACCAAAAACCCCGACGCCATGATCTCGGCGCTGCGCAAGATCGAGGGGCGCGGCGAAATCCCCGGCGCCAATTCCGCCGTGATGGAAATGTGCATCGACAATCCGCGCGAGGGATTTTCCAATATTTTCGACACCCATCCGGCGGTCGATAAGCGGGTCGAGGCACTGGTGAAATTCGCCGGCGGCCATGATCCCGGCCCGCTGGCGATTGCGGCGCCCGAGGAGGCCTCCGCCGCATCGGAGCCGCCTCCGGGCGGCCCATGGGCTGGCGACACCCCGCAGCAAGGCGCCGCGCCGTCTGGCCCGTGGGCGCCGGAAGCGGGCCCCAAGGCGCCCGGCCCAAGCGGTCCGTGGGATCCGCCGCGGTAAATTTTAGCTGCGCGTGATCTTGTCCGAAAACCGGTTCCCACTTTTCGGGATCACGCGCTAATGCCCCTCGAACGAGATCAGCGTCCTGACCGGCACGTCCATCTTGCGCAGCTTGTCGGCACCGCCGAGTTCCGGCAAATCGATGACGAAGCAGGCGGCCAGCACGTTGGCGCCGAGCTGGCGCAGCAGCTTGACCGCCGCTTCCGCCGTGCCGCCGGTGGCGATCAAATCGTCCACCAGCACCACGCGCTCGCCCGCGACCAGCGCGTCGGCGTGCATCTCAATCATGTCCTCGCCGTATTCCAACGCATAGGCGACGCTCACCCTTTTATGCGGCAGCTTGCCCTTCTTGCGGATCGGCACGAAACCAGCCGACACCTGGTGCGCCACCGCGCCGCCCAGAATAAAGCCGCGCGCCTCGATGCCGGCGACCTTGTCGATCTTCATGCCGGCCCAGGGCTGCACCAATTCGTCCACCGCGCGGCGGAACGCACGCGCGTCGCCGAGCAGCGTGGTGATGTCGCGGAACATGATGCCCGGCTTGGGATAGTCCGGGATCGAGCGGATCGAAGCGCGCAGGTCGAAGTCGGGAG
>Ga0208355_1001214_pt1 | contig 11425 bp, 12 predicted proteins | sample NGESurdeep072012_6_FD_184458 | JGI IMG/M metagenome (GOLD analysis project Ga0208355, IMG submission 184458) | Arctic peat soil microbial communities from Barrow, Alaska - NGEE Surface sample 210-3 deep-072012 (SPAdes) | ecosystem: Environmental > Terrestrial > Soil > Wetlands > Peat ... | reverse complement strand
GACGGAGCTCGCCCGGGCGCTCGCCGCGTTCCTCTTCGACGACGAGCAGGCGATGGTCCGGATCGACATGTCCGAGTACCTGGAGCGGTTCTCTGTGCAGCGCCTGATCGGCGCCCCCCCGGGCTTCGTGGGGTACGAGGAGGGTGGCCAGCTGACCGAGGCGGTCCGGCGGCGTCCCTACCAGGTGGTCCTTCTCGACGAGATCGAGAAGGCGCACCCGGAGGTCTTCAACGTCCTGCTCGCGGTCCTCGACGACGGGCGGCTCACGGATGGCCAGGGCCGCACCGTGGATTTCAAGAACACCATCGTGATCATGACCAGCAACGTCGGGAGCAACCTCATCACCGGCTTCACCGGGCACCCCGGCGCCGAAGACTCGGCCTACGAGGCGATGAAGCGGCAGGTGATGGGCGCGCTGCGGACGGAGTTCCGGCCCGAGTTCCTCAACCGGGTGGACGAGGTTCTCGTGTTCCACTCCCTCTCGGAGGGGGACCTCCAGCGGATCGTGGAGCTCCTGCTGCGGGACCTGGTGCGACGCCTTGCGTCGCACGACCTGACGATCGCGGTGTCGCCGTCAGCCGAGGCGGTGATCGCCCGGGAGGGCACGGACCCGTCCTACGGGGCGCGCCCTCTGAAGCGGACAATCCAGCGTCTGGTGGAGAACCCGCTGGCGCGGGCACTCCTGCGCGGCGAGTTCAAGCCCGGCGATGCGATCGCGGTCGATGCCGACCCGGTCTCGGGCACCCTCGTGTTCACGAGCAGCAGCGCGACGGTCGTGGCGGACGCGTCCGAGCGGCGCGACGCCCGCGGCGGCGATGCGCGGCCCGGTCCGGAGCCGGCGCCGTCGGTGCTGGACCTGCCGTCGACGCGGAAGAAGGAGCGCGACGAGGGCCCACGTCTCAACTGACGGCGCCCCCGGGCGGTGGTGGGTCCCTGGGCCGGCCGTATGGGTCCATCCGGCCGGCCGGCGCGCTGTCGCGGTCGCACTAGGATGGAACGGATGACGCCCGACGATGTCCGCTCGCGCATGCGCGCCGCGCCGCAACCGCTCCCGCCGCCGCCGGTCTGGCTGCGCCCGGAGCGGCTCCCCGATGGCGTCCCGTTCGACCGGCCCGCCTCACCACCCGGTGCCCGGCCGGCGGCCGCGCTGGTCCTCGTCTACCCCGGTCTCCACGGGGAGGCGATGCTCGTGCTCACGGAGCGCGTCCACTACGGCGGCGACCACTCGGGCGAGGTGTCCCTGCCGGGCGGGAAGGTGGACCCGGGCGACGCCGACGCGGCCGCGACCGCGCTGCGGGAAGCTACGGAGGAGGTCGGGCTCGATGCCACGTGGGCCGGTGTCGAAGTTGTGGGCGGACTGGACGCACTGTGGATCCCGCCCAGCAACTTCCGCGTCGTGCCGATCGTGGCGGTCGCCGCCCGGCGGCCCGTCTTCGTACCGGATCGCCGAGAGGTGGCGGCGATCCTCGAGGTTTCGGTGACCGCGTTCCTGCCCGATATCGCGCCCGTGATCATCGACCCGGATCCGACCGGCCGGCCCCTACGCTACGGCGCGTACATGGTGGAGAGCCGGATCGTGTGGGGCGCCACGGCGGCGATCCTGGGCCAGTTCGGGGCCGTGCTCGGGGCGCGGTAGAGCCGCCGAGCAGCGCGGCAGGCGCGTCCGAGCGTCAGAGGGGCTCGCCCTCGGCGGCAGTCTTCGCGTTCGATGCCACGCCGGCTGCCAGCGAGCCTTCGCCTGTCGGGGCCGGGGCCACCCGGTCGCCCACCTCCCCGCTCCCGGCGAGGTCGCCCGCGGGCAGCTCCAGCGCGCGGCCGTCCAGGATCCCGCGTGCGGCGGCATCGTCGGCGCCGGCGAACTCGACCCTGAACGCGCGCATCTCGGAGAGCTCGGTCCAGGCCGCGTGCTCGACGCCGGCCGGCCAGAGGACCGCTTCGCCGGCCGCGACGCGCGCCCGCTCGGCGCCGACCTGGACCCAGCCGCCGCCCTCCACGATGACCAGCCAGGCGCTGTTCGGGCTGGAGTGCAGGTCCATGGTGGCCCGGCGTGCGAAGGCCAGCTCCGCCACGACGCCGCGCGCATCCGCATGGATCACCTGGGACGCGACTCCCATCGTTCCCGCGGGCCCGTCAGGGCGCCGGTGTCCGACGCCGAAGCGGCGGATCTCCATGGCTCAGCCGCGGCGCCGCCGGGCGCGCTTGGGCCGGATCGTCGATTCGGGGTGCGCGAACTTCTGCTTCGAGTAGAAGCGGGCCTTGGCCAGCTGCTGCTGGTACCGCGCCAGCTCCGGTGGGAAGCGCACGAACCGGACCCAGGCCAGGACGCCAAGCCCGATTGGGACGGTCACGACGGTGAAGATGAAGTCGAAGTGGAAGATCGCGTAGACCAGGAGCAGGAAGAAGATCGTGATCGACGTCCAGAGCAGCCACTCGTAGAGGTCGAGGTAGGGCGGGTGGCGTCGGAGCTGCCGGGTCCGGACGTTGTACAGGATCACGACCGCCACGATCCCGACCAGCGAAAAGATCCAGATCGCGTTGAACAGGTCCGGGAAGAGCCTGTCGTTGAACGTGTCGAACAGGTACTCCCAGGGCGGGCGGGTCACGAGCTCGGGCCTCCGTCGCTTGGTGGGCTCGGCGGACCGCAGCGAGCGGTGCGACCGAACCTTGGGCGCCGCCACCCGGCGCCGGACGCTGAGTATGCCACGCTCGGAGGTATACTCGCCGCCAGGATCGAGGCCGCCCAGTCGCCCAGGGCGGCCTGTGCCCGGGCGTGCTGACGCAGGAGGTTGATCCGGGTGCGAGCCCTCCTATCGGTTGCGAACCGCGAAGGGATCAGCGCGCTCGCCCGCGACCTCGCCGGCCTGGATGTCGAGCTCTACGCCACGGACGGGACCCGGGAGCACCTGCTCGCTGACGGGATCGACGTGCTCCCGGTGGCGGCGCTCACCAAGGTCCCGCCGCTCGTCGGCGGCCTGGTCAAGACCTTCCATCCGGCCGTCTACGCCGGAATCCTGGCCCGCCGCGACCGGCCCGCAGAGCTGGCAGAGCTTACCGCGCTCGGGATCGGGCTGCTGGACATCGTGGTGGTGACCGTCACGCCGTTTGCGCCGCAGGTCGGCGAGCGGCGCGTCCCGCTGGACGAAGCGCTCGAGATGATCGACGTCGGCGGGACGGCCCTGCTCTCTGCCGCCGCGCGGAACCACGCCGGCGTGGCCGCGGTCAGCAGCCCCGCGTCCTATGCGGACCTCGTCGCGGACATCCGTGCCCGCGGCGGCGTCTCCGCGGAGCTGCGCCAGCGGCTGGCCGCGGAGGCGTTCGCCGTCATCGCGGCACACCATGCGGAGGTCGCGGCCTACTTAAACCAGGTGACGGGGACCACGTTCCCGCCCCACGTCTCGATCGTGCTGGAGAAGGTGACCGACCTGCCCTACGGGGAGAACCCGCACCAGCGGGCCGCGTTCTACCGGGAAACCACGCATCGCGACGGCACGCTGGCCGACGCGGTCCAGCTCCAGGGCCGCCAGCCGACCTTCAACGACCTCCTGGACCTGGATGCCGCGTGGCAGATCGCGCGCGACTTCTCGGCCCCGACCGCGGTCGTGGTGCGCCACACCGACCCGGTTGGGCTGGCCTCTGACGACGGCCTCCCGGAGGCCTACCGGCGGGCGCTCGAGACGGACCCGGCCGCCGGCTACGGTGCCATCGTCGGGGTCAACCGGCCCCTCGACGGCGTCACCGCGGGCGAGATCGCCGCCGGGACGTTCGAGGCCGTGGTCGCTCCCGGCTACGACGAGGCCGCGCTGGCTGCCCTCGCCGTGCGGCCCGGGCTGGAGGTCCTCCGCGTGCCGCCCAATCCGTCCGACGGGCTGCGCGACTACGGCATCGCCGCGCTCGACTTCAAGCGGATCGGCGGCGGCCTCCTCGTGGAGACCCTGGACCACACCGCCCTGGACCGCGGACAGCTGCGCGTGGTAACCCAGCGCCGGCCGACGCTGGAGGAGCTGACCGACCTGATGTTCGCCTGGCGCGTGGCGGCCCACGTCCGCTCGAACGCGATCGTCCTCTGCCGGGACCTCCAGACGATCGGGATCGGGGCCGCCCAGGTGAGCCGGCAGGTGGCCGTGGAGATCGCGCTCCGGCGGGCCGGCGACCGGGCCAGGTTGGCCGTGATGGCCTCGGACGCGTACTTCCCCTTCCCGGATGCCATCGCCCACGCGGCGATCGCCGGGGTCACCGCGATCATCCAGCCCGGCGGCTCCCGTCGCGACGAGATGGCGATCGAGGTGGCCGACCGCCACCATCTCGCGATGGTCTTCACCGGCCGCCGCCACTTCCGCCACTAGCCGCGCGCACACCCAACCCCCGGATCCCGGCCGCCCCACGTGGCCCGCGACAGGAGGAGCGTCCCATGGAACGCCTGCTGGCCCTGGAGATGATCCGCGTCACCGAGGCCGCCGCGATCGCGTCCGCGCGGCTGATGGGCCGCGGCGACACCATGGACGCGGACCGGGTCGCCGTGGAAGCGATGCGGCGCACCTTCGACGAGATCCCGATCGACGCCCGGATCGTCATCGGCGAGGGCGAGCGCGACCAGGCTCCCATGCTCTACATCGGCGAACGGGTCGGCGATTCTAAGAGCGCCGTCGGCGAGGCGCCCGAGATCGACATCGCGGTGGACCCGCTGGAGGGGACGAACCTGGTCGCCTACGGCCAGGCGGGCTCGATCACGGTCCTCGCGGCGACCGAGCGGGGCGGGCTTCTGAACGCCCCCGACTGCTACATGGAGAAGCTGTGCGTCGGGCCCGTCGTGGCGGGCAAGGTGGACATCACCGCGCCGCCGGCGGAGAACCTGCGGCGGATCGCCGCGGCCCTTGGCCGTGAAGTCAGCGACATCACGGTCGTCATCCTGGAGCGGCCCCGCCACGAGGCGCTCATCGCCGAGGTCCGCGCAGCGGGCGCCCGGATCAAGCTGATCAGCGACGGCGACCTCGCCGCGGCGATCTCGTGCGCCGTCTCCGGAACCGGCGTCCACGCGGTCATGGGTGTCGGGGGCGCCCCGGAAGGCGTGATCACCGCGGCCGCGCTGCGCTGCCTGGGCGGCGAGATCCAGGCGCGGCTCGTCTTCCGGAACCCCGAGGAGCAGGCGCGGGCCACGGCCATGGGCCACGGCGACCCGACCCGCGTCTACCGGACAGACGAGCTGGCCTCCGGGGAGAACCTCGTGTTCGCGGCCACCGGCGTCACGAAGGGCGACCTTCTCGAGGGCGTTCGGTTCTTCGGCGGCGGGGCCCGGACGCACTCGCTCGTGATGGCCTACCAGACGAAGCAGGTCCGCTTCGTCGACACGGTCCACATGTTCGACCGGAGCCGCCCGCCGGCGGTCCGGCTGTAGGCTTCCCGGTCTTGTCTCTGGAACTTCCAGGAGGAGAACATGAAAGAGTCGGGCGCGAGCCAGGGCCAGTCGGCATCGGAGCTCATCTCGAAGAGTTTCGCCGGACTCGGGGACTGGCGCGGGGAAACCCTCAGCAGGATGCGCCAGCTCATCAAGGAAGCAGACCCGGACGTCGTCGAGGAGTGGAAGTGGGTGAAGCCCGCGTCCCCGGGCACCCCGGTCTGGTCGCACGACGGGATCATCTGCACTGGCGAGTCCTACAAGAGTGTCGTCAAGCTCACCTTCTCCAAGGGCGCGTCCCTGGAGGATCCGGCCCGTCTCTTCAACTCGAGTCTCGACGGAAACGTACGCCGCGCGATCGACATCCACGAAGGAGAAGAGGTGGACGAGATCGCCTTCAAGGCGCTCGTTCGCCAAGCGGTCGCCCTCAACAGTTCTGGCAAGTCGAAACCTTCGAAGAAAGCGAAGTCCTAAGGGATTCCGCCCCTGAACAGGTCCGACATCTCTGTACGGATATGCGGAGGAGCTGCCCGACGAGGCCCCGGTGACGACCGCCGCGTTCCTGTGGCGGGCCTGGCGCTTCTACGCTGCCCTTGCTCGGCGAATGGGTCTACGCCCGGCCGTTCCGCGACACCGCCGAGAGGATCTCGCTCCTGCCGCTGTTCCTCGACTTCTACAATCGCGCCCGACCGCACTGGTCACTCGCCGGACAGCCGCCGATCAGCCGGACGCCCGTCAACAACCCGACGGGGAAGAACACCTGGCCGTCCGGAAGGCCGAGCCTGCCTCGAACCGCCCCGACCGACACCGGCTCGTCGTAGCGCCACTCGACGAGCCTGATGCCGGCCCGCAGGCAGGCGTCGCGCTTGCGCTCGTCGAGCTCGCTGCGGTGCGCCAGCCCGGCCTCGGCACCGGCCCAGCGGCGCGAGTTGCGTGCACCCTGGGCGGGGCCCATCCTCTGGACATGGTCAGCGACGTCATCGATCTCACGCGGCACCTCGTCTCCATCGAGTCGGTCAACCCGGCCCTCGTGCCGGGAGGCGCCGGAGAGGGCGAGATCGCGCGGTTCGTCACCGCCTGGGCTGAGGACAACGGCCTGACGGCCGAGACGATCCTCTCCGCCGACGGCCGGCCGAACGTGATCGTGCGCAGCCGGCGCACGGGCGACGGACCGACCCTGATGCTCTGCGGGCACCTGGACACCGTTGGCCTCGGCGCGATGGAGCGCCCGCTGGAGCCCCGGATCGATGGCGACCGGCTGGTCGGGCGCGGCGCCTACGACATGAAGTCCGCCCTCGCCGCAACGCTCGTCGCGTGCCGCGACGCGAGTCGGGCCGGCGTCAACGGGCAGGTGATCGTCGCGGCCGTCGCCGACGAAGAGCACGCCAGCCTCGGCATCCAGGCGGTCCTCGAGCACATCACGGCGGACGCCGCGATCATCACCGAACCCACCGAGCTCGCGATCGGGATCGCCCACCGGGGGTTCGCCTGGGTGGAGATCGAGGTCCTCGGCAAGGCGGCCCACGGCTCCCGCCCGCACCTCGGCGTCGACGCCATCTTCCGGACGGGCCCGGTGATCGCCGCGCTCGAGGCGTACAACGCCGGGCTCCAGGGTACGGCGCACCCGTTCCTCGGGCCGCCGCTGCTGCACGCGTCGCTCATCGCGGGTGGGTCGGAGATGGCCACGCTTCCCGATCGCGTCCTGCTCAGCGTGGAGCGCCGAACGATCCCCGGCGAGACGCAGGCCTTGGTCCAGGCCGAGATCGACGCCGTGCTCGACGCCTGCCGCGCTGCCGACCTGGCCCTGCGCGCCACCGCGCGCGTGACGCTCGCCCGGGACCCCTTCGAGATCGACGCCGCCCATCCCTTCGTGGACCTGGTCCGCGCCGCCGCCGCCCAGGTGCTCAGGGCTCCGCCGGCGCTCGAAGGCCTCTCATTCTGGGCGGACTCGGCGTTCACTGCGGCGGCCGGCATCCCGACGGTGTTGTTCGGACCCGTCGGCGACGGTGCCCACGCGGACGACGAATGGGTCAGCGCCGGGAGCGTGATCGCCTGCGCGGACGTGCTGGCCGCCACGGCCCGGGCATTCTGCCGCTGACGAGCCGGCACCCTGTCGAGGCGCTGGCGAGGCGGAACGAGCGGACCTCGAGCTGATCGAGGGCGGCGAAGGCATCTGGTGGGAGCAGCTCGACGACGGGGTCTTCGGCGCCAGTGGCGGTCGCTCGCCGCGGTCCGATCGTGGATTACGGCGGTGCGCTACGGTACGGAAGCGGCTCGACGAGGGCCCAGATGCGAGATCGGGAATCGAGATGCAATTCGGGATCTTCAGCGTCGGCGACGTCACTCCCGATCCCACCACCGGTCGCACGCCAAGCGAGGCCGAGCGGATCCAGGCGATGGTCGCCATTGCCCTCAAGACCGAGGAGGTCGGTCTGGACGTGTTCGCCACCGGCGAGCACCACAACCCGCCGTTCGTGCCTTCCTCCCCCACCACGATGCTCGGCTACATCGCCGCGCGGACCGAGCGGCTGATCCTCTCGACTGCGACGACCCTGATCACGACCAACGATCCGGTGAAGATCGCCGAGGACTACGCGATGCTCCAGCATCTCGCTGGCGGCCGACTCGACCTGATGCTGGGCCGGGGCAACATGGGCCCCGTCTACCCGTGGTTCGGCCAGGACATCCGCAACGGGATCCCGCTGGCCTATGAGAACTACGTCCTGCTCCACAGGCTGTGGCGCGAGGACGTCGTGGACTGGGAGGGCAAGTTCCGGACCCCGCTGGTCGGCTTCACCTCGACGCCGCGCCCGCTGGACGGCGTGCCGCCATTCGTCTGGCATGGCTCGATCCGCAGCCCCGAGATCGCGGAACAGGCGGCCTACTATGGCGACGGCTTCTTCCACAACAACATCTTCTGGCCGGCGGAGCACGTCCGGCGGATCGTGGCGCTCTACCGCCGCCGATTCGAGCACCACGGGCACGGCCCGGCCGACCAGGCAATCGTCGGCCTCGGCGGCCAGACCTTCATGCGCAAGAACAGCCAGGATGCGGTGCGCGAGTTCCGGCCGTATTTCGATCACGCGCCCGTGTACGGCGGCGGGCCCACACTCGAGGAGTACATGGAGCAGACGCCCCTGACCGTCGGCAGCCCCCAACAGGTCATCGACCGGACCCTCGCCTTCCGGGAGGTCGTCGGCGACTACCAGCGCCAGCTGTTTCTCGTCGACCATGCCGGGCTCCCGCTCCACTCGGTGCTCGAGCAGCTGGACATGCTTGGCGAGCTCGTCGTGCCAGTCCTTCGCAGGGAATTCGCCACGAATCGACCGCCGAACGTGCCCGAGGCACCACTCCATCCACGGGTCCTGGCGGCACATGCTGCCCAGGCAGCGGCGACGGTGAACGCGTGAGCGCGACGGCCTCCCGCTCGCTCGTCGTCGTCAGCGCCGGGTTGAGCCAGCCCTCATCGACCCGCCTCCTGGCGGACCGCCTGTCCGCCGCCGTCGATCGGCACTTGCGCGGGGCCGGGATCGAGCCGCAGATCGAGGTCGTCGAGTTGCGCGACCAGGCGAAGGACCTGGTGAACAACCTCCTCGCCGGTTTCCCCAGCCCGCATCTGCGGGCGGCGCTCGACGCGGTCCTGGCGGCCGACGGCCTGATCGCCGTGACCCCCATCTTCAGCGCCTCGTACAGCGGCCTGTTCAAGCTGTTCTTCGACCTGGTCGAGCGAGACGGTTTCGCGGGCAAGCCCGTCCTCATCGCGGCAACCGGCGGGACGGCCCGCCACTCGCTCGCGCTCGAGCACGCCCTGCGGCCGCTCTTCGCCTACCTGAACGCGGCCGTCGTCGCGACGGCCGTGTACGCCGCGACCGAGGACTGGGGCCGCAGCGGCGTCGCGGCCGAAGACAGCCTCGTCGAGCGGATCGATCGGGCGGCCCTGGAGCTCTCCGTTGCGATGTCGGTGCGAGGGTCGGCCGCCCGGAAAGACCCCTTCGGGGATCCGGTTCCCTTCGACCAGCTCTTGCAGTCGAGCTAGCGTCGGCGTCCCGGTCATGGTGGACGGGACGGCAATCAGGGAGAAATCACGACCAGGTCGGGGAAGTACGTGCGGTAGCGGGTCGCGTCGCGGGTAAGCAGACGGTACCCGGCAACGGCGGCGTGGGCGCCGATGTAGAACTCCGGGAGCGGCGAACGCTTGAGTCCTCCGCCCCGCCGGTACCGCAGGAAGCACTTGCCAGCGAGGAATGCTGCCTCGGATGGCAGCTCCTCGCGCCTGTACAGGTCGTGGGGTAGCGCGACCTCGAGATCCTCGATCTCCGAGAATCCAATTGAGACCTCAGCGTAGATGAGGGGATTGATCAGCAGGATGGCCTCGTCGGCGGCTTGTTCGAGCGCCCGACCGGACCAGTTGCCCCAAGCCGGGTCGTTCGTGGCGATGTCGAGGAGGACGTTGCTGTCGACCAGGACCGCGTCCATCAGTCGCCGCGAGTGAGGGCCATGATCTCATCGGTGGTGAGTCCGACGCGCCCGCCGGACGCACGCAACCGCTGGACCGCCGCTGCTCCCCGGGACGGCCGCCTGCCCGACGTGGTCTTGACGATCCTGACGTTGTCGCCTTCGACGATGAACTCGACGTCGGTGTTCGGCAGAAGCCCGGTCCGTTCCCGGACAACCTGCGGGATCGTCACTTGACCCTTCGATGTGATCCGCATCGCCGCCTCCCACTGCATTCTTACCGCGCACAGTAAGACTTGCCGATGGATCGGTCAAGAGACGGAGGACGCTCTGCTACTCAGCCACGGGCAAGGACGACGTCGAGACCAGAGAGCAGCAGATCAAGCTGCGCCCGCGAGAGCTCGCCGACGCGCCCTGTCAGGTCGGCGCAGGCCAGTTCAAGGCGCGCGACGTGAGTTGGTTCCGCCGTGGCAAGCGAACCACCAGTGGCCTGGGCCTTGACGTGCTCGTCCAGGTCACTTCAGGGCGCTCTCAGTAGCCTTGACGAGCGCGTCGCGAGTCATACGACCGATCGTCGATGAACAGTCGGTTCGTACGCCATCGATTCAGCCCAGGTCGTCCTTGTAAGCCGAGGAGCGGGACGTCGGCTACCATCCGGTCTTCAATCGGCCGAGGCCGATCACTCGACGCCAGGTAGTCACACCTCAGGAAAGAGATCCATGGAAGCGTCCCCATTCGATATAACGGCAGACATTCCGACTCCGGAGAATGACCCCGCGCTCGGCCTTGAACGGCGCGCCAAGTTCGAGATCCTCGGCGCGATCCTGCTGGGTATGTTCCTGGCCGCCCTTGATCAGACGATCGTCGGCCCCGTCCTGCCCCGGATCGTGACGGAGCTCAAAGGCGCCGACTATTACACGTGGGTCGTCACGATCTTCCTCGTGACGAGCACGATCACCGTGCCGATCTACGGGAAGCTGTCCGACCTGTACGGTCGCCGGCCCATGCTTCTGTTCGGGATCAGCCTGTTCCTGATCGGCTCGGTCCTGTCGGGCCTGAGCCAGACGATGTGGCAGCTGATCCTGTTCCGGGGCGTCCAGGGTCTCGGGGCGGGTGCCATCTTCCCGATTGCCCTGGCGGTCATCGGCGACCTGTTCACCCCTGCTGAGCGGGGCAAGTACCAGGGCCTCTTTGGAGCGGTCTTCGGGATCGCCTTCCTCATCGGGCCCGGGCTCGGTGGGTTCCTCACCGACAACTTCAGCTGGCACTGGGTCTTCTTCGTCAACCTGCCGATCGGCATGCTAGCGCTGGCCGTCATCGGCCGGTTGCTGCCGAACATCAAGGGGCGCCGGCGCGATATCAGGATCGACTACCTCGGCGTGATCACCCTGACGCTCGGGCTCATGCCGATCCTGGTTGGCCTGACCGTCGCCGAGACCTCCCAATGGAGTGATCCCGCGGTGTGGGGCAGCATCGCGGCGGGAGTTGTCTTCCTCGCCGTGTTCGTGATGGTCGAGGCGCGAGCCGCCGAGCCGATCATCCCGCTCCACCTGTTCCGCAACCGCACGTTCAGCGCCT
>Ga0208355_1001213_pt1 | contig 11432 bp, 12 predicted proteins | sample NGESurdeep072012_6_FD_184458 | JGI IMG/M metagenome (GOLD analysis project Ga0208355, IMG submission 184458) | Arctic peat soil microbial communities from Barrow, Alaska - NGEE Surface sample 210-3 deep-072012 (SPAdes) | ecosystem: Environmental > Terrestrial > Soil > Wetlands > Peat ... | reverse complement strand
TAATTGGCCCAAGGTACTTTTGTCAGCCGATTTTTCCCGTCGCGTTGTGCCATCTCGCACGGCAAGCTTTGCAGCGGACCCGGCAATCCCGCCATTCACATTAAAAAACCATTTCAGTCTGTTTGCCGGCTGCTGCCAGCCGTAAGCGTATTTTAGCGCTTGGGTCCACCGACTCTTTTGCCGCGAATCTTCTGGACCAGCACTCGCTTCGATTAATATTCGAATTGGATGCGATTTTCTCTGAATCGATAAATGAAAGATTTTTGCAATACGCCGCGTGGCTTTCCTAGCAGATCGCTTGAAGCGAAGTTCAAGATATAATTCATAAACGTCACGCAGATATCGATACAGACCAAACCGCCGTTTACCTGGCCGAGTATCGCCCCGATGCTTCGTCGCTGATTTTTTTAAAGTTCTGATTATTTTCCGGAGATATTCGTCGGTGATTCTGGTGCTCATTTTTGTAATTTCGAGTTTGATGAGTTTAGCTCGTCATCAAATTAGCGTCGTCATAGGTCGCTCTTGAGGGGAAAAACCCTCCGCTTGAGGCGAAAATTCGAGGTGTTAGGTTCCGGCTGGCGCCGCCTCGAACCGCGCCCTCGACGATTACCGAGCAGTTTGCAAATTGATCTGTTTCCTTTTCAGAAAACGGGAGAATTCTTTAGAATCGATGCACCACACCCGGACGCTATCGTGTAATTTTCCGTCCCGTTTATTCTTGAAATGCTCCTGAATGGTTCCAGCATGTCCATGACCACCACGGAGCAGTCCTGTCGTTGCTAGAAACTTCATAAAGGCGGCTTTCGCCTTTGGCGATCCCAAAAGCTTTAGAAGCGCGTCATCCAGTACCCCAAATTTCCGCCTACCATTCTTACGATAACGAATGGCGATGCTGCGTTTGGTAATCTTTATTGCAGTGTTATGCCCTTTGGCCGACGGCGCATCAACGACGCGGTCTTCATTGAGTACTAAGCGGTGCAGCTTAGCGGCAGCTTCGATGGCCTGTTCTTTCGCTGTTTTTGCTGACCTGCGGGCTTTGCGATAACAGCGGGTGACGACCTGAAGCGGGAAACTATCAGGCCAAGGCAGCAGACCTGCCTTGATGCCCATCATCATCGCGGCATAGATGTAGCCAAACTTTTGGGCGAAGCGAGTTTCCCAGCCGTCGTGTTTTGCTCCCACATATTCGACAAATTCATTGACCAACTTCAGGATTTGCTTCGACCGGTCTTTGGCCATGAGATAAAGAGCCCAATCTGAAACTACGTGACCGTGGTGATTCTGGTACCCACGTTCGAGGTCTTTGATCAATTTGACGCTGCGCTTTGCTCGCTCGGTGGGCGTGCCCGCAATCAGATCGAAAATCCCGCCCTTACTTGACCTAGGCACACGAATATCGAACAGGCGGACTTTGTCGCCCGGAGTCATATCCCAGCCATTTTCCATTGCCAGCGTTGAGATGGGATTTGGACTGCTGCAAAGGCCAAACGTGCTCCAATACAAGAGCGGGAACCGGCTCTGATCTACTCCACGAGAAATACGCTTAGAGCGCCCGCCCGGCACCGTGTGGACGAGTTTCTTCAAGGTACTAACGAGAACTCCATCTTCCGCTTTCTCGGTATCATCCAGTCCAAGCAACATATCGTTGCTATCGCTTGCCATCTCAGCCAGGCCCCGCGTAGAAACATCCAGCGTCCCGGCGCGACCAGGCGACCCAGCTAGGCTCATAGCAGCCAAGATTACCGAAGACTTGCCACTGCTGCTTCGGCCAGAAAAGTTAAATACGCCGGTTTCCGTCAGGTGCGCCGTCTCTTCGTTCGCGCGATTGGGATGGAGCTTGAGATAACTGGGCAGCGGACAAGCAAGCGCAACCCCGAAGCCGAATGCGAGGTAGGTAGAGTGCCGCGCTAATTTCAGAATCTTGTTCGTTCCCTTTCGCGTCCCCTTAACATCGGTGAATAATTGCTGTTCTAGCAGATGCGTTTGCGGTATCGGCTGCCTTCTACCGTCTGCGTAGACAATTTCGGTATAAGTCGCGAACCCGTTGAGACCGATGAAACCGGTTCGGTCGGGAATCAATTCGAATAGTCTTTTGTAAGACGTAACGAGGTCGCGGATAAATTGGAGTTGACTTGCATCTGACGGCCCCACCTTCGAGGGAAATATCGGGAGGCGGTCAGCAAAGAGATCCATCAGTGTGCGGTCGTGCCGCAGCTCTTTGTGTGCAATACGAATCTTACTCGCGCCCCCGCCCTCGGTTGGAAATGAAAATTCGACGGAGGCAGGGCCTTCTGGCGAGCCAGCGCGAAAGCGCCGTACCGACCATTGCGAGCGAATGCGTCTCTGGTCGCGGTTACGGTGGGTCTTGATGGACATTTTTACTTCTCCATAGGTTGACCGCGGCCTCGTGGCCACGCGGTTTAAATCGAGTTGATGACTGATGCCGAGGTGCGGATGCGCGACCGCGTCTCACATCTCACATGCTATAAGCGCATAAAAATGTCTGCTGCCGTCTAGTTTACAGTTTACGTTTGGTGGACTGTCGCGGACCCGATTAGAGCCCGCGACAGCCATGTGCAGTTCTGTCAAAACGACAAGCTAATATCCCTCAAAAGCTCAATAACTTGACGTTCAATAGGCTCCATTGGTGATTCTATCCATTTCCGAGCACACGCTACTTCGGCAGACACAATTTTATCGTGGACCCGCCAGGTTTCTTGTTCACCAACTGGCACCAACGCATCAGAAGGCGTGACTGGATGCCAATATTGTCGAGGTGGACCAACAACTCGCGCTTCTGTTTGGACTTCAGGTATTGCTTGTCGGTGGCACGGCACAAACGCGTGGTCCCGGTCTTCTTGTTGTGACGCTGGGCATAATCATTCGCGATTCTGCGCCAAAAGTTCGGCTTCAAGATGTAACGCAGAGCCTTCTTGTTGCCGTCCCACGCTTTCACCTTCACCGGTCGCGGGATCGCCTTGGTCTTGGGGAAAACGTTCTTGAGGGATTGCTTCAGTTTCTTGGGGTCAGACGTCGCCGTGATCCCGAAGAAGTGCTCGGACCAGCGGGGCTTGCGCTTGGCCTGCTTGTGCTCGTTGAAGGACAAGTCCGTGGCCCCGACAAACCACGTGACACCGGCCTTCCCGAGTTTCTCCTTCCAACGTCGGATTGCCAGCTCGTGGTCTGCCTTGTTCAGCTTCCCCGGCTTGATGATGCCATCCGCCGGGACCACGGTTACGCAGACAATCGTGTCCCCGTTGGCCTGGGCCTTCAGGAACTGGCGGGTTGCCGCGGCGACCAGTCGTTGGCCCGCGGTGGCACATTCCGGGCACGCTGGCGACTTGCAGCGATGCTTCGGACGACAATTGTCCAGTTCGTCGGCGAGATCGATGCAGGCTTGACTTTTCTTGCCCTTTTTGCGGATCCAGGCGACGAGGTCCTCACGCTCGCTCTTTAGCTCGTCGCCTTTGGATCCTGTTGCGTACATGCCTTTGTCGAGCATGTCGGCAACCTTGCTTGGGTTGAATGATGGGCGCTGCTTACGCATTGTCGCCCCCATTTTCGTATTCTGAGGTCGACTGAACGCGGCTGCGTGCCATGTATTCATCGAGATCAGATTTCAGATATCGAATCGCACGTCCGATTCGACAATACTTTGGCCCGTCACCATTGAGGCGACGCTTCGCCAGCGTGGAGGTAGAGGTGCGGAGGAATTCCGCAGCTTCATGTGGTTTTAGATAAGTATCGTTGTAATCGCGCATTGTATGCCTCTTTAAAAATGCTCCGGGACCGCCCGGAACTGTTCCGGAACAGCCCGGAACGAGGCACACTACAAATCACAGTTTCAGAGCGCTCGAGGGAATCGCTAATCAATCTTTTCAGGCATATCGTTTCCAGTCTTTCGCCGCTCTTTGACCGGCTGGCTATAACGCTCGACAACGCTCGCGAGCTGCAAAGCCAAAGGATCATTTCGCACGAGCCTAATGATCTCTTTATGGAAAGACGGACGATGCAGAATGCTCCAACCAAAGAGGCTCCAGTACAGAGCATCATAATCGGTATCAACAATTAGCTTCGTTACGGCTTGAATGCCCTTTTTTAACGACTCCTTTTTTCGCCTGCGTTGACGTTCCATTGGAAGTGTTTTTTGCAGCGCCTCTACAAAATCAATAAAGGCCGACTCGATTCTATGTTTGCCCGAACTGTCAGTTTTTAGAATTGAGATTCCATTTCTGCGCAAAGCCAATATTAGGAGTGCTACCCAAACTGACCACATCTCAACTTCACGAGCCCCGGGATAATTAGCGCTGCTAATTTCTTTCAATGTCAGATCGGCAGCAGCCACTGCAGCATCTAGAATGAATGCTAAGAATGATAACGGTTCATTATAACCAGTGAGGGGCTTTCTTAGCTTATTAAGATCAAATTGCGCTCTAAAAGAGCGGCGACTTAATTTCTTTGGTTTTTTTGTATTTTCTGTAGAAGGTCGAATTTTGTTTCGCAAAATTTGCGTTCTATGTTTCCAAAGATCAATATCAGATTGCAATGTGGTTGTTGTTACCGCTGAGCCGTAGGCACCCATCGCGAAAGTCATTGTGATGACTGTAAGTTGGTCGCGCAGTTCAGAGGATAACTTGCGGCCTATTTTACTTTCGTAGCTGACCCAGACGCTGTCCGGCGGGAACTCGTAGTCAGGTGCGCCCCCACCCAAAATTACTTTCTTACCGTCTCCGGATTTTCTAGACATGTCGTCTGTCCCGCACGATCCGTAGGCTAGGTAGGTCTCACAGCGCCGCTTGCTGTCGAATTCTTTCAGGTGCGTGATTGTAATGCATCGGCATCGCGATGCGCATACTTCCAAACGACACCATCGAGAGTTTCCATTCGAAGCGGAAAGGTAAGTTACGATAATAGGCGCCAATACAGAGCATTTGTGGTGGTAGCCCTGTGGTAGCCTCAGCTTAAATCGCAGGTATTCACAGAGTGTAACGCATTGAAAACATTGGCTGGGGCGGGAGGAATCGAACCTCCGAATGGCGGAATCAAAATCCACCTATTTCGGCCTTTGCATCAACACCTATTCTGAAAAAACAGCAAAATTCACCCCATTATCGGTCAATAGGTTAGCGACAGTTTCAGAATGCCGGTGATGAAGTACGGTACCAGAGTTTTTATGATTATAAAATATTACTCCGATGCCCGCAGAGTCAGTAATTTCGTTTCACCTATCATCCGCAACGGGAGGGCCAGATGAACCTTGATTGGAAATGGCTCGATTCATTTTTAAAGGCGAGCGGTCCTAAGTCAGCAGCAATTGCCCTCGCATGCGGTGTATTTTTACTGATCGCGCATTGGCAATGGATTCCACCGCTAGACCCTTGGGTGATTCAAGTCGCGGCATTCGTGCTTTTGCTAACGGCCTTTCTAACTCTGGCAAGCTTTGCAAGCATTTTGAATTCTGTTTTTCAGCCGCGCGAGTGGTTGGTACACGGATATAAAATCCACAAAGATAAGCGCATGGTCCGCAAGTACATTCCATTTATGAATGAACAGGAACGCGAGATTATTGCCTACTTGCTCGCGCGCAATGAAAAAACATTTGAGGCGGATTCGGACGGCGGGCGTGCTGCATCATTGCTTTCGCATGGAATTGTTCGAATTCCTGTCACGCTGGGCCAGCATTTCGATATGTCGAACATGCCGACGCGAATTCCAGACCACATTTGGGACGTTCTCGCTGAACACAAAGATAAATTCCCGCACGCCGAAATCGATCCGGACGAAGTTGAACCGTATCCTTGGCGCAGAGATTGGACTGAGAGAATGTGACTATAGGGGGAACGATGATAATTAAAACAGTTTTGGCATTGAGCTTGCTTATGCAAATATCTTTTGCCGCGCCAGCCGTCCACCGATTTGCCTATTTATTTGATGGCAGGCGGCGTGTAAGCTTTTCGCAACGGGGTGGGGCAATCCTATGGATTTCGTTGCGATTGATGTTGAGACGGCGAACGCGAAAATGTCGTCTATCTGCCAAATCGGAATGGCCCGATATAGTGGCGGCGTTTTGATTCAAGAATGGAAGAGTTACATCAATCCGGAAGATCATTTTGACGGAATAAATGTTTCCATTCATGGCATTGACGAAGCCAAAGTTGCGGATGCGCCGACATTAAAAAAGGTCGCAGGTATCTTGAAAGAATATTTAGAAAATCGTGTTGCTGTCTCGCATATGCCATTTGATAGAGTTGCAATCAGCCAAGCGTCACTCAAATGCGAAATCATCGTGCCGTCTTGCCGATGGTTAGACACAGCGCGAGTCGTGCGGCGGACGTGGAAAGAATTTTCTAAAAGAGGTTATGGATTACAAAACGTCTGCAATTCAATTGGCTACACTTACAACTGCCATGACGCGCTAGAAGACGCGAAGGCGGCGGCAACCGTGTTGCTTGCTGCAATGAAGCTAAGCGGGATGGACCTAGATGCTTGGCTTATCAGGGCAGGACAGCCTGTTGACCCAAATTCTATCGGCGGGCGCGTGTCGCGTGAAGGGAATCCCGATGGACCATTTTACGGCGAAGTGTTGGTTTTCACCGGATCATTGTGCATCCCTAGAAGCGAAGCGGCTGATTTGGCTGCAAAGGTTGGATGCCGTGTCGATTCAGGCGTGACTAAGCGGACCACGCTTCTTGTTGTAGGCGACGAAGATGTTGAACGTCTCGCGGGGCATGACAAAAGCAGTAAGCATAGGAAGGCGGAAGAGTTGATTCAATCCGGCCAGCCGATCCGCATAATTCAAGAAAGCGATTTCAGCGAACTGGTTCAATTGTCCGCGTAGGTTTTGCGTGATTTGCCTCCCCGCGCTCAAGATTTATTGCTCACTTCTTATTATTAAGTGGTACTTTTTGCTGGATGACGAAACCTAAAAAGACGCCCGAAGAGATCGCAGAGGACAACGAACGGACCAACTCTATGGGTCTATTCAACACCGCTGAGGCATATTGGAAATCAGCGGTGGCTTTGGAAAAGGCCAATGTCAAAGCGGGACATTCCGACAGTCCTGTTAGGATGCTCTACTATCACGCAATTGAACTCTATCTAAAGGCGCACCTGCGCCAGCATTGCAGCGCCGATACGCTAAGCAAGAAATTCGGCCATAACACGACACGTATGACCAAGAAGGCCGAAGAGTTTGGGCTGTCAATTATGGATGAGGATCGGGAAGTGTTCGCTTTGATGGGCACCACAGATGTTGTCATCCGAGCAAGATACATTCGAACAGGCTCAGGTACTTTCCCCACCCTCAAAGCGTTAAACCGTACATGCAAGAGCCTCCGTGAAAGTGTCGGGACTACATTACGCAAAGCTGGAATAATGGTGCGCCTATGACATTACAATTCTGGACAGTCCGCCGAATGGCCCTTTTCGGGGCGATACTCATGGGAGCTTTTTCGTGGTTCTCCCTGAGTATCGGAGATGAAGGTCCCGAAATATGGGAAACTTCTGGCTGGTTGGACGGTCGGGGCAATCTGCGGAGCGTTAATTGCGATGGCCTTACCTCCGGCGAAATTACCGTTTGAAAGCAACGTTGGCTTTACTGCTGTTGGCCTCTTAGCGTTTGGAATAATGTTTTCCGCCAACCTAGCCGAAGTTAGATTTGTGATGAATGAAGAGGTCGGGCTTAAGGGCGAACCACGGGCCAGATTTCTTGCTCGGGCTGAGGAAGGATGCACCAAGAGACAAATCGGCGCACCGGAAAATGGTGGCGCTCAAGCTTCCGTCATCGTGAGCTACTGTAATTGTTACGCAAATGGAATGGCAGACCGAGTGTCCTTTAATCACTTGAAAGATTATGTCACAGCGGGTGAATTTCCGAAGTCGCTTCTCAACGCGGTAGCAGAAAATTGCCGCTCTCAATTGATGAAATAAAATTGATCCAAAGGCGCTGCCTCCCGCCCAAAACGCTTCACCTAACTGCCCGACGCCATCCCGCCGCTTCAGCCTCCTCGGGTGAACAAAACCAACGTCTACCGTCGCCTTTATTCATCTTTATTCTCGCGTAAAATCGTTGGTTCTCCATGTGATAAATCCGCTCACCGTTGCGACTGATATTTCCTTTGATCGTGCATTCCGGTGATGGCGCTCCTTCGCTCGCAGAGGAACCTAACAGCAATTTTTGGGCATCAATCGGTACGCTGAAAGCCCCGAGGATGACGGTCTTGTTGTTTTTATGCCGCCAATCCCATGGGGCAATGAATGCTCCTTTCCAAATTCCACGCTGGTTAGTTCGGGCATCTTCCTCGGCCTGAACGTAAGCCTTGGAATACTGCACATAAGCCAGTGCCCACCCCTGTTGAACCATCCAAGCGTTCAAGTCTTCCTTTGCGAGATAACAGGTGCCAAGCGTTCTCCGATAAGCGTCAATGCCGCTCGATGAACACTTGATTTCTCGACTCGCTACATGTGCGATGAGTTGATCACGGGCCTCAATTCCGCAAATCCAGCGAACACCATTTCCATCGAGACAAATCTGATCTGTTTCGGGGGCATCTATTCCTTGCAGACGGAATTTCGTTGAACCGATAGCGAGTGTGTCGCCGTCAACTATTCTTGGTACGCCTGTCAGGTCAGCGGCATGGGCAAGCGAAAAGACAAGCCAACCTACCAAAGCGATTGAAGTCATCCGCACTTGGCGCAAAGTCATAAAATGACCTCCGCGCTGCTGGCTCACTCAAATACCAGCGCATGTTTGGTGTTATCTACTGACCACGACTTGAAATGACCAAGAAAGCTCTGACCAAGAAGCAGACTGCCCTGCACAGAAGCGACGCTGCCATTCACATTCTCTATGACTTTGTTGCCGACTTTTAGCGACCTGATACGAAATGTCTGCGAAGGAACCTTTGAGCCATCCGCAAGCACATATGTTTTCTCTCCGAGGAAATCGGACTCCTTGAGCGTTCCCGTCCGCATTAGGGTCAGCACAACATCAGCAGGTATGCTCACATCAGCAGCACCGCTATCAACGACAAAGTTCAAAGTGATCATTTCATTTATGAGAACGGGGACAACGTAAATGCCCCCTTCACTCTGCATCGTCACTGATGTTGCCGAAGAAACGGTTTGATTGATTTCTGGTTCGCCGCACTGTTTGTAGTTTGTCTCTTTGCATTGCCGCGCCATTTCCTGCGCTTGAAAGACCTGCGCTGGTGTAAACGCTTTTGCAATCTTGTCGCGGTTGTTAGTCGGTAGGCGACTTTCTTTACCGCTGCGTTTTGATGCGGCAAGGTTGTACCACATATGGGCGCGGAGGTAGTCCTGAGGCATACCTTGCCCATTTTCGTACATGTTACCGAGATTATTCTGTGCGTCTGCGTGTCCCTGTTCAGCGCTTAGCCGATACCATTTGATCGCTTCCTTATAGTCTTGCGCGACCCCGTTCCCCTGCTGGTACATGGTACCGAGATTGTACCGCGCCCATGCGTGTCCTTGTTCAGCGCTTAGCCGATACCATTTGATCGCTTCCTTATAGTCTTGCGTGACCCCTTTCCTCCAAAGGTACATGCCACCGAGATTGTACTGTGCGTCTGCGTTTCCTTGTTCAGCGCTTAGCCGATACCACTTGATCGCTTCCTTATAGTCTTGCGTGACCCCGTTCCCCTGCTCGTACATGATACCGAGATTGAACTGTGCGTCTGCGTTTCCTTGTTCAGCGCTTAGCCGATACCATTTGATCGCTTCCTTATAGTCTTGCGTGACCCCGTTCCCCTGCTCGTACATGTTACCGAGATTGCGTTGCGCCTTCGTATTCCCCTGTGCAGCCGCGAGCCGAAACCACTTGATTGCTTCCTTATAGTCTTGCGCAACGCCATGTCCATAATAGTACATCACTCCGAGATTGAACTGCGCAGACGCAGCCGCTACGCCAGCGAACGCGTCCGCCTTGCCCTGTGCAGCCGCGAGCCGAAACCACTTGATTGCTTCGCGGTAGTCTTGAGCAACACCCTCCCCCTTTTCGTACATGACACCGAGGTTGCTCTGCGCCCATGCGTTTCCTTGTTCAGCAAGCGGCTGGAACAGCCGCAATGCGGTCGCATAGTCACCGCGATTGACTGCTGCCAAGCCATCCTCAAGCGATCCAGCGCGGACAATGCCGCCGCCGCCAATCGTCAGCATCAGCCCAATCAACAATGTTCCGAGGATTTTGTTCATTGGTGTCCCGCCCGCTTCAATCATGCGCCGGCCAGTATATCGTCGGCGCAATCCATACTAACACGATTGAAGGCTTCCGAAGCATTTCCAGCCTTCGCACCAGCGTTTTTATGATTACAAAATATTATTTCGATGCCCGCCACAATAGGCATAAGGTGACACGGGATCATTGATCTTATCCAGCGGCGTTTCCTGCGCGGTCATCTTCTGCAAATGATTGCCGTTGCCTTGCCGTACTGGAATTGGATCGCATGGCGCTGGAAGAACTCTAATCATCCAGCGTAACGATTGCACCCAATTCAGGCCCCCGCCAATTGATCGTGATAATTCCAACTGCTGAGACTGAGTATTTGTAATCAAGGGCGAGAAATTTAATTTGGCGCTCCCCGGCTATCAAAATACTAATTCGGTGGAAACCAATGCGCTGCAATCGCGGCATTAAATTTGTGGGCGTTTCAGGGTCAAAATAAATTCCGGATTTGTTGAACTTTGCAACGTTTATTCTGAGTGGCGGTTCATTGGGCTTTAGATCGGCCTCATATATATTCGGCCCCCATGTTTTGACCAAATGAATGGGTGGCGTTCGTTGTGCTCAATTGCATAGAGATCGTGCTCGGTTATTCGATATTCCACTTTTGTGGCCCAAGCTCTACAAGAAGTTAAGGGCACTGATGTGGTCAGCGATGGCTGCACATAAGTGACATCAGGAAAACTGTGAATGCCATAGTGATCGCTTCCAGAATCTCGCTCTAAAAACAGTTTGATGTAGCGACGCCGTAAGAAAGTCGGCCGAATTGGCCATGCCAATATTAATCCAACAGCCACAATTAGGGCCGCGACCGCATAGTGGATGAGCGCGCTCGCCCCAACTCCGCTGAAATATGTAGTGAGCATGTCCGTCATCGCAGTAAAAAAAGCGTGCTCGGACAGCCCGTAAATTAGCCACCACGCAGCGGCCAAAAAGAGCAAAACGATAAAAATAAATCGCATTTTAGATTCCCGGGATTGCCGATACCTCGTCGTTTTAGGTGGTCAAGCAGCTAAAAAAGAAGAAGCAATAGCCCATGGCTACCGCCCCCACGAAGGCTGACAAGCCAAGAGTCCAGAGTCCAGATAGATAACGATGCTAACTACAGGAATCATTTGATTGTTGAACGAGACAAAACGGCACGAAGCCGAGCGATAAGCCATTGAAAATACACATCTCGGGAAATGAAAAC
>Ga0208355_1001212_pt1 | contig 11434 bp, 8 predicted proteins | sample NGESurdeep072012_6_FD_184458 | JGI IMG/M metagenome (GOLD analysis project Ga0208355, IMG submission 184458) | Arctic peat soil microbial communities from Barrow, Alaska - NGEE Surface sample 210-3 deep-072012 (SPAdes) | ecosystem: Environmental > Terrestrial > Soil > Wetlands > Peat ... | reverse complement strand
GGCCTCAACCGCAGGAGGTCTTGAACCGGGTTAACCATCTCCTCTACGAAAAGTCTCTTCCGTCCCAGTTCGTTACGCTCTTTCTCGTCCTCCTGGATGCGCAGGGTATGGGGCAATTCATCAGCGCGGGACATAATCCGGCCTATTTGTTCCGTTCCGCCACGGGAACGATCGAAGAGCTGTTTCCGGACGCTTTTGTCCTGGGGATGTTCGATTCCGCTTCTTATCAATCCCGCACGCTCCATCTCGACAAAGGAGACATTCTGGTGGTGTATTCCGACGGCCTCACGGACGCAGAAAACCAGCAGGAAGAAATGTTCGGAGAAGAAAGACTGCTAAAGATCATTCAGCAAGAGGCCCCCTCGGGAAGTCACGCGCTCGAGCAGAAGCTCTTGCAAGCGATTGAGGAATTCACCCAGGACGTGCCGCAAAATGACGACATCACCTTCGTGGTCGTGGAAAAATGTCAGTGAGAGAACCGGGGTGAGTCGCGGAAAGCGCGGAAGGTCAGTGGATTATTCTTGTAGAGTGGGGCGGCGCACCACAAGGGAAATGATACTCGACTAACCCGGCGCGTGGCCGGCCCGACGGGTACGCACGGGGATATTGCAACAGCGGGAGCCCTCGACGCTTAGTGGTGCGTCGCGTCTCGTGCAGCTTGTCGTTTCTTGATGAATGCAAGGACGCGTACCCGCTTGGATGCTGTGATGTTGAGAAACGCGACGCCGGCCCCCTTAGTGGTCGCGTGCCGCACGATGCAGTTGATTTCGAGCGGTTCTTCGCTATTTTCCAGCCGGCACGCAACCGTCATCTCGTCTCCGACTCTGTGATGGTGTCCGGAAACCAGGCCCATGCCTGCTTCATTCATCTCGGTAATCAGGCAGCGCGAACTGCCCCATCTTCCGTGGCAGGTGCCATTCAGCGCGACCGGCCACCGCGGAAATGCTCTCCGCTGATCGTTAGGATCGTGTTCGGTTACTGATTTCTCGACCAACGCGGTTCGTCCTCGAGCCAAGACTATTTCGTGAAAATATACATCACAAGGGTTCAGACTTCATTCGCAAGCAAAAGGGTGTACCGGCTTCAATCCGGGCCGCGTGCCAGGTGCCTCACCCTTCCGGAATCGGGAAGAATTCACAAAGCATTCATCTCGTTGTAATCGGATGTTAACAACGCGTTGTTACACCTCTATAGAAGAGGAGAGACAACGTGAAGAAACTTGCCGCACTTTTTGTCGCAGTAGCGGTGTGCGTGGCGCCGGCGTTGGCGACCGACCTGAACGGAGCCGGCGCGACCTTCCCGTACCCGGTCTATTCGAAGTGGTTCTCCGAGTATCACAAGGCGCACGGCAACGTGCAGATCAACTACCAGTCGATCGGCAGCGGCGGCGGCATCCGCCAGATGCAGGTCGGAACGGTGGACTTCGGCGCCAGCGACGGCCCCATGACCGACGAGCAACTGGCCTCGACCCCTTTTAAAGTCTTCCACCTGCCGACGGTACTGGGCGCGGTGGTGCCCGCCTACAATATTCCGGGCGTCAAGGGTGACTTGAAGTTCGCGCCCGACGTCCTGGCCGACATCTTCCTCGGCAAGATCACCAACTGGAACGACGCGCGCCTCGCCAAGGACAACCCGGGTGTGAAACTCCCGAACAAGGAGATCGTGGTGGTGCACCGCGCCGACGGCAGCGGCACCACCTACATCTGGACGGACTACCTCACCAAAGTCAGCAACGACTGGAAGAACGGCCCGAACAAAGGGACAGCCGTGAAGTGGCCGGTGGGTCTGGGCGGCAAGGGTAATGAAGGCGTTGCGGGGCTGGTGCGGCAGATGGACGGCGCCATCGGGTACGTCGAGCTGATCTACGCGCTGCAGAACAACATCAGTTACGGCGTGGTGCGCAACGCAGCCGGCGCTTTCGTCAAGGCCAGCTTGGAATCGACGACCGCAGCCGCGGCTTCGGTGAAGAGCATGCCGGCAGACTTCCGGGTCTCGATTACCAATGCCCCGGGTAAGGACGCCTATCCGATTTCGAGTTTCACCTGGCTGTTGGTCCCCGTGCAGTGGAAGGACGGGACGAAGAAGCAGGTGATGGTGGACTTCCTGAACTGGATGCTGGACCAGGGGCAGGGAATGGCGCAATCGCTGAACTATGCACCCCTGCCGAAAGACGTTGTGGAAAAGGAACGCGCGCGCATCAAGGAAATCAAGTAACTTCCTATTCGAAACGCGGGAGCGGTTAAGGAGAGAAAGATGAGACAGATGAAGTGGTGTGCTCTTCTGCTTGCGGCCAGCACCCTGTCCGCGCAAACGGCGGACACGAAACCAGCGCATCCGGCGACGAGCAATGCTCTGGCGCGGAAGAGCATGCGGTCCGCCGCAACCTCGGCGGACATCCAGGCGCTTCGTTCGATGATCGAGCAGCAGCAACAGGCGATGCAGGAACTCCGCCAGCAATTGCAGCAGCGCGACGCGCAGATGCAGCAACTGCAACAAACAGTAGAGCGGGTACAATCGGCGGCCTCGGAAGCGCAGTCGAAGGCAACGTCGGCGGAAGCGGCTGCTAACGAGCAGAAGAGCACGGTGTCGGCGCTGCAGTCCGACGTCACCGACGTGAAGAGCAACTTCACGCAAACCGCGCTGCAGACGCAGGAAGACCAGAAGCGCGTGGGTGAGATGGAACACCCGGCCGCGGTCCACTACAAGGGCATTACGATTACGCCCGGCGGATTTCTCGAACTCGGCACGGTCATCCGTAACCGCAACGAGAACGCCAGCTTGAACAGCGCGTCCGGTGACGGCAACATTCCCTTCCCTGGTTCGCCGAACGGCACCCTGAGCGAGTTCCGCTTCGACGCACGCCAGTCGCGCATTTCGTTGAAGGGCGAAGGCAAGATCGGCTCGACGAAAATCACCGGCTATTACGAGGTGGACTGGCTGGGCGCCGCTCCCACCGCCAACGAGAACCAAAGCAACAGCTTCAATCTCCGCCAGCGGCAAATTTGGGGCATGGTCAACTTTGCCAACGGCGTGAGCTTTACCGGTGGGCAGCAGTGGAGCCTGTTTACGCTGACGCGGAAGGCGATGGAGAATGGCAGCGAGTTCCTGCCGATGGTGATCAACGCGCAGTACGTGATCGGCTACGACTGGACGCGCCAGCCGGGGTTCCGCATCATGAAGAACTTCCACAATAAGGTGTGGGCGGGGTTCGCGGTGGAGAATTCGTCGATGGTACTGTCGGCGCAGAGCTTCGGCGCCGCTGCGCCCGCGCTGGTGACCACCGGCGCGCCGTCGAACAACATCACGCTGGCCGGCATTCCGCTGTTCGGATTCAACGGCAGCGCGAATGCGATCGCGCCTAACGGCAACTTCACGCTCGCCAATACTCCCGGCGCCAACGGGGTTTCCACCAACCTCGCTCCCGATCTGATCGCCAAGCTCACCTTCGAGCCGGGCTGGGGACACTTCGAGATCAAGGGCATGGCGCGCTTCTTCCGCGACCGCTACGCCGGCCAGAACAATTCGACCGCCGGCGGAGGCTTGGGCGTTGCGGCAATCATGCCGCTGGTCAAGTCGAAGCTGGATTTCGTGGCGGAAGGCTCGCTCGGCAACGGCATGGGGCGCTACGGGTCCGGCGGAGGCTGGGACGTCACCATCAAGCCCGACGGAAGCGTAAGGCCAATCCGCAGCTACCACGGCTTGCTGGGTCCGGAAATTCACTTCGGCAAGAACCTGGACATCTACGGTTACTTCGGCGCGGAGTATTACCAGCGAACCATGTACCTGACCTCGGCGACTTCCGGTATCGGGTACGGATTGCCGTTCGCAACCAACACGAGTTGCAACCTGCAACAGACCACCACCACGGCCGTGCCGGGCGCGTGCAATGGCAACACGCGCGTGGCCTGGGAGTTCACGCCGGGATTCGCCTACCGCTTCTACAAGGGGACTGCGGGCACGGTTCAGATGGGCGTGCAGTACTCGTATAGCGAACGCGCGCTGTGGAGCGGGAACGGTGGACTTCCGGCGGGTTCGGCGGGCATCGCTCCGACCGGCAACGTCAGCCAGGTATTCACCAGCTTCCGCTACGTGCTGCCGTAGAGCACAGTTTTAACGCTGAGCAAAAAGAACGCGCCGGCCAACCAGCCGGCGCATTCGTGTTGAGTTCGCCTCGGATCCTTCCATCAGCAGACGTGCTGTTCCGCCTGCATCAGCGGTGGAACCAGCACCTGCTGGTATTCCCGCCGCAGCATGGCGTGGGCACGGTGCAGCCGCACCTTGACGTTCGCCGGAGTTATTTTCAACTTGCGGGCGGTGGTCTGTGTATCTTCGCCCCGCATCTCACGCAGGATCATGACGTGCCGGTAGTTCTCCGGGAGCGACATGATGGCGCTGTGCAGCAGCGTCGCGTGCTGTTGGGCCGCGACCCGCTGCTCGGGATTCGGCGAGGTATCGGGTACGGCAAACTCCTGCACTTCGCCGTCGCTGTCTTCGTACTCCAGCGATTGGGTCTTGGCGCGGGAGGAAAGTTTCGCCAGGGCTTTATAAAGCGCAATCCTCGCCAGCCACGTGGAGAAACGGGCGCGGCCGGCAAACTGGTTCAGGTGTTCAAATGCGCTTACGTACGTGTCCTGCACCACGTCTTCGGCTTCCGCTTCATTGCGAAGGACCGAGACGGCCACTGCAAATAGTCGCTTCCCATGCCTCCGGACAATCGTTCCGAAGGCTTCCGTGTCGCCTGAAAGTGTCTGAGCGACGATTTCTTCATCGCTACGAAGGTCGAGCCCGCGATATTGCAGCTTGCAGCTTTCCACGCCATCCCTCCCTGTAGTGTTCCGAAGGTAATTGGGCGCGCAAAGCCGGTTGTCACGAAGATGTAAACAGATTGCAAAATGAATGATGAGGGAAAAGCTTAAACATCGGCCCGGCTGCGCGCCAGGCTGGCTGCCTTTTCCGGGACGGCCCCCGGGTGCGGCGACGATAGAAGCGGCAATTGCACGCGGATCACGGTCCCGGAAGCGGATGTCTGTTCGACGTTGACCTCGCCGCCGTGGTCCTGGACGATTTTCTGTACGACGGTGAGCCCCAGGCCGGTCCCGTTTTCTTTGCCATAGCTCACGAACGGATCGAAGACTCGGATCCGCATGCCTTCGGGGATGCCCCGGCCGGTGTCGGAAACCCGAACTTCCAGTGTGTCGCCGGAGTGGCGCACCGTGATCTCGACCTTCCCGCCTTCGCGTCCCACCGCCTCGCACGCGTTAATGATGAGGTTCTGAAACACGCGGGCGAGCTTGCCAGGATCGAACCAACCTTCCACTGCGGCGCCGTCCACGGTGATGTCAAGGGCGCTGAAATCGTGATACGCGCGGACGGTCTGGATGGATCGCGCGATGATATCGCCCAACGAGGTCCAGGTAAGCCGCAGCGATTCGCGTGGCCGTGCAAACTCGAGCAGCGATTCGATCAGGTCGGTCATCTCCGTCACCGCCGCACGCAATTCTTCATACAGCTCATGTCGCGAGTGTAGGTTGCGCTCGTCGCTGAGGAACTCCGCGTTGGCCATGATGGCGGTCAGGTGGTGGCGCAGGTCGTGCGATATGGAACTGGCCATCTGTCCGATCGTGGCCAGGCGTTCCGCCTCGAGCAGTTCGCGCTGGGTGTGCTGCAAACTCGTACGCATCCGCCCGAACGCGGTGGTGACCTCGGCGACTTCGTCACCTCCGGCGACGCTGAGCGGGTAATCGTAATCGCCCGTTCCGAGGGCGCGGACGCCGGCCACCAGCTTCTGCAGTGGCCGGGTAAAGGTCTGCGAGACCACGAACACGAGAATGCTGCCCGCGAACAACGCCACCAACCCGAGTCCGAGCACCAAACGGTCGAGTTGGCCGATGAACGCCTGCGACTCGCGCAACGACTTCGCCACGGTGAGCCGCACCGCCGGTTGTGTGTTCGCAGTCAGGTCGAGCGAAGTAACCAGGAACGGCTCCGAGGCGAGCTGCAACTGCACCGGTTCCGGTGAGACGCCGACCGTCGCGCCCTTAAGTCCTAACTCCGCCTCTTGCTCCGGCGAAAGCGTGCTGCGGACCAGCTCCGGGCCGTACCAGAATGCCACCTGGCTCGCCGCCACCTGGCTGAGTTGCCGGGCGGCGCGCTCATCGAGTTCATACCCGACCACCAGCAGGCCTACCATGTTGCCTTCGTTTTCCGGACCGAAATAAATGGGCTGGATCGAAACCTCGTACAGGTGATTGGCGCCGTACCACCAGCGTGTCGGCCGGTCGGTATCGAGGGAGCGTTTCAGGAGCGGCTCGGCGACCTTCGAGGTGAACCCCGATGCCGCTCCATGCAGCGCAAATACCGATCCTGACCGGGATGCAAGGAGAAACAAGTCGGCGCCGGAAAGCCGCCAAAGATCGGCGGAGGCATCCTGGATGGTCGCTGGATGCGCGGTCGTCATCAGCGCGCGGGAAATGGGCAGGTTCGCCACCAGCTCGGCCGCGTGGCTGAGCGAAAGTTCGCGCTGCCGCTCGACGTTTTGAAAGGAAGCGACCGAGTTGCGCAGGTCCTGATGGATCTGCTCGCGCAGGTGCTGTTCGACCGTGCGCCGGACCTGGAACAAGCTGGTCGAGGTGAGCCCGGCCGAGATCGCGAGCATGGCGAGGAGAAATTTTGTTCTTAAACGCAAGCGCGCCACCCCTCCTCGCCTTCGAAATTACGGAACAAACTTGTAACCCACGCCGTGCACCGTCCGAAAATGCACCGGATTCGCCGGGTCGCGCTCGACCTTCTGACGCAGCTTGAGCATGTGGTTGTCGACCGTGCGCGTGGTCGGGTAACTCTGGTATCCCCACGCCTCGTTCAGCAACTCCTCGCGCGAGATCACCCGGTCCGGATTCTGCGACATGAAGCGCAAAATCTTGAATTCCTGCGCCGTCATTGCGATCGGCTGCCCCTCCCGGGTGAGGCGCATGCTGTTGAAATCGACCACCACATCTCCGAAACAAAGGACGTCGCCGGCGGCGGCCGGCTGCCGCGTCGAACGCCGGATGGCGCCCCGTACCCGCGCCAGCAGCTCGCGCGGGCTGAACGGCTTGGTGACGTAGTCGTCCGCGCCCAGCTCGAGCAGCGAAACCTTGTCCACTACATCCGACATCGCGCTCAGAATAATCACGGGTGTATTCGGGGTAGCGTTCTTAATCTCGCGGCAAACATCCCGTCCCGACATGGCCGGCAGCCGCAAGTCGAGTACCACGGCGGCAGGCGGTACTGCCTTCGCCGCTTGCAAGCCCGAACTGCCGTCAAATGCCGCATCCACCGAATAGCCTTCGGTTTCAAACAGGCGCCGCAGCGCCTTCTGCACCCGGCGGTCATCCTCCACGATGAGAATCTTTTCCATGACTGCTCAGACCGGGCTGGCCCGCTGTGGCGCCCGATACCACTGCAACGGTAAGGTGGTCGTCAGCCGGTGAAAGTTACAGGATTCTAACTTGTCTTGCCCGTTTTTGCGCGCCGGAAGCCGGGTTGGCGCGAACTCACGGGAGCCATGAGTTCGGTCATGGATTCCAGGTTGGCTGCGGCGGACGAGGCGAATGACACCAGGCGTCCTGAATTACGGTCGATAAACATGCAGCCGACATCGGGAAGAAACCGGTACGAAAATTGGCCGAGGGTGCCGGCGGCGGCGGGCCAGTTGGCGCGATCCTCAATAAACGTGCAGTCCAAGTTGTCTCCGTGCCAGTTCATAAGCTGCCGGGCGAGTTCCGAGGAGTGTCGATGAACGGACGGAATATTCGTCTCGATTCGTATCTGCCCCGAATCCGAGCCGGAACTTAGCAGTGGCGCGGGCGCAAATCGCAGCATCAGGTCGGGAATCTCGCAGTGCGGAGGAGGAGAGATGTCTGCGGTTGCAGCCGCGCCCGCATCGCTATCCGTCCATTCGTCAATCCATGCCGCGATCTGCTGGGGAGATCCGTCGCAAACCAGCGAATACGCCGGGATCTTCGCCAATTCCGCGATGATCGCATGCTGGGATTCGCGGGCAGGCGCAAGGCAGCCGGGGACCCGCTCGAGCGCCGGCCGAAACTGCGCCTCCACCTGCTCGGGAGTCAGGCGTGTCCAGTTCGGGCTGCTCCTGGGTTCCCGCCGATAGAACAAAAGCCGGTGCGGACTGCACGTGTAGATGCGCGACGGGCTGAGGGAACTCGCAATGTCAATCTCGTATGCCAATTCCCCGTTGAGGGAGCGCGTGATTTCGTGTGCGCCTAGTTCCGGGAAGAAACGCCGCGTGTCGGGAAGCAGCTTAATGGGGACCGGCAGCCCGGCAGCTTGAAGACCGTTGGACCCGCGCATGAAGTAAGTCCAGTCGTCGCTCAGTAACTGGAAGCCGCGCTGGGCGAGTGCGTAGGACAGCGTCGATTTACCCGCTCCCGACAGTCCCGAGATGTGCAGCCCCATCCCGTTGCGCACCAGGGTTGCACAGTGCAGGGGGGCGATGCCGGCGGAAGGACTCGCCAGTCCAACCAGCGCCGGTACGATCACGCGGCGCCAATGATCGCGGTTCTCCGCCAGGGCGCGGCTGATGGTTCCCACTCCGCGGCAGCCGAGCAAATCGAAAATCATCACGTCGGTGCTGCTGAATGCGGCCAGGACCATGTGATCGCGGGCCCGAAAGTACGGAGCAGTCCACAACCGGTCCTCGCCGTCATTCATTTGGAGGTCAAGCCGGAAGACCGTTCCTGCTGTGCTGTCGCTTTCGGGAAATGCGCTGCCGAAGCTTGCCGCCAGGGAATGGCTGTCGGTGGTCAACTCCCAAGCACATCCCACGAACGGATAAACGCGGTGGATATGTACTTCGGCCGTAGCTGCTGGAACCGCAGTCATTGGTGCAGTCATGGAGCCGGACCGAAAACGAAAGTTACAGCCCGAATTTTGGCGCGCGCTTGTAACCGTCGGCAGATGAGGTGCTCTGTTGAGCGTTCGGCATGTGCGTCGCGCCGGGCCTTGGGAGCGGGTTACGAGTGAAAGGTTCCACCAAAATCGTTTTCTTCTTTCCGTCTTTCTCCAGCAGCGAGGCGACCGCGCCTCTCGGGCTGCTGGCGATTGCAACGCCGCTGCTGCGGGCCGGCTACGACGTTCGCATCATCGATTCCACCATCACGCCGGACTTCCAGCGCCGCGTCGTCGAAGAGTGCCGCGACGCGCTTTGTCTCGGCGTCTCTCTGGTCACCGGACCGATGATCCGCGAGACCGCGCAGATCGGGCGCGCGGTCAAGGCGCTGTATCCCAACCTCCCCATCATCCTCGGCGGCTGGCATCCTTCGCTGCTACCGGACCAGACGCTGGAAGCCGACTTCGTGGACATCGTGGTCCGCGGCCAGGGTGAACAAGCGATGCTGGAAATCGCCGACCGGCTGCGCGCGGGCGATTCCGTGGACGACGTGGCCGGCATCGGTTACAAGCGCGACGGGAAGTGCTGCTTCACTCCCACGCGCGAGCTCCAGCCCTTGTCCGCGATGCCGCCCAAGGCGTATGAACTGGCCGACTTCGATGCCTACGAGCGCCTCTGCGGCAAGCGCTGGGCGATGTACACGTCGAGCCTGGCCTGCCCGTTCAATTGTGCGTATTGCACCAACGCCGCGGTCTACGGGCGCAAGTGGAATGCACTTCCCGCTGACCAGATGGTGCGCGAGACCGTCGAGTTAACGCGCCGTTACCGCCTGCAACTGCTCTGGGTGGTCGACGATAACTTCCTGGTGGACCTGGACCGCGCGAAGGCCATCGCCGCCGGATTGGTTGAGGCGGAGGCGAACTTCGAGTGGAGTGTCCAGGCCACGACCAACCTGGTCGCGCGGCTGTCAATCGACGACCTGAAACTGCTGCGTCGCGCCGGACTGCGGCAGGTGTGCCAGGGCGTGGACTCAGCATCCCCGGCCATCCTGCATGCGATGAATAAGGAGTTCCAGGATTTCGAATCCATCTACGAGTCGGCGCACCGCTGTATCGAGGCGGGAATCCGTCCGTCGTTCAACATCATCTTTGCTTACCCCGGAGAAGGTCCGAAGGAGCGCCGCGAGACGGTGCGATTCATGATGGACGTCTGCCGCCGCTTCCCGGGCGCCGAGTTCTGGACCAACATTTTCACACCGTATCCGGGTTCGCCCATCATGCAGCGCCCGGCGGAGATCGGAATTCAGCCGCCAACTTCGCTGGAAGGTTGGGCCGACTTCTTCCCACGCTATACCGTCCTGCCCTGGCTGAAGGGACGTGAGCACACGCGGCTCCAGGTGATGCGCGACTACTTGCGCATCGCATTCGACCGTGTGCCCATCGCGGCCGACACGCGCCGTCCGCTCACCCGCACGATCCAGCGCGCCATCAGCCTGCCGGCGCGCTGGCGGCTCGATCACGATATCTACGCCGCGCCTTGGGAATTGTGGCTGAATCGGCAACTCAAGAAAATGCCCGTGCCGTTGCGTCCGTCCGTTGACGCCAAGCGCCTGGAGCCGGCGGCGCAAGCGAGCTGCCCGTGACGCCGAAGGTGGTGCTGTTTTATCCGCCCTACGACGGTCCGCCGTTGAGCGCTCCGTTGTGCCTGCTGTCGTTGGCGGGCGCGCTGCTGGAGTCGGGGATCGAGGCGCGCGTGATCGACGCCGCAGTGACTCCGGATTGGCCGGCAGTTCTGGCCCGCGAGTTGAAGGATGCCGTAGGCCTTGGCATCTCGGTTCTGACCGGTCCCATGATTCGTGGCGCGCTGCGTGCGGCGCGTATTGCGCGCGCGTGTCGCCCTGAATTGCCGGTTATATTCGGTGGCTGGCACCCCAGCCTGGTTCCCGAGCAGACGCTGCGCAACCCGCTGGTGGACGTCATCGTCCGCGGTCAAGGCGAGCGGACGCTGCTGGAACTGGTGCAGCAACTCATGTCGGGCGGAGGCGCTCACGGAATTCGTGGCACCTCGTGGCGCGAAGGCGAGCGCTACGCTCAGTCGTTCGATCGTCCAGTCGAAAGCCTGAACCAGTTGCCGACTCCGGCCTATCACCTCGCCGATTACGACGAGTACGCGCGCATTTCCGGCGCTCGCAAGCTTTCGTACGCCACCAGCGTGGGATGTCCTTATGCCTGCCACTACTGCACCGACCAGGTCTTCTACAAGCGGCGCTTTAACGCCTATTCCGCCGAGCGCGTAGGACGCGAAGTGCCGGAACTCGTGGAGCGCTATCGCATCGAAGAGGTCGCGCTGCTCGATTCAAATTTCCCCGTCGACGTACACCGGGCGGTGGCCATCGCACGCTCCTTTGTCGCCTCCGGCGTGCGTTTTCGCTGGACCTTCCAGGCGTCCACCGACTTCCTCTGCCGCATGACGGAAGACGACGTGCGTGTCATGGCCCAGAGCGGACTCACCCACATGGGATTTGGGACCGAGTCGGCTTCGCCGGAC
>Ga0208355_1001210_pt1 | contig 11440 bp, 8 predicted proteins | sample NGESurdeep072012_6_FD_184458 | JGI IMG/M metagenome (GOLD analysis project Ga0208355, IMG submission 184458) | Arctic peat soil microbial communities from Barrow, Alaska - NGEE Surface sample 210-3 deep-072012 (SPAdes) | ecosystem: Environmental > Terrestrial > Soil > Wetlands > Peat ... | reverse complement strand
CGAAAGCGGATCCAACCCGCACATATCATCGCATGGTCACTCTGGCGTAGAGCTCACCAGGCTGCCGCTCAGCGCGCGCACTTCAAAGCAACAAAGCAACTGTAATGCTAGGCCCGCGACGTTGTCCAACGTGTCCACGAAACAAAGATTGGGAAATTCGGCATATTGACCAGTGATAGCCGCATAAGTCGCCTCGATATTCAGGTTGGCCACGTAATACGGCAGGATCGCCACCTCATTGGCGTGAAGCTCCTCCTTGTATTTCCAGGCGAGCTTCTGCTTCTGGCCGCGAAAGTGTTCCATCAATTCGCAGATGAAGGTGCCAGTGCCGGTCGCCGGATCAAGAATTTCCACACCCTTCTCAATCAGCGCTTTACCGAAATGTTTCTGGCAGAGCCAGTCGGCGCTCTCCACCATGAACCGGACGATCTCGTTTGGCGTATAGACGACTCCGAGCCGATCCGCGGCCTTCTTGTTGTAGACCTTGTAGAACCCCTCATAGATTACCTTTAGGAAGGTCTGCTTTTCCGTGTGGGTGGATATCTGATGTGCCGTGGTCCGGATGGCGTTGTAATAAGGCTCCAGTCCCTTCAGCGGCGTCTTCTTCAGCGCGCCGGTGAAGAACAGGCCCTCCAACGCGTAAAGTTCCTTGGCCACGTTGTTCTGGCGATGGAAATCATCCTCGTCAAAGACCTTGGAAAATATTTCCTCAGTGAGGACATGCTGGATCAGCATCTCACGAACGTCTTCAGCCGTAACAGCGGGATTGATCGTTTCCTGCGCGTGCTTGAGAAATTTGGTAGCGCCCTTGCGGAAAGCCGCATTATCCTTCTGCGCCTTTTCGATCATCTCTCGCAGAGCTTTTAGTACTTCTGGCAGATCGGTCTGAAATTGCACTACCGCCTTGCGGAAGTCGGCGACCTCGGGCCTTTCATATTTGAAGAACAGATCAAGCAGGTGCGGCAGTTTGTCGGTGTCGTCCACCGGGCAGCGCATCACCTCATTGCCGTATTGGATCAGAACGGCGGTCTTGCTATCCTCAAAGATGATATTGTCGCGCGGGTAGCCACGACGAAACTTGGCGGCAATTTCCTTGTCGAGATCGTCTTCCTCGTCCTTGGCTTCCCAATAGCCGAAGGGAACGCGGAGGTCATAAACCAGCGCGCCATCTATGATGCGCCTGTTGCCATCCTGCTTGGGTAATTCATATTGGTTCAGAAAGATCAGATCGTGGGACTTTCCATGTCCCTTCAGTAAATCCTTGAGTGCTTCGCTGACTACGCCTTCGCGCGTGGTCCCGGACGCCTTGCGCAGGTCGGACAGGTCATTGAGATATTGCTGGATTAGTAATTGGCTCATTCTGACGCGCGGCCCTCCCCAAAAGCCGACGCTAGCGATACGCGACTCGTACCTGAAAGACAACTTTTAAGAACGGGTGGTTGACAGGGCGTGACGCGCCCGTCAGTACCCGATTAGCGAAACCACCCACCGCGACCAAGGTATGCCGAGCATGAGAAGTCTTGTTGTTTTCCTATTCAAACAGATGGACAGCCCAACTTTGGATTTCCGTGTCTTAAGGATTCGGCAGCACTACTAGAGAACGTTTGCGCCAACTCCGAGAAGCCTGTTCTGAGTTCCGATATCGCCTCGCAGGCTGGCGGTTTCACCCGAATAGGATATCTGGCCGTTGACCATGACATAGACTCTGTCGGCAAAATCAAGCACGAGATCGACTTTGTGCTCGACGAGGAGAATACTCGTCTTGCTGCGAAGCTGCTCGATGGCGGCCAGCACTTCTGCGACGACCGACGGCGCAAGACCTTCGAATGGTTCGTCGAGCAAGATCAATTTCTGAGGCGCACAGAGGGCGCGCCCTATCGCGAGCATCTGGCGTTCGCCACCGCTGAGATTCTCACCGCGGGCGCCCTGACGCATACGCAGCTTGGGAAACAACTGATAGATTTCGTCGAGTGGCCAGCCGCCGTCGCGCTGACCGAGCATCAGGTTCTCAACGACGGTCAGGTTTGGAAATATGCGGCGTCCTTCCGGCACGATCGCGATCCCGGAACGATTGACCCGATCCGGCGACAACGATGTGATTTCCCGACCAGCGAAGGTTATCGTGCCTTTCGTTGGCTTCAGCACTCCCATTATGGTCCGTAGGGTCGTGGTCTTGCCGGCACCGTTGCGGCCGAGCAGCGCCACAACTTCGCCTTCGCGAACCTCGAGATCGACGCCACGGAGAATGCTGCCGGCGTCGTAACCGGCGTCAATATCCTTTAGCGCGAGAAGGGGAGGCCGCTCGAAGGCCATTGCTGCAGCTTTAGCCGGGTGACTACGGCGCGTGCCATGACGCCCGAGATAGGCTTCCAGGACAGCCGGATCCTTGGCGATCTCTACCGGTTCGCCTTCGGCAATCACGCTCCCCTGATGCAAAACGGTGATGCGGTCCGACAAAGAGAGAACCCGATCGATATCGTGCTCGATCAACAGGACCGTATGGTACCTTGAAAGATCGCGGATTAGGACGCCGATCCGCTCTCGATCAGCGTCGCCGAGCCCGGCAAGCGGCTCGTCGAGCAGCAGCAATTTTGGATTGGTCGCGAGCGCAACCGCGATTTCGAGCAGCCGTTGCTCCCCATGGGCAAGGTTCGCACACGCTTCATGCGCACGCTCCACGAGGCCCACGGTTGCAAGCAGGCTCCAAGCCCTCTCGCAAACCTCCGGCGACTGATAAGCGTTGCGCCAAAGCGAAGCGCGATGCGGCGACCGCGCCTGGGCCGCCACGCGAACCGTCTCAAATACGGTGAGATGGCTAAACACGCTCACGATCTGGAAGGATCTTGCAAGGCCGCCGTCGATGCGTTTGTGAGCGGGCATGTTCGTGATGTCTCGACCCAGAAAGGTCAGCCGCCCTCGCTGGCTAGGTATTAAGCCGGTCAGCATGTTGAAGAAGGTCGTCTTGCCTGCGCCATTCGGTCCGATGAGACTGTGGAGCGTGTTGGCCTTTACGTGGAGATCGATCTCGTCAGCAACAACGAGCGATCCAAACCGCTTCGTTAAACCGTGAACCTCAAGCACGGGGAGATCGCCTTCAGTCGAGGGCGCAGATTGGGTGTCGAGCAGACCTCTGATCTCGCGCGGTCGTGGCGGAATGTCCTCGTTGGTCAGAGTCCAGCGCTGCCGGCCGGTCAGCCGAAACCAGATTCCCGACACGCCTTCAGGCGAAAGCAGAATGAAGGCAATGAGAATGGCGCCGAAAAACAACCACCAGTGTTCGGTCAGCGAACTCAACTGATCGCTTAACACGAGGAAAATGATCGAACCCCATGTCGGTCCCAGAAAATGATGAATTCCACCCAAAATGGTCATCATCACCGGATCGCCGGCGTGCTGCCAGTTCAGGTTGTCGGCGTAGACGCTCTGTATCAGAAAGGTCAGCAGGCTTCCGCCGAGGCCGATGATCGTGGAAGACAGGACGAAAGCGCCAAGCTTGTAGCGCTGGGTGTCGTAGCCGAGACATCGCACCCGCTGCTCGTTGTCGCGGATGGCCTGCAGAAGGCGCCCAAACGGCGAGTGCGCAACACGCCAGATCACATACATCCCGCAAAGCACAACGCCGACAACGAAATAGTGATACGCCAGCGGCGAGGTCAGGCTGGGTCTGGAAATTCCTTGCAGACCGTTCTCGCCGCCCGTCACGTCTGTCCACTTGAAAGCGATTTCGTAGAACAGTTGGGTGAACGCCAGCGTAAGCAGCGAAAAATAGATGCCGCGTCGTCTCAGGATGAGAAGGCCAAGGATGAGCCCGAGCACGGTCGCCGTTACGGTGCCGAAAACAATCGCAAGATACATGTTGTCGAAAAGGCGCAAGAAGGCGATACCTGCCGCATAGCCCGCAGCCCCGAAATAGGCCGAGGCGCCGAACGACACGAGCCCGGTGTAGCCAAGCAACAAGTTAAACCCTAGGCCGTAGAGTGCGTAGATCGCGATCTCGGTTGCGAGGCTCGCCGACGATCCGATGCGCGGCAAGATGAACGGAAGCGCCGCAAACACGATGCCGGCAACCAAAATCGGATGCAAAAGCCACTTGGTGGCAGTCTTCATTCGAAGCGCTCCCAGCTTTCGCCGAGCAGACCTCGCGGCCGAATGAGCAGAACGACGATCATCAGGGCGTACATGACCGCCGTAGATGCCGCCGGCCAAAACTGGATCGATAGTGCAACCGACACACCGACCAGGAGCCCACTAATCACTGCTCCCGCGAAGCTCCCGAGCCCGCCGATCGTGACCACGACGAAGGCTGGCATGATCGCCGCCTCGGACATCGATGGCACCACGCTCCAAAGCGGCGCGGCAAGAACGCCGGCGATGCCGGCGATCGCAGTGCCGAGACCGAAGACGGCGGTGAAGACCCGCTTGAGATTGATGCCGAGCATGCTGACCATCTCGGGATCGCGACTCCCGGCGCGGATGATGCGGCCGTAACGCGTGCCGCGCAGGAGGAGCCACAGCGCGAGCAAGATAGATACGGTTACGACGAGCGCGAACAACCGATACTTGGTAACCAGCACCGGTCCCCAAATCACGAAACCGGACAAGAAAGCTGGCGGGTTGAAGGGGTGGCCGGCCGCGCCCCAGATGGTGCGAATGAGTTCTTCGATGAACAGCGCTATCCCGAAGGTCATGAACAGGCCGAGCAGGGGCTCCTTGCCATAGAGGGGACGCATAAGCGTCATCTCGATAATCATGCCGACAATGCCGACACATAGTGGCGCCAGCACGATCGCCCACGGGCCGAGACTGTCGCGCAACGAGAGTGCGAAATAGGCGCCAAGGGCGAAATAGACTCCATGCGCGAAATTGACGATTCCGAGCATTCCGAAAATGATCGATAGCCCGATCGCGATCAGCACATAGAGAAAACCGAGCACGAGTCCGTTGACGACCTGCGAGACAATCAGCTCGGCCATTTCGAATCCACTTGGAACATGCTGCGAGCGCGGCGGCGTCAGACGCCACGCTCGCCAATGAAGAGGCGACTTCGGCTAGCTCTTGAAGGTGCAGCCGATGTCGGCTTGATTTCCGTAGGCTGCCTCCAGCTGCGCGGGATCTTTCGGATATTCGGACAGGATATCGAAGTAATCATACTTGTCGGTGATCTTCTCTTTTACCGAAGCCACCAGCAGCGGCTGAATAAGCTGGTGATCGAAGTTACGGAATCCGATCGGCGCGTCCTTATATCCGTCGAATTTGTGCTCTTCGAGGAACGCGACGAGCTTGGCCGAATCCGTCGACTTCGTCTCCTTGATGGCGGTGAGGATAGCGGTGGTGCCGAACCAGTCTTGCCAGCCTTCGACCTCGGGAGGCTGGCCGTGCTTCTTCTGATAAGCCGCAGCAAAATCGGCGCTGCGCTTCGTAATGTGAGGACCGGTGTAGTTCCACAGCTTCGGATAAGTTCCAAAAGCAGTGTCGGGTCCGGCCGCCCATAGATCGGTATCGTTTACGATCGGCCCCGATAGTCCCATTTGTCGTGTAAGACCGATCTCGTGCATTTGCTTCAGGAAGTTGGTGATGTCTGTCCCGCCGAGACCGACGAACACCACATCGGGTTTAGCCTGACGCACCTTGAGAAGATAAGAACTATAGTCGGTCGTTCCGAGCGGTGCCTGGTCGTAGCCGACGACGGTCCCCCCATCCTTGACGAGAACGTCTTTCATCTGCGCATAGGCATCGATGCCCCATGCATACGAGGCGACCACGAAATACCATTTCTTGCCGCGTTCCTTCAGGATCGGATAGACGCTCTGCACGGTTACCTTGTTAGGTAGATCGACGCGAAACGTGTACTTGCTGCAATTCTTGCCTGTGATCTCGGTTGCATTCGGCCCAGTTGCCATCAGCAACGTTTTTGCTTGTTCGGCAACCGGCATAATGGCGAGGACGTCGCCACTCGACACGCCACCCTGGACCGCGACGACCTTCTCCTCCTCAAGGAGTTTGCGCATGTTCTGCTGTGTGGTCTGCGGACTAGACTCATCAAGCCAGACAATCTCGACCGGCCTGTCGAGAACGTGTCCGCCGAAATCATCGACAGCAATCTGTGCACCGTTGTGGCCGGTTTCACCCTGAGTCGAGTAAGGTCCCGATTTGGGCAGAAGCAAGCCAATCTTGATCGCTTCGGCGGCCCGCGCGGTGATGACGAAGGGTGCGGCAATCTGGGTGATCCCCAAAGCTGCTCCCGCCAATAGCGTTCGCCGGCTGACACCAGACCCATTGTTGCGGCTTCTTTTCATGATTTTCTCCCTGTCAAAGTTTTAGTGGAGTGCCTCCGGAGTTCGCAATCAAAGTCACTTATACTGAAATTGTTTTCCGCGATAGTGTACCTTGGTGGAAGTAATCGCGCGTCGCCGGTCAGAGACAAGGCAGGACATGTGCGGTAGCCTTCCTGAAATCGCGCCCGCGTCCGCGCGGGGTCGAGACGTGATTTGCGCAAGAACGTCTCAACCGACTCCGGCTAGGCCCATGGCGGCGGCTTCCTACCCTCCTCTGCCGATCGCCCGGATCATGCCTGTATAGTTGGGCCGAGGCTGCAGCCCGGACATGAAGCTCATTTCGATTCACTGATTTTCTCACCGGAGGCAATCCGCCATCTGGTGGCCCAGGTCGACGCCGCTCAAGTCGTGCCAGGCAGCGAATATCCCTATTGCTGGCAGCTCCAACCCGATGACCATATTTCGCCTCTGCATCCTCACCGACGACGACAAGGCCAACATTGAGCGCGAAGTCCGAGCGCAGTTGAAGCCGTATTACGCGTGCGCTGCCGTAAATTTGCGGGATCCTGGACCAGCGCTGCAGCTAATCCGGGTTGAGTCCGAGCGCCGCGAACTGTCGGCTCCTCACGAGCGCAAAAATTGCAGCATTCAATGGCCGGACCGCTATGAAGCCCCCCATCCACCCCCTATAGTCGGCGCATATCAGCCAGACGAGGCCTGCCATAACCGCGAACCTGACCCAGCTTTCCGTCCATGCCCTGTCCGCCGGCATCGCCGCGCGGCGCTTCTCGCCGGTCGATGTGGTGGATGCCTGCCTCGCGCGGATCGCGGCGCTTGAGCCGAAGCTGCACGCCTTCGTCGCCGTGCATGAGCGCGAGGCGCGGCTGGCGGCGGAGGGCGCGGACAAGGCGATCCGCGCCGGCCATGCCGTCGGGCCGCTGCACGGCATCCCCATCGCGCTGAAGGATTTGATCGAGATCGAGGGGCAGGTCGCGACCGGCGGCACCGCTGTCTGGCGCGACCGCGTCGCCACGCGCACTGCCACGCTGGCCCGCAAGCTGATCGCCGCCGGCATGATCGTGATCGGCAAGACCCATACGGTGGAATTCGCCTATGGCGGCTGGGGTACCAACCAGCACATGGGCACGCCCCACAACCCGTGGGACGCCGCGACCCATCGCACGCCCGGTGGCTCGTCGTCCGGTTCCGGCGTCGCGGTGGCGGCGCGCATGGTGCCCTGCGCCATCGGCACCGACACCGGCGGTTCCGTCCGCCTGCCCGCCGCCTGGTGCGGCATTACCGGGTTGAAGACCACCATCGGCCGCATCAGCACCTACGGCGTGCTGCCGCTAAGTCCGACGCTGGACACACCCGGCCCGCTGACCCGCAGCGTCGAGGATGCCGCCATCCTGCTCGGAGTGCTGCAAGGCGCGGATGCGCGGGATAGCCATACGATCGGCCTGCCCGCGTCCGACCCGATGCCCGCGCTGCACCGTGGCGTGAAGGGGCTGCGGCTGGCGCGCATGGCGGTGTCCGAGCGTGCGGGCGTCGACGCCGAGATGCTGGCCGCCTACGACCGTTCGCTCGATCAGCTTGCCGCCATGGGCGCGGAGATCGTCGATCTCGCCTTGCCGCGCAGCTTCCGTGAATTCGGCGCGCTGTCGGGGCGGATCATGTCGCCGGAGGCCTACGCGCTGGTCGGCGACATCGTCGACAACAACGATCTGCCGGTGGACGAGGCGGTGCGCCCACGCATCAGGGCCGGCGCGGCGGTGTCCGCGCGCGACTATCTGCTGGCGCTGGCCGAGCGGGAGCGGCTGAAGCAGGAATTCGTCGCCGCCTTCGCCGGCGCGGACGCGCTGCTGACCCCGGTGACGATGACGCCGGCGATCCCGGTCGCGAAGGTCGATCAGAACACCACCCCGGCCTTCCTGACCCGCTGGGTGAATTTTCTCGATCTCTGCGCCCTGTCGGTGCCCAACGGCTTCAGTGCGACCGGCCTGCCGCTCGCCTTGCAGATCGTCTGCCGTGGCGGAGACGAAGCGACGGCGCTGCGCATCGGCTGGGCGTGGCAGAACGCGACCGACTGGCAGGACCGCATCCCGCCGATGGCACAATAACCGGGGAGAACGATGCCAAAATCTGTAAGCGCCGGAGCAAAAATCCCTCACTGAAGCGACTGGGGTGTCCGGTTGCGCCGGGGGTATCGGCGCCGCGTGCCGGCGAAGCGGCCGAAGCTGGATCCGTTCATCGGGATCATCGACCAGATCCTGGAAGATGACACAAGCCGCCCGGCGAAGCAGCGGCATACCTCAAAGCGAATTTTCGAGCGTGCGCGTGACGAGCACGGTTGCGCTGGCGGGCTTGCCATCGTGAAGGACTACGTGCTGGCGCGCCGTCAGCGGCTCCGCGAGGTGTTTGTGCCGCTGCGGCACGATCCCGGGCATGCGCAGGCGGACTTCGGCGAGGCTGTGGCGGTGGTCGGCGGCGTGGAGCAGATCCACTTCTTCGCGCTGGATCTGCCGCACAGCGACGCCGGCTTCGTGCAAGCGTATCCGACGGAGACGACGGAGGCGTTCTGCGTGGGGCACGCCGCAACATTCAGCTTCTTCGGTAAGGTGCCGAAGTCGATCCTTTACGATAACACGACCCTGGCGGTGGCGCGCATCCTGGGGGACGGGACACGGCAGTGGACACGCGTGTTCAGCGAGCTGCAATCGCACTACCTCTTCCTCGACCGCTTCGGCCGTCCGGGCAAGGGCAACGACAAGGGCAAAGTGGAGGGGCTGGTCGGCTATGTCCGGCGGAACTTCCTGGTGCCGGTGCCGCGGGCGACGAGCTTTGATGCCCTGAATGCGAATTGCCTTCCGGCCCCTAAGAACCTGACCGTGTCCAATAATTCAGGGGCAACAACAGGTCTAGAAGGCCAAGGGCCAGAGACGGCTAGCGCGTGGATTGCAGGGCACCTACAGTGTCCAGCGTATCTGCAGATACAGTCAAGGATTAGCGATGTACGTTCTCAAGCCGCCGCCACCCCAGATCGATGCTCGCTTGCTTGACCTGCTGCGGCGGGCGGAGCCTGCGACGATCGGCCATTTTCGTCATGTCGGCTTCATGGATGCGGGCATGAAGGGCCTGTTCCCGAACATCCGTATCGCCGGAACGGCGGTGACAGTATTGGCGCCGGGGCCGGACGCCACGATCGTGCACTACGCCATCGGCAAGGCGCGGCCGGGGGACATCCTGGTGATCGATCGCTGCGGCGACGGCAAGCATGCCGCGATGGGCGGTGCGGTTGCCTATGCCGCGCGCAAGGCCGGCGTCGCCGGCATCGTGGTGGACGGCATGGTCACCGATATCGGTGAGCTTCGGCAGTACGGTGTGCCTGTCTGGGCGCGCGGTCTGTCGCCGATCACCGTAAAACTGCTCGGCCTCGGTGGCGGCTTCGGCGTGCCTGTCTCCTGCGGCGGCGTCGCGGTCTCGCCCGGCGACGCGGTCTTTGCCGACGAAAACGGCGTGCTGGTCCTGCCGCCGGCCGAGATCGAGGCGTCCGCGAACCGTGCAATCGGCCTGCAGAACGACGAGAAGAAGACGCTGACCCGCATCGATGCTGGGGAGAAATACCCGGACATCATCGGCTCCACGGCCATCATCGAAAAGCAACTCGCCCAGAGGTAGGTGTCGCAAGGCAGAAGGAATTCAAGCATGACATCCGCCCAGGCCGATCTGCAGAGCGCCGCCACCTCCGACATGGAGGCGATCTATCGGAAGATCGCCGGTCGGGTGCTGCCGTTCCTCACGCTGCTGTTCGTCGTCGCGTGGCTGGACCGCGTCAATGTCGGGTTTGCGAAACTGCAGATGCTGCAGGATCTCGGGCTCAGCGACGCCGTCTTCGGCGTCGGCGCCGGCATCTTCTACGTGGGCTACCTGCTGTTCGAGGTTCCGAGCAACCTGCTGCTGGAACGGATAGGCGCGCGCAAGACGATGGCGCGCATTGCGATCCTGTGGGGCCTGACGACGATGGCGATGATGTTCGTCACCTCCACCACCTCGTTCTACCTCCTGCGGTTCCTGCTCGGCGCGTTCGAGGCCGGGCTGTATCCGGGTGTCGTTCTCTATCTCACCTACTGGTTCCCGAGCCGGCGCCGGGCGCAGATGCTCGGCTTCTTCATGACCTCGGTGCCGCTTGGCGGCATACTCGGCGGCCCAATCGCCGGCTGGATCATGGGCACAATGGGCGGCGTCGGCGGCCACGCGAACTGGCAATGGCTGTTCATCTTGGAGGGGATCCCCGCGATCCTGATGGGGCTGCTCGCCTTCGTTCTGCTGGACGATAAGCCCGAGCAGGCCAGCTGGCTCACCGCCGATGAGAAGCGCCTGGTGCTGACGGATATGGAGCGGGACCGGGCCGCCGCCGGCGAGCGCAAGCACGCGTTCCTCGATGCAGTCAAGATACCCCAGGTTTGGCTACTGGCGCTGATCTATTTCTGCCTGGTCAGCGCCAACCCGACGCTGGGGTTCTGGGGCCCGACCCTCATCAAGAGCCTCGGCGTGCAGAGCGACGTGGTGATCGGCTTCCTGGCCGCCGTGCCATACGTTATCGGGGTGATAGCGACCATTCTGGTCGGCCGACATTCCGACCATCGCCAGGAACGGCGCTATCATTGCGGCCTGTCGACCCTGACGGCGGCGGTGGGACTGGTGCTGATCGGCGTGCTCGCCAACCATCCCGCCTTGTCCTTCCTGGCGCTGGTCGTGGCGGTGGCCGGGGTGCTCGCCGCCTTCGCGCCGTTCTGGCAGATGCCGACCATGTTCCTGGCGGGGAGCGCCGCGGCCGGCGGCATCGCGCTCATCAACTCGCTCGGCAACCTCTCCGGCTTCGTGGGGCCGGCCCTGGTCGGCTGGCTGAAGGACCAGACCGGCTCGATCGCCACCGGCCTCTACGCGGTGGCGGGGATGGAGGTGCTGTGCACGGTGCTGATCCTGCTGTTCATCCCCCGGCTCAGGGCGGCGCCGGCTCCCTCAAACAATGCCTGAGGCGCTCACATTTCCGGTGGCGCCCGGTCGTGCCGGTCCATCATCTCCTGGTAGGTGTAGCGGCGCGCAATGATGCGCAGCCTAACGCGAGATTCAGGGTGTCGATCTTCCTTACCCGGTTCAGCGCC
>Ga0208355_1001209_pt1 | contig 11446 bp, 11 predicted proteins | sample NGESurdeep072012_6_FD_184458 | JGI IMG/M metagenome (GOLD analysis project Ga0208355, IMG submission 184458) | Arctic peat soil microbial communities from Barrow, Alaska - NGEE Surface sample 210-3 deep-072012 (SPAdes) | ecosystem: Environmental > Terrestrial > Soil > Wetlands > Peat ... | reverse complement strand
GAATCCAGGGAGATCGCCGAGCTTGCCGGTGCGGTTACCGAGATTTCAGTCAAGCCCGGCGGTCGAATCTTCTCTACCGGCGATCAGAGCGACGAGATGTTCCTGGTGCGCCGCGGCCGGGTCGACGCACTACTGCCGCTCACGGGCGACAAGCGCCACCATCTCGCCACCTTCGAGGCGGGCGACTTCTTCGGGGAACTTGCGTTTCTCGATCATCAGGTGCGTTCGGCCGACGCCGAAGCGGAGACGCCAACCGACCTCTACATGCTCTCGCGCAAGCGCTTCGATGAATTGATGCCCACGAACCCAGCGCTCTGTGGCGAAATTTTCGAACGGCTCGCGCTCACGCTGTCAAGGCGGCTCAGAATCGCGGACACTGAGCTGCGCGCGCTGGAGCAACGTTAAGAACGCCCGAACGAGCAAAGTGGGTAGCACCGCAATGCTCAGCATCGCGCAACACCTCGCGGATTTGCGATCAAGCTCGCTCACGTCATGGCGATTATCGGAGCGAGCTCGGCACTGTTCGCTAAAGACAGGCACAATAATAGAATTCCAGCAAGTCCGAGACCGAACAGACGAGAGCTTTTCCCTGATGCATACGGTCGCATCGGCTAAATACTTCTGCATTTATTGCGCTACCGAGTTCAACCGAACGGCGTCGCCTTCGAGAAGAGTGCTCCATAAGTATCCGAAGATGAATTCCATTAACGGACGGCTTCTATCACTTAGTAATTAATTAGCCGCGTTCACCCGTCCCGCGCCATCAGCACAGACCGATGCAATGATGCGGCACGCCTTACCCCCCTTGCGACACTCAGACAGCGCATCCGCTCTGGCTTTCTCAATGCTCTCTCGCGCCATAATCGCCCAGCCCGATCCCGAATGGGCAAAGACACCGCATTCCGTCCCAAAAAAACTGATCTCGATGGGACATTGCGAACCACCACAGGGCGCCTGGGCACTCGCCACGGCAGCCTTGCGGGTGTCCTCCGACCAGGACATTCCCCATTTGCTGGTTGCCCTTGAGTAGACGATTGCACCCCATGGCTTAAGGCCGCCGATGTCGCGCAGCCGCCGCACCAGCCCCTGGGTGATCTCGCCGGTGCTGCATCATAAAACCGGTTCGCCATGGATAGCCTTGATCTGAATCAACGCAACGGGCGTCTTTTGCAACCAGCCTGAAACGCTCCCGATGCGAACTGATGACACAGCGTGCTCATGACAAAATGTGAAGAATGCAAGTCTTGGCAATTTGTGGGAAATTATGGCCCGTTGTCGGATGGTGAAGAGATCAGCGAATGTCGTCGTCGATCGCCTGCGCCCGCGTCGGGGCAGCAGCATCAGTTGATGCAGATGCTGCGGGTGGTCGCGCTGTCAGCCGCGAAAGCCAGTGGCCTCGATGCAACACATCAGCCGCCGATAGACGATGCTGCCATCCCTGTTTTCTCGGCCATTTATCATGATCTAAACCAGCCCGCAGGCTGGCCGGTAACGGTCGCCGACGCTTGGTGCGGCGAGTTCGAGACGCGGGCAGATTGAACTGAGCATGGCTGACTGGCGCTCAATGAGCCCAAAGAACTAATGTAGGTGTGGGTATCCGCGAAGCGGCGCTGACCGTGAAGACTCGCGGCAAATGGCAACAAACGAACGCTAGCCGGGGTTGAGCTTTCGGTAAACACAGCTGGGCATTGTCGCGAAAAAGGCGTTAGTGACCGGCGCCAAGGACACTGTGAACGGATGAAGTAAATCGCTAGAACGCAGTCGTCGCATAAGAGCTCAGATGGAGGTGGATGGACTTGTAGCGGTCGAGCAACACGATGGCGCGATCCAATCCGTCGTCCGGGGTCATCTCCGTCAAGCTTTTTTCCATTTCGTCGATCTGCGCCGCGAGTCCGACAAGATCAAAATCATCGACGGATTCAGCCGAGTCCGCCAGTATCGTGAGTTCCGCTTGCGAAAATTCGACTAGACCCCCGAGTACAACGAATCTTAAGTTGATGCCGCCTCGAGCAGCTAAAGTCACGATTCCCGGGCGGAGCATTGCAACAATTGCCGCGTGCCCAGCAAGTACGCCAAAATCACCCTCGGTACCCGGAAGATCGACCTGGTCGGCTTCGCCGGAAAACACAAGTGCCTCAGGAGATACAAGACTCACCTGGAAAGTGGACATAGAGACCTCTGGTGGTTGAACCCTGTCTAGGGTTCGCAGATCGTGAAATCGCTCGCAGACAGGATCGAACTCAATTGTAACTTTACCATTGCCCTGGCCAATCCGATCTTGATCTGCCTCAAGAGACCGTGGAACGGACAATGTTGTGATTGTTTTACTAATGCTTCCGGTGGGAAGACTGGCCTAGCTAGGTCTTGACTTGCCATTATTCCTCGAACCGGCGCACTGCACGACTATGTCGCTCAACGGCGGCAACTCCCGGCAATCAACGGAGATTTGCGAGATGGTGAGCGGTTCTTTATTCTTTCCAACTCAATGATCTCCGCCGTACATGCTCAAATAGTTATTGCGCCAATTACTGAAGGCATAGACGTTGAGATTTTTTTGGGATTCCATCTCGTGAATTTCCGCTTAGTGTCTCCTGATGCTCGGACACTGGCAGCTTAAATGAGCTTCTTTGATCTCTGTCAAAGATGGTTAGTGCCAACAGGCTAATAAGCTTTAGGTTTTTCAGGCACAGAGTAAAACAATATGGCGACATATCTGCATACCAAGAATCGAATTATATGCGCGTTGATGGTCGTTGCGAGCGGGTTTATGTTCTTTGCAGGCTATGGGTTCGCAGCAGCGGCCGAAGGAACCAGCGAGTCTCAGATCCTGAGGGCGCTGACGCCAACTTCGAAGACGCGCAACTTAAGCGCAACACCACAAGATGCCAAACAGCAGAGCTTTATTAGCAGCTTGCGGTCGCCCAACAAGACGCGCTCGCTCACGCTTGATGAGCGGCAAGAGGTTGCGGTCATCGCTAAAGAGCGGCCGAGTATCGATCTTGAAATATACTTCGATTACAACTCGGCGGATATCGCGTCGAAAGCCATTCCCGACCTAATGAACCTCGGTCGCGCTCTTACCGATCCGGAGCTACAAGGAAGTGTCTTTCTTCTTAGCGGACATACCGACGCCAAGGGCGGGCAGGAATATAATCTCAAGCTATCGGAGCGTCGGGCGCAGGCGGTGAAAGAGTTCCTTGTCCAAAATTTCCGGATCGCCAATGACAGTCTCGTCGCAACGGGCTACGGCAAGGAGCAGCTGAAGAATCAGGTCAATCCGTTCGCAGCGGAAAATCGACGGGTGCAAGTCGTCAATCTGCAGGCGAAGCAGGAAGCTGGGAAATAAATAGAGGGATTCGCGAAGCTTGAATCCCTTTGAGCATTTCAAGTCACCCTTCGCTACCACTGCGGGTGATGCTGCTAACGGTGATAGCTGAGCGGCGCGCGCGGATTGCCTCGCAACCTTATGCAAGTCTGCCTATCAAAATTCGCCGTACTGTTTAACTTGGAGCTGGCTAGGGAGAACCCATGAAGGCAGGCGACATGATGACCACGAGTGTGGTGACCGTAGGGCCGGATGCCTCGGCGCATTCGATCGCACTTCTTCTCTGGAAGAACGGGATCAGCGCGGTACCTGTGGTCGACGACCATGGCGTGCCGCTCGGTATGATTAGCGAGGGCGATCTCATGCCGCGCGATGAATCCGAGCGGGAGGCTCGGCGCGACTGGTGGCTGAAAGCGCTGGCAGAAGGTGAGGAGCTGAACCCAGAATTTTTGCAATACCTGCAGTCGCGGGATCGCTCCGCGCGGGAAATCATGATCTCGCCCATCGTGACCGTCGAAGAGAACGCGGACGTCATCGACGTCGCCGAACTCCTGTCTACCAAGAGGATCAAACGCGTGCCGGTCATGCGTGATGGTCGCATGGTAGGAATCGTCAGCCGTGCCGATCTGGTCAAAGCGTTTGCCGGCAAGGGGCGAACGCGTGAGCCGGAGCCATCGCTCGATCGCGACACCGAGATCCTGGTTCCCTCGGAGAAGCTTGAAGCGTTGACAAAACATCGAAAGGTACCGGCCGCCCCAGCACACCCTATGCCCACGGACAATGAACTGTCGGCCCAAACATTGCGTGAGCTTGCCGCACACCATAGGGAAGAAGAAGCGGCGCGACGCGCGCAAGCGCACGACCAGGTAGCGGAATCCCACCTCAAGCAGGCGCGCCAATTGCTTGCCGCCAAGCTTTCGGATGAGTCGTGGCAGCACATGCTGAGAAACGCACGCGCCGCCGCCCAGAAGGGCGAGGAAGAACAATTACTTCTCCGGTTTCCTTGTGAGCTATGCACCGATCACGGACGTGCGGTGAACGCTCCAGACCGGAATTGGCCCGCAACGCTCCGTGGCATCGCCGCTGAGGTATTCATGCGTTGGAAAAAAGAGTTACAGCCTCATGGTTTCGGCCTGCTTGCCCGCGTGATCGATTTCCCAGACGGCGTTCCAGGCGACATAGGCATGTATCTCGAATGGGGAAAAAAAGAAGCCGCCAGCTAGCGAGAGCAAGTCGATTAAGTCGCAGATAATGCAACGCACCGAGCCGTTCGGAGATCTTGATGGGGATTTTCGAAACAAGTCTCGCTCTCAAAGAGAGACAATCATCTCTTTCTTGGTCCGTTTTTTGGTGTCCGTTCGAGATGCCCTTCGAGCGCGATGCAAAGCGTCTTTAATACCTTTATTCTAGCATGATATTTGTTGTTTGCCTCAACCAACGTCCAAGGTGCCGTCGCGGTCGAGGTACGATCGACCATATCGCAAACCGCAACTTCGTAGGCATCCCATTTCTTTCGATTGCGCCAATCTTCCTTGGTGATCTTGAATCGCTTGAATGGAACATTCTCGCGCTGCTTGAAGCGTCGATACTGCTCATCCTTGCTGATTGCTAGCCAGAATTTAACGACCACCGTGCCGTGACGAACCATTGAATCTTCAAAATCGTTGATCTCGCTGTAGGCCCTCATCCAGTCTGCGTCCGAACAGAACCCCTCGACCCGTTCGACGAGAACGCGGCCATACCAGGAACGATCGAAAATCGTCAGGCAGCCATGCCTTGGCAAATGGCGCCAGAATCGCCAGAGATACGGCTGGGCGCGCTCTTCCTCAGTGGGCGCGGCAACGGAAATATTATCGTACCATCGCGCATCCAGCGCCTGCGTCACGCGCCGAATGGCGCCGCCCTTGCCGGCACTATCGTTACCCTCAAATACCGCAACCACTGACGTCGTCTTGAAGCGCGGATCGCGCGAAGCGAGATTCAAGCGCCCCTGCCACTTCTCAAGCTCCTTCTCGTACTCGTCCTTCGTCATCTTTTGGTCGAGTTCGATCGCACTCAGCACATTCAGCCTGTCACCTGGCGCCGGCAGGGGCAGAGCCTTTTTCGGCAGACTCTTGGTTGGCTTATCGTCAAGTCGTTCGCGAATTGCCGCAAGCAAGTGTCGACCCACAGTCAGTGCCCTGAAGTGAGGATCTGCACCAGGCACCACAATCCACGGTGCTTCGCCCGTCGATGTCTCGCGCAAGAATGGCTCGCAGACCTTGATGAACCGATCATAAAGCTTGAAATACTCCCACTCGACGTCGGTAACACGCCAACGTGTCTTCGGGTCTTGCTCTAGCGACTTGAGTCGCTTCCTTTGCTGGCCCTTGGAGAGGTGAAACCAGTATTTGACAAGCAAAACGCCCTCATCGCAAAGCATCTTTTCGAGGCGCTGGATTTCCCCGACGGCGCTCGAGAATTCCCCTTCATTTATTTCGCGCATCACACGCTGTACGATCGGCATCGTATGCCATGCGCCGAAGAAAATGCCGATCTCGCCCTTAGGGGGGAGTGCACGCCAGAAACGCCAATTCGGAGGTTGCTCGCGTTCCTCGTCTGAGGGCTGTGAGAACGCGTGCGCATGGATATGGCGCGGATCCATCCATTCATTGAGCAGATTGACGGTCTCGCCCTTGCCTGCGCCTTCAACACCGGCGATCAGTATCAGCACGGGAAAACGAGGCTGCTCCTTGAGGTCGAACTGCGTGTTAAGCAACGCTTCCCGCAGCTTTGCTTCTTCGCGGCGGTAGATGGCCTTGTCGACGTGATGTTTCAGCTTGGCGGATTCGAACATGTTTGGAATACTGTATGAGGCCCTCACACCTCGGAATGATCCAGATCAAAGTCCCCGGCTCTTATTGATCCATTATTAAACATTAGATGATCGGCTGAAGGATTGTGGCATGAAAAGCTTGATTGGTGCTGTCGTCGGCGTTTTTGGCCTGGCGGCGTCGGCTGCGGCCCAAGTGCCGGTTGCGATCGTTGAAGATGCGCAAGGCAAGGTCGAGGGCGTCGAGTTCATGGACTATGTCGCGCCCGGAAAAATCATCAAACTTGGACCGAAGGCCACGGTCGTGCTTGGCTATATGAATTCTTGTTGGCGCGAAACAATCACGGGGGGAACCGTGATCGTGGGCGCCGAGGAAAGCATGGTTCATCTTGGCGATGTCCAGCGCGTCAAGGTGGACTGTGACGGGAGCAGCGTTCAGCTCTCTGATCGCGAAGCGAACCAGAGCGCCGCGACGACTTTTCGCAACTTGAAGCCCGGTCAGCGAGCGGCTACACCACCTCCACCGCAACTTACGCTTTATGGCCTTTCGCCAATTGTGGAAGTCAAGGGCGGCGGCACATTGGTAGTCGAGCGCATCGATGCCCACGGCGAGCGATACACAGTGCCGCTCAGAAGCAACGCTCTTGTCCGTGGCAAGTTCTACGACTTTGCCAAGGCTAAGGTGTCGCTGACGGCGGGCGGTACATACGCAGCAAGTCTGGGGTCACGCACGACTACCTTCAAGATCGATACCCACGCCACGTCCGGTTCAACGCCGATCATCGGTCGTCTGCTACGCCTCGAATAGGCTCAATAGTGGTTCGATAGCCACGGGCGCGGCACATGGGGCGCATAGCTAGACGAGATATACTTGCGGTTATCATCATAGCGTTGGTGACCGGCATTGTCTTTGCCTCTCCGGCGCTCGAGATCGTGCAGGGCTTGTCGATTGACGCCCTCACGACGTTGCGCTGGGAATTTTTCGGCGATCGTCGCGATCCCGCTTCCGCACCGGTCGTCGTGGTAGCCATCGATGAAGAGAGTTACCAGACCCCGCCCTTCAAAGGATCGCCAACCTTGACCTGGACCCGCGAGATCGGCCGAGTTCTAACGGCTGTCGTCGATGGTGGGGCGAAGGTCGTTGGCTTCGACATTGTTTTCCCGACGTCAATCGAACAATCCGAGATCCCTTTTGGCGACGAGATGCTAGGCGCACGCATGCGCGGCTTCGATCGGGATTTTCTCCGCGCCCTCGCAATGACTTCCTCCGCTGGCAAGGTAGTTCTGGGGGAAGTTCAAAGCCGTGACCAGCCGATCCGGCCCTCACCGGGGCAGAGGGCGGCGGTTCGTCAGCAAAGCAATATACGCCCGCTCAACGTTTATACGGATTCCGATGATGTGGTACGGAGATTGCCGTTGACGTTCCTGATCGATGGGAAGCTGGTGCCCTCGATGGCGGTCGAGTTGGCATCACGCGCGCTCGATGGCAAGCCGGAGCTAACGCCAAACGGAACCATGACACTCGCAGGTTATCACATTCCCAGCGCGGTGCCGAACACGCTCACCCTCAACTTCCGTGGCGGCGGCGAAGATATTCCAACCTTCTCGTTTGCCGACCTGCGGGCGTGTGTCGAAAATGGCGACAGCGCCTTTTTCCGTCGAGAGTTCGACGGCAAGGTTGTACTCTTCGGTACGTTGCTCGACTTTGAGGACCGAAAGCTAACGTCGAAGCGCTTCGTGACCGGGTTCGACGGCGCGCGAGCGCCGCGCTGTACGCTCCCTGCACCGGCGACCGCCGGACACACTAGACGCAGTTTGATAGCCGGAGTCTACATTCATGCGACCGCGGTAGATAACCTAATCAGCCGCGACGCGGTAATCGAGCTTAGCCGTCCGATTGCGACCATTATCGCGATCGCCTTCGCCCTGCTTGCGGCGATCGCCGCGCGTATGCTTGCCCCGGTCGGCGCCGCTCTCGTCTATCTCGCCATGGTCGCGGTCTACACCGGCGGTTCGGCGGCCGCGTTCACGCAGTCGCTGGCGTTGCCACTGGGCGAGCCGATTCTCGCCGGATTCGCGACCGTAGCCGCAATGGTTGGCTATCGCTTTGTCGTCGCAGACAAGGGGGAGCGTTTCCTCCGAAAGAGTTTCGCGCTCTACCTCGCGCCCCAGGTGATCGAGACGATGCTAACGTCGGAAAAGATGCCGGTGCTCGGCGGCGAAATGCGCAACGTCACGATATTCTTTTCGGACGTGGCCGGCTTTTCTACGATCGCCGAGAAGATGACGCCGAACGCGTTTGTGGCGTTAATGAACGAATATTTGTCTACGATGACCGACATCATCGAGAGCTATGGCGGTTACGTCGACAAATATATCGGCGATTCGATCGTTGCGGTGTTCGGGGCACCAGTTGACGATCCCGACCATGCCTGCAACGCAGTGCGCGCAGCGCTGCACTGCCGCGCCGGCCTCGAAGACCTTAATCGAAGCAATGTTGCCTTTCAGGGTTACAAATTGGCCCACCGCATCGGGCTAAATTCCGGCGATGCACTGGTCGGAAACATTGGTTCCCGGCGACGTTTCAACTACACCGTGATGAGCGATGCGGTGAACGTGGCTTCGCGGCTCGAAGGCGCCAACAAGTACTTTGGCACCTCGATCATGGCATCGGAAATCACAGTCGCATTAACGGGTACGGCGTTTGCGTGGCGGGAACTCGATGCAATCCGGGTCAAAGGACGTTCCGACCCCGTCAAGATCTACGAACCGCTAGCGGAATCCGGCCAACAGACCCCCCAACAGTCAGCGAATGCGTCGGCCTATGCCGAAGGCCTCGCCTGCTGGCGGACTCGTGAATTCACCAGCGCTATGAAGTGCTTTGATCGCGTTGCCGAGGCGGATCCACCGTCCGCGCTGTTCCGCAAGCGAGCGAAGGAATTTGCAGACAATCCGCCATCTCAGGACTGGGTGCCAGTCAACACGTTGGAAGGGAAGTAGTGACAACAGGAGCCAACGAGGGACGGCTCGATCCCGGCCGGACGCCTACGCCTGCGGTCCGGGAAATTTGTATTCAGTGATGCAAAAGAGTTTTGCAGCACTATCTGCAGTGCAAAAGCACCAAACTTCCAGCCCCGAGCCATCGAGGCATCTACGCTCCGCCACTCAACGTTACTGACCGAATGCGGTACCATTCAAACAGACCGTGACCGCGAATCTTTCCTTCAATATGACATCTACTTCCTACCACACATGTCCGCAGCACTTCTTGCAAAAGCTCTTGCGGGATAATTGAACTGCACCACGGCTCAGAGCCGGGCTCGGGGTCAAGTTGATATCCGTCATCACCGTGGATTATTGATCCAGAGCAGGATTGATGATCCAGATCTCCTCCGCCCCCCGCAAAAGCGTTCGCACTCAAGACAAACAGTAACGCGCAGGGCAAGGTAAAACGTCTCGGCATCGCCACTCCTCGCCATGACAGTAGCAATTGCTAAACATCAGATTTTGCTGGCTGAACCTGTTGATCCCCCCACAAGCGAAGGGAGCGCGTGGAGGGAGCGCGGTTATGTTTAACTTTGCGGGTCTATCGGCTTTGATCTAACTCAAGGTCGTGAACTGCTTCGAAGCATAAAAGCTAAATAAGTTTTGGTAGGCTTGATCGGTCGCAGACTCAAAGTGGGAAAATCCGGCATGAGCAAGTGTGATCTGCTGCTTCTTATTGCTATTTCTCTGACGCTGACGACGCCCGCGAGTGCTGATTGCTACGATGTCTTTGGATGTTCGGATACAACCTATTTTCGAGCGGCCGATTTGCGAGACGGACCAAATTGCGAATTTCTCTGGCAAATGCGGAACAGCATCTATAGCCAGCGTGGCTATTGCTTCCATACTCAGCGGGGAATTCAGGCATTCGGAAATGCCGGGTGCAAGTTTGCCGATATAGATCGAGTGCCACTTAACCAGTTTGAGCGCGCAAACGCTTCGACGGTTCAATCAGTCGAAACGTCGATGCACTGCTCCGCGGATTGATACCACCTGGACCTGCAACATGACGCCTATCGCAGTGCTCGCTGGGCAAGTCAGCGCGTTAAGTCGGCATTTGTGGAATATCGAGCGACTGTCTGCTGAGATTAGCATTCTTGCCATCACGGCAATCTCGGTCTGCACCGTGCTTGCGCTCGCCCACCCAGCAAAGGCTGACCAGGGCGACAAGGCGGGCTGGTCAGTGGCCGTCGACCCCCGCAAGCGGGCCTTTCTTTATTACGTGCCCGCAGAGGACGGCGCGCGCGTGTTGACAATCGGGTGCCTCCGCGATGTCGACAGCTTCACCATTTGACACTGACCGGCAATTCCACTGCGACTACGATGGCATCATGCACGGGAACCGTTAAACAGGTGCCGGGCATGACCTTCGAAGCCACTCTTTTCCGTATCGCAGATCAGCCGATAGAAACCCCTGCGCGCCAGCGCGTGGGAGGCCCTACCGCGCCTAATCTTGCGCCGGGTGCGGCAACGGGCCTTCGTGATCCTCACCCCATACCATTGCGCGCGCGTTTATGATCAGCGGGCGCTCTACTTCGATCACGCGCGAGGGAGTCTCTCGACCTGATCAATCCGCAGTCGCCAAGTATCGCATCGTGAATTCGATCTGACCGTCGGGAAGTTGCCGCCAGTTCTCGACGACCGTCATGTATCCGGCCTGCGGAAATTGATTGATAATTTCGCGGGCTTTCAGGCGAGCAGCGTCAATTGGCAGCGTGAATATTTCTGACTGCTGCATGCCAAAAATCCGGTCCGCTAAATCCAGAGAACGAACGTGCAAATTGCACTCCCAGCCCAAGCCTGTGAATTAGTAGCGTCCAAAGTGACCCCTCCATAGCTTAGCGGACCTGGACGGCGTCATCGCGCGATGGGCGGGATTGCGACATAGCTGACCGCATCTTGGTGATGGTGTGGATGGCGTCCGCTTCCGGCACCGGTTGTGCCAAAGTGAATAGTCATCGATTCACTGAAGGGAGCGATCCACATGCCTATTATCTCCATTGGTCTTGATCTCGCCAAGCACGTTTTTCAGGTTCACGGCGTCGATGCCAGCGGCCAGGTTGTCATTCGCAAGAAGCTCAGGCGATCAGAGGTACTCGAATTCTTTAAAAAGCTCCCACCCTGCCTGGTCGGCATGGAGGCCTGCGGGACCGCCCACCATTGGGGACGCGAATTGACGGCGCTCGGCCATGACGTTCGGTTGATGCCGGCGGGTTACGTCAAACCTTATGTGAAACGGGGCAAGAACGATGAAGTCGACGCGG
>Ga0208355_1001208_pt1 | contig 11446 bp, 10 predicted proteins | sample NGESurdeep072012_6_FD_184458 | JGI IMG/M metagenome (GOLD analysis project Ga0208355, IMG submission 184458) | Arctic peat soil microbial communities from Barrow, Alaska - NGEE Surface sample 210-3 deep-072012 (SPAdes) | ecosystem: Environmental > Terrestrial > Soil > Wetlands > Peat ... | reverse complement strand
CGCTGGCACTTCCGGCCAGCCTCGAAGGATGGTGTCACCATCGCCTCGCAGCATATCGTGTACTTCCACTATCCCAGCTAGGGCGGCCCTTCTGCGCTCCGTGCCCTCATGCAGTTGCCGACTCCTTTGTGACGCAAATCACAGCCGCACGTGATAACCACACTCCTCCCTACCCGCCACCCCGTTATACTTAACCGTAGAAGAAGCAATCGAGCTTAAGCGTTTCATTCGTGGGGTTTATGCCGTTAATCTGGCTCCGAGTCGCGGTGGTTTGCTATGGCGTGGGGCTGCTCTATTCCCTGCTCCTGCTCAGCAAGCGAGGCAACGTTCTGGCCAAGATAGTGGAGCCGGCCGTCGGACTGGGGCTTATCTTCCACTTTGTTTCTCTGGTCGAATCTACCGTTCTGATCGGGCGCCTTTCCCTGGCTTCTATCCATAACTCGGAATCCATCCTGGCCTTCCTGGCGATGGTGGTGTTCTTCGTGTTCTTCGTGGGCTATCGCACCGTCTCGCCGGGCATCGTGATCTTCCCCATCGTTTTCATTCTGACGTTCGCATCGGCGATTGGGCAGAAGCCAGTCACGTTGACGTCGCCGCTGTTGCGCAGCGGTTGGATCTTCGTGCATGTGGTACTTATCTTCACCGGTTACGCGGGGTTGTTCCTGAGCTTTGGCGCGAGCCTGCTCTACTTGGGGCAGGAGCGGGCGTTGAAGTCCAAGCGTTCGGCTGCGCTGCTTACCTGGCTGCCTCCGTTACAGACCATTGATGAAATCGGCTATCGTTCCTTGCTCTTTGGTTTCCCATTCATGACGCTGGGGCTAATAGCGGGTTCGGTGCTGGCCATCGACAAATACGGGCCGCTGTTTTTTTACGATCCGAAGATATTGTTGTCGTTCACCATGTGGGCGGTGTACATGCTGCTGCTGTACACGCGCTGGAGTTCTGGATGGCGCGGTCGGCGCGCGGCATTTCTGGCGACTTTTGCCTTCATCATCGCTTTAGGGGCCTGGGCGGCGAACAGCTTCAGTCGTACGCACAGGTTTCTCTCATGAACTTCGTCGTCATCGGCGTGAACCACCAGACCGCACCCGTCGAAGTGCGCGAGCAGTTTGCCATCTCCGAGGCGCGGCTGCCGGAAGCGGTGAAGTCCCTGGCGACCTATCCCGGCATTGAGGAGGGCATGATCGTTTCCACTTGCAACCGGGTGGAGATGGTGGCCCGCACCACTAACGGCACCGCCGACCTGCAAGGTTTCTTGCGCCAGTTTTATGGCTTCGATCCCGGGCCCTATCGCAAGTATTTGTACGAATATCACGAGCGCGATGCCGTGCGTCATGTTTTCCGGGTGGCATCCAGCCTCGATTCCATGATCGTGGGCGAGCCCCAAATCCTGGGGCAGGTCAAGGAAGCCTATGCCACGGCGCGCGCTGTTGGCGCGGTCAACTCGCAACTCGACGCTTTGCTGACCCGCTCCTTCGCGGTCGCCAAACGCGTAAGGAACGAAACCGCGGTTGCGACCTCAGCCGTGTCGATCGCGTCGGTGGCGGTGGACCTGGCCAAGAAGATCTTCGGCAATTTGCAAGGCAAGAGAGTCTATCTGGTGGGCGCGGGAAAGATGTGCGAGTTGGCCGCACGCCATTTGCTGGCGCATGGCGCCAAACAGATTTACGTTGCCAACCGGACTTACGAGCGCGCCGCCGCGCTGGCGAAAAAGTTCAACGGCCAGGCGATCCCGTTCGAAAAGCTATATGAGACCGTGCCAAATGCCGACATCGTTATCAGCTCCACGGGCGCGCCACACGCCATCTTCCGCAAGGAGCACGGCGAAAAATTCCTGAACCAGCGCCGCAACCGTCCCATGTTCTTCATCGACATCGCAGTCCCACGCGATATCGATCCTGAGTTGAACAAGCTGGACGGCATCTTCGTTTACGACATCGACGATCTGCAGCAGGTGGTTTCGTCGCACATCGCCGATCGCAGAACCGAAGCGGACCGCGCTGAAGCCATCGTGCAGCTTGAGGTGGACAAGTTCGAATCGCGGCTGCAAACCCTCGATGTGGTGCCCACCATTGTTTCGTTGCAGGAGCACCTGGAAACGGTTCGCCAGGCCGAGATTGACCGCGTACGTGGCCGGCTGGGAACTCTCACCCCGGAGCAGGAACTGGCGGTGGAAGCGCTGTCGCGCGGTATCATCAACAAAATCATGCATACGCCCATTACTACCCTCAAGAGTGCGGCACGCGAATCGTCGGAAGCTACGACCGTGATCGATCTGGTGCGCAAGCTCTTCGGCCTGCGGGACGTCCGAAAAGCCGCCGACGAAGATGCAACCACGGTGACCAGTGGAAAACCGGGAGCGCGAAACTAATGGCGCACCTCAGGATTGGTTCCCGCGGATCGCAACTCGCTCTCTGGCAGGCTAATCACATCTCGGCGCTGCTGCGCGAGCGCGGCCACGAGGTCGAGCTCGAGATCATCAAGACCACCGGCGACAAAATCACCGACGTTGCTCTGGCACAGGTCGGCACCAAGGGCATGTTCACCAAGGAGATCGAAGAGGCGCTGGCCGAAGGCCGGGTTGATCTCGCGGTCCACAGTCTTAAAGACCTGCCTACCCGGCTGCCACCCGGTTTCGAACTGGTCGCCATCACCGCGCGGGTCAATGCGCGCGACGTGTTTCTCTCGGTCAAGTACGACAGCATCAAAGCGCTGCCGCAAGGAGCGCGCGTGGGCACCAGTAGCCTGCGCCGCCAGGCGCAATTGAAGGCGTCGCGGCCCGACCTGGTGATCCATCCACTGCGGGGCAATGTGGATACTCGTATGCGTAAGCTGGAAGAGGGCGAATATGACGCCATCATTCTGGCTGCCGCCGGACTAACCAGGCTCGGCAAAACGGAACTGGTGAAGGAAGTTCTCTCGGAAGAGTTCATGTGTCCTGCCGCAGGACAGGGCGCACTTGGCATCGAGATCCGCGAAGGCGATGTGGAGATGCGTGAACATCTCTCGTTCCTCGACGACTCTGCGGCACATGCTGCCACCACCTGTGAGCGCGCGTTGCTGAACAAACTCGGCGGCGGATGCCAGGTCCCCATTGGCGCGTTCGCTGAAATGAAGGATGGCGAGTTGCAGCTAACCGCGATTGTTGCCCGCCCAGACGGCACCGAAGTTTTACGCGAGCAACAGAGCGGCAGCGACCCGCTTGTGCTCGGCGAAAGAGTTGGGGACACGCTGCTGCGCCGGGGCGCGACGCAGATTCTCGACGATGTCTATGGCGCGGCAGTAGCGGCGCCACAGCAGCCGTGAGAAGCAGTAGTCAGTTGCCAGTAGTCAGTAGTCAGTAGTCAGTAGTCAGTAGTCAGTAGTCAGGTCGCATCCAAGCGGTCATCGTGTCATCCTGAGTGTCACATGGGTCTGCGGCCCACCCATAGGGATGAAATCAACCACGGAGGCACGGAGATCACGGAGAAGACTTCTTAGAAACAAACTCCGTGTCCTCCGTGTCGGAGCCTGCCCTGAGCGAAGCCGAAGGGTGGTGAACGATTTTCGACGGAGCGAAGGCGTCGCTGGGTTTGCGACGCCGGAGTCGAAGGACCCCTACTTTGGCAAATAATCCTTATACAAATATTGCACCCCGCGACTTGCCCCTGGCTGGATGCCGCGTTCTGGTGTCGCGTGCGAAGAAGCAGGCGGGCGTACTTTCTTCGGCGCTACGCGAACTGGGCTGCCAGGTAATCGAGATTCCCTTCATTGAGATTCGTAGGCCCGGTTCGTATCGGCCGCTGGATTCGGCATTGCGGAACCTGGCAACTTACGATTGGTTAATTCTCACCAGCGTGAATGGGGTTGAAGCGCTGTTCCAACGCCTGGCCAAGAAGAAGATCGATGTCTCAGCGCTGGCGCATCTGAAGATCGCCGCCATCGGTCCCGCTACCAGGAAAGCGATCGAGCAACATGGCCTGCGGGTGGCGGTCACGCCCAAGGAATACGTGGCCGAGTCAGTCGTCGCTGCGTTGCAGCGTCGGGTGAAAGGGAAGCGTGTGCTGTTGGTGCGAGCAAAGATTGCGCGCGATGTTATCCCGCGCGAATTGCGCAAAGCTGGTGCAGAGGTTGATGTAGTGGAAGCCTACGAGACCGTCGCGCCCAAGTCGTCAGAGAAGCGGCTGCGTGCCCTGCTGGCCAACAGAATACTGAGGCCGCACGCTATCACCTTCACCAGTTCATCTACGGCGAAGAACTTCGTACAGTTGATGGGATTGCGCAGCGCACTTGCCGCCTTGAAGAAGCCGGCGCGCTACCATGGCGTACATACGGCATCCATCGGTCCCGTAACCTCCGCCACGCTGCGTGAATTTGGATTGCCGGTGGACATCGAAGCCAAGGAATATACGATTCCGGGGCTGGTCGCCGCTATCGTGGAAGCGAGTAAGCGTGTGCGGAGAGCGCAGAGGTAGCCGACAGCTCTCAGCCAAAGCGGTTCTATCGCGAGTTGAGAACAGCAGGTCCCTCGACTTCGGCGGCGAAGCGCCGCCTGCGCTCGGGATGACACCCCATTGACTATAGTGACGAATGCTGATGGCTGCTTGCTAAGAGCTAAAGGCTAAGAGCGAATAGCGAATAGCGAACGGCGGCTTTCCTACTCGTACACCGAGCACCCGCATCCCGGCGACGGCACATGTACCTTCAGGAAATCCGAAACGCGTTGGTAGGCATCAATCTGGTTCTCCACCCGCGCGAAGCCGTGGCCTTCATTTTCGTAAATCTTGAGCTGCACTGACCCGCCGTGCTTCTTGACGGCATCGGCTACCTGTTGCGCCTCTTCGTGCGGACAGCGTGGATCGTTGCCCCCAGCCAGCAGCAGCAACGGAGCCTTGATCTGGTCCACGAAATTGATCGGCGAGCGATCATCGTACAGGGCTTTGTTCTTTACCGGATCGCCCATGGTCGCCAGGTCATACTCGCGTAGCAGCGGGTCTTCGTTGGCGATTTCGGTCGCCCAGTTGACGAACGGCACAATGGGCACGCCCGCGGCCCACATCTCCGGAGCCTTGGTGACCGCCATCATGCTCAAGTAGCCGCCGTAGCTTCCGCCCATGACAATCAGCTTTTTGGGATCGACAAAGCCGCTTTTCTCGATCCACTGGGCCGCGTCGAGCACGTCGTGCAACTCGCCGCCTCCGGCGTCGCCCCGGTTCGCGTCGGTGAACTCCTTGCCGTATCCGGTCGACCCGCGATAGTTCGGCGCGATCACGAGATACCCCTGATTCACGATGTACTGGATAAAGCGATTGAACGAGTTGACCGTCTGCACGGCCGGTCCGCCGTGAATGTAAACGATCGCCGGAAATTTGCCGTTGTGCTGAATGTTGTTTGGCACATAAGCAAACGCCGAGAGCGTCCACTTACCGTCACGACTGGGATAGTGCACCAGGTAAGGCTCGACCATGTCGGCGCTGTTTATCCCCGCAACCAGCGAGTGCGTTACTTGCTGGGACTGCTTCGACGAGATGTCAAAGACCCAGACATCGCTGGGAGCGTCGGCGCCGTTGTGGTTGTACAAGAGCCTTGACCCATCGCGGCTGTAGGGAAGTGGATTGCCGCCGAGCGAGTTCACGCCTTTCTTCAGCGGCAACGCGTCCGCGCGCCGGCCCGCCATGTCATACAGATAAATATCGGTGTTGCCGTCAACGTTCGCCGTCCACGTCAGCGATTTGCCGTCGGGCGCAAACGTTCCTGCCCTGAGCCGCCATTTTTCGCTGGTCAGCCAATCAATCTTCTTGGTTGCGATGTCGAGCAGGCCGACATTGTCGTAACCGTTCTGCGCGTCCGAGGTGAGGAGGGTCGTCTTGCCGTTGGGCGAGATGTCGTTCGCTTCGTAAGTGTGCTCGCCCTCATGCTGCGTCAGGTTTGTGCTCTCGCCACTGGCGAGGTCGAGCACGAAAATGGTCGAATTCTTGCCGCTGGCGTGCGACTGCGTGTAGACGAGGAATTTGCCATCACGCGAGAAGATCGGGCGTGTGTTGCTCAGTTCCTTGGGCGTGTTCTTGGTCAGATGCCGCACGTGTCGGGTGGCGACGTCCATCAGCTCGATCTCAAAGCTCGAGCCGGTCTTGGGCTTGGTGATATAGGCGATCTGCCGTCCGTCGGGCGACCATGCCGGTTCTTCTTCCGCAGTTTCCGGCGAAGTCGTCAGGTTGACCACATCGCCGGTCTTGGGCGACACCAGGAAGATGTCCCACTGCTCATCCCCATCGTGGTCGGAGATGTAGGCGATCCAAGTCCCGTCGGGCGACCACACCGGCTGCGTCTGCCGCTGATCGCTGATGGTCAACTGCGTCGGCCATCCCCCGGTCGCGGGAACCAGCCAGAGATTGTTGCGTCCGCTGATGTTCGAGATGAAGGCGATCTGCTTGCCGTCGGGGGACCACGTCGAGTCGCCGATCATGCGCGTCATGTAGAGCTTCTCGATGGAGAACGCCTGCATGTCAGCCACGTTCTTGCTCTGAAGCTTGGTGGGGTCGGTCACGGCTTGCGGCGCGGCGAGCGGTTGCTGAGCGAATGCGGTGAGAGTCATAGGGAGAATGATTGCGAACAGCAGAGTGATGAGTTTCAAGTTTCGAGTTTCCAGTTTTGAGCGAGCTGGCGTCACAAGGTTCTATTGTAGATGGTGAGGCTAGTACGGCGGAGGACGGATCGGCAGCTAGGGGCGCTAACTTTCCCGTTCACTTGTGTTCAGCGGTTCGTCTTCGGGGTAAGCCTTCGGGGTAAGCCTTCCAAGCCTGCTTTCCTTTCTCGGTGGGACCGAACCAGTAGTGATGAAGAGCAGCAAAGTCTAAGGGCTTCAGAGGCGCGAATTCCTCGTCATTGGAGTACTTTGCTTCGACGTATCCCTCCCGAAGCATCCAAGCAATTTCGTCAATGATTTCGCGCAGGGGATACTGGTCACGAAGCACTTTGTGAGGATATTCAATTCTTGCGTGTTTCTCTTCGGCGAAGTCGCGGTTCGCAAATAGGTACAGTTGTTCAACGTCCTCGTAGTCGTCGGCCATGCCATCGAGAATTACAAATTGAAGTTGAGTTAGACTCGCTTTCACTTTGTCCATCGCCGCTGCCCATTCCTTGCAACTTCACGTTGTCGTGATCGTTGGACGATTCTTATTCCACTTCTTCATTTGCTTCTTTTGCGCTTTTAGTTCTTTCTTCTGCTGCTTGGCCTGTTGCTTGCTGTATTTCTTCCATGACTTCTGCGCGTTCTTCTGTGATTTGGTTTGTGCGGATCTCGTGCTGGCATGGGCAACCGGCCCGGACAGCGCCAGGCCGAGAAGGACAAACAAGACACAAGCTGCAACTCTCTTCACACGTTCACCATGAAACAGGTCCTAACGGGATTCTACAATGTGCGCTCCGTGACAGAGAAGCGGCCGGAAGGATGGCTCCGAAAGATCAGGTTGGGCACAGGCGAAAGCAGGTCCCTCGGCTCGGACTGAAGTCCTCGTTCGGGATGACAAACAACAGTTGTCAGTGGCCAGTTGCCAGCAATAGCAGAGCTACGACACCCCTGACCCCTAGCCCCTGATCCCTAGCTCCTGACCCTACGGCTTTGCCCCTTGTGCATCTCCACCGTGCTCCAGGTCTTGTCGGCGGCGTGGCAAAGGTTCTCCAGTGGGCAGTCGGCGCACTTGGGTTTGCGCGCGATGCACAGGGCGCGACCGTACAGGATGATCTGGTGCGCGAAAACAATCCACTTGTCGCGCGGGACCGCCTTCATCAGGTCCTGCTCGATCTTCTGTGGCTCTTCGTGTTTCGTCAGCTCCAGGCGGCGCGAGATGCGTTGCACATGCGTGTCCACCACCACGCCGTCGGCGATCCTGTACCACGTTCCCAGCACGACGTTCGCGGTCTTGCGCGCCACCCCGGGCAATTGCAGGAGCTCGTCCATGGTGCGCGGTACCTGGCCGCCGAATACGCCGATCAGCTTGCGTGCGGCGCCCACCACCGACTTCGATTTGTTGCGGAAGAAGCCGGTCGATCGGATGTCCGCTTCGAGTGCTTCTGGCTGGAGCGTGGCAAACGCCTCGGGCGTCGGATATTTCTCGAAGATGATCGGCGTGACCATGTTGACGCGCACATCGGTGCATTGCGCCGAAAGGATGGTCGCCACCAGCAACTCCCACGCGCTGTCGTGATGCAGAGCGCAGGTCGCGACGGGGTAGCGCTCGTCGAGCCGCTTCAGGATCTCGTTGACGCGCTCCGGCGCCACCGGATTGTAGCCCTTAACTGTGGCGGCCTTAGGCTTAGCGGCAGGCTTCTTCGCCGCAGCTATTCTTGCCGCGATAGGTGCAGCAACCCTAGCCACTCTTTTCAGGATGGGCGCGACTCTATTGGCTTTGACCTTGGCTCGCAGTGGCCTGCTCGAAACTTTGTCCTGGTGGCCGGTGCGCGAAGGTCGGCGAGGCATGGTCCCACGTGGCATGATTGGTCTCCCTGTGTAACGAGAGGATTATAACGGGCAGACGCGATATTCGGTGCTGAAGGGGCGCGGCGTCACAGGCTGCGGGAAGACTCGAAAAGCAGATCCCTCGCCGGCTGAAGCCGGCTCGTGATGACAAAAATAAAGGACTTCAATCGGCGCACCTGAAGGTGGGCCCCTTCAAGAAAACGGCAGCTTCTGCTCGGGTGAATCTTGTCGTCGTCCAAGTCTAGCCCTCTATCCCCTGCCCGCAGATTACAATGAGAGGGCGTCATCATTCTTAGCGTGGAGTTTCGCAATGCCTTTCAGTAATGCCGGAGTACAGACTGTGTCCACTGAACTGCCAGCGATGCCGCTTACCCTTGAGGGGTTGAGCGTGCTGCATCAGATGTTCCGATTTCGCTGGGCGGAGTGGCGCAAGGTGGACCCATCGCGCCAGGCGGACATTGCGCGCGAAGCTGCCGCTGTTTTTTCCGCCAGCGAAGAGCTTGGGCAGAGCGCTGTCTATTCCATGCTCGGGCACAAGGGCGATCTGATGATCGTCCACTTCCGCGACTCCTTCGACGAGCTCAACGCCGCTGAATTGCAACTGAACCGAACCGCGTTGCAGGATTTTCTCGAGCCCATGCACTCGTATTTGTCCGTGATCGAACTGGGCTTGTACGACTCCAGCGTGAAGCTGTTTCGGCAACTCGCCGACCGCGGCGTGAAGCCACTATCCAAGGAGTGGAACGACGAAATCGAAGAGACGCTCACGCGCCAGCGCGAAGCCATGCGTCCGCGGCTGTATCCTAAGATTCCTGACAGCCGGTATTTGTGTTTCTATCCGATGGACCGCAAGCGCGGTGAAGAGAAGAATTGGTATACGCTGCCCATCGAGGAGCGCCAGCGCCAAATGGAGGAGCACGGCATGGTGGGCCGCCGCTACGCCGGCAAGGTGCAGCAGATCATTACGGGCTCCATCGGCTTCGACGATTGGGAATGGGGCGTGGATTTGTTTGCCCCCGATCCGCTGGTTTTCAAGAAACTGATTTACGAAATGCGCTTCGACGAAGTCAGTGCGGTGTATGCGGCCTTTGGCCAGTTCTTTGTTGGCGTGCGGCTTCCGGTGGAGAAGTTGGGTGGGTGGCTGGGAGTCAGCAGCGAGTGACTATGCGCGCCTATTGGCGTTGGCGGTCCCTGTGATTTCCATAAAGGTGAACTTGTTGCAAACCTGAAGAGCGTGTCAACTGTGCCGTCCCTAAAGGGACTCATTAAACTTTTCCGACTTTACCTAGGGCTGCCGCCCTGGGCTAACGTCAATCCTGCCCCTGCGGGGCTGGATTTTGCGCAATCGTTCCACCGTACCAACTCAAAACGAATGCTCACAAACGCTCTAAATGCCCGCACTGCCCATGCGGCTCTGTTGTTCCACAATCTAATTTGGAGTTATTCCTCAACAACATGATTGCTCACATTCTTGAAGTAGTCGGGGCGTGGATTATTAGCGTTATCTCGGCGGGCGGCTACGGCGGCGTGATGCTGCTGATGGCCATCGAGTCGGCATGCATTCCGCTGCCGTCGGAAATCATCATGCCCTTCTCGGGAGCTCTAGTTGTGCCGGCCGTTGCAGCTCTCTATCATCGCGCCGCGCCGTTTTCGCTGCTGGCGGTGGCCACCTGGGGCGCGATCGGCTGCAATCTAGGTTCGGTGCTGGCCTATGAGATCGGCTACTTCGGCGGACGCCCGCTGGTGGAGCGCTACGGCCGCTACATTTTCCTCAGCCAGCGCGAACTCAGCATTGCCGATCGGTTCTTCGAGCGGCGAGGCTCTCTCGCAGTGTTGATCGCTCGCCTGCTGCCAGTGGTCCGCACCTTCATCGCGCTGCCTGCTGGAATCGCGCGCATGCCCCGACTGAAATTCCACATCTATACGTTCGTCGGATCATGGCCCTGGTGTTTCATGCTGGCTTACGTTGGTATGCGGCTGGGCGAACAATGGGACAAAGACCCGCGACTGAAGATCTGGTTCCATCGCCTCGACGCCGTGATTCTTGCGGTTATCGTTCTCGCGGTGGCGTATTTCGTCTGGTCACACTTGCAGCATCGGGTGGGCAGCGAAGCGGGCAAAGAGGCGGAATAGCGCTCACTCATCGATCTTCACTGCTTTGGCAATCATGCGTTCGTATTTCCGCCACGGCACGATTCGCTTCAACCAGACTTGTAACTTGGCGTCACCACCAATCAGATAGCGGAGCTTCGGGTTGGGGTTCTGCGCGACGCGAACGATCAGCTTCGCCACATCGCGAGCATCGCGCCGATGTTTCGCACTCTGCTTGACGAATTTGGCAAAGCGCTGGCTGCGCTCCTTGTTCGGCGATGCGGGATCGAGCGCACCTTTTGCGATCACTACATTGCGCTCCCAGATGTCGGTGTCGAACGCACCCGGCTCAACCAGCGACACGCGAATGCCCAGCGAGTGCGTCTCGATGCGCAGCGACTCGCTCCACCCCTCAAGTGCATATTTTGACGCGCTGTAGGCGCTCAGCATCGGCTGGCCCACCCGCCCGGCGACGGATGTAACGGTAATGATGTGTCCCGACTTCTGGGCGCGCATGACCGGCAGCACGGCCTTGGTCATCGCCACATTGCCGAAAAAGTTGGTTTCCAGTTGTTGGCGAAGCTCGTCGATGGCCATGTCTTCGGCGAATCCGGCCATGCTGAAACCGGCGTTGTTGACCAGCACATCAATGTGTCCATGGTCGCGGACTGTCGCGTCCACCGCGCCAGGCAGCGACTCGAATTCTGTGATGTCCAGACGGCGCAGGTCGAGCCGATCGCGTACCCTGGCCTTTTGCGCGGCTTCCTCAAGATGGCCTCGGCTTGCGAGGTTGCGCATGGTCGCCACCACGCGATAGCCGTTGAGCGCTAATTCCACCGCCGTCAGCAGTCCAATGCCGCTGGAGCTTCCGGTCACAAGCGCAATTTTTCCCATCAT
>Ga0208355_1001200_pt1 | contig 11507 bp, 9 predicted proteins | sample NGESurdeep072012_6_FD_184458 | JGI IMG/M metagenome (GOLD analysis project Ga0208355, IMG submission 184458) | Arctic peat soil microbial communities from Barrow, Alaska - NGEE Surface sample 210-3 deep-072012 (SPAdes) | ecosystem: Environmental > Terrestrial > Soil > Wetlands > Peat ... | reverse complement strand
GTAACATAGTTTCTCGACTCAATCACGGTACGGTAGTTCATCGCTAATTCACTGCGTAGCACGTCACCGACTCGCCGCTTTTCTTGCAGCGCCAGCGCCAGCCTTCCATCGCTTCCGAATGCAGTGCCTGGAAGCGGTCGGGACGATGCGTTCGGCCCCAGAAGGTGACCTTCACGGGGCGCGCGTCGTCGAAGTTCTCCGCCCCCTCCACGCAGCCCAGGAAAAAAATCGTCCCATCCTCGCGCGGGAGAGCAGAGCATTTGCGCTCCTCGTCCGCCGGCCAGGCCGCGGCGCCGGTATAGACACGGGTTTCCTCGCTGTGCGGCCAATACCCGGCGCGGTCGCAGGCACGCTGTCCGACGGCGAGCAACACGATGACGACAACCGCGGCGCCGGCGACGATCCTGGTCTTAGTCTGGTTCACTCTCTCGAACGATAGCCGAAAGCTGAAAACGGTGCGAGTTTCCCGAAGGTCATGTACGTCAGGGTGCCTTTGCTTGCCTTCCGGCCGGCAGCACGTCCAAAGTGCGCTGGGGGCGTGGCCCCAGTACGCCCCGCGATGTACACTGCACTGCTGTTTCCGTGGGGACCGACATTTAAGGAGCGAACAGATGCAATTCCGCAGCCTCGTGCTCGGACTGCTGTGCTGCGCCGCCGCTGCATCGGCGCAGACCGCCGATGAACTCATCGCCAAGAACCTCCAGGCCAAGGGCGGGGTCGACAAAATCAAGTCCATCCAATCGCTGCGCATGCTCGGCCGGATGGACCAGGGCGGCTTCAAGCTCGACGTCGGCCAGGAAGCCAAGCTCCCCGGCCTGCTGCGCGAGACCTACACCTTCCAGGGCATGACCGGCATCGACGCCTACGACGGCAGCATCGGTTGGCGCATCTCGCCCTTCGAGGGCCGCAAGGACGCGGAGATGATGGGCGAAGACGATATGCGCCAGTTAGTGGAGGACGCCGATTTCTACGGCCCCCTCGTCGATTACCAGCAGAAGGGAAACAAGGTCGAGTACCTCGGGCACGACACCGTGGACGGCGACGACGCGCTCCGCCTCAAAGTCACACTGAAGAACGGCGACGTCATCTACTACCTGCTCGATCCCGACACGTTCCTGGAAATCCGCACCGAGCGCCAGACTTTCATCCGCGGCTCGATGCGCGAGAGCGTCCAGGAACTGGGCTCCTACAAGCAGGTCAACGGCGTGTACTTCCCGTTCTCGGTGGACAGCGGCCCCAAGAGTAATCCCAACGCGCGCGCCCGCGTGACCTACGACAAGATTGAGGCGAACACCGATATTCCCGACTCGCTCTTCAAGATGCCGGCCGCCCCTGCAACTCCGCCGGCGACGAAACCGCCGAAGAAGTAACGCAGCTTTACCGTAACGCCGGCGTCGCGCCGGTAATTCGGACCCGCAATAATTCGCAGCCGGTCACGATCCGGCCTGCCGAGGAAAATTCGAAGATGACGACGCTTGACTTTTCTGCCGTGAATTCCTGGATTCGCCGGATTGCACTCCTGGCGATGTTGACTGCTTTCGCAACCGCGCAACAGCCCGTGCGCTATGACGCCGGCACCGTCTCCGGTCTGAACGCGCGCAACATCGGTTCGGCCACCATGAGCGGCCGCATCTCCGCCGTGAACGCGGTCAACGAGAACGGACGCCTCACCGTCTTTGTGGGCGCGGCCAGCGGCGGCGTGTGGAAGTCGCTCAACGGCGCCACCACCTTCCGGCCCATCTTCGATTCTCAGGATGCGCAATCCATTGGCGCCATCGCAATAGATCCCAGCAACACGAAGACCATATGGGTCGGCACGGGCGAAACCTGGGCGCGCAACAGCGTCAGCATCGGCACCGGAGTCTTCAAGTCCACCGATGGCGGCGACAACTGGACCAACGTCGGACTCAAGGATTCCGAGCGCATTGCCAGGATCATCGTCGATCCCAAGGACGGCAACTCGGTGCTCGTCTGCGCCACCGGCCATCTCTGGGACCACAACGACGAGCGCGGCGTTTTCAAAACTTCCGACAGCGGCAAGACCTGGCACAAGGTTCTGGCCGGCGCGAACGCGTCCACCGGCTGCGGCATGATGTCCGCGGCGCCGTCCGAACCCAACACGGTGTACGCGACCCTGTGGGATTTCCAGCGCAAGGCGTGGACTTTCCGCTCCGGCGGCCCGGGTGGCGCGATTTTCAAATCGACTGACGGTGGCGAACACTGGACCGAACTCGCGCCCTCCGCTGCCAACGGCATGCCGGAAAAACCTTACGGCCGCATTGCCATCGCCGTCGCGCCCTCGAAGCCGAGCGTCGTGTACGCGATGATCGAGTCGAAAAAGAGCGCGCTCTATCGCTCCGACGACGCCGGCGCCACGTGGAAAAAGCTTGACGCCAGCCAGTACATGGTCTGGCGCCCGTTCTACTTCGCCAACCTGATCGTCGATCCGAAGAATGAAAACAAGGTCTTCAAGGTCGACGGACCCCTGCTTCTCAGTGTGAATGGCGGCAAGAGTTTCAGTATCGTCTCCGGCGGCGCGCACGGCGACTTCCACGATGTGTGGATCGATCCCGGCAATCCCAACACTGTCTTCACCGGCGACGACGGCGGCTTATGGATTTCCAAGGATGGCGGCAACCGCTGGGAACACGTGATGAACCTGCCGATTTCGCAGTTCTACCACGTGAGTGTGGACAACAATGATCCCTACCACGTGTACGGCGGGCTGCAGGACAACAGCTCCTGGGCGGGCGATTCTTCCTATCCCGGCGGCGTATCCAACTCGCGCTGGGAAAACATGTACGGCGGCGACGGCTTCTGGACCTGGGAAGATCCCGCCGATCCCAACTACATTTACGCCGAAGCGCAGGGCGGCGAAATTGGCCGCGTGAACCGCGTCACCCACGAGGTGCGCTCGATCAAGCCTTACGCGCTCTATGGCGAGAAGAAGCTGCGCTTCAACTGGAACACGCCCATCCAGATGAGCCCGAACGAGAAGGGCACTATCTACATCGGCTCGCAGTTCCTTTATCGTTCGCGCGATCACGGGCAGTCGTGGGAGCGCATCTCCCCCGACCTCACCACCAACGATCCCGAGAAGCAGGAGCAGGAAAAGTCCGGCGGCGTCACCATCGACAACTCCGCGGCCGAGATGAACACCACCATTTACTCGATTTCCGAATCGCCAAAGAACGGCCAGATCATCTGGGTCGGCACCGACGACGGCAACGTGCAAATCACACGCGACAGCGGCAAGAACTGGACGAACGTCACTTCGCACGTGCAGGGTATCGGCGCCGCATCGTGGACGTCGTGGGTCGAGGCCAGCCGATATAACGAAGGCACGGCCTACGCCACCTTCGACCGCCACATGAACGGCGACATGAAGCCGTACCTTTATAAGACGACCGACTACGGCGCCACGTGGACGGCGCTACCGGTGCAAGAGCAGGGAATCCGCGGCTGGGCGCACGTCATCAAGGAAGACACGGTCAATCCGAACCTGCTCTTCCTCGGCACCGAGTTCGGTCTCTGGATCAGCATCGACGGCGGCCAGCGCTGGGCGCAGTACAAGGGCGCCAACTTCCCGGCCGTCGCGGTGGACGATCTCGTTGTCCACCCGCGCACCGCCGACCTCGTTCTCGCCACCCACGGCCGCGGCATCTGGATCATCGACGACATCACGCCCCTGCGCTCGCTCTCGGCTGACATCATGAGCAAGGAAGCCGCATTCCTGCCCGCTCCGCCCGCGGTCCAGTACCTCGAGGCCGGCGGCGGATGGTCCGAAGGCGACGCCACCTTCTTCGGACCCAACCGTCCCGGCGCCGCGCAAATTCCCTACTACCAGCGCAGCCGCCACATCTTCGGCGACCTGAAGATCGAAATCCTCGACGCACAAGGCAAGTTCGTCGACACCGTGCCCAGCAGCAAACGCCGCGGCATCAATCGCGCCCAGTGGTCCATGCGACTGAAGCCGCCGAAAGTTCCTCCCGCCGCCAGCGCGTTGGGCGGCGCCTCCGTCGGCCCGCGCGTGCTGCCCGGGACCTACACGGTCAAGATGACCAAGGGCGACCAGACTTACACCACGCAGATCAGCGTCGTGCTCGATCCGCGCGCCAAGTACACAGTCGAAGACCGCCGCGCGCAGTTCGAACTTGTGAACAAGCTCGGCGGCCTGCTCAATCACATGAGCTGGCTGGTGGACGCGATCATCGGCGTCCGCGACGGCGCAACCCGGGACGCCGCCAAGCTTCCGGCCAATGATCCGCTGAAGCAGCGCTTAACCTCTCTCGCCGACGCCGCCGACAAAATGCGCGGCAGAATCGTCGCCACCACCGAAGGTGGCGCCATTACCGGAGAAGAGCGCCTGCGCGAATTTCTCGGGGATGTTTACGGCAACGTGAATGGCTACGATGGACGTCCGAACGAAGAGCAGGTGAAGCGCACCGACGCGCTCGGCCGCGAACTCGACGACGTGGTGAAAGAATTCAATTTGCTCGTCAGCCAGCAGGTGAATTCGGCCAACCAGCAACTCTCGGCCAAGAAACTTCCGGCTGTCCCCGTGATCTCCGAAGCCGACTGGCAGAAAGCGAACCTGGGCGACGGCGGCGCGGCGGGTGGGGCCAAGCCCGATTTGTCGTTCGTGCGTTTGGGACGATAGAACGATTGCAGATTTCCGATTGTCGATTGCCGGTTTATCGCACCAGGCAATCGACAATCGGTTTTCCTTTGCGTTCCTTCGCGGCCTTTGCGGTGAATGTTTTCCTCTGTGTACCTTCGTGTCCTTTGTGGTGAAATCTTCCTCTGAATGACCCGCACACTGATTGCATTCGTTCTGCTCAGTTCGCTTGCCCTCGCGCAGGCGCCTCCACCTGCCAAACAGAATCCCTCACCCATGACGGAGACCGTCCGCCGCCACGAGCGCGTCACCAAGACGGAAGTCAAAGGACAGCGCTGGACCCTGTCGATCGGCACGCTCCTGCTGCCCGATACTGCCCGCCTCCGCGACACGATTCCGCTCTACGTTCACTTCCACGGCGCGCCCTGGCTGGCCGAATCGAGCGTCCAGCAGCACGACCGCCACGCAGCCATCCTTACTGCGCAACTTGGTTCTGGTTCAGCCGTTTACGGTCAGCCCTTCAAGGACCCCGCGAAGTTCGCCGCGCTCCTCGACGAGGCCGCCAAAGCGCTTTCTCCCAACCGTCCGGTGCGTTTCCATCCCATCATTCTCAGCGGCTGGAGCGCGGGTTACGGCGCCATTCGCGAGATCGTCCGCAATCGCGACAATTGGCCGCGCATCGACGCCGTCCTCCTCGAAGACGGCATTCACACCAGCTACGTACCCGACGGCCAGCCCGGTCCGCTCGACCCCGCCGGCCTCCAACCCTTCATCGATTTCGCGCGCGAAGCGGTCGCCGGGCGCAAGACATTCCTCATCACCCATTCGGAAATTTATCCCGGGACGTTTGCCAGCACGACCGAATGCTCAGAGTTCCTCCTGAAGGAACTCGGCATCACGGTGCGCCCGGTCATCAAGTGGGGACCGCTCGGCATGCAGCAGATCAGCGACGCGCGTTCCGGCAAACTCCGCGTGATGGGCTTCGCCGGCAACACCGCTCCCGACCACGTGGACCACATCCACGCGACTAAGAATTGGTTAAAGGTGCTGGGCAGAATGGGAAAGTAGAACCATTTGTGATTGTCGATTGATGATTGTCGATTGCAGCACGCATGAAATCATCAATCGAAAATCAAAAATCGAAAATGCCTTTGGTTTCCTTCGTGCTCCTTCGTGCTCCTTCGTGTCCTTTGTGGTGAGGTTTTTTCTTACGGCGCCAGCACAATCTTCCCGTACGCTCCGCTCTCCATCACTGCCTGGTGCGCGCGCGGCGCTTCCGACAGCGGCAACTCCTGTCCGACCACCGGCCGCAGCGTCCCCGCTTCCAGTCCCGCCACCAGCCCTGCGTGGATCGCCGCCATGTCCTGCTCGTTGACGTTGAACAGCGTCATGCCCAGGATCGCCGCGTCACGCGCCATCGCATCGCGGGGATTGATCTCGATCGTGCCGCGGTTCCCGATCACCACCACGCGCCCGCGCAGCGCCAGCAGGTTAAGGTCATTCGCCAGATTGACGTTCGCCAGCATTTCCAGGATGACGTCCGGCCCGCGTCCACCGGTCAGCTCTTTTACCTTGTCCAGGTAATTCGCTGACTTGTGATCGAGCGCTTCATGCGCGCCTTCCTTCAACACCAGTTCGCACCCGCGCTCGCTGCCCGCCGTTCCGATTACCCGCATCCCGAACGCGCGCGCCAGTTGTACCGCCGCGATGCCCACACCTCCGCTCGCGCCGTGAATGAAAACCGTCTCGCCGGGCTGCACATGTGCCCGCTGAAACAGCGCGCGAAACGCCGTGGCGTAGGGCACTCCCATCGCCGCTCCCTGCGCATACGAAACTTTCCCCGGCAATGGATGCACGCCGCTCTCCGGACACACCGCCTTCTGCGCATATGTACCCGTCGTGGATTGATTCACGTACACGCGATCTCCCGCGCGCCATCGTGTGACGCCCTCGCCCACGCTCTCCACCACTCCTCCGCCGTCCGACCCCGGCGTGTAGGGAAGCGGCGGCTTGCGCGCGTAGGTGCCGGTGCGGATGTACGCATCCACTGGATTCACGCCCGCCGCATGAATGCGCACCACCACTTCGCCCCTGCCCGCTTTCGGATCGGGGACTTCTTCCACGCGCATCACTTCCGGCCCACCAAATTCTCGTACCTGAATCGCCTTCATCTTTGTCTCCCCTCGTCATCTCGCATGTCGTCGCTCACGATGCCGCACGATGCTGCCGCTCCGAAGTCTCCAGCAGCGCGCGAACTTCCTCGTCGCTGGTCTGCCCGAAGTTCCGATACCACTGTCCAACCGCCCAGAACGGCTCGGGCGTCGCTCCGCACACCAACTCGTCCACCTCGCTCCGCAGACTCTCACACGACGCCGCCGCCGCCACCGGCACCGCCACCACGGTTTTCTTCGCGCCCTTCTGCCTCAGGGCTGCTGCCGCGGCACGCATCGTGGAGCCGGTGGCCAGCCCATCGTCCACCACGATGACCGTTTTGCCAAGCACGTCCAGCGGCGGACGCGCACCCCGATACAGACGCTCGCGACGCTGCAACTCCTCCGCCTCGGCGCGCGCGACCTCCTCGATCATGTACTCGGGAACCCCAAGCGCTTCCACCACGTCGTGGTTGAGCACGCGCACGCCGCCCGGCGCGATTGCCCCCATCGCCAATTCCGGCTGTCCCGGCGTGCCCAGCTTGCGCACGACGAACACGTCCAGCGGCGCCCGCAGCGCGCTCGCTACTTCGTACGCCACCGGCACTCCGCCGCGCGGCAGCGCCAACACGATCACGTCGTCTCGGTCACGATATTCCGCCAGCTTCTTCGCCAGCTCCCGCCCCGCGTCAGCTCGATCGCGATAAAGCATGTGTGTTGACGTTAGACGCCCTGCCCAAGCCTGCTGATGTCAGACGTCCAGATCTCCAGTTGCCTGATTGCTGACAACTGGCAACCGGCAACTGGCGACTGATAGATTACCCCTCGTGTCCACCCGCCCCACGCTGGCGCGCAAGCTGGGCCTGTTCGACGCCTCCATGATCGTCATGGGCGGCATCGTCGGCTCCGGCATTTTCATGAATCCCTACGTGGTGGCGCGCGCCGTGCACACGCCCATGCTCATCCTGGGCGCATGGATTGCGGGTGGGTTTGTCGCCATCGGTGGTGCTTTTATTTACGCCGAACTGGCGGCTCGCCTGCCCGACGTCGGCGGGCAATACGCCTACATCCGCGAGGCTTACCATCCGTCGGTTGCCTTCCTTTACGGCTGGGGGTTGCTGCTGGTGACGCAGACCGGAGGCATGGCCGCCGTCTCCATCACCTTTGCGAAATACATGCTGGTGCTCACCGGCGCGCATTGGCCCGACTGGATCGTCGCCGCCGTCGCGCTCGGCATCCTGACCATCATCAACTGTCTCGGCGTGAAGCAGGGAAGCGCGACGCAAAGCCTGCTGATGTTGCTGAAGATCGCCGCCATCGCCGCACTTGTTTTCTGCGGCGCGTTTCTTGTGCACACGACATTTCCGGTGTGGCCCCGGCCTGACGTAGCCCGGCCGCCCTCGGCCGGGATCATAGGCGAGCCCTTCTCCTTCGGACTCCTCTCCAGCTTCGGCGCCGCGATGATTCCGGTGCTCTTCGCCTACGGCGGCTGGCAGACTTCCTGCTTCATTGCCGGCGAAATCCGCGAGCCGCGCAAGAACCTGCCGCGCGGGCTCCTCATCGGCGTTAGCGGCGTCATCGTGCTCTACGTCAGTGTCAGCTACGTCTGCCTGCGCACGCTGGGCGCCGTGGGACTGGCCGCCACCGAAACTCCCGCATCCACCGTCATGCAACTGGCGCTGGGCACGACCGGCGTAAAGCTGATCGCCCTCGGCATCGCCATCTCGACGCTTGGATTTCTCAGCCAGTCGATCCTGACCGCGCCACGGGTCTATTTCGCCATGGCCGAAGATGGACTCTTCTTTCGTTCCGTCGCTCGCATTCATCCGCGCACGCGCGTTCCCGTGGTCGCCATCCTGCTGCAAAGCGTTTGGACCATCATCATTACCCTGTCCGGCCGCTACGAGCAGATCCTGAACTACGTTGTCTCCATGGACTTCATCTTCTTCGGCCTGAGCGCCACCACGCTCTTCGTCTTCCGCCGCCGCGGGATCGGCGATAACAATGGCTACCGCGTTCCCGGACATCCCTTCACCACCGCTCTCTTCGTTGCCGTCTGCTGGCTGGTGGTGGCGAACACGATCTATCGGTATCCTTCCAACAGCCTGATCGGCATGGCCATTCTTGCGGCCGGCGTGCCGGTTTATTTTTTCTGGTCGCGAAAAAGGAAAGCCGCGTGATGATCGAGCGCAGCACCATCCGTTCCCCCTACATGGAGTTCGCCAAGCTGCGCTCCGCCGCCAAGTACAATCTTGCCACCAGCGGCATCATGGGCTATCCCATGAGCGGCCTTCCGGTGCGCATCGAGGACCTGGAAATCAACGGCCCGGACTTCTACGGCTACGCTCCGCTGATCGAACGCATCGCGAAGAAGAATGACGTCGATACCGATTGCGTCGTTTACGCGCTCGGCACTTCGCTCGCCAATAACCTCGCCATTGCCGGTTGCACCGAGCCCGGCGACGAAGTCCTCACCGAAACGCCCGGCTACGAACTGATCGACACCACGCTCAAATTCCTCGGGCTGGAAATTCGCTACTATCAACGCCGCTTCGAAAACGGCTACCGCATCGAACTCGACGAGATCGAGCGCAACCTCACGCCCCGCACCAGGCTCATCGTCGTCACCAACCTACACAACCCGTCCGGCGTGCTCACCGACAACGAGACCCTGCGCCGCGTCGGCGAATTGGCGCGCCGCGTCGGCGCCCGTGTGCTCGTGGACGAGGTGTACCTCGAGTTGATCTTCGACGCGAAACCGCGCTCGTCGTTCCATCTCGATCCCAAAACTTTCGTCGTCACCAACAGCCTGACCAAAGCCTATGGACTGAGCGGGATTCGCTGCGGCTGGATTTTGGCCGAGCCCGGCCTGGCGCAGCGCATCTGGAGAATCAAGGATTTGTACGACGGAATCTCGCCCTACCCGACCGAGCAGTTAGGCGTCATCGCGCTCGATAATCTTTCCCGTGTCGCCGACCGCGCCCGCACCCTGCTGCAAACCAATCGCGCCGCGCTCGACGATTTTCTCGACGCTCGTCTCGACATCGCCTGGGTTCCCAACCAGTACGCCACCATCGTCTTTCCCCGGTTGCGCGAGGGCACGGTCGAAAGACTTGCGGACCTGCTGCGCGAAAAATACGAAACCTCCATCGTTCCCGGCAGCTACTTCGGCCAGCCCCAGCACTTCCGCATCGGCGTCGGCGGCGACCCTGACATGACCCGCGAAGGATTGCGGCGGCTGGCGCTCGCCCTCGACGAACTGTGAACGGACGCGACAGGAGCCAGGGCTGGCAGTCGCGCCCGACCGACGCCCAGGAAGCGCTAACTTACGATATGAGGATTTATCTGCAATCATCACTTAGGCCGACGCAACGACCGGGAGGCGACATGCTGAAGACTGCATCGAGGTTGGGCACTCGCTTCACCTGTCGCCTCGGTATCCTGGTCGCGCTGGTCTCGTGCGCTGCTGTCCTTCGTCCAGTCGCCGAGAATCCCAGACCATCGTCTCCGCCATTTGCCGCCGTCAGTTCTGTCCGCGTGATGATTGTCGTGGCATCGGCTTGGCAGCAACCGTCAGGTGAGTGGAGGGGTGAGGCAGAACGTTGGGTCGTTAGTTACCGCCTGACCCGGCAACTGGCGGTGCCCGGTGTGACACAGCCAGTCTTGTGCAATGACACGGGAGTTTGCCTGGCTATTGTTGGGGAGGGTCCGGTCTCTGCCGCAGCCGCAACGATGGCTCTAGGCCTCTACCCGGGCCTCGATCTTGCGAAATCCTACTTCCTGATAGCCGGTATCGCTGGCACGCCGCCATATATGGCCACTCTCGGATCGGTGTCATGGGCCGACTGGGTTGTCGATGCGGACTCTGCCGCCACGATTCATCCTGCGGATCTTCCCAATGGCTGGCCGTTCATGCGGTTCAGGAAGTTTTGCTCCCAGCCCTGGTGCGAGGAAAGCTGGGGCGTCGGGGCCGTTCGCCTCAACGAGGCGCTTGTGAAGCGTGCCGCCGCACTTTCCGCAGCGACGCCACTGCTGGACAGCGAGAAGGCGCGAGCATATGCGGCTCGTTACACCGGGGATGAACCGGCCAAGCATGCGCCCTCAGTCCTCACCTGCAGCGTTCTTGCGGGAGCGACGTACTGGCATGGACTGCGCATGAGCGATTGGGCCCGATGGTGGGTCGACCGGTGGACTAGTGGTAGTGGCCGGTATTGCATGACGGATGAAGAGGATTTCGCGATAGTCACGACCCTGGAGCGCCTTTCCTCGATTGGCAAGGTTGATCGTCAGCGGGTATTGGTGCTCCGTGGAGCAAGCAATTTCGATCAGCCGCCGCCGGGACAGTCGGCTGTCGAATCACTGCATCTGCAGATTAGGGCGGACAACGATGGCTATCGCCTGGCCATCGACAACGTTTGGCGCATTGGAACGGTGTTCGTTCAGGACGTGGTCGGGCACTGGCCGGCCTGGCAAGACGGGGTCACCGCTCGCCCGGAACGCTAGTCGCGTCCGACGACAGACGCAGCTGATTCGGGCTACAGGTCAACAGCTGGGATGGCCGCGTGGTCGCGTCTGGTTTCACTCGCTCACACACCTACCGAGTGGCGCAGTAAGCGATGATTGACGATAATAGCCCTTTTCGTAAGTTACTTCCCTCAAGCTCGCCCACACCCTGTTCACACCTCACACCCCGTTGTGACGCCCGTCATACTCCGTTCGCCCACTGCGGCGCAAAATGA
>Ga0208355_1001194_pt1 | contig 11558 bp, 20 predicted proteins | sample NGESurdeep072012_6_FD_184458 | JGI IMG/M metagenome (GOLD analysis project Ga0208355, IMG submission 184458) | Arctic peat soil microbial communities from Barrow, Alaska - NGEE Surface sample 210-3 deep-072012 (SPAdes) | ecosystem: Environmental > Terrestrial > Soil > Wetlands > Peat ... | reverse complement strand
ATTTGCCGCCGCCGGTGATGATCGACAGCACCGCCGTCCGTGAAGCCGTCACCCACATGTTGTGCTGTAGCTGCGGCATGTGCTTTTCCGCCGCCCCTTCCTCCGAGAACGACCACGGCAGCATGAACTTGGCCTCGAATACCGCGCCGGTCGCTTCGACCATGCCATCCAGGGTCGCCGCCATCCAGCGCTTTACCGGATGAAACACCTGCCGCTGCACCTCGGTGACCACCTGGCCGGTATGACGCTCGTACCAGTGCCGGTTGAGGTGCTCGGTCACTACCCCGAGCTGAACGATCAGATTGGCTGACAGATCCTCCGGCTCAACCTCGCTGCGCTTTTCCCGCCATAGCCGGAGCAGGGCCGCCTCGTCGTCGCCCATGATGATCCGGGCGTCCGAGCCGCCGATAAACCAGCGACGGTCGGTAGGATTTCTAGCACTTGCTGAATTATCTAACATTGCGCCCTCCGTTGCTTCATGTACCCTTCCTACCCTTCGCGTCGTGACACACCGTGGTTGGCCGTCTCCGCAGCGCCAGGCACGCTTGTGGTTTGATCCGGTAACAAAACGTTTGTACAGTGTACAAACAAAGTAGGGTCCTATAGATACAATGTCAACTTTAATTTGTACATTGTACCAATGAGGGCCATTCAGCTTCGGATGGCCCGCGCGGCAGTTGGATGGGGGGTGCGGGAGCTCGCTGAAAAGGCCGGCGTGACCGCTAACACCGTGACCCGTATCGAAAACGGGGCGGACGCGAAGCAGTCGACCATGGACAGACTAAAGGGCGCTTTGGAAGCCGCCGGCGTCGAGTTCATCGACGAGAACGGCGGCGGCCCGGGAGTCCGGATGCGGAATCGGCAACAACAGAAAGGTTAGGATTCTGTGGTCCAGCGACCCTTCATCGGCAGCCGCAATTGGGTGCACGAGGTGCTCAACCGCAGGATCTTGCGCGGCAATCTTCGTTGAGCGTTGCCACGATCCGCCGCGCCGAACTAACCGACGACGAGACGTCCATGACTGCAGCCAACGACCTCGCGGTCCGTCGAGCCTTGGAAGAGGCCGGCGTCGAGTTCATCGACGAGAACGGCGGTGGACCGGGCGTAAGACTTCGGAAGCCGGGAAAAGAAAAGCTCCGCAAATAAGCCGATACGGTCGCGCTGGATTTAATCTACGACAATAAGGCGCGCGACGACGGTCAGGCGAAAGTCGTGGAAGCGAAGGCTCCAGTTTGCTAGATTTGTTTTATGAAACGCGACGAAGCCATAAGCCGATTGCAGCAGCACGAAGCCGACTTGAAGCGGTTAGGCGTTGAACATTTGTACATGTTCGGCTCGACCGCGCGCGGCGAGGCCGGCCGATTAAAATCTGTCAGGCCAACGCCGTGCGCATGGTCGACGAAGATGGGCAATATTGTTTCGCCGTGGCACTATGATGGAATGCGCGGAACTGCGATGGGATTGCCCGATGCGCGACGAAGCGCCCGTTTGAGCTCCGCAGACATTCTCGGCCGTCAAGCGAGAGCGGACAAAATGTCCGTCCGGTCGAAGTCGCCACCCTTGAAGAGGAGGGGCTGGGAACGCGTCTTTGCCAGCGCATAAACCGCACAATCGACGATATTCAACTGAGCCGGATGCCCCTGACCCTTGCCGTAGCGGCGAAACGCATCGAAGGCGGTCCTCGCCGTTTCGTCGTCGAATGGCACCACGACAATACCGGCATGCTCCAGCAGTTCGTCGAAAAGAACGACCGCATCCAGTCCCAGGCGCGCCAACAGAACTATCCTGGTTTCCAGGACGGCAACCGACGAAATCAACAAGCTCTCGGCGCCAAGCATCGTCGCCCGAAAGCGCGCGCTGTCCTGTTCATTGGTGATGGTGGCGATGATCGCGGACGTATCCAGGACCATCAGGATGGCAACCCGCAACCGTCATAGCCTACGATCTCGTCCGCTGGACGGGGGTCCAGCACACGCATGCGGGATACCCGCTCGAAGAACGAATCCAACGCAGCCATTCGGTCGGCGGGCGCTGGCGGAGCAACACGGGACAGCCGTTCCTCAATGGCACGCTCCAGCGCGGTTTCGACATCTTCACCAGTCAGGCGGGCAAGCCGCTGTGCGAGCTGATCAATCTTGGCGGAAGGAATATTCATGGGCCACCCAGCATAGCGTGAGAGCGCCAGAAATATACCATCATCGGGGGCCGAGATCACGCTCGTTTCGTTATTCTGGTCCGATTTGCCGCAATCACGGGTGCGGATGCCGGCGGCGTTCAGATGCTTGGTGGCGCTCCGATACCAGCCTGTTGGCTAACGGCATCTTGCACCTCCATGATTTTGCCAATGACGGGGGCGGATCGCCGCTTGACGATCCCCCATACATGTTCAGTCGCGGAATTGGCTGCGGAGCCGGTTCAGAGCCGCCAGGTGCAATGTTGGTCGGGGCCACCCCCTTGATTTCGGGAATGCGCTAGCCTCGGGTTTAGGCCGCCGATAACCGGTTCCCTAACTCGCGAAAGATGCGGCAGCTTGGCGAAAGCGCCGAGCGTCGCCGATTTGATCCGCCACCTGATGGATCAGCACGGCCTCACGCGAGCGGACCTCATCCCGCTCCTCGGCACGCCAAGCCGCGTCAGTGAAGTATTGCGTGGCAAAAAGGGACTCAGCATGGCGATGGTGCAGCGTCTGCGCGCCCGTTTCCGTGTGCCGGCCGATTTGCTCCTTCCGCCTCCGAAGAAGCCGCCGCCCCGGCGTTCCTCAAAGCGAGCGGCGGCTTGAGCCTGACCGCTGCGCGTCCCCGGCGTGGAATTGGTCTTCGATCACTCGATGTCTTGCAGCAGCTTCACTGTCGCTCGATCTTGATGAGGACCGCGACGCAGTTCCGTCCGATCCGCATCGACCAAGATCACCGCGTCGCGCTCGCCGAGATCGAGAAGCTTTGGAGAGCGCCCATTGGGACGCCAGAAGGTGACAAGTTCGACGTTCTGGTGACGGCGGTCGAGACCTATGAGGAGAGGCGCTGGCCGCTCGATAGCCATTGGAGGTTAGTTCATTCGGCGAGGGGTGTCCGTCGAAAACCCGCCAAGAAAAAACTCGCAAATAGTTCGACCAGAACTGCGTAGGCGCCCAGGTCCCCAAGGCCCGCAGCCAGAGCCAATAATCAAAGGCTGTCAGGCCAACGCCGTGCCCCATGATAGACGCGCAAGATCTGGATTGTAGTGCGCTGGATCCGATAGGGGACGATATAGGGTGTCCTTGGAACGACAAGTTCGCGGGTGCCCGGTACGCGCCCGGCTCGGCCGATCTGGGGATTGTCGGGGATTAATTGCGCGACGTTCTGTATGAGGTGCAGCACGACCCGCCGCGCGGCAGCAGGATTGTCTTCAGCAATGTAGGCGCGCAGCGCAACCAGGTCTTCGATCGCTTCCGGCGACCAAACGATGTTCATTTCGCCGATCGTTTGGGAGCGGGCCGCTCGCGCTTGGCGCCCCAGGAATTAACCCATGCCTTGACCTGCTCGTGCGGGACGCTTTCCCGGCGATCAAGTGTACCCATGGCCTTCCGGACGCCCGCCACCTGCCATTCGTTGAAGTCGAGGTACTCGCTGAGCGCCTCGGCTGCGAGAAACGATCGGCTGCGGCCGGTGCTCTTCGCTAGTTTCTCCAGACGATTCTTCACGTCAGTTTCGACACGGAGAGTAAATGTTGTCGAGGCCATTGTCTTCTCACGTAGTTGATTGTGTACAAAATAACACATGCTCAAGAAAACCGCAACTGAGCCAATCTGGAAGGCCTCGGCAATCCTCCTGATGCAACCTTAACAAGTCAACGCGGGAAACCGTAATGATCGAAGATATTGCGCCAGTCCATTGGTCCGAATCCGTCGAGGCTATAGGCCGATTTGCTCCTTCCGCCTCCGAAGAAGTCGCCGCCCCGGCGCTCCACCAAGCGAGCGGCGGCCTGAGCCTGACCGGTGGCGCGTCACCGCGGTGGAATAGGTCCTCGATCATTCGATGTCTTGCAGCAGCTTCCGCGCCTGACCTATCAAAGCCCGAACATATTTCCGCTCCTCAATCGCCTTCTTCGTAAATAGGCCGTGCCTGAAGGCATTCTTGTTCTTTTGCGGTGCGCCCGATCCGACCGCACCGCCATGCATCCGACAGCGCTTCTTGCCGTGGACCGCCGGCGATCGACAGGACCCGCCTGCGCGGGTCCTGGCCCCGCAGCGCGGGCTGGACAGCATCGGACCGGTATTCCGCCCGTGGGCGCTAATCATCCTTGTCGAGCCGTGCGCGCCTGACGCGCATGGGCTTCCGCTTCTTGACGCGCGGCCTTGGGGCGAGCTCGGCGTCGGTTGTGCTCGGCCCGGCATAGTGTCCGTTGTTTGTGATAGTGCTGACGTCGACGATGGCCTGACCGTCCTTGACAAAATTCTGAACCGTGACCCCCCGGCTGGCTGGTATTGCGGAAGATTTTTGTGGCGGCCATGAAATCCATGTAGGTGCGGCTGCACTTTATGAAATGGCGCTCGTTAAGCTCTCGCTCCAAGGCATTGTCTGCCATGGAAGCGCGGTGAGCGAACCCCATCGCGTGCTGATGTAAAGTCGCCATCTGCATCGCCGCAGCAGCCTCAATCTGATTCTGTGGTCCAAAATCCTCCACAAAACCGATTAAGAACTTCAGACTTAAAGCGTCGAGTTCCTCACCCCGCGAAGTTGAAGTCGCATTCAGCATCTGCCCCATGTACGCAAGGAAGGCATCGCGATCCTTGTAGCCGAAATTCCGCATCACCAAAGGCCGTTCGCTGCGGGAGTGTTCCATTGATCGTTCATCATTCGAAACCAAAGTGCCCGAGTTTTCGCTTACAGGTGAATTGTTGGCCGCATCGATCTCGGCGCTATCCTGAGAAATGGAATTGTTCGAATCGATATTGGCTAGCGTGTTGCGTTTCATTTTGTCAGCCTTTCATCAAAGTTTTGGCTGACAGCAGATTGCACGCGTGTCGGCGGTATGGAAAATGCGTTAATGCTGGCGCAAGAAGATTTCGCCGCGATTTCCGCCGCCACTATGGTTGGGTCAGATCACGCAGCTTTTTACGAGGCCGTCCCAATGGAACTGGGACACTCTTAGCCGCCTGTCGCAAGTCCTTTTCGGTGAGGTGGTATCTTGCGAATTCAGTTGATTTGCGTACCGCGTCGAATTGCTCCTTTCGAGTAAGGCCGGCCTCCAAGGATTTGAATTTCTTTTCGAGGTCCGGAATCATGCTCCGGGGCAAGGGCTTGGTGGCGATAGGACGGGACGCCTCAAGCGAAGGATCGTCGGGCTCACACACAGGATTGTTGTCTGGTTCAGATGCGGGAAGATCGATTCGACAGCGATCTGGTTTGCCAAACGGTCTCAAGAAATCTCTTTGGCTTTCCCAGCACTCGATTTCTTCCTGGAACGCGCTCATGCGGGAGGATCCGTAAGCGCCAAGTCGCTGACAGCGAAGAAGAAGACACGACTCTGCATAAAATTCGTCAGTAGCTAGCCGCGCTTTTTCTGGGATCCTCGAATTCGAGGCCGCCGTCGCGAACTCGGCTTCCACCGTGTTGAAGGCCTCCACAGGTGAGCCACGTGCGGCCATTAAGACCGCCTCCAATGCTGGCATGTGGCCACGCCCACGCAGATCGCTCAATGCGTCACCTGTTCCGTTTCTATGGGGCTTAATCTTACCAGAGAGCGCAAATCGCAAAAAGACCGCGGAAATTTCGTTAAAGTTAAGCCTTAAACGGTGCCATTTCAGGACTAAATCTACCTTGCTTGGGGTTGTTTTCAAGATTCTTGTCCCAGCCAGGTTTCCATTTGGGTAACCGGGGGCACAATCGCCTGACAAGGTAATTGCTTCCGGCTCCGACCCGTTTCGCGAAACGAACCCAAACTTTCAGCTCGGGGCCAGCCCTGGAAGCCGCCGGCGTCGAGTTCATCGACGAGAACGGCGGTGGACCGGGCGTCCGCCTTCGCAAGCCGCCAAAAGAAAAACCGCGTAAGTGATCAACGGCCGTGTTGGCAAAACAAAGCCAATTTTGTCTAACTGATTCAATACGGGCAACCGCTGGCGCGCTGGCGGCCCGTGAGTGTTCGAATTCATTGACGAGTACGGCGGGGGCCGCACCGCGCCGGAAAATCTCGACATTAGAACTGTGACTTTTCCCGTCGAAACGAGGTAGTGCATGACGATATTGATCACGGGGGGCGCTGGGTACATTGGCGGCCATGCCGTTCTCGCTTTGATCGATCGGGGCGAAATTCCAATTGTGCTGGATTTCGTCATCGACTTTTTCCGGAAATCCGGTTTGACGTTAGATTAAAATGTAGATACAAAATATCTCATGAAAATCGTATGGGATGAGCCGAAGCGCCTCGCCAATCTCGATAAGCACGGGCTGGACTTCGCCGATCTCAACGAGACTTTTTTTGACAAAGCACTGGTTTTGCCATCTCACCACAAGCGCTGGCGCGGCATAGGCAAGAACATACGTGGCGTGATCGTTGTGGTTTTTGTTGTGTTAGGTAAGGAGGCAGTCAGCGTTATCAGCATGCGACCCGCCAGCAAGAACGAAAGGAAGCTCTATGCCGAATATTAAAAAGAAGGGCTACAGCGCCCGCGATCTTCGGGATGTCAGCGATAACCCCGAATTGACCAAGCAAGACTTTGCCAAGGCGAGGCCACTTGCTGAAGCCCTTCCTGAATTGGCGGCGGCGATCCGAAAAGGCCGCGGCCCGAACAAGGCACCTACCAAGAAACTTGTATCGCTCCGTTTGTCCGGTCAGGTGATCGACGCATACAGGGCGAAAGGACCGGGCTGGCAATCCAGGATTGATGCTGATCTACGAAAGATCAATAAGATTAGATGAAGCCACAGTCCACAACGAGCGTGAGTTCTCGCGCCTCTGCCAGCACCGTTTCACAATCTCTTCGAGATCGTCGCCAGTCCATTATTCAAGCAACGTCATCGTTGGTATCGTCTACGGCTTGCTTTTTGAATGGTCCATCGATCACATTCGATGATTGCGTGCCCTCATCTACCTGGGGGAAAGGGATACCCTGCGCGATCAGCGCCGCACGGAATTCCGCAGCCGCCGTTCTATGCGCCGCGGGCTTCACGCGCTTGTCTGGTTCTCTCGCGGCTTGGGCGCGTTCTTTCTCTTGCAGCGGTATCAATTTCGCCAGGAGCCGGGCGAATATTTCGGGCCGCGTGTCCGCTATATAAGTAAGATAGCCGACAAGGCCACCACCATTATCCTTAGCGTGTTGGCTTTCCGCGGCCGCAAGAACGATCGCGTCCTTCAACACGCGCGTCATCACATTCTTGGCGCCCTTGGGCCGACCCGCGTTTGGATGCTTTTCACCCTTCTCCGGAACCAACAGCTCGACGCCTTTTTTAGTTGTTATTTTTTTCATTTACAACCTTCACGGTCCAGTTGGCAGTAGGTATAAAAATACCATTCCAAGCTTATTTTAGCATTATTTTATGCGAGATAGGCTGCCCGGGTCTGGCTAAACACGCCAGCGAATTCCGCCCAGGAATTGGATGAACTCATGTCGACGATCCGGACCGCCTCGACCCGGGGCCGGGGCGGCTCAACGCCAAATAAGTGAGGGGTCTCACCGCTCTCGACGCAGCGCCAGAACTTCTAGCGTCTGTTGCCAAAGTCGCTGCGCCGTCTGCAGCGGATCGACATTCAGCTGCTGCCACCATTTGAGTTCGTCGCCGCGCCGGGCGATTTGGCTCGGAACCAGCATTCCAGCATTTCCTATTTGGCCGGAAGGTAAGGATTACGCCGCAAGTGCCTTGAGCGCTGCCTTGGGGTTCCTGGCCACAATGGTCAGCAGCGAGCGGGCGGCCGGGTCGGGTAACACTCGGCCCTGCTCCCAATTGCGCAGCGTCGCAAGAGGAATACGCAGAGCCCTAGCGAACTCTGCCTGACTCATGCCGAGATGCTTACGCAGCACCTGCGGCGGGATGACCGGAGCGAAGCCCGAGAGGTTCCCCTCAGGGTGCTGGCCGTCCTCGATCATGTGCCGGCGAATGTCCGCCTCTGTCGTGGCGTCGATCTTGGCGCGGTCGACCTTGGGTTTCATTCGGCGGATGTCGGCCAGCGTTCGGCGAATCGTAGCCATGATACGCGTTCCTTCCTATTAGCGCGCCGCGCCGAGATGATGTGGCGGGCATCGCCGCGATCCGTGTAGACGACGAACAGGATGTCAGTTTCGGCGCGACCAATCGCTTGTATACGGACCTCGCCATAATCACGGCGTTCGTCCTGTCGCTCGAGCGTCGGACCCGAGAAGATGCCGGCGGCGTAATCGAAGCCAAATCCTCGCTCACGAAGGGTGCGCCGGCTCTTAGCCTCATCCCATTCGAAGATCATGTTAAAGTATACGCTTTAAGCGTAGTTTGGTCAACGCGCAGGGCGCCACCCTGCAATGGCAAGAAGCCTCAGGTAAGCCAGGGCTAGCTGCTTCAGTTCCAGTTTTGGTCGCCTGGCGCTAAAGACTAGCGTTGTACCGGCTGAGCGGCGTCGATCTCATGCACCGAGCGTGACGTGGACCTGCACCCCGGCTCTCTTTTGAAGATAGCCGAGCACGCCGAAGAGATTCTTGGCTTGGGGATTGCCGCGCGGGCCGTCGGCCAGACAGGGCTGGGTACTTACTCACGAACTTCAGGATATCCGTCAGCGCCTTGCCGATCGGGATTGCGGTCCGTTGGACTACATCCTAATCGCTAGTGATGCCGAGCTCGCCCGAGTCGGCGCAATCGTCGATCAGCTATGGAATTCGAGTGCTCCAACGTCACCGTAGCCAGTTTTCGACCCGAAGATCATCGATCCTCGTAAACTCACGTTTGTTATCGGTCACCAAAGTGTGGCCCAAAGTCCGTGCGTGAGCGGCGATCAGCAGGTCATTTGCGCCGATTGGTTGGCCGGATCGCTCCAGGCTTGCTCTTATTACGCCATAGATCGCATCGACCGGCGCCTCGAGCGCGAGCACATCGATGGCACCCAATATGACTTCGAGCTGCGCAGTTAGTTGGGGAGAGTTTTTCTTGGTGGCCCCGAAGCACAATTCGGCCGCGACGATGATGCTAGTGCAAACATGCTCTTCCTCAGCCGTTGCTATGCGATCAGCAATCCTTCCGCGCGGGTTTCGTACGAGATCCGAGACGATATTGGTGTCGAGCAGAAATCCCATCGTTAGAGATCAACCGGCTCTGCAGGAAGGTCTTCTATCGGCGGAAAATCCTCCTCGAGCGTCGGAAGCGTCGCAAGAACTGCTAAGAGTGATCGGGGTGGTACGGCCTCGATAATAAGTCGCTGTCCTTCCTTTCGGATAATTGCATCCTCACCAGGCAGCTCGAACTCGCGCGGAATTCGAACGGCCTGATTCCGTCCATTCTTGAAGAGTTTGTGGCTCAATCGTCTTCAGGATCGACGTCTAGTTCGTGCCGGCTGCTCCGGAACCGGCTCCGTCTCTCCTGCGGTTTGCGACGTTGCAATGCGTCGAGGGCGAACAGGATCTGGCCGGCCTGGCGCCAAAGGATGGCTTCATAGCGGCTGAGCCGGTCGAGCGCGTAGTTTGGCAGATTGGCAAGGCGCAAGAAGCAACGCGCAAGGTCGGCGGCCGGATCGAACGGTTCCGGTGCTGAGCTCGGCCGAGTATCCGTGTTGTTTGTGAGGCCGTGCAACTCTCGATCGTTGTCCGCATCGATCGGGTCAGTCGGCCCAAACATCGCATGGACGATGTTTCGAGGGTTGGGGTGAAGCTGGCGTGCCTGCCGAAACGCGCGAAGATGGTCGGCCTGGATCTCAAACAGACCGGTCTCCATGATGGTAGAGCGGCGCAGCCGCCACAGCAGGCTGGCCAGCCGCAGCACCAGTTCGCGCTCTACCGCCGATTGTGCGTCATAGTCGGCGATGATAGCCGCCTCGAATGCCCGGTAGTCGTCGGCATCTTCCAGCGCACCAATCACGGTCTCGGCGGTGAGGCCGTGGCGGACGGCATTGCAGCGGGAGCGTTGCTTGCCTTCTTCGGTCACAGGACCCGTGCTATGACGGGCGTTGCGACGGTTGGCGTCGAGCTGTCGGAAAGAGGTCATTGTAGCTCCGGCCCTAAAATTGGGTTCGTTTCGTTATTTTGAGGGCTGCGTGCGGTGGTGGGACCGTTGCCAAAATGTCTTCCGTTGACCTTCTCGCGCGGATCAACCTCGCTTGAGCCGTCCAAAATTGCTTCAACAGTATGCGTCTTCTTCCAAAGTGCAGCCGCCACAGCCAATGGCTCGATATCTTGCTGTTGCCACCACGCGCGTTCGTTTCCGCGCCGATGGAGTTCGCGATGATGCAGCCTGCAAATGGGAACGGTGAATTTATCGCTTACCTTGCGCCCCATCGCCCGCTGCTCTGCGAACTTGATGTGGTGAGCGTCGGATGGTGTGCGACCGCAGACCAGACAAGATTGCCCAGCCACGAATTTGAGATGCTCGCGATCACGCTCTCGCACTGGCTTGCTGATGACAACCACCGCCTCGATGCTTGGTTCGCCGCGCGCCGATCCGCGGTCATTGTCTGACGGCCTTTGACTCTTCAATTCGACGGCCGGTGCTGCCTCTTCGAGCTGACCTAGCTTGACCTTAAAGGCGTCCTCGACGGCTTGGGCATCAGCGGTGGAGAGCTGGTTCTTGAGTGGCAGAGCCCGATGCGCCCATGCGGTGAGAGGATCCGGTTGCTTGAACTGCTCAAGTTCAGAGACCAACTGATTTCGCAGAGCGAGCGAACCTTCCGGGAGAAGCTTGGTGTGACGGGCCTGGGCGGATTTACGAGGATTAGAGCGAGCGGATTCCACGGGGGCGGCATCATCCCGGAAAGGAGCTATATCAACAGCCTTCGAAATCGCTCCGTTGGCCGCAGACGCACCTGCAACCTCGCCGTTTAGATCGGGCGCATCGAGATCGTCTTCACCCGCAATCCCGACCAGGGTGAACAGCGCATAACGGCGAGCATAGGTGAGGGCAGCGCCCATCCGGTGCGGTGCCGACGTTTCGCTGACCGGGCAGACCGGCCAGTCCGACGAGACCCATTCGCCAGACGAATGCGCCAGTGTCGTGGTCAGCCGGATCAGGCCTGCGGCCTCATCGATCGAGGTGGTTTGGACGGTAGCAATTTCGTGCCTGCCCAGTGACTTACGCACCAGATCCAATCCACTGGATAAGGAGGCGTAGCGGAAGCTGCGGTCGGCTTCGCGCGGGAAGGGTGACTGGATGGTCGCGGTTAGCGACTTCTCGGGATTGGCAAGCTCGATCTGGGCTTTGGCCAGGGCGCCCGCAATCGCGCCAATGGTCTCGCTAGATCGCTGCATGACCGGCCTCCGCCTCATGGAGGTCAAAACTGACGGCGCCGGATTTGGAGCGCTTGGCGCGCACGCCATGCCCGATCGCTTGCCTGGCGTCCTCCGGCATCAGTTTCTTTAGTTCGGCTTTTGCCGCGTCGTGTTCGAGATAAGCCGCCCGGGTCTGGCAAAA
>Ga0208355_1001192_pt1 | contig 11589 bp, 10 predicted proteins | sample NGESurdeep072012_6_FD_184458 | JGI IMG/M metagenome (GOLD analysis project Ga0208355, IMG submission 184458) | Arctic peat soil microbial communities from Barrow, Alaska - NGEE Surface sample 210-3 deep-072012 (SPAdes) | ecosystem: Environmental > Terrestrial > Soil > Wetlands > Peat ... | reverse complement strand
CGAGTCAGACTTTCCCTGATTTGGGAATCCCTCAATGAGTCAATATTCGGGGCCGTTGGTATTAGATGGGGGCCCAAAACTCCATGTAGTACCGCTCGTTGTACTTTTTGATCGATTATTTGCCGCTTAATCACGATAACGATTTTCGCGTTTCGTTTCCCTATCGGCACACAAAGTCCGAGTCTAGTGCGGGCAGGGGACTTGGATTCTCACAATGGCAGGTTACGGAATATCGCAGCTGGCGCGGCTAATGTGTCGCCAAACCGTGGCCATATTAATTGCACTTATTCGGTAGCGGCTGGTCGATGTCCATTTTGGCATCAAAGCCGCTAGCCCGCTACGATCAATCGCCCTTCTGATTATAGGCCGTCTCCCAGAACAGATCCTTCCAGTCGCCGACCTTCGCCTTCATGCTTCCGATGCGATTCAGAAACGCGGCGAAGTAAGCGATGCGATGGGGTTGTGAGGTGAATTCGAAACCGGGGTCGCTGAGTAGAGCCACCAGGTCGTCGACGCTTTCCGACGCGTTCTGAGCTTTCTTCCATAGGATCGCGGCGGCGCGCTTGTCCGCATTGGCGACCTTGATCGACTCATCGAGCGCGTTGGCGACCGCTTTGAACAGCGTCGGATTTTTCTCCTTCGTTTGCTTGGTCGCAAGCAGCGTAATTTGCGTCAGTGGCCCCCCAAATACCTCGCGGCTATCAGCAACGACATGCGCACCCGGCAGTTTGAGGCCGCGGGCGGTGAACGGCTGCACGGCGATGTGCGCGGTTATCGTTGCTGAGCCGTATCCGGCGGAGAGCGCAGCGACCGCGTCCGGATGCCCGAGGCCGACGGTCAGATGGTCAAGGCGATGCGGATCGTTCCAAATTTTCTCCGCCGCCATTTCCAGCATCATCGCGTTAAACGATATCCGCACCGACGGCACGGCGATGCGGTCCTTCTCGGTGAAATCGGCAATCGTCTTCACGTTTGGATTAATCGTGTAAAGCACCATGGCCCCGTTCGACACGGTTCCGACGGCTTTGACTTCGTTCGGGGTGCCGTGGGTTTTGTCCCATAGTGTCAGCAAGGATGGCAGCGCGGCGGTGCCATAGTCGGCTGATCCCGATAACAATGCGTCGATAACCGGCGCGGGACCACTCAACGTCCTGGCGGTCGCTTCGACCTTATCAAGTCCGAGCTTGGTGGCCTCTTGCTGCAGAATGCCGCCGCTGACCATTTCATCGACGGGCAGATAAAGCAGACCGCGCTGTTGGACGAAACTCACCGTGAGCGGGGCCTGCGCGCGTACGATCGTGGGCGCCGCAAGCAAGCCGACGCCGCCGGCCATCGTTGCGATCGCCTGTCGCCGGGTCACCGGCCGAGATATCTTTTTCCCTGACATTGCGCGTCTCCCCATTTGCCTTGTGTTTTTCGCTGCGAGCAGCGGCTATGGAGCCACCTCGGTCCATGATAGGCTTAATCGAGCGCGCCAACAATTAATCCGCTCGGGGCCGGGTTCAGAACTGCAATGAAAATCACGCGCGTATCGAGCGTTGTTTACCGCCAGGAACTCAAACTCAGCGGCCCCAAGCCGAAATTCGCCGGCGAGGGACGCAATGCGTTCGAGACGCTTCTGGTCAAGGTAGAGACAGACGCCGGCATCGTCGGCTGGGGCGAAGCCTTTCCGCATCGGATTTGGCCGGCCGTCAAATCGCTGCTGGAGACCCTGATCGCGCCGGCATGCATCGGCGCGGAGGCGACCGACATTTCCGCTCTGATGAAAATGCTGACCTACCGAGTCCACGGCGTCGGGCGCGCAGGTCCGGTCATGTACGCGCTTTCCGGAATTGATATTGCGCTTTGGGACATTCTCGGAAAAGCGACAAACAAGCCGATCTACATGCTGTTGGGCGGCGCCCAGTGCGAGAAGCTTCCGGCCTATGCCAGTCTTCTCAAATACGCCGACACGGATGTTGTCGTGCGCACTTCCGAAGAAGCGCTGGACCGCGGCTATCGCGACCTCAAAGTGCACGAAACCGGCCGCGACGAAATCACTGCCGCCGCGCAACTGCTGCGGCGGCATAACGGCGGTTCATTGATGGTGGATGTCAACGCGCCTTGGACGCTACAGGAAGCCTTGTATGCGGTGACGCCGCTGCGCGAACTCGGTCTCAAATGGATCGAGGAGCCGGTCTGGCCGCCCGAGGATTTTGACGCCGCGAGGCAGATCAGCGCCAGCGGTGTGCCAGTCGCCATCGGTGAAAATGTCCTGACGCCGACCGATTTTGCGCGGCTGATCGAAAGCCGGGCGGTGGACTACGTCCAGCCGAGCGTTGCCAAGATCGGAGGAATTTCGATCATGCGGGACATAGTTGAAGCCGCCAATAAAGCAAACGTGGCGGTTGCTCCGCACTCGGCCTATTTCGGTCCAGGTCTGATCGCGACCGCGCATGTCAGTGCCGCGTTGGCGCGCACGCCCATGATCGAGCGATTGTATTGCGACCTCACGGAAAGCCCGTTCGGAGACTGGTATGAGCCGGTCGATGGATATCTGGCTCTTCCGCAAGGCCCTGGCCTTGGCATCAACCCGGACCCGGGCATCCTCGAAAAAATACGTGTCGATTGACGGCAACGGCCTATCGCTCCCGAGGACATGATGAAAATTCAGCAAGTGAAAACCAACCTCGTCCGCCTTCCTCTGGAAGAGCCCCTAGTCGGCGCACCGGTCTTTCCTGGGATGCTGCGCGAATTCATCACCGTGCAGGTGCTCACCGACGACGGCATCGAGGGCATTGGCATCACCACATTCGGCGGCAAGATCGTGCGCACGTTGAAAACCGCGCTTGACGAATTCAGCGAACTCATCAAGGGCGAGGACCCGCTGCGCAACGAGCAGGTGACGGCCAAGCTTCGCGCCGCATCGGCGCCTTGCGGCCCCGGCGGGGTGGCAGCCTTGGCCCTATCGGCGATCGACATTGCGCTGTGGGACATTCGCGGCAAGGCATTCGGCGTTCCGCTGGCGCGGCTGCTAGGCGGCCTGCGCGACCGCGTGCCGGCCTACGCCAGTGGCGCGCTGACGCGCACCACGCCGACCGACAAGCTCGAACGCGCCGCCGCCGCGCTGGTCGAGAGGGGCTACCGCCAAATCAAAACCCAGATGGCGGTGGAGGGGCTTAACGCCGCGCAGGAGGTCGAGCGTATCCGCCTCATCCGTGACGCCGTCGGCCCGGACACCACCTTGATGGTGGACATCAATCAGCGTTGGAGCGTGCACGAGGCGATTTTGATCGGCCGCCGGGTCGAGGAATTGGGCCTTGCGTGGCTGGAGGATCCCACAGCCCACAATGATTATCAGGGGCTCGCCAAGATCGCCGATGCTTTGACGACGCCAATATGCGCCGGCGAATATCTCTATGGCATCGAGCCGCATCGGCAGACGATGACTCAGCACTCGGTTGACATTGTCATGATCGATTTGCTTCGTGTCGGCGGCGTGACGCAATGGATGAAGGTTGCCGGCATGGCGGAGGCATTCAATCGGCCAGTGGCCAGCCATCTACTGCCGGAAATCCACGTTCATCTCGTCGCCGCCGTGCCGAACGGGCTTGTCGTCGAGTACATGCCATGGACCTGGCGCTTGTTCGATAATCCGCCGATGCCGGATAACGGCGAGATGACAGTGCCGACCGGAGCCGGACTAGGGCTGAAATTTGCTCCCGACCTTTTCGAAAAATACGGCGTCGGCTAGTACGCTCGCACTAATGCGATGGAGAAAACGATGTCTTTGATGAAGGAGAGGTTGCATCGATAAAATGAGGTTATTTGCAGCGACGATAACGAACGGTTATGCGTCCCTTACCTTTAGATTGGATTGCATCGTCCAAACGACAAACTTCTAAATGCGTTTTTTTTTCAATCCTGCCCCATTCGCAGAATGGCTGATTACGGAATATTACGGTTGCTTCGCGGTTCCCGCGAGTGCAAGCCGTGATGCAAGAGGAATTGGGAATCCATCGCCCTCAAATAGTCTGCTGGGGTACGACGCGCGCTGTCTCAACGAAGCCGTCTGTCAATTCCGAGCGTATGCATCCTCGACCAGCTTGAGCGTTTCAAGGTTGTCAGCGGGCGACGTCTCGAATGGCGCTCCCGACGCTAGACAATTTAAAAAATGTTCGATCGCACCGCGGTAGGACGCCATGTAATTTGCATCGAGATCGACGCTCTGAGAAATAGGGTTTTCGCTGATCAGTTGCAATGTCGTCTCCATGAAGCGGATCGTGCCGCGCTCCCCGAAAATCTCCAGCCGATCAAATTGCGCTGGTGGGTAACCCCTCGCCATGAAATCTCCATTGAGTATTACCCCCATACCCGAAGGCGATGACATCAGTAGGGTGGCGCGATCTTCCCCGCGCACGCCGGGGCAAGAGTGGCCAAAGCTGGCGCCTTGCAGTTCGAGCGGCCCTAGCAGGAAACGCAACGTGTCAACGTGATGGATCATCACCTCCATCAAAAGCAGCCTGTCGAGGGTGGCAAAAAATGGCTGACGCTCGACAGCGGGAAGACGACCTTCCGCATCAGGCAAGAGACCTGAGGTTAATATCGTCATCGATGCTTGCCGCACTTTCCCGATGTAACCCTCATTCAGCCACTGCGCTATCAATCGGTAATGAGGACGAAAGCGCCAATTTTCGTGCACCATAAGCCGTATGCTGGGGGGCAAATTCTGCACAAGCTTTTGTGCCTCCTGCAGGTTCGGCGCGAGTGGTTTCTGACAAAGAATTGCAAGACCCTTTGATCCTGCAAGCTCACACATTGCGACGTGTGTCTCGCGGGGACTTGCAACATCGACAGCATCTAGCTTCTCGCGCTCAAGCATCTCAGCGGCGTTCGCGTATACCGCAGGGATGTCGTAAGCTTCAGCGCGCCGGTTGAGGGCTTCCGCGATCGGATCCGCAATCGCAACGACTCTGGCGCGTTTCGCTAATTGCTTATAGGCATTAAGATGATGCTGGGTCACCCAGCCCGCGCCGATCATTCCAATTCGCAGCATGGCAGAGACACTCCTGTGTGTACCGAAAACATCATCCGCATTGACTAGCTGACGGAATCACAAAACGTCAGTGGACGATGTTCGCCCTGTCGTTTCAGAAAATTTCATCTATTGGATTCGCGATCTCCGGCGAAGCAGAACAATATTGCTGGATGTTCGTTATTGCCTTCCTTTTCGTCCGCATGCTGTGCGACTGTTTCAAGTCGCGACGACGGCTTGATGCCGAAGTCCTGGTGCTGCGGCACCTCCGTAGAGCGCGCCTATACCGGCGTCAGCCGGTGGCGTTCTCGCGCAATACCTCGCTCGCGATGCGGTGCGCCTCGTTCGACGCCGGAATGCCGCAATACAGGGTCAGCAGCAGGAGAATCTCCTGGATCTGCTCGGCGCTGCAGCCGTTCTTCACGGCGCCCTTGAGATGTACGCGCAATTCGTTGGCGTGCCCGGCCGCCGCCATCATGGCCACCATGGCGAGAGATTTCGTCGCCGGCGGCAGCGCCGACCGGCTCCAGACATCCCCGTAGGCGTAGGCGTTGATGATGTGCTGCAATGGTTTGCCGAACTCGCCGAACGAGTTCATGCGCTTTTCCACGGCCTCGCGGCCAAACATGTCGATGCGCAGCTTGAGGCCGCGCTCGTGAAGCTCTTTCTCGTCCATTGTTCGCTTCCTTTCGATAATGCATTAGCCCGGTCGCGACCGGCGCAACTCGCTATTGCAGCTGAATGCCGGCGGCTTCACGAACCTCGTTCCATCGTTTGTATTCGCTCGCCATGAAATTCCCGAACTGCTGCGGCGTTGAGCTTTTGACTACCACGCCGACGGTGATCAGGCGTTTCTTAACCTCGTCTTCCTGCAGACTATCGTTGAGCACTTTGTTCAGCTTGGCGATGACGCCCGGTGGCGTGCCGCGCGGCGCAAACACACCGTACCAGGTGGTAACGTCGTAGCCGGGCAGCAAGCCGGACTCGACGGCGGCCGGCACATTCGAAACTGCCGGGAAGCGATCCTTGCCGGTAACCGCAAGTGCCTTGAGCTGGCCGGACTGCACATGTCCGATCAATGCCGACACCGTATCGAACATGATGTCGGCATGCTGACCAAGGACCGCGTTGATGGTTTCAGGCGTGGTGCGGAAAGGAACATGTAGCAGGTCTATTTTCGCAATCTGCTTGAACAGCTCGCCGGCAAAATGCTGGGTGGCGGCGAAGCCGGGGCTTGCGAACACGACCTTGCCGGGATTGGCCTTGGCGTAGGCGACGAGCTCCTTCACGTCATTGGCCGGAAAATCCGGACGCGTCACGATCATCAGGCTCGCGGTCGCAATCTGTCCCACCGGCGCAAACGCAGTGAGGCTGTCGTAAGGCATTTTCTTCGTCGTGACGGCGGCGATGAGCTGGCCCGCGGTCATGATTCCAAGCGTGTAGCCGTCGGGAGTAGCTCTCGCGACCATGTCATTTCCCAGGATACCGCCGGCGCCGGGTTTGTTTTCGACCACCACCGCCTGGCCTAGCTTGGTCTGCAGCGATTCCGCCAGGATGCGGCCGATGATGTCGGAACCGCCGCCGGGTCCGAACGCGATAATGAGATGGATGGGTCGCTGAGGAAAGTCCTGCGCGGGGGCGGGATTTGCAAACCCCGCGGTCAGAATCAAAGCGGCAGCGAACGCGAACAAGAGCTTCTTCATGATAATCCTCCTATCGAAAACCTCATCCGTAGATGATTTTCATTTGACCGGCTGAATTCTCTGATCTTGCGATCGATCGTGCCATCGGCGTTGAACACCGCACCATAAACATTTTCGGCAGAATCTCGGCTGACGTAGCCGCAGCGAACGTCAAGTTCCAGCGTATACAGGTCGCGCTCGAGCGGCGAACCGAAGCCGCTACCGCCGCCCGATCGCAGGATTTAGGCGTCACCGGGCTTGAGCACCTGGTTGAAGGCCTCGCCGTTGGGAAAAATGCGTCTCCTTGTCAAAATCCGTAGAGGCGGGCGGGGTTGTCGGCCAGAATCCTATTGCGCGTCGCGTCGTCGGATACCCAATCAAGCAGCATATCGAGCATCCAGGCATCGTCAGGGACCACCACACCCGGCGTCGGATGCGGCCAGTTCGTCGCCCACACCATGTGTTCAGGCGCGGCTTTGACCAGCAGTTTGGCGAGCCTGCCGACGTCGTCGTAATGCGGCGGGCCGACTTTCGACGTTTCGTAGGGCGCCGACAGCTTTACCCAGGCGCCTTTGTCCACCAGCCGCAGCAGCGTGCGAAAACCGGGATGATCGGGCGCGACCGGTTCGAGGAATTTCCCGACATGGTCGATCACCAGCGTCGCGGCGAGCCGATTGAGCAATGTTTCACGGTCGGGCAGATCGCGGCCGTCGAGCTGAAGCTGCACGTGCCAGCCGAACGATGCGACGCGCGCCGCCATAGTTTCGAGAATTTCCCAGGGCAGCGGCGCGCCGCCCAGCATGAAAAACCGGATGCCGCGGATGCCAAGCTTGGTCAGCCGTGCGAGCTCGGCGTCGGAGACAGTCTCGTCGACCACGGCGACGCCGCGTGCGCTCGGCCCGATAGCGGCCATGGCTTCGAGCGTGCAGCGATTGTCTTTGCCATAGGTCGAGGGCTGCACCACCACGGTGCGTTCGATGCCAAGCCGCGCCCGCATCTTCAGATAATCCGCCACCGACGCGTCAGGCGCCTCGATTTTGGCGGTCGGCGCTTTTGGAAAGCGCCGGTTGTAGATATGCATATGAGTGTCGCAGGCGCCGGGTGGCGCCTTGAGCTTCGGCTGCATTGCGCTGTTGGCGGGAGGCATGTCGATTCCAATCGTACGGTCAGGGGCAGATATAGCCTGCGCCGCTGGGGTTCTTGAAGCAACCGACCGATTCCGGCAGCACGTGCTTGGGCAGCCACAGCACGATGTCGGGGAAGAAGATCGAGAAGGCAATGGCCGCGAAAAATACGACATAGATCGGCAGCGACGCGAACATCGCTTTGCCGAAGCGCACCCCGATGAATTTCGACGCCATCAGCAAGCACAATCCGTAAGGCGGTGTGATCAGCCCGAACGCCAGCGTCACGATGATCACCACGCCCATGTGCACCGGGTTGATGTCGGCATTCTTGGTAAGATCGCTGATGATCGGCATGAAAATAATGATCGCCGGGATGGCGTCGATAAAATCTCCGACGATGACGAACAGGACGACCAGCAGCAGCATGATCATGAACGGATCGTTGCCGGCCGCATGCGCGATCCACTCCGACACCACGGCGGGCCCGCGCAGATAGGCCAGCATCCAGCCGAACACCGACGCGGCGCCGATGGTGATCAGCGGAATGGAATAGAGCAATCCGGCAAATGCCATGTCGCGCGGGAGCTTGACGATGTGCCGGTAGTTGAGAAACGGAATCGCGACAAAGACGATGTAAGCGACGGCAATGACGCCGGCTTCGGTCGGCGTGAACTGGCCGGTCAGGATGCCGCCCATGATAATGATGGGAATCATCAGCGGCACCACGGCTTCTTTGGCCGCCGTGCTGAATTGCCCGAACGTCGCGCGTTTGTGCTTGAAACCGACCGGCCCGAAAAAATAGCTGTAGATCATCAGCCCGATGCCGACCAGCACGCCGGGCACCACGCCGCCGAGGAACAGCCCGCCGATCGAGACGTTGCCGGTCGCGCCATAGACCACCGCCATGATGCTGGGCGGAATGAGATTGGCCATGGTCGAGGCCGACGCGATCAGCGCGGCGGTAAAGCCTTTGTCGTAGCCTTCGCGATTCATCTCCGGCCCGAGCGTGCGCGTGAGCACCGCGACATCGGCGGCGGACGACCCGGAAATGCCGGCGAAAAACATGCTGAACAGGGTGACGACCTGCGCCAATCCGCCGCGCATATGTCCGACCATCGTTTGCGCCAGGCGGATCATGCGGCCGGTGACATTGGCCGACGTCATCAGATCGCCGACCAGCAGGAAAAACGGCACCGCCAGCAGCGCCTCGACATCCATGCCGTTGAACAGTTGCCCCATCATCGAGGCGAAACTGATCGGCGTGAACAATGTTACCACCAGCACCGATGCGATCAGGGCGAAGGCCACCGGCACGCCCATGTAGCCGAGCGAGAGAAACAGAAAACCCATCAGGAAGATGAGCGCGCCGTTGGACGTCACAGCACTTCTCTCCCCAAACTTTCGTGATGCGGTTTACCTTTCGGTTCGGCAAAGCCGTTGTGCCAACCGTTCACCATCTGCTCGATGGTGAAAAGAGAAATCAAAATCCCGCACAGTGGAATCGCCGCGTAAAACATCGACATCGGTATCATCGACGGCATGCTCAGGCTTTTGAAGCCGTCGAGGAAATTCAGATAGCCGAAATAGATCATGCAGACGGCGACCGCGAGCACCACCAGGCGATTGAATATTTCGAAGAAGAGTCTGCGGTTGCCGGTCATCGATTCCGCCAGCACGGCCAGATAAAGATGATCGTTGCGGCGGGTCGCCGCGCCGACGCCGATGAAAATGCCGTAGATGAAGAAGGTCATCGTCGCCTCCTGCAGCCATAGCCAGGGGTGGCCGATCGTGCGGGTGACGACGTCGCACATCACAAGCACGCAAAAGCCGGTGATGGCGATGCCGCACAAAATCATCAGGACTTGTTCGAGTGGGTCGAGCGCGCGCCACTTCAAGTGACGCTGCTCCTGCAAGACCAAGCTGTAATCCGCGGGCATTTGTGACTTCCGGATCGTTGGAAGGCAGGCACGAGCGCAGTGAGCAGGTCTGCTCCCCGCTTCGTGAATGCGCCGCTTATTTTACGTCGCGGACAAGAGCGAGGACCTTCACGGCATTGGGGCCGAGATCCTTGGCGAGCTTGTCCTGGATTGGCTTGCTGATCTGCGCAAAGCCGCTCTTGTCGACATTCTTGACGACCTTGACGCCGATCTTCTCGAGCTTGGCTAGCGCCTCATGCTCGAGCTTGAAAGCGGCGGTCGGTTCCTTTTGGCTGACCTCGTCGGCCGCGGCTTGCACCCACTTTTTCTGCTCGTCGGAGAGGCTGCTCCAGACCTTGTCGCTGACGAAAAGCGCGGCGTTGTTCGCTTCGTGCTCAGTAAGCGAAAGCACCGGCGCGGGTTCGTAATGCTTATTGATGAGGTAGTTGTTGATGCCATTCTCGGCCATGTCGGCAACGCCGGTCTGCAATGAGGTGTAGACCTCGCCGAACGGCATGTGCACGACCTGCGCGCCATAGGCCGGGAACGTCTCGTCTTCCGTCACAGTCGCTTGCACGCGCATCTTGACACCCTTGAGGTCGGCGACCTTCTCGACCGCCTTCTTGCCGTACATGTGCCGCAACCCTTGCGAACCCAGTCCGAGCATATGCGCGCCCTTCATCTTGGCCGCGTACAAGTCTTTCATCGCCGCGATCACTTTAGGATCGCCGAGCACTTTGATGGCGTGCGCTTCATCGCGGAAGATGAAGTGGATCGAAAACACGCCGGACTCCGGCTGAGCGGTCGAGGCATTGGCGGTCGACAGGAATACAAAATCGATGTCGCCGGTCTGCACCTTTTGCAGGGTCTGCGCTTCGGTGCCGAGCTGGGCGCCGGGATACTGATTGATCGAGAGTGTGCCGTTGCTCAATTCCATCAGCTTCTTGTTGAACATTTCCGCGCCGGCGCCGTAGCCGCTGCTCTTCGGCTGGTCGTAGGCAAAGGAAAACTGCCGGTTCTGGGCTTGCGCCGCAGACGATCCTGTGATCGCAACGGCAGCGAGTAGAAATGCGGAGATTAGCGAGCATACGCGATTGACGGACATGACTATTCCTCCCCAGGAATTGCGGCCGGCGGCACCAGGGCCGTGACCGCGTTTTTTTGCGCTTGAGCCGCGTTTATATTGCTTGAAAGGTGTGGCCGCAGACCCGTCGTTGTCAATCCCGCGACGTTGCTGCACTGCACCCGGGCATGTGCGCCGCGGTCTTAGGGGCCGCAAAAAATGCCCGCGAGAAAATCGTTTTGTTCGGCACGAACGGCCGTGGCCAATGCCGAATGCGCGCTATGGAAGTCCGGGACAAGCCTACCGCACTGGCTTCGCCTTGGCAGAATGACGGTGCTGAACGGCTGATCGGGTCGATCCAGGCGAGTGCGTGGACCATTTCGTCATCTTGGGCGAGGCACATCTGCGCCGGATCCAGCGAGTCTATGCTGGCTATTACAACGACATCAGAACGCATCGGTCTTTGGACAAAGATGCGCCGGTTTCTCGCCCCGTCTAGCGGACTGGAACCATAAGTTCACGCCCGATTCTTGACGGGCTTCATCACCACTATATCCGGGTTTAGGTTTTCGGTACACACAAGGCTTTTCGTTGGGTACAGGGATACGTTTGAGCGCTTCTTGGTCTGCTTTTTGTGGGCTTTCAGGACTGCAATTCAAAGCACGGCGTTGGTCGCCGGATCGATGAGATGCATATGGTCGAGGTTGGCGCGCAGTTGCATGGTCTCACCTGAGGCCTTGGCGGCGGAAGGCTCGACGCGGCCGCAGACTTCGGTTCCTTCCACCTT
>Ga0208355_1001186_pt1 | contig 11627 bp, 12 predicted proteins | sample NGESurdeep072012_6_FD_184458 | JGI IMG/M metagenome (GOLD analysis project Ga0208355, IMG submission 184458) | Arctic peat soil microbial communities from Barrow, Alaska - NGEE Surface sample 210-3 deep-072012 (SPAdes) | ecosystem: Environmental > Terrestrial > Soil > Wetlands > Peat ... | reverse complement strand
ACTACGACTTCGAGAATGGCCGCCAGAAGATCTACCTCAGGACCCTCTGCCGTCTGAGCAGGCTTTCCGAAGAGGCGCTCCGCGAGCAGGAGCCCGACAGCTTCTGCTCTTTTTCTTGGTCGCCTCTACCCCCCTGCCGCCTGAGGTCGGCGCCTCTCCTCAAGGTGAGTAGAAGCCTGACCGGACGGGGCCGTGACAGCATTGGCTCCCCGTGTGCGGTTTTCATCATGGTGTAGGGGCGCAATGGAGAATTGCCGGGGGCCTTGGCGCGTAGAGACCAGAGTTACGCCCTCGTTTCTCCGTCAATCCGACCCATGGAAAGGCATTCTGGCCGGACGGGAGCACCTCATGCGCTCTTTATCCACGCAGAGCGGCTGTTGTCGGTGCTGGTTCGAAAAGCTGCCTGACGGGCGGTCACGGATCTCGGCAAAGGGCGTTCGAGCGAGCCGATGTGTGCCTGCCGAGACCGCAAGCCCGCGCAAAGCGCTGGCCTCTGCGCGCCAACAGGCATCGCAATCCCCATTGCGCCCCTATAGATGTTGACGGGTCGGGGCGGCGCCCCCATCCTCGCGAGGTGTCGAGTTCGGTCCGGAAGATCCCGGCGCACGTCGTCCAGGCGCTGAAGACGGAAACGCTCGTCCGCCACCTTGGCTCCGTCGCGGAGAAGCTCGGCATCCGCTTCGTCGTCCTCAAGGGGGCGGCCCTCCACGTCCGAAAGCTCGTCAGGGTCGACGAGCGCCCGATGCGCGACCTCGACATCCTCCTTCCGGCAGGGGACGCCGTGCGTCTGAAAGACGAACTCGTGAGCCAGGGCTGGAAGGCGTCCGATCTTCCTCGCGGCGAGGACCACCATCCTCCGCTTCTGCACCCGACGTGGCCCGCGCTGGAGCTCCACGACCAGTTGAGCGGCCTCAGCCGCGACGGGAAGTCCTGGGTGACCTTCGACGACCTCGACGAGGGGGGAGCCCTGGATCCGCTCCCGGCGGTCGGTCCTTCCGCGTTAGTCCCGACGCGGGAATTCCTCGCGGCCCATGCGATCGCCCATGGTTTCTTCCATCACGGGCTGTTGCCGCTCGGCTATCCGCTGCAGCGGGTCTTCGACGATCTGCGGGCTCTCGGCGTCCTCGAGACGCCGGATGACGAGTTTCTAGCTGGCCCGGGCCGCTGGATGAGGAGGGGCCTTTCGCCGGAAGAGATCCTGATGGTTCTTCACCTCGCCCGCCGCCTCGCCCGGGGAGAGGACGTCGCGGCCGAATCTCCGCCGACGCCGGAATCGCGCCTCCTCGAACACGTCCAGAGGAGCGCGACGGATCCCCTCTACCGCGAGGCGCTGCGGCTCCGGACGTTCCGGGGCTTTGCCGGTACTGGCCCGAACTCGGCCCGGTCCCTCGTGACGAGCGTGGGCAACGTCCTCTTCGTGACCCGCGACCAGGTCGACAGGATCTACGGCGGCCCGGACCACGAGTGGGGCTACCCGCTGCGGCAGATCCTACGACCGTTCGATCTCGTCCTGCGCGTCGGGCGCTACTCGCTGGCCTGGCTCAGGCTGCGTGCCCGAGGCGGGGCGCCCCCCGCCCTCGCGGGATCGAAACCTCGCGGAACGACCCGGCCAGAGACGGTTTGAGACCCGGGTTTCGCTGTTGACGTTCTTTCACTACGGCTATGCCGGCCTGCGCGTCACGAGCGAGCTTTCCCTCCCCGATTGGAGCCTGTTCGAGTCCGCGCGACCGTTCGAGAACCCGGATGTCATCATCCGGACCGGTCCCGCCAATCCGCCGCTCGGCCTTCCCGGGGTATCGGCAAAGGAGTACGTCTTTCGTATTCCCGACGTGGGCACATACTCCGTCCGGGATGGCAGTGAGATCACGGTCGTCGCCGAGACCGAGGCGGGGGAGCGCGAGGTTCGGCTCTTCCTCCTGGGAACGGCCTGGGGCGTGCTCTGCTACCAGCGCGGCCTGCTCGTCCTCCACGCCGGGGTCGTGCAGTGGGAAGACGGCGCCATCGCCTTCTGCGGGCCGGCAGGGTCGGGAAAGTCCAGTGCCGGCGCCTGGCTGGTCGGACGCGGCTGGCGCCTCATCGGTGATGACCTCTGCCGTTTCGAGACGACGGACGGGGGGGCCGTCGCCTACCCCTCGGCGCCGCGCGTGAAGCTCTGGCGTGAAGCGCTCGAGGCGATGAGTTGGCCCGTCGATGGCCTTGAGCGGGATCATTTCCGGCTCGAGAAGTATCAGTTTCCCGTACCCGTACCCCACGGACCCCACGGGTTCGAGCCGGTTTTCGTGCGCGCGATCTACCTGCTCGATTGGGGAGAGCTGAGTTTGACTCGGCTGACGGGCTCTGACGCACTACGGCGCTTCGTGGCGGCGGCCACCTATCGCCCTGAGTTGATCGAGTGCATGGGCCTTCAGGCGACGCACTGGGAACGCTGCCTTGATCTGGCCCGAAGGACGACCGTGTGGCGGTTCACGCGCCCGCGCGATTGGGCAGCCGTGGATGGGGCGATGGACAGTCTACTCGTCCACGTCCGGCATATCATGGGGGACGCGGCATGAGCGGCATCTTCGGGGTCGTGAACCTGGACGGCCGGCCCGTGGAGAGCGCTGACCTGGATCGGATGAGCGCTGCGCTCGCCCATCACGGCGCCGACGGTCTCGGGCCGAGGGTTCGGGGCCCCGTCGGCATGGGCCAGCGATCGCTCTGCTTCACCCCCGAGGCCCGCCTCGAGCGCAGGCCGCTCCCCGGTACGGACGGCGCCTGCCTCCTGGTCGCCGACGTGCGGATCGACAACCGCCGAGAGCTGCTCGCCGGTCTGGTTGCGGACTCGGGTGCTCGCGGGGGCTTCCCGTGCGCAACGGCGCAGTGCGGAGACGCCGAACTCCTCCTTCGTGCCTACGAGACTTGGGGCGAGGAGTGCGTGGACCACGTCGTCGGCGTCTACGCCTTCGCCCTCTGGGATGCGCGCGTTCGCAGGTTCGTCCTCGCGCGCTCACCCATCGCGGCGCCAAGCCTTTTCTACCACGCGACACCCGGGACCCTTGCGTTCTCGACGATGCCGAGCGGCCTGCTGGCACTCCCTTGGGTGCCGCGCGCGCTCAACGAGGAGAAGGTCGCCGATCTGCTCGCCGAGAGTCCCGGTACGCCCGACGAGACCCTCTATCGCGGCATCCTGCGCCTTCCCACCGGCCACCTCGTGTCCGCCGGTCCCGACGGCGTGAAGCGGCGCTGCTTCTGGCAGCCAGATCTGAAACGTGAGCTGAGGTTCGCGCGCGACGAGGAGTACGTCCAAGCGTTCAACGAGCTGTTCGAGCGCGTCGTGAGCGATCACCTGCGCAGCTCGACGCCGGTGGGCGCGATGATGAGCGGCGGGCTCGACTCGTCGGCGGTCGCCGTGACGGCGGCGAGGCTCCTCGGGGAGCGAGGGGAACGGCTATCGGCCTTCACCGAGGTGCCGCGCGCCGGTTTCCAGGGCGCGGTGCCCCGCGGCCGCTATGCCGACGAGACGCCTTTCGTCCAGGCCATCGCCGGCATGTGCGAGCCGCTCGACCTCACACTCGTCCACACCGACGGGAGGACCTTCCTCGACGACACGGACCGGCTCTTCCTCCACATGGAACAACCCTTTCGGAACACCTCCAACCGGGTCTGGATCGAGGCGATCCTGACCGAGGCGCGGGGCCGCGGCATCGACGTGCTCCTCGACGGCTTGCAGGGCAACCTGACGCTCAGCTGGAGCGGCAGCGGGCTGCTGCCGGACCTGCTCAGGGGAGGTCGGTGGGAACGGGCCGTTCGGGAGTCCTTCGCCATGGCGCGGCACGGCACGGCACGGTCCCCCTGGCGAGCACTGGTCGGCCATGGGCTGATGCCCCTCCTGCCGACGCCGGTGTGGCTCGCCGTCGAACGCCTGCGCGGCCGCTCCTCCGCGAGGATTTCTGATCCCTGGAAGGGCTATTCCGCTATCAATCCCGCCTTCGCCGCCACGAACCGCGTGGCGACGCGCGCCCGCGAGCAGGGACACGACTTTCGATTCCGCCCGCCCAGGAACAGCCGCGAGTTTCGGTATGGGGCGCTTGCCAGTCAGGACCTCGGCGTCTTCCTCTCGTCGTTCCGCTCCTGCTTCGGCGTCGATGTTAGGTCGCCGACGGCCGACGTCCGGATCGCGGAATTCTGCTTCGCCCTGCCGGAGGAGCAGTTCCTCCTCGACGGCGAGCCCCGTTCCCTGATCCGGCGAGCCATGGCGGGCCGCCTCCCCCCGAGCGTCCTGGCGAATCGTCTACGTGGCCTGCAGGCGGCCGACTGGTTCGAGCGATCGACGGGGGTGCGCGGCCGGATCGCCGCCGACGTGGCGCGCTTCGAGCGGAGCGACCTAGCGCGGCGCGCGCTGGACTTGGCTCGGATGCGTCGCCTGGTGGAACAGTGGCCCGCCGCGGGAGCTTCCGACGATTCGCTGATGCTCGACTACAACTGCGTCCTGGAGCGCGGGCTGATGGTCGGAAGGTTCCTCCTCTGGTTCGAAGCAGAGGGATCAGCGGGCTCTGCCGTGAGTAGGTGACCACCTCCCGGGGGACACAGGGAGAATGGCAGGGTCCGTTTGCGCTGGACTCCGATCGGGTTACCATACTTAAGAGTGAGGATGATGAGCGCGACGACGAGAGTGAACTCCCACAGCATCGTCCGGCGTGGAAGGGACATTTCGTTCAGCGAGCTGGACGAAGAACTTCTGGCAATAGACGCACAGGCCGGCTACTGCTATTCCCTCAACGAGTCAGCCGGCCGAGTGTGGGCGTTGATCCCGGCCCCGATCGAGGTCTCGGAAATCTGTGCCAGGCTGCGGCGCGAGTACGATGTCGACGAGGCTACCTGCCTGAACGAAGTGATCCGGCTGCTGTAGGGTCTGTGCGAGGCGGGTCTCGTACAGGCGGTTGATGGGCCGCCCGGGTGAGGTGCTGCGGCAGCGCATAGGGGCCCGGCTGGCGCTCGGCGAGGCCATGGCCTGCCTGTTCCTGGCGCGGCTTGCTTTGGCGCTCGTCCCATTTCGTTGCCTGACCCGGATCTTTTCCCTTCCTCTGAGGCGGGACGAGATCTCGGGCCCGGAGCGGTCGCGCGTGAGGCGGGAGGTGTGGTCTGCGGTGGCAAGAGCGGACCGGCGCCTTCCCGGCGGGACGACGTGCCTGCACCGAGCCATGACGGCCCAGTCCATGCTGCGGAGGCGTGGCGTCGGCGCGACCCTTTACTATGGAGCGGCGACCCTTCCCGGCAAGGGACTGACCGCCCACGCCTGGGTGAACGACGGCGACGAGGGCGTGGTAGGATACGAGGAAGCTCATCGATATCTTATTTTGGCCCGGTACCCCGAACCAACGTAAGGTGCATCGGAAGTGAGACCGAATTGGGAGGACGGAGTGGAAGAGAAGAACTTGGACACGACGACGAAGGAAGAGCCCGCACGCCGCCCGTGGGTCGCGCCAGCGTTTGAGAGCGTGCCCCTCGGCGATGCATTGGGCGGCATTGGAGGATCCGGCACCGACGCCGTTATCTATTCATAGACCCGTCCTCTGGCGCCCGCTATCTCGACGCTCCGGGGGATCGACACCAGCGGCTAGATCCCCTCGCGTGCTCTTCGAGGGAAGGGGGACGACCCAGGTGTTCCCGGCTTCTCCGGTTCGGCTCCCCCCCCGAGGATTCGGATGGCGAAGAGGAAATGCTGTCGACGCCGCAGATCCGTCCGCCCACGGTAGCCCTCCTCATAGCTGCCGCACCTATCCGAGTTCACACTGAGTTAGCCAGATCCCAGCCGTCCAATGAGGAGACCCACCCCTCAAGTAGGTGCCCGGCGCCGGCCTGTCATTCCCCGCTTTACCGACGCGAGGGCAGTGTATACGGGTGAAGCAGGTGCGATTCGGATCGTGCAGAGGCATCGCAGTTGCAACTGCCTTTCGTTGCCCGCCAGGCCGAACCGGGGGGCGATCTGCCGGAAGAGCCGATAGCAGTCCATTCCCAGGCGCGCCGACCGTTTGCAGGCAGACAGCCAGCGTCCCGCCATCCGCTCTCGTAGATAGTTGTCCGGGGTCTCCGCAAGCCGCACCAGCCACTCGCCAGCGCGCGCGAGGTCGGCCAGGTTTGAGATGGCCCTCTTTTCGGACACCTGCGCGAGGGCCCCATGATCGTCCGCCGTGGCTTCGGGAAAGCGCTCGTGGAAATACCGCTCACGAAACCTGTGCTGATCCTCCTGCAGTGCCTCCGCCTTCACGATGTGGATCTGCTGTGCGTGGCAACGCTCCTTGAGCAAGACCTGGGGCACGTTGCCCATCCGGTACCGAGGGGCGAGGCGGGTCCACATCTCGTAGTCTTCGTACATGGCCTGCTCGTCGTAGGGATGTGCCTTGGCGATATCGGCCCGCATGAGAACGGAGGGCTGGAGTAATCCGATGCGGAACAGCAACTCGTTGCGGATGGCGTCGTGGGTCTCCGGAAACCACAACAGTCCATCCTCCGTGCCGAACCGTTTGACACAGCTGCCGCATATGTCGACTCCCGTGCGGCGCATCCACTCGAGTTGGACGGAAAGGCGTTGCGGTAGCGCTATGTCGTCGTCGTCCATGTGCGCGATCAGCGCGCCGCGTGCCGCAGCGATTCCCGCATTGCGGGCACGGCCCTGGCTGCCATGGGTCAGAAAGAGCGGGCGAATACGCTCGTCTCGAGCGGCGAATGCGCGCACTGCGTCAGCCGATCCGTCCGTAGAGCCGCCATCCACCACGATGACGAATTCCAGGTGAGGATAGGTCTGGGTCAAGATGGAACTGATCGTCTCGTCCAGGAAGCGTTCGCGGTTGTAGACCGGCATTACGACCGAGATCAACGGCTGGTCCCCTGTGACGGCGGACATGTTCATTGAATTCCTCTTGACCTGCCCCCCGGCAGGTCAGGGGAGGAAGATGATGGTGTGCTCTCTTCTCGGCATCCGTTCCCTTCCCCGGGCGGTCTTTTCTTCCCCTCGGTCACCGGAAAAACACACGCACGGCCTTACACCAGGAAGGCCATCGATTGAGCGATGAGAATGTTAAGCCGCCTGGAAGGCCTGTCAAGGGAGAAACTCGTCCCTCATCCAACGCATTGATAAAATGGCCGTTAAGTCGTAACGGCCGGGTCAGAGATGGGACGATAGCGAAGGACCTCGGCCACGTGCGCGGGCTGGATCACAGCCGCCTCCTGTAGGTCCGCGATTGTCCGGGCAACGCGCAGAACGCGCTGGAAACCCCTCGCCGAAAGTGTGAGGCGGTCCACGGCGCGAGTCAGGAGCGCGCGGGCCTCGGGCGTCGTCTTCAGGATTGTAGGGGTGCAATGGGAATTGCGGCGAGCCGTGGCGCGTAGAGACCAGAGTCACGCCCTCGGTTTCTTTCTCAATCCCGGTCCGCGGAGGCCGCGGCACGCGTGGACGCGACGCCGTGAAGATGCTGCGCTTGCTGCGGACCTAGGCCCTGACCTGCCCTAAGAGCCCGTACCCCTCGAACGTAAGCCCGCCGACGTAGTCGTATCCCTCGGGGCTCAGTATCAGCACCTGGTAGCCGCTGGCAGTCTCGAGAAGGATCGCGGCTTCCCTTGATGGGTCATACCGTTCGACGGCTTCGCTGACCGCCGTCAGCAGCATCGTGGCGGCCGGGCGAGGCTGGAGCCGAGCGGCAATTTCCGCCACGGTCGCGTAGCGTGGCTCGTCTTCGCCCACCCGGACGAGGCAGCCGCGGCCGGCGATCTGGAAGGCGCGGCGGGCGTCCTCGATAGGGTCGGTGATGTTCACGAGGACCGTACCATGCGGAGAGCGATTGCACCACCACAGGAAACCTCATGGGCGAGCGAAAGGCTTGGAGGCGCGTGGCTGGGAGCCGGAAAGAACTGCCTCTTGCACCTCAGCAGCTCTCACTTTCTACCCACCGGAAAACCAGGAGAGCCCAGGTTCTTGACCACCCAGGTGAGGACCACCGGCAAGTAAGTCACGAGCACAACACTGGCTGCAGTTCGTAGACTTTTCCACCCGAACGGCCAGACGGACCTCTGCTCGACGCGGTCTCTGAATTCGAGCAGCGCCTTGATCCGATCGAGGTTCGGCACGCGGTCGATGTCCGTCACCGCGTTAAGCGTGCGGGTGAACTCACCATCCACCTCGGCGTCCAGCCGTAGAAGCGCCTCTGCCTTAACGGCCTGCAGCCGGCTGCGCACAAGAATGCCAGGCATTGCGAAGCCAGCAAGGATCATCACCGCCGCGAACCCTGCGTAAACGGACACGATGCCTTCGAACGGAATGACTGAAACAAGGACGCTCGACTGGGCCATCGCAACGTAGAAGGCAGCGATCATCGCTATGCGGGTGCGGAGTCGGTCGATAAAGTGCGTCGACTTGGTGCGACGCTGCCAGAGGTTGACGTGCAGGCTGTTGCGGAAGTTCCAGATCGCTTGAAAGAATCGCACGATGCCACAAACGCCAGCGCCGGTGGACACATTGACCACAAAGACAAAGGCCACGACCAGCCCATGTAAAACGGCTTGACCAGGCCAGACCGGCAAACATGCGACGGCCACGGCTACGGCCATTCCGTAAAGCACTCCGCTCAACGCCATCAGCTTGGAATCGAAGATGTGGTTGACGAATCTGAGTCCGTTTTCGCGAGGGGACGGGGCCGTAGTGAACAGCTCGCTTGCCTCCCGCCGCGCCAGAGTGTGGATACCCCTCATCCCTTGGAGGAGCAGCGCGGTCGCGCCTAAGAGCAGACCCACAAACCATGCATCGGCGACGGTGCCCGTCGCGAGCCACTGCAGGATGACGTACGTCAACCCCAGCAGAAGCGTTAACGCGAAGATCTGCCAAAGATGTGCCGGCCGGCCGAGACGCCATTCATCAGGTAGCTCGGCCCCGTCGCGTGGCTCCGCGGGCGTCGGATCAGCAGGCGGCTTGTGGAAAGACTCATCCACGGAGCATGAGCATAATCGAACCGAGGGCCGCTGCGACGAATGCTACCGTCGCCCGATGACACCGCCTCCGACCACCCCGGCCCTAGAGCTCTCGTGAACGCCGGCTCCGCCCGCGGGTCCTTCATCCCGATCGGCTCGAATCTCCCCGACTACGACAACTACTTCTGCCGCGACTGCCGGCGCATCGTCCATGTGCGGAAGGGGTCGCCCGGCTTTCGCGCGTGCTTGACGCCGGGATGCACGCGGCCGACGGGGTTCGGCGTCTACGCGACGACTCCGAGGTCGAGGGGCGCCCTTCGCATTCCGGCCCCTTGACGACTTGCGCTCGCCGCTGAACTCGATATCGTTAGCCGCCTGACATGAGTCCTGAACTAAAGCAGAAGATCGAGGCCATTGAGCGAGTCGTCGCGTCAATCCCCGGCCTACCGAGATACACTCGCGACCGTCTCCCGAAGGAGGCCGCCGGCCCAGGCATTTACATTCTGTCTGAAGGCTCTGTGATCCAATATGTCGGTCGCAGCAAGCACATCCGTAAGCGCGTCCAACAGCATTCCCGCCCGAGTTCTGGCCACAACGCAGCGCCTTTCGCATTCCGCCTCACGAGGCAAGCGCTGAACCTTGGCCGAGCCACCTATACTAAGAAAGGCTCCCGCGCAGTGGTCGAGAAGATCGCCAGTTTCAGGATGGCGTTCTCTAAAACAAAGAATCGCATTCGCACGATGGATGTCAGATTCGTTCGAGAAGACGACCCAGTGACACAGGCCATCATGGAGATCTGCATTGCTGTCGAACTGAAGGCGCTACACAATGACTTCGATAATCACTAGACGGCTAACTTTAGGTGCAGCGGACGCCTATCGGCGCCGCCGACCATGACGTTAGGCACCGCAACCACCACTTCTCTCCCATGCAAGGAGATTCCAGATGCCTGAATCCTCAGCAATCAAAGTCGGTCAGCTCTCGATTCGGTATCTACTCGACGGGGCGCACACCGGTACGATGGGAATGTTCGAGCTGTCAGTTCCGCCTGGATCAAATGTACCTCCACCCCATAGTCACTCCAATAACGAAGAGTGTGTCTACGTCCTGGAGGGAACCTTGCGGTACTGTGTAGGCGACACAACGCGTGATCTTGGTCCCGGCGACTCGATGCTCACGCCCAAAGGCACTGTCCACGGGTTCTCCAATCCGTTCTCTGCACTCGCCCGCGCGTTGATCGTCCTCTCCTCGGATATTGGCGCGCAGTACTTTCTAGATGTCGGGAGTGTCGTCAATACCGGGGCCCCCCCGACAAGGCTGCTCTGGTCTCCGTGATGGCTCGTTATGGCTTAGTTCCGGCTGCCCCTACCGTTCGACCGCCTCGCTGACTGCCGTTAGCAGCATCGTGGCGTCCGCGTGCGGTTCGAGCCGGGCGGCAATCTCCGCAACGGTCGCGTAACGTGGCTCGTCCTCGCCGAGGCGAACGAGGCAGCCGCGACCGGCGACCTCGAAGGCGCGGCGGGCGCCGTCGATCGTGTCGGCGATGTTCACGGGAGAAGTCTCGCAGATTCCGCCCGGCGCGAGTCCGGCGAGGGCGTCAGCGACGAGTGCTACCGTCGCCCGATGACACCGCTTTCGACCGCCCCGGCCCTGGAGCTCTCGTGAACGCCGGCTCCTCGCGCGAGTCCTTCGCCCCGATCGGCTCGAACCTTTCGGGCTACGACAACTACTTCTGCCGCGACTGCCGGCGCATCGTCCATGTGCGAAAGGGATCTCCCGGCTTTCGAGCGTGTCCGACGCTCGGATGCACGCGGCCCGTAGGGTTCGGCGTGTACGCGACAACGCCGACGAGGGGAGGAACGCGCGGCACCGTCTCGACGAGCACGGCGCGGCGCCACCTGCCGTGCTGACGTTTCTGACTTTGCTCCTCGGCATCGTCAGCGGCCCGCGCGCGATCGCGCTGAACGCGCCGCCCGACACGGCATCGATCGAGCTCTTCCTCGACGGCGAGCCGGCCAAGTACCGGAGCGCGCCGCCGTGGAAGTTCATGGTGGACTTCGGCTCCGTTCCGGCCCCCCACCATCTCGACGCGATTGCGCGGAACGCCCGCGGCGCCGAGATCGGCCGCGCGCGCCAGCGTGTCAACTTCCCGCGGCTTGCGACTGAGGCGGCGCTCGCGCTGCTGCCGGGCAAGGGGGGCACCGGGCGCGTCGCGCGGCTCGTGTGGGAAAGCGCCGTTGCCGCGCAGCCCGAAAAGGTGACCGTCACTTTCGACGGCAAGCCCCTCGCGGCGCCGAATCCGGAGCGGATCGAGCTGCCGCCCTTCGTCCCGGAGCGGCTGCACTTCCTGCGCGCGGTCGCGGACTTCCCGACCGGAGTCTCCGCGACGGCCGAGACCACGTTCGGCGGACGCGCCCGCGACGAGACAGAGAAGGAGCTGACCGCATTCCCGGTGCGAGCCCCGGATGGCAGGCTGCCGGCTCCCGAGGCGATGGACGGCTGGTTCCTCGCGAACAGTGCCCCGCTCCGCGTCGTCGCGACGGAGGAGGACGATCCCTCGATCGTCGTCGTCCTCGACGGCGACGGGCAGTCCGCGTTCCGGCGCATGGGGGGCACGCGGGTGTTGCTCGACGCCACGGGCAAATGGCGAGGCAAACCTTCCGTGCGGACGCTGCTCGCCTACCCCA
>Ga0208355_1001180_pt1 | contig 11646 bp, 10 predicted proteins | sample NGESurdeep072012_6_FD_184458 | JGI IMG/M metagenome (GOLD analysis project Ga0208355, IMG submission 184458) | Arctic peat soil microbial communities from Barrow, Alaska - NGEE Surface sample 210-3 deep-072012 (SPAdes) | ecosystem: Environmental > Terrestrial > Soil > Wetlands > Peat ... | reverse complement strand
AGGCAGATACAGGATCGCTGTTGCCGGTGGAGTCAGCTTCAATCGCGCAGCGATGCATGTTTATTGCCCGGGACGTAAGTCCCGGGTCAGATTGCGTATGTTGCCGCAGAGTCCCGCAAGGACGACACCTCTCATAAACCCTTGTACGTCCCGCCATCCACCAATATTGTCTGGCCCGTGACGAACGACGCTCGCTCCGACGCCAGCCACGCCACCGCGTCCGCCACTTCCTCCGGGCGTCCCACTCGCCCCAGCGCCGCGCCCGATCCCCAGCCGGCGAAAATTTCCTGCTCGCTGCGTCCGGAGGCCTTGCTCTGCGCCGCGGCCAGCTCTTTCAGGCGGTCGGTCGCGGTGTAACCGGGACCGACGTTGTTGACCGTGATGCCGTCGCGCCCGTACTCGTTGGCCAGGCTGCGCACCAGTCCAACGACGGCGGCGCGCGCCGCATTGGAGTACACCAGGTCCGTCACCGGCTGCTTGACCGTTACCGAGGTGATGGTGATGAACCTTCCCCAGTGCTGCTTTTGCATGTGCGGCAGCACCTCGCGCGCAAAGTTCACCACCGACAGGAAGCTGAGCCGCAGCGCCCGCTCCCACTCTTCCGCCGTGGTTTGCGCGAACGGCTTGGCCGGAGGGCCGCCCGCGTTGGTCACGCATATGTCCACTCGTCCCATGCGCTCCATCACCCGCGCGACGAAATCCTGCACCTGTTCCGGGACCGTCACATCGGTGGCATGGGCGAAGACTCCCACGCCGAACCGCTTCGCGATCTCGTCCGCCGCCGCGCGCAGAGGCTCCGCCTTGCGCGCGCACATGGTGACATTCACGCCCTCCGCCGCCAGCGCCTCCGCCGTCGCACGCCCCAGCCCCTGGCTGGCGGCGGCCACGATGGCAACTCGTCCTTTGATTCCCAGGTCCATCATCTTTCCTTCTGCGCTGTGTTTTCCTCTGCGTACAGCGTCACCACGTGATACGCCTTCTTTTCCGCCGCGAGCACTTCCTCGACCGCTTCCACGTAGGGCAGGGAAGCGCCCAGCCGGCCGCGCACCTGCTTGATGTCGATGGTCTCGCGCGTGTATGGTCCGCCGGAGAAGAACGCGTTCACGATCAGCGAGACGGTCGCCGTGCGCTTCTCCTCTTCGCTCATGGTGGCGAAGTCGTGCCCCAGCTTCTCGACCGCCTCTTCCGCGCGCGAACTTGCCGCAGATTCGGCGAAGTTCATCATCCCGAAGAGGAACGCAATGCATGCGCCGATTCCGAGCACAAGCAGCACGGGTAAGAAAGGGACGTGCAACCAGCGGGCGATGCGTCCTGCAATCAAAGTGGCGACGAGCAGTATGCCGCCGACAACCCGCGCCACCGACGACCAGTCGTTCGGCAGCGGGCGTTTGATTTCGCGGTCGTAGGCGTCCAGCACCGCCGCACGTTCGGCATCGCTCATCGGCGCGCCGCTCATGCCGGGCTCCGCGGACCGCTGTCCACCACGTACATGCGTCCCGGCCCGGCGGGCTGAATATTGTTTTTGTCGAAGCAGTCCTTGATGCGCCGGCGCAGCTCGCGCGTCATCGCGTCTTGCGTTCCCGGTCGCGTCTTCACCAGCATCAGGTAATCCACTTCGGTGCCCGTCACCTTGTCGATGCCCGGCACCTGCGGATCGCTCACCAGCACGTCCGACCAGTGCGGATCGTTGCGCAACTCCTGCCCGACCTGCGTCAGCAGCTCGAGGATCCGGGCGCTCTTCTCCGTGTACGCGACGCTGATGTGCAGCGCCACCTGCGTCCAATCGCGCGACAGGTTCGACACCGTCTTGATCTCGCTGTTCGGGATGGTGGAGAGCGCGCCCTGATCGTCGCGCACCAGCGTCTTGCGCAGCGTCATGCTCTCGACCGTGCCGGTGATGCCGCCGGTGCGGATCACGTCGCCCACTTCGTACTGGTTCTCCATCAGGATGAAGAAGCCGTTGATGACGTCCTTCACCAGCGTCTGCGCACCGAAGCCGATGGCCAGCCCGGCGACGCCCGCGCTCGCCAGCAGCGGGCCGATGTTGATCCCGAACACCGGCAACATTTGCAGGAGCGCGCTAAAGACGATGATGAACACGCCCGCGCTGTACACGATGCCGCTGAGCGTCTTGAGCTGTTGCGCCCGGATGCCGCTGGGAAGCGCCTTGCTCTCGCCGAACTTCTTCAGCCGGCGGCTCACCGCGCGCACCAGCCAGATCAGGACGATGACCTCGATCAGGATGAGCAGGAGTTTGGGGGCGTCCACGCGCAGGAATTCCATGCCGTCTATCCGCCACCGGCCCAGCAATTCGTTCAGGTTCTGGATCTGTCGTTGGGGCATGTCGAAACGCGCGATTATAGCAAGTGCCTCTGACCTGCCGGCGTTAATCCGTGCCACTCCACGTATAATCGGAGCATCATTTTCCTGCATTTCTGAAGTGGTGTTTCTGATTGCGGGCAGTTCGTGCCTCGAAAATCAGAAATCAAAAATCAGAAATCAGAAATGCTTCGAGGTTCCCGTGCGAGTTTATTCGTTCCTTTTTCTGCTCGCCATCGTCTTCTTTGCGCCCATGGTCCGCTCCCAGGCTGCCGATACCTCCGAACGGGATCCGCATTTCCGCATGCACCGCTCCGTCGAAGAAATGAAGCGCGACAACGAGCGCATGAAGGCCATGAACAAGGATCGCACGAAGCGCATCAAGCGCGACACCGACAAACTTCTCGAACTCGCTACCGAGCTCAAGCAGTACGTGGACAAGACCAACGAGAACGTCCTGTCGGTCGAGGTCATCAAGAAGGCCGAGGAAGTCGAAAAGCTGGCCAAGACCATCCGGGAAAAGATGAAAGAGGACTACCGCATTCCCGACGACCTGTTCCATCCATAAACAACCATTTTCGATTTCTGATTTCTGATTTTCGATTGGGCCGGCGCCGTGTGGGCCGAATGTCTCGCCATCAGAAATCAGAAATTACGCGGCCAGGATTCTCATGCTCCGAAAGCCGCGAAGCGTGGAACGCCCATATATGGGTAGGAATCAGGAAAAAAAGCACCAAAAGGGCAGGGCCCCCATCCAATACCCAGTCAAAACAATGGTCAAAACAGGGCTGTTTTGCCCCGACACTTCTGGCATGATCGATCTATGGCACGGAAGAATAATCACAAACTGTCACCCAGGGCAACACTCTCCAGTGTCGCTGCGGCAATGGCAAAACCGAGAGTAGCCGAATCGGCTAAAAGGGGTGGGGACACATTCGCTAACGGAGGACATAGCGTTACCGCCCCATCCGCTAAAGAAACGCCGGTTCCGCACGCGGATGTTTCTGTCGACCATCCCCTGGTGGTGGAAAAGTCTCGGTCTGCTCACCCGATTGCGATGCGGCTTGGAAGAGGGGAAGCAATTAGCGAAGATCTAAGAATGGCGATGATCCACTACCGGTCCCTATTTGAGGATCTGGTGCTCGGACAAATCCCTGGTGAAAAGAAAGAGCGACCCTATGGCTGAACCGAAGAGGACGGCTGGCTTGCCGGGCCGGGACGATACGCAAGAGCCGCCTGACGGATCCCAGATAGTGCAAGGACAACAGCCGGAAGTTCTGGATAGGACCGCTTTGCCTCCAGAGCCTGCGCCCTTGTTCCCTGCGGCGGAGATGGAAAATTCCCGCTCACAGTGGAGCAACATACAGACTGGCGACATCACCAAGCGCTCGCCCACGGGCGAGGCGCTAAGAGATTCTGAAGCCAGGTATCGGCGCCTCTTTGAGACAGCCCAGGATGGGATCCTGATCCTCGATGCAAAGACAGGATTGATAACGGATGTGAACCCCTTCTTAGTGGAGCTGTTGGATTATTCCCGTGAGGAATTTCTCGGCAAGGCGCTCTGGGACATCGGCCTGTTCAAGGATATCGAGGCCTCCAAGACCGCTTTTCGAGAGTTAAAGGCTAAACGGTATGTCCGTTATGAAGATCTGCCGCTCAAGACCAGGGGCGGGCGGTCCATTAACGTGGAATTCGTAAGCAATGTCTATGGAGTGAATGGCAGGAAGGTCATCCAGTGCAATGTTCGTGACATTACCAAGCGCAAGAATGCCGAGCAGTCGGAACAACAGCTTCGACAAGCCCAGAAAATGCAGGCAGTAGGCCAATTGGCCGGCGGTGTGGCTCATGACTTCAATAACCTTTTGGGGGTCATCCTCGGTTATTGCGAGATTCTGGAACAGCAGTCGGACTTGGCGGAACCAACCCGCAAGATGATCGTCCAGATTCACAGTGCAGGCACGTGTGCCAAAGACCTCACGCGACACCTTCTCGCGTTCAGTCGCCGGCAAGTGTTGCAGCCGGTGTCCCTGGATTTGAACGCCACCGTCAATCGCATCGAAACGATGTTGAAGCGGCTGATCGGCGCTGACGTGGAGCTGGTCAGCGTGCTCAGCCGCGACTTGGGAACGATCAAGGCCGACCCCAGTCAGATTGAACAGGTGCTGATGAACCTGGCCGTCAATGCTCGCGACGCCATGCCTCATGGCGGAAAAATCACCGTCGAAACCGCGAACGTGGAGATCGATGAAGCGTATGCCCGGCAACATCCGTCTACAAGGCAAGGCCCCCACGTAATGCTGGCTGTGAGCGATACCGGTATCGGGATGGATAAGGGAACCCAATCCCGCATCTTTGAGCCTTTCTTCAGCACAAAAGGGGTTGGCGAAGGTACCGGGCTGGGCTTGTCCACCGTTTTCGGCATTGTCCAGCAGAGTGGCGGCACGATCGGCGTTGCCAGCAAGCCGGGTCATGGGACCACATTCAAAATCCATTTTCCCCGCTGCGAGGAAGCACCGGCCGCCATTCCACAGGAGAAGGCGACGCCATTACGCGGAGGAACTGAGACAATCCTCCTGGTTGAGGATGCCGCTCCTCTGCGCGGACTGACGCGGCGGCTGCTCGAAGACTGTGGATACACCGTGCTCGATTCCGGGGACCCAGCCGAGGCAATTCGCATCGCCGGACAGCACCCGGGACCACTGCCGCTGATGATCACGGATGTGGTCATGCCCGGCCTCAGCGGTCCTATTCTTGCTGAAAGGCTTGCCGCAGACAGACCGGAGACGAGGGTGCTTTATATGTCGGGGTACGCCAACGAAGAAGTTGTTCAGCACGGCGTGCTCGGACCGGACAGCGCGTTTCTTGAGAAACCTTTCACCCGAGATGCTTTGGTGAGGAAAGTACGCGAACTCCTGGATGCACCGGTACCTCCGCCCGGCTAATTCGCAATGATGTGGCTCCACTCACCGCGCCTGCGTATTCCCAAGAATTTCCTATGGTTTCAGCAAGCTAACTGATACTTTCGCGGGCGATTTCTCTTCCACTCAAGGAGTCTATGAAAAAACCTCTTCTCCCGCTGCTGGCAGTGTTCGTCACTGGCGTTGCTCTCGTTGGCGCGCAACGCGGCGCCGCTACTCGGCAACCCGGCAATGCTGCCAATCCAGGCGCCGCAGCCGCTATCAACGTGCTCGCGCGGGAGACGGGCGTAGGCGCCAAGTATGGAACGCGCGACCCGGTTTCATGCCAATCGAGAAAGCTGCCCGCTAAGGGTGCGCCATCACCGGAATTGGCAGCGCTGTATTTCAAGTGCGGACGCGAACGCGTATCCCACGACTCTTCGAATAGTCTCGACCTGTTCGAGAATGTGAAGGTGGAAATTGGAAAGGGACGGCCCTACAACGCTTCCGATTCATCCTTGACGGACATCGATCCCTCTTTGCCGGTGTACCCCATTCGCGGCAGCTTTGACGTGTACGCCTGTGCCGACCCGGAGCACATGTCAAAACCCAGCACTGCAACCAACTGCAGAGTCAACCAGAACGTTCATGGGAATGGGGTCTGCTACCAGACCACCTTCAGCGATTGGGCATGCATAATGGGCTACGACGTTGATTTCCGTACCACCAAACGCGGCGTGCCCGGCCCAAAATAGGCGGACAAATCACCTTGTGTTCCCGGTCGTCCAGCTGAAGCAGATTCCTCCGCATCGGCTGCGCCTCAGCGTCGGAATGACAACCCTTGGGGTAACCAACACACTTTGAGATTTGTCATTCCGAACGCAGCGAGGAATCGGCTGCTCGCGCCGGATGAGCAATGTTGAACAGACAAGAAAACGCCGCGCGGCTATAACTCATCCCATCCTCGGCCATTGCTTCTCTGGTTTCGCGAGTTGATTGCGATGATGTCACTCATGGCGCTAACCGACAAAGTGCTGCGTGAGTCTGGGCTGTTCAGCGCTCAGGACTCGCAGGCACAAGCAAAGCAGGCGGAGATGTTCGTCTGTTTCCTGGATTGCCCGGGCACGCCTCCGTATCGAGTGGCTGAGGTGAACTGCGCGGACGGCGCCAACGGTTAATCCTGCCGCTTGGTAATTGAAGTCGCTGTAGAGTTCGCGGCGCTGCATCGAGTAGCCGATTGAGTGCCGCCACGAAACCCAGTATCGGCGGAATCTCTCTTGATTCCCGAACACCGCATGATCGAGAATGCAGCCGCAATAAAAAAGCCACCCGCCTCCGGATGGCTTTTGCTAACTCCTGACTACTTGGTCCTGGCTACTGGCTACTAACTAATGGCTACTGACTACGCCTTCGCCCCGATCCTCATCGCGTAGAACGAGCGGTACACGAAGGTGAATGACACGACGAAGAAGCACAGCGCCAGCGCGTGCGTCATGTTGGAGCCCTGCTCGGTCGTGAGCTTCACCGCCAACTGCACCGCCAGCAATCCGAACAGAGTGGTGAACTTGATCACCGGGTTCATCGCCACCGACGACGTGTCCTTGAACGGATCGCCCACCGTGTCGCAGATGACGGTCGCATCGTGCAGCGGCGTGCCCTTTTCTTTCAGCACCACCTCGACGATCTTCTTGGCGTTGTCCCAGGCAGCGCCCGCGTTGGCCATGAACATTGCCTGGTAGAGGCCGAAGACGGCGATCGCGATCAGGTAGCCGATGAAGAAGAACGGTTCCACGAAGGCAAAGCACAAGGTCCCGAAGAAGACGGCGAGGAAGATGTTCCACATCCCCTTCTGCGCGTACTTGGTGCAGATTTCGACCACCTTCTTGCTGTCTTCCACCGAGGCCTTTTCCACGCCTTCCAGCTTGATGTTGGCCTTGATGAACTCCACCGCGCGGTAAGCGCCGGTAGTCACCGCCTGCGTCGAAGCGCCGGTGAACCAGTAAATCATCGCGCCGCCGGTGATGAATCCGAGAAAGAACGGGGCATGCAGCAGCGACAGCTTGTCGACGTTCTCGGTCAGCCCGTGCGTCAGCGCCATGATGATGGAAAAAATCATCGTCGTCGCGCCCACCACGGCGGTCCCGATCAGCACCGGCTTGGCCGTCGCCTTGAAGGTGTTGCCGGCGCCGTCGTTGGTCTCCAGAAGGTGCTTGGCGCGCTCGAAATTGACGTCGAAGTTGTATTCTCGCTTGAGCTCCGCCTGCACATTCGGGACTTGCTCGATCAGCGACAGTTCAAACACCGACTGCGCGTTGTCGGTCACCGGGCCGTAGGAGTCCACCGCGATGGTGACCGGGCCCATGCCCAGGAAGCCGAACGCCACCAGGCCGAAAGAGAACACCGCCGGCGCCAGCATGATCGCCGCCAGGCCGAACGTGCTTACGTAGAACGCGAGCGACATCAACGCGATCATCGCGCCGCCCAGGTAGTAGCAGGAGAAGTTTCCGGCCACAAAGCCCGACAGAATGGCCAGCGACGCACCGCCCTCTTGCGCCGACGTCACCACTTCCTTCACGTGCCGGGATTCGGTCGAGGTGAACACCTTCACCAGTTCCGGGATCACCGCGCCCGCCAGCGTGCCGCAGGAGATGATGCTGGCCAGCTTCCACCACAGCGTGTCGTCGCCGCCCAGCGTCGGCACCATGAAGTAGGAAACCACGTAGGTCAGCCCGATCGAGAGGATCGAGGTGATCCACACCAGCGAGGTCAGCGGCGCCTCGAAGTTGAAAATGTCCTTGTCGCCGAAGCGTGCGCGCGCGATCACGGCGTTGATGAAATACGACGCCGCGCTCGATACCAGCATCATCACGCGCATCACGAAGATCCACACCAGCAGTTGCACCTGGATCCTGCTGGCCATCATGGCGGCGGCATCCGCCCCCATTCCCTGGCGCACGAAAATCTCCGGTGTAACGGCCAACAGGATGAACGTGATCAGGGCCACGCCGGTCACGCCGTAGGTCTCGAACCCGTCGGCGGAGGGACCGACCGAATCGCCCGCGTTGTCGCCCGTGCAGTCGGCGATCACGCCCGGGTTGCGCGCGTCGTCTTCCTTGATCTTGAAGACGATCTTCATCAGGTCGCTGCCGATGTCGGCAATCTTGGTGAAGATGCCGCCCGCGATACGCAGTGCCGCCGCGCCCAGCGACTCGCCGATGGCAAAGCCGATGAAGCACGGGCCCGCGTAGTCGCCCGGAATAAAGAGCAGGATGAACAGCATGATCAGCAGCTCGACCGAGATCAGCGCCATGCCGATGCTCATGCCCGCCTTGGTCGGAATCGCGTACACCGGGAAGGCCTTGCCACGCAGGCTGGCGAACGATGTCCGCGAATTGGCGAACGTGTTGACCCGGATGCCGAACCACGCCACCCCGTAGCTGCCCAGGATGCCGACCACGCTGAAGGCCAGAATGATCGCCACGCGCCCGGCGTTGTATCGCTCCAGTACACCGAAGTAAACGAAGATCACCACCGCAATGAACGCCCACAGGATCGCCAGGAACTTGCCCTGCGTGATCAGGTAGGTCTTGCAGGTCTCGTAGATCAACTCCGAGACCTCGCGCATGGAGCGGTGCACCGGCATGTTCTTGAGCTGCACGTAAATCACCAGCCCGAAGAGCAGACCGAAGGCGCAGAACGCCAGCCCGATCAGCAGCAGGTTGTGCCCGTTCATGCCGAAGAAGTTGTCGAAGTTGACGGTGCTGAGGTCGGGAAGCTTCAGGCTGGCTTCGCCACTTGCTGCCGGTTCTTGCGCCACCGCCATCGGGGCCAAGACCGAGAGCGCCACCAGCGCCAGGAAGAGACACTTCATAAAATTTCGAATGGTCATAAATATAGGACTGCTGACGAGTCTCACTGCGAGCCCGCGCACAAGTTCCTCCAGAAAGGTTTCAGGATTCGTTCTTCGCCAAGGGCCGCCCGCGCACACCTGTGCCCATGCGTCGCAACGGCAAGAATGGGATGTATAACACGTGCCGAAACTTACGGTCAATTGACTGGCAGGGCGCAGGCCCGAACCGGGAATCCGCTGCGCAAATAAATTTAATTTCCACAATTGTTCCACGTGGAACAACGCGTGCTACATCTTTGACCGCGCCTGCGATTTGGTTTATAAAAGTAGAGGAGTGCAGCAGTTACGCGCACTCCTCACGCCACACTCCTCAGTAGCTCAATGGCAGAGCATCCGGCTGTTAACCGGAGGGTTGTAGGTTCGAGTCCTACCTGAGGAGCCAATTCTTTTCAGCGACTTCCCAGTTTCCCTCCACCTTCCGCGTGGGTCCAATCCGGGTCCAATCACTGGATCGTCCCCGGCTCCTCCGCCTCCTTTCCCGCCGCCACCCGCTTCACGTGCCTGGCCACGCGCTGCTGCGCCTCGCGCTTGGCCTCCACGTCGGTCGACCCGTAATCGTTCACCATGTGCGTGGTCTCGTCGCGCAGCAGCTCCTTCAGCTGCTGCGTGCCCAGGCCGGCCGCCTTGCCCCAGGCCATGTAGCTGTGCCGGAAGCTGTGCCAGCCGATCTTCCCGAAGCCGGCCTGCACCGCCACCGGCTGGATGTGGCTCTTCATCAGCTGCCCGGGCCAGTACGGCCGCTTGCCCTTGCTGTAGGGCGAGGCGAACACCCAGTCGCCGGGCTCGCGGTACACGGTCTGGCTCCGCCAGGCGAGCAGCAACTGGGCCACCTCGTCCGGCAGCGGCAGGTCGTCCTGCGAGGCTTCCGTCTTCAGCCCGCTCACCCGGCCCTCGACCACTCCCTGGTGGAAGTGCACCACCCGGTTGAGGAAGTCGATGTCGAGCCACTTCAGGCCGAAGCCTTCGCTCCGCCTCGGCCCCAGCCATCCCGCGATGGCGCAGGCCAACCGGGCCAGCAGGCCCAGCCTGGGCAGAAGCTGCAGGAACTGCGCGGGCCCGAGCTGGACGATTTTTTTCGTCCGCTTGGTCGACCCCCGCGGCAGCTCCACCAGCTTCTCGTACTTGTTGCCCATCGGGCTGCGCCCGAGGTAGCCCCACTTCACGGCGTACTTGAACAGCAGCTTCATCACCGCAAAGATGTGGACCACCGACTTGCGCGCCAGCCCGCCCGGGTTCCGCTCCGAGCGGAGCAGGGTTTTGAGCCACTCCTCGATGGCGGTCGACATGGTGATGCTTGCGAAATCCTTCACCAGGTACGGCCGCCCGTCCGGGCGCCGGGTCCAGCGGGGCCGGATCCAGCACTTGATGACGGAGCGGTAGGACTCGGCGCAGTGGTCACTGATGTCGCCACCGTCCGGCACCGGCGTTTGCGTGTCGGCGAGCACGGCGCGCGCCGGCAACTGGGTTGTCAAATAACGTTCCATGAGCGCCTCCATGCTGGGAGGCGGCACGTGGGGGTTTTCGCGGTTGCTGATCAGGAAGTACGGCGCGGCCGCCCGCTCGGCGTCTTCCCGGGTGCCGATCTCCTCGATCGTGCCCAGGACCACCTTGCACTTGGCCCGACGTCCCTCCCGTGTTTCACGGTAGCGGTACACCCAGACCGAGGGGCCGCTCTTGCGCCCCTCGAGCTGGATGCTGCCGGTGCCGTTTGTCCGGCGTCGCGTCTGGATCATGAGTTCCTCCGGGCGCGGCGCTGACGACCTTTTTCGATCCAGCCCTCGACGGCCTGGATCAATTCCGACTTGGGAAAAAACCAACACCGGCCGAACTTGAAGGCCGGCAATTCGCCTGTCCGAGCCCGGCGTTTAACGGTCTCGGTATGGCAACTGAACATCTCCGCCACCTCGGCGGCGGTAAGAAATTCCCGATCCATGGGGTCTCCTGAGACACATGGAGCCGCGAACGGGGATCGGTTAGACCCGCCCAGCGGCTCACTCACCAGCTGGTCCCGGAGGACTGCTCCTAAGATTTGACTTCGCCTACGAGCCTAGGCCGGTATCTCGGAGTTGTCAAGTCGTTACCACATCGTAACGTGTTGTACCCCAGGTGTTTACCAGTCTATGGCTTTAGAAAAACAAAGCCATAGACTGATCAGAAATCAGCCGCCGCGGCTGGGCGGAAGCCCCTGGGCTTCCAGAATTGGCGATCCCTTGTAGCGGCACCACCGCCACCCGGGACTGGGATCGGGAGCGCTCGACCTGTCGAGCAGGGTGACCACCTCGCCGACAAATTTCAGAAAAGCGGCCCCGACGTTGGCAAAAGATCTAAATGCTGGCTAGCGCGATTGGCCGAGCAAGCGGCGCACTGCTCATGTTGCTGGAATTCAAGGTCGAGTTGTTACGGAGCGGGAATTGGAATATCAAAAAGGGTCGGCGCAGACTTAGGCGGATAAAACAAACCGACAATGATCCACGTTCCGGGATGTTGGTGGATGGTGCCAACATAGAAATGCGTGTCGTA
>Ga0208355_1001179_pt1 | contig 11655 bp, 9 predicted proteins | sample NGESurdeep072012_6_FD_184458 | JGI IMG/M metagenome (GOLD analysis project Ga0208355, IMG submission 184458) | Arctic peat soil microbial communities from Barrow, Alaska - NGEE Surface sample 210-3 deep-072012 (SPAdes) | ecosystem: Environmental > Terrestrial > Soil > Wetlands > Peat ... | reverse complement strand
GCCATGCAAGGCCGCGACGTCATCGGCATCGCGCAGACCGGAACCGGCAAGACCGCGGCCTTCGCGCTGCCGATCATCAATCACCTGCACACCAAGCGCCTGCGGCCCGAGAAAAAGGCCTGCCGCGTGCTGGTGCTCTCGCCCACGCGCGAATTGTCCGGCCAGATCGCCGACAGCTTCCGTGCCTATGGGCGGCACATCCGCCCACTCGCCATCGCACTCGCGATCGGCGGCGTGCCGATCAACAAGCAGATCCGCTCGCTGGCGCACGGCGTCGAAGTGCTGGTGGCCACGCCCGGCCGCCTGATCGATCTGGTGAACCAGCGCGCGCTGCGTCTCGACCAGGTCGAGGTGTTGGTGCTCGACGAAGCCGACCGCATGCTCGACATGGGCTTTATCCACGACATCAAGCGAATCGTCGCCATGCTGCGCAAGGAGCGGCAGACGCTGTTCTTCTCCGCCACCATGCCGCAGGAAATCACCAAGCTCGCCGACCAGATGTTACGCGATCCCGCCCGTGTGGCGGTGACGCCGCAGGCCTCGACCGTCGAGAAGGTCCAGCAACGGGTCATCCTGACCGAAAAGGCATCGAAGCCGGCGTTGCTGGCCGAGCTGCTCAAGAGCGAACCGGTCGAGCGCGTACTGGTGTTCACGCGCACCAAGCACGGCGCCGACAAGGTGGTGCGCGGCTTGCAAAACGCCGGACACGCCGCCGAGGCGATCCACGGCAACAAGTCGCAGAACCAACGCGAGCGCGTGCTCGCCAACTTCCGTACCGGGTCCTTGCGCATCTTGATCGCCACCGACATCGCCGCCCGCGGCATCGACGTGGACGGCGTCAGCCACGTGGTCAATTACGATCTGCCGAACATTCCGGAATCTTATGTCCACCGCATCGGCCGCACCGCGCGCGCCGGCGCCGAGGGCATAGCGATCTCGTTCTGCGATTACGAGGAAGCGCCGTTCCTGCGCGACATCGAGCGGCTGATCCGGATGGCAATCCCGGCCATCGACCGCCGCACCGGCCAGCGCCCCGCCCATCGGCCCGCGCAGCAAAATGCCGGCAACCGCAATGGCGGGAGACCGCATCGTAACGGCCACCAGCAGCGCGGACACGGCGGCGGAAATGGCGGCGGCGGGAATGGCCGTCACCAGGGCAATAACGGCCACCGCTCGCAAGCTCCAGGCAACGGCCACCAAGGCCGCTACCCGAGCCAGAATGGCCAGCAGGCCGCCCCCCGGGCGGAAGCCACGTCGGGGGAGCCAAACGGCATCGGAAATGTTACATTCCTCCAGCGTCCGAACGAGCCGCGCCGCAACGCCGGCCATCGGACGCAAAGCTGAAGCCGGAGGCAACTGGATGGCGAAGGAAGAACTGCTGGAGTTCGACGGCACCGTGACCGAGGTTCTGCCGGACGGCAATTTCCGGGTGAAGCTCGACAACGAACATGAGGTGCTCGCCTACACCGCCGGGAAGATGCGCAAATTTCGCATCCGCACCGGCGTCGGCGACCGCGTGATCGTGGAAATGTCGCCCTATGACTTACAACGCGGACGCATCAGTTTCCGCCACAAGGGCGACGCCCCGACCCCGGGCCCGCAGCAACGCCGGCCGAACTTCCGCCGGCGGTAATGAATTGAATGTCCCGGCCGCATTGGCCGGGACGTTTTACTTGTTACTTGGCGCATGATCTTTTCCGAAAACCGGTTTCCACTTTTCGGGATCATGCGCTTGGGGGCACGAAGCGACCGCAGGAGCGCCGGGCGTGCCATGAAAACATCCTCGATCTCACGTCTGGCGCTGGCGATCGTCCTCGCCGGGGCGCTGGGCTCCGCCGCCGCGCAAGAAAAGCCGCAAGAAAAACCGGCGCGCGCCGAGCAGCACGAGGCCGGCAAAGGCGTGCTGCGGCTGCTGCCGCCGGATTCCGTCACCGAACATTCCATCAACACGCCGCGCGGCAAGCTCGCCTATACGGCGACCGCCGGCACGCTGGCGTTCTACGACCAATCCGGCGAGCAAAGCGCGGCGGTGTTCTATACCGCCTATGTTGCCAAGGACGCGGGCGCGAACCGGCCGCTCACCTTCGTGTTCAACGGCGGGCCGGGTGCGGCGTCCGCCTTCCTGCATCTCGGCCTGGTCGGCCCGCGCATCCTCGATCTCGGGCCGGATGGCCGCGACGCCGCGACCGCGACCTTGCGCGACAATCCCGACACCTGGCTGGCGTTCAGCGACCTGGTGCTGATCGATCCGATCGGCACCGGATGGAGCCGCGCGGTCAAGCCGGACGATGCCAAGAATTTCTGGAGCATCCGCAGCGACGCCGATTCATTTGCAAAAGCGATCGCGCTCTACGTCGCCAAGAATAACCGCGCCGCGTCGCCGAAATATCTGTTCGGCGAAAGCTACGGCGGCTTCCGCGCCGCCAAGGTAGCGCGCGCGCTGCAGCGCGATCAGGGCATCGTGGTCTCCGGCATCGTCATGCTGTCGCCGATGCTGGAAGGCTGGCTCACCTTCGGCGACGACGAGTCCGCGCTGCGTGCGGCGCTGCAATTGCCGTCGCTGGCGGCCGCCGAGCTCGAGCGCAAGAACGCGTTTAGCCGCGCGGCGCTGGCCGAGGCGGAAAAATTCGCCATGACCGACTATCTGGTGACCATGGCCGGCGCGCCGCCGCAGGGCGCCGTGGGCAAGTCATTCTATGAGCGCGTGGCGCAAATAAGCGGACTGCCGGTGGACGTGGTGACGCAAGCGCGCGGCTTCGTCGCCGACGCTTTCGTGAAAAACCTGCGTTCCGACGGCAAGATCGTCAGCCGCTACGACGCGACGTTCGCGGTCGACGATCCCTATCCCGAATTACGATCGTCGCATGGCGGTGATCCGATCCTCGACGGCGTCACCCGCGCTTATGGCGGCGGCATGGCCGCCTACGCCCGCAACGAGCTCGGCTTCAAGACCGAGATGACCTATGCGCTGCTCGCGGGCGACGCCACCCGCCAGTGGGATTGGCAGGGCGGTCGGCTGCAGGCGAGCGCGGAAGACGATTTGCGCACGCTGCTCGCCTTCGGCTCGTCGTTCCGCCTGCTGATCGCGCACGGGCTTTCGGACATGATCACGCCCTACGGCATGACGCGCTATGTGCTCGACCGCCTGCCGCCGATCGGGCCGCCCGGCCGCGCGCAGCTCAAGCTCTATCGCGGCGGGCATATGCTTTATCTCGACCCGCAGTCGCGCAAGGCTTTCAGCGCCGATGCCGCGGCGTTTTATCGGGCGGTGGAATAGAACTCGTCATTCCGGGACGGCGCGTTAGCGCCGGGCCCGGAATCCAGAGAGTAATCCATTTGTCTCTCTGGATTCCGGGTTCGCTCGCTACGCTCGCGCCCCGGAATGACTCAATGGCCGTTGAATTCCAGCACATCAAAACCGACGTGGCGGTCCACGACATAAATGAGCCCGCGTGAATCGAGCATCACGTCGTTGCTCTGCGGCGCTTTTCTGCCGCCCACCGGCTCCGGAATGAAATAGCCCACCTCGCGCGGCGCCATCGGATCGGCCACGTCGATAATGCGCAAGCCGCCACCGAACCACACCGCATACACCAGCGTGCCGGTCATGCGCTCGTGGAACTGGTGCGCGCCGAAGCGCGCGCCCGGCGTGCGGGCGAATGGCGAATCGAGCTCGCTCACTTCGAACAGCGAGAGCGGCTTCACCGCGGCATAATCGGACACATCAAAGACGGAAATGCCGGCATGCGGACGCCCGCGGCGCGCCGCTTCTTCATTGGCGCTCTGCGCCTGGTCCTCTTCGTCGATGGTAAGCGCGATGCGTTTGCCGCCGATCTTGCCGGGCACCGGCATGACCGTGTGCGTCGGCTCGGGGAACGGCGGATGATAATTGTAGGACGCCACGGTCTTTGGCTTGCTCAGGTCGGCCACTTCGACGATGCGGAAGCCGCCGTGCCAGCAGCTGGCGAACATTTCATTGCCGAAGCGCAGCGCGTGGTGCAGCCGGTGCCGCTTGCCCGACCAATTCGGCTTTTCGCCGGCGGCGATGTGCTGCCCGGGCAGCCACCAGCGTGAGACTTCCTGCGGGCGTTGCGGATCGCGCAGATCGTAGATGACCAGCATAGCGCCGATGAAGCCGTCCATCTCGGTGGAGATGTAGGCATAGCGCTCATCCATATCGAAACGGTGCACGCCGACGCCACCGGTCAGTTGATGATGGATCAATTTCGGCTTTGCCGGATCGGCAAGATCGTAGATGCGGAAGCCACCGTTGCGATAGGGTTGCTTTTCGGCGGCTTCGATTTCGACGATATCGGCTTCGTTCAGGCTCAGCTTCTGCGCCAGTTCGGCGCGCGTGGGCTCGCGACCGAGTGCCTCGCGCAGTTCGCGGCGCACGCCCGGTATCTGCTCGGCGCGCCGCCCTGCCGGCGTCGCGTTGCGCTCGTGATTGACCACCATCAGGTCGCCGGCGACACGCACCTTGTGGCTGTGCGAGGCCGGGTCGTCGAGCGTGACGCTCGCCACCAGGCGCGGATTGGCCGGGTCGGCGATATCGACGATCGAGGTGCCGAGCTGCTGTTTGTTCGGGATATGCCCGACATAGGCGTAATTCCCGGCAATGGTGACTTGCCCGGCGCCGGGCAGATCGAGATGACCCAGGCGCCGCACATTGCGGGCGAGCGCGCCGTTCGGCCGGTCCACTTTGTTCATAGTTTTTCCTTGCGCATGATCTTGTCCGAAAACCGGTTCCTCACCCCCGGATCAAGTCCGGGGGCATGCTTTTTCGGGATCATGCGCTACTTGTCCATCGTTGCGCCGGAGGCTTTCACGATGGCCGTCCATTTCGGAATTTCCGCCGCGATATAGGCTTTGAATTGCTCGGGCGTGTCGCCGACAATATCGACGCCGAGCCGGCCGAGCGAAACCTGCACCCCCGGATCTTGCAGCGCCTTGACCGCCGCGTCATGCAGCTTCGCGACGATCTCCGGCGGCGTGCCGGTTGGCGCCACCAGCCCGTGCCAGGTACTGGCGTCGAAACCTTTCAGGCCGGCCTCGTCCATGGTCGGAACGTCGGGCAGGAGCGCCGTGCGCTTGAGCGTGGTCACCGCCAGCGCCTTCACCTGTCCGGCCTTGATGTGGCCGATCACGGAAGCCGCGGTGGCGAACATCATCTGGTCGCGGCCCGCCACCACGTCCTGCAACGCGGGCGCCGCGCCCTTGTAGGGCACGTGCACGATATCGACATGCGCCTCCGTCTTGAACAATTCGCCGGCCAGATGCGCGGCGGCGCCATAACCGGACGAGGCGAAATTGATCTTGCCGGGTTGCGCCTTGCAAAGCGCGATCAACTCTTTCAGCGAATGCGCCGGCACGACCGGATTGACCACCAGGATATTGGCCTGCGTGCCGATCAGCGTGATCGGCATGAAATCTTTTTGCGGACTGTAAGTAAGCTTTTTGTACAGGCTCTCGTTGGTGGCGAGGATGCTGTTGTTGCCCATCAACAGGGTGTAGCCGTCGGTCGCCGCATGGGCGACCGAATCCGCGGCGATGTTGCCGCCGGCGCCGGGGCGGTTCTCGATCACGAACGGCGCGCCGAGCAATTCCTCCATCTTCTTGCCGACAATGCGGGCGAGCACGTCGCTCGGGCCGCCGGGTGGGAACGCCACCACCAGCATCACCGGCCGGCTCGGATAATCGGCGGCGTTTGCCGGAACGGCGAGAACCAGCAAGGCGGCGATGCCACCGAACAGCGCGGCGCGGCGTGCCCGGTTTGCGAGGAATGTCATGGCAATGCACCTCCGGCTTAACGTCGCGCCCCTCATGGCGGTCTCGGCCCGATGCTACCTTCCTGCCTCGACTTCAGGAAGCCGATGAATCGCCCGCTTCCACGGGCGCGGTGGCCAGAAACGCCAGCAAATCAAGATCAATTCTTCGGTCCCCCTTGATGTAAGTCAAAGCCCCCGGTGGATAATTTGGCTGTTCTAGCCAGGGCTCATATGTGCTGGCGGATAGCCTTTTTGAACAAGCGGCTTTTTGCGCAGGCATTGGTGCGCCGGCGATCAATGCAGACGAAATCTTGCCGATCGGCATCCTGTGAACCTGCAACCATCGGCAACTCAGCGAGCCTGCGTGAGCGTGCGAAGCGGACGAGATCAAGTGGCAATCGGAGGAGATCGGAAATGAAACGTCGGGATTTTATTGCAACCTTAATGCTGAGTACCCTTGTCGGCTTCGTACCCGCTAAGGCGGCGGACGAACCCAACAAGATCAAAGTGGGCATCCTGCTTCCGCTCACCGGGCCGTTCGCGGCGGTGGCCGAAACTCAGAAACAGGGCGCGCTGCTGGCGGTCGACGTCATCAACAAGCGGGGCGGTCTCAACATGCCCTGGGGCAAGGTGACGGTAGAAGGCGTCGTCGACGACGACGAAGCCAAGCTCGATATCGGCGTCCGCCGTTATCGCTATCTGGTTTCCGAAGGCGTCAAAGGCGTCGGTGGCCAGACCTGGGCGCCGCTCGCTTACGCCCTCAATGCCATCGCTTCCAAGGAGCCGATGCCCTACTTCCCGATCTGCGTGATGGCCAAGGAAGCGTTCCAGAAAGGCAAGCTCGCCGATTCCAGCTTCGCCGCCGCCTACAGCCCGTGGACGGTCGGCTACATGGCCGGCAAGTCGGCGGTCCAGACGCTGGGCAAGAAGCGCGTGTTCTTCCTCGCCCGTACCGACAGCTGGGGCTGGGACATGCGTGACGGCGCCTATGCCGCCGCCAAGGAATTCGGCGCCGAGATCGTCGGCTATGACGAGGCAGCACTCGGCACCAACGATTTCACCACCATCCTGCAGAAGGTCCGCGCCGCAAAGCCGGATGTTCTGATTGCGGCGCAGTTCGCCGCCGACTCGGTGGCGCTCCTCAAGCAGATCTCCCAAATGGGTCTGGGCAAGGAGATGACCATCTTCAACGCCTTCATCACCAACGTGGTGGCCAAAGGGTTGCCGCCCGAGGCGCTGCAGGGCGTCTACGCCATGCACTACTTCTATTACGATCTCAGCACGTTTGCTGATAAAGCGGTGGCCAAGAGCGCACAGGAGTTCACCGAGCTGTTCCGCGCCAAGTACAACACGCCGCCCGACTCCTATGCGACCATCGCCTACGTCGCTTACATGGAGATGTTCCGGGGCTTCGAGGCCGCCAAGTCGTTCGACGCGAAACAGGTCTCGGCGGCTCTGATGGCAGGCGGCGGTCAATTCAACACCGTCAAGGGCCCGGCCACCTGGCGCCAGGATCATTCGGCCGTCTACAAGTACGCGGCCTTCCTGGTGAAGGGCAAAGGCGCCGAGCGGAAGAACGAGTGGGATCTGTTCAGCGTGGAAGGTTCCTTGGGCGGCGACTCCGTCTTGCCAACGCTCAAGGACCTTGGTTACTGATCCCCGCTTCGATCGGGCGTTCTTCGCCTTCAGTCGATGAAACGACGTCAATCTCTGCCCCGGCGCAAGCTTCCTGGCTTGCGCCGGGGTAAGACATTAAAATAGGGTGAGACGTGGCAACGGATACGCGCCCCGAGATCATCAGAGCGGACGGCGTCACAAAACGTTTTGGTAAGCTGGTTGCAGTCGACAATGTCAGCTATCTGCTGCGGGAGAACGAGGTCGCTGGCATCATCGGGTCGAACGGCGCCGGCAAGACGACGTTCTTCAATTTGCTGACGGGATATTACCCGCCCGATCAAGGAACGATCCGCTATAAAGGTGAAGACATCACCCACGTGACGCCCCAGCAACGGGTGGCCCTGGGTTTGATGCGGACGTTCCAGCTCACGGCCACGTTCGACAATCTCAGCGTGATCGATAATCTGGTGCTCGCCTTTTTCCGGGCGCACCGGAAATCGTCCATGCTGCAGCTGCTGCTGAACACCTGCAAGGCACAGCGCAACGATCCGAAGATCGTCGAGACCCTGGAAACATTCGACTTGCAAGATTTGCGCGACCGGCTGGTGAAGAACCTGAGCCTGGGCGAAAAGCGACGCCTGGAGATCGCGATGGCGATCCTGGCCGAGCCCAAGGTGCTGCTGCTCGATGAACCGCTCGCCGGGCTCGCCGAATCCGAGATCCAGAGCGTCCTGAACGTCCTTCGCGAACGTGTCGGCCGGCAGACGATCCTGATCGTGGAGCACAAGATTTCCCACGTGCAGGGTTTCCTGCAACGGCTCACGGTCATGCATGACGGCCGCATCATCGCCGACGGCGGGGTTGAGGAATGTCTGCGCGACCCGGAAGTGCGCCGGAGTTATTGGCAGATCGACACCGCCGGCGAGCAGGACAGGACCGTCGTGGCATGACGAACAATGACGACATCCTGACGGTCGCCGGGCTGAACGTCGCCTACGGCGAATCGAAGGCGCTGTTCGACGTCAGCATGAGCGTGCGAGCGAGCCAAGTCGTCGCCTGCGTCGGCCGCAACGGCGCCGGCAAGAGCACGCTGCTCAAGAGCATTACCGGGTTCCTCAAGCCGACATCGGGATCGATCGTCTCCAACGGAACCAGCTTGGTCGGCCTGGCTGCCTTCGTCATTGCCGGCAAGGGAATCAAATACATTCCGCAAGATAAGAAGGTCTTTTCCGATCTAACCGTGCGGGAAAATCTCGAGCTCGGCAGCTATGCCAGCCAGGATTACGACTGGGCCCCGGTCTTCGACTATTTCCCTAAGCTGAAGGTGCTGATGGACCGCAAGGCGGGCTATTTGAGCGGCGGCGAGCGTCAGATGCTGATGGTCGGCCGCGCCATCCTGGGCCAGCCCAAACTGCTGCTGGTGGACGAGCCGACCGAGGGGTTGGCCCCCAGCATCGTGATGCACCTGCGGGACGTTTTCAAAGAGCTAGCTAAGAAAACGGCGCTGGTGATCGTCGAGCAGAACCTGCCTTTGGTGTGCGCCATCGCCGACAAGGTCTACGCCTTGAAGGAAGGTCGCATCATGGCGGAGCTGACGGACCGCGCGTCGATCAAGCCCGAGGCGTGCGAGAAATATCTTTAGAACGGGATCGATAAGGACGCCCGCGATGAACGTTTTGAGATGGTGGTGGGGATTGCTGCTGGCGTTCGCGCTGGTGGCGCTGGTGCGGGTATTTCTGCCGCTGCCGTTCGCCAATGAAATCATTATTTTTTCGATTTACACCATGGGCTGCAACTACCTGCTCGGCCGCATCGGCTTCATTTCGTTCGGACAGCCGGCCTATCTCGCGGTCGGCGCCTATGCGACGGCGTTTTACCTGTTTTACTTCGGCAACAACCCTTACGTCGGCATTCTGATCGGCGTGCTGGCGGGAATCGTGGTGTCGTTCGCCATCGGCCCGCTGTTCGTGCGCTTGCGCGGCGACTACTTCGCCTTGGTCAATCTCGCGCTCGCGGTAATTATTTTCTATCTCATGCAGAAGGTTCTGGCCGGCATCACCCACGGAGACAACGGGCTGTGGTTCCTCACCAGCATGACTTCCACGCCGGTGCTGGACCTGTCGCGGCCCGACCAGTTCTTTATCTTCGCCTTCCTGGTCGCCTTCGCGCTTTGGGCCTTCTACAAATACCTCGACGACTCGATCTTCGGCGCCTGCTGCCTGGCGACCAAGCTCAACGAGGACAAGGTGAAATTCCTTGGTTACAGCAGCTTCAACATCCGGCTGTTCGCCTTTGTCATCGCCAACACGACCACCGCGCTGGCCGGGGCGATGTATGCGGTCTATCTCGGCTTCGTCAGCCCGGAGATCACCAGCCCGGCGCGCGCCGCCGATCCCGTGGTGGTGACGATTCTCGGCGGGGTCGGCACCCTGTATGGACCCATCGTCGGCTCGATCGTCTATACCGGCATGAAGGACGTGCTCAGCAAGGTAATCGGCAATTGGGAGCTGGTGATCGGCTTCGTGCTGGTGTTCATCATGCTCGCCGGCGAAAAGGGCATCTGGGGCACGCTGGAGCCGCTGATCAAAAAGACGTTCCTGCGCGTAACGGGCAACGCGGCCGACCGGGGCGGGAGCAGCCGATGATCGACATGCAGCTGCTGATTTCCGGCATCATCTTCGGCTTGAGCCTGGGAGGCATCTTTTTTCTGATGACGATCGGGCTGTCGCTGTGTTTCGGCCTGATGCGCATCATCAGCCTCGACCAGCTGCTGTATTATTCGATCGGCGGCTACATCACCTACTCCGTCAGCCTGGCGGTCGGAAACATTTGGCTCGGCGTGCTGGGCGGAGTGATCGTCGGAGGCCTCGCCGCCTTGGCGGTGGAACGGATCGTGTTCCGGCGCATCTACGATCGGGACTTGCCCTTCACCATGATCACGTCGTTTGGCGTGCTGATCGGCGGTGTCGGCGTCATCAAGTATTTCTGGGGGCTGGTGCCGCGTCCGGTGCCGGTGCCGATCGATGCCCAGGTCTTCATCATCGGGACGGAAATTCCGGTCTATCGCCTGGTGATCATCGGCATTGCCGGTCTCGTCTATGTCGGCATCTGGCTGTTCCTCAACCGCACCATCATCGGCAAGGCGATCCGCGCCGGAACCGAGGACGTCGAGCATGTCGAAGGTCTGGGCATCAACGTCTACCGGCTGTTCACCATCACCTTTGTCATCGCCGGCGGATTGTCAGGACTGGCCGGCGGCCTGCATGCGCCGTTGATCATGGTCGATCCGAATATGGGGCTCGAGGTGCTGGCCTTTGTCTTCATGGTCGTCATCATCGGCGGCCTGGGCAGCATCAAGGGCACGCTGGTGTCGAGCTTCCTGGTGGGGCAAGTGGTCTCGATCGGCTCGCTGATCTATGCGCCGCTGGCGCAGATGGCGCCGTTCGCTATCATGCTGTTGATCCTGCTGATCAGGCCGACCGGGCTTTTCGGCAGCCAAATGCTGAAGCGATAAGGATCGCCGGCTGTCGCCGATTAGGCCGGAATTTGCTTAACCTCGGCGGCGCGTTTGGCCTTGATCGCGGTCAGCACTTTTTCCGCGGTGGCGGGCAACGAAGTCACCCGCACGCCGACCGCGTCATGAATGGCATTCAATATTGCGGCCGCGGTCGGGACCGCGGTCGGTTCGCCGACGCCTTTGGCGCCGAACGGTCCGGTTGGATCGAAGCCCTGCACGATGTCGACCGCGATCTCCGGCATGTCGAGCGAGGTCGGCATGATATAATTCGTCAGGTTGGGATTGATGTGGCGCCCATTGGCGTCGAACAGCATTTCCTCATGCAAGGCCATGCCGACGCCCATCGAAATGCCGCCCTCGACCTGGCCCTCGACCAGCATGGGATTGATGGCGGTGCCGCAATCGTGGGCGGCGGCGATGCGCAGGACTTCGACCTCGCCGGTCTCGTCGTCGACGTCGACCTCGGCGATCTGCGTGGCGTAGACGTAGGTAGCGAACGGCTTGCCCTGCCCCGTCTCCGGATCCATGGCGACGGTCGGCGGATTCCACGATGCGCTGCCGATCGCCGGCTGGCCGAGCACGACTTGCGAGCGATGCGCCACCTCGCCGATCGAGACGTTGCGCTGTGGAAAGCTCTTCACCTGGATTTTGCGGTCTCTCGCTTCGAGTTGGCTGACCTTCACCCCCAGCATGGGCGCCGCTGTTTCGAATAAAATCGCCTTGGCGGCTTCGGCGGCGAGCCAGATGGCATTG
>Ga0208355_1001177_pt1 | contig 11659 bp, 12 predicted proteins | sample NGESurdeep072012_6_FD_184458 | JGI IMG/M metagenome (GOLD analysis project Ga0208355, IMG submission 184458) | Arctic peat soil microbial communities from Barrow, Alaska - NGEE Surface sample 210-3 deep-072012 (SPAdes) | ecosystem: Environmental > Terrestrial > Soil > Wetlands > Peat ... | reverse complement strand
TCAAGGCCGAGAAGGCCCAGAAGATCGCCAATCAGCCCGGTGGCATCACCGTCGACAAATAAATAGGTCCGAAGCGCCAGGCGCAAGGCCTCCGTCTCTCGCTCCAGCTCACCCGAAAGCCCGGTCAAGAGATCGGGCTTTTCTCTTGCTCTATCTCCCTTCGTGTCCCTTCGTGTCCTTTGTAGTGAGTTTTCGGCCGCTTCCGCAAATCGGCCGCACAGGTTATTGTGATGTGCCTCATTGGTGGCGGTTCCAGTGAGGGTTACATTGAATTGCTTTGCCTATGTTCAAGAAGGTCCTGATTGCCAATCGCGGCGAGATTGCGGTGCGCGTCATCCGCGCCTGCCGCGAACTCGGCATCCGCTCGGTCGCCGTTTACTCCGACGTCGACCGCGCCTCGCTGCACGTCCGCAAGGCCGACGAGGCCTACCCCATCGGCCCCGCCACCGCGAGCGAGTCCTACCTGAATATCGGCAAGATCCTTGACGTCGCCCGCCGCAGCGGCGCCCAGGCCATTCATCCCGGCTACGGATTCCTCTCCGAGAACGCGCACTTTGCCCGCGCCTGCGAGCAGGCGGGCGTGAAGTTCATCGGACCCACCGCCGCGGCGATGGAAATGATGGGCTCCAAGACCCGCGCCCGCCAGGAAATGGAAAGGGCCGGTGTGCCCTTCGTGCCCGGTTCCTCGCGCGGCCTCGATTTCGGCGAGATGCAAACGCTCGCCGGGCAGATCGGCTATCCGGTCATGTTGAAGGCCGCGGCCGGCGGCGGCGGCAAGGGCATGCGCGCCGTGCATTCGGCGGCCGAACTGCGCAGTGCTTACGACGGCGCCCGCAGCGAGGCCCAGAGCGCCTTCGGCGACAACGAGGTTTACCTCGAAAAGCTCATCGTCAACCCGCGTCACATCGAGATGCAGGTCCTGGCCGACGAGCACGGTCACGCGGTGTACCTCGGCGAGCGCGAGTGCTCGTTGCAGCGGCGCCACCAGAAAGTCCTGGAAGAATGTCCGTCGCCCATCGTCACGCCCGACATGCGCCGGCGCATGGGCGAAGTTGCCATTCGCGTCGTCAAAACCGCGCGCTACACCAACGCCGGCACCGTCGAGTTCCTCGTCGACGAGCAGCGCAACTTCTACTTCCTCGAGATGAACGCGCGCCTCCAGGTGGAGCATCCGGTCACCGAACTGGTCACCGGCCTCGACCTGGTGCAACTGCAGATCCAGATTGCTGCCCGCGAGGCGCTTCCGTTTCAACAACAGCATGTCACCCAGCGCGGCCATGCCATCGAGTGCCGCATCTACGCCGAGGACCCCGACAACAATTTCTTCCCCAGCCCGGGAACGATCACGATGCTGATCGCGCCCTCCGGCCCGGGCATCCGGCGCGACAGCGGCATGTACGAGGGCTGGACCGTCCCCATGGAATACGATCCGCTACTCGCCAAGCTGGTCGGTTACGGCGAGACGCGCGCGCAAGCCATAGCGCGGCTGCAACGCGCGCTCTACGAGTACTTCGTCGGCGGCATCAAGACGAATCTCAGCCTCTTCCGCCGCATTTTTCAGGACCCCGATTTCCGCGCCGGCAAGGTTGATACCGGTTACCTCGATCGCCTTCTCGCCAAGCCCGCGCCGCCGGCAGCATTGGAACTGGATGGCGTGGACCGCACCGCGGAACGTACGCGCGTGGCCGCGATCGCCGCGGGAATCTTCGCGTCGTTAGATGGCGTAGCCCGGTCGCCTTCGAACGGGACTGCGCCCTCGACCGGCGGCTCGTCCACTTCCGGATGGAAACAGGCCGCGCGCCGCGAGGCGCTCCGATCATGATTTGGACTTGTCATCCCGAACGTAGTGAGGAATCTGTTTTTGCTGGCAACTGACGACTGGCAACTGACAACTGTTCTTATGCGTTACGAAATTCTCATCGACGGCAGTCTCCACCAGCTCGAACTCGCTCGCGACGGCCGGCGCTGGCTCTGCCGCGTGGACGGCCAGGAAGTCGAGGCCGATGCGATCGTCAGTCGCCCCGACGTCCTGTCCATCCTCATCGACGGCGCCGCCTACGAGGTAAAGCGCGAGCGCACCCCCACCGACACCCATTTCTGGGTCAAGAACTCGCGCTTCGCTGTCGAGGTGCGCGATCCCCGCTCGCTGCGCGGCCGCAAAGCCAAGGCCGGGAGCACCGAGGGCCCGCAAAAGATCGCCGCGCCCATGCCGGGCAAGATCGTCCGCATCCTCGCGCCCGCCGGTAGCTCGGTCGAAGCCGGTCAGGGCATCATCGTCGTCGAAGCCATGAAGATGCAGAACGAATTGAAGTCGCCCAAGGCCGGGACCGTGAAACAGGTGCTGGTCCACGAAGGCGCCACCGTCAACGCCGGCGACGTGCTCGCCATCATCGAGTAGTTCAGGCATCAGACTTCTGTTCCTCGGCAAGTCGCTTGAGGTTCACGGCGGCGAGGCGGAGACCGGAGAGGCACACGGAGCCGGTGGTGGGAACGCCATTCACGGTGGAGGACACGGAGAGAATGACTTCGCTCCGCTATAGCTCGATACTCTCGTATTCCCACGCTACGAAAACCGCGTAGGGTGGGGCACCCACACCCGGCTTGTTCAATAGAGAAGGCGGCACCCGGCTTACGACTGCTACGCTGCCACTGGCGCCACCACCACCACCAGCGACGATCATGATCGTGATCACACCGATGTGATCACGTCGATAATGTCCACGATCATCATCATCACGATAGTGATCACGTCATCTATGTTCACAACATCTCGTAGTTCTGCTGCATGTGGTGCTAATTCTCTTGGTAATTCTGCTGCTGCTGGTGCAGCCGCACGTATGTGTCTCCGGCGTAGGGCGCTCATTCCACAGCGACGGCGATCGAGGTGTAAGCACCATTGGTAATCGGTTAAAGCAATTTGATAGAGGCGAGCGATTGGACCCGCTCGATAATCTGTTCTCGACGGCCTTGGCTCGCATCGTCCGGCATTAAATGTCCGGGAATCGAATCCACGAATTCAGGGTCCTTTACCAGGCCCGTGAATTGCTCCGCCAGATAGGCCGCGAGCTCGGGCTCTGCGGCGCGAACTTCGTCCACCAACTCAGGCCGGCCATCGATGACAGTTACGATGTCTTCCATATCGTGGCTCCCGAGATAATCTTCGTTTCCTCGGCCGTGGAACGCCTCGATTTTCGTAGCCAGAAAATACGGAGCGGTTATGACACGCACGGTCGCAGTCCCGATGTCGAGCCGCTGCGCATTTTTGAGCGCCGGTTCATACCATCGATTGCCGAAACCGAGGATCGTCGTATCGGTCGGCATGACATCGACAACCAGATCATCGGCGCACCACCGGCAAATAACGTTGTCGTCCGGACATTCTCGGAACCCGAGAGCCCGCAGGCGCGCCTCGAACTCAGTGAATTTCGCGTAAGTACTGATTTCGATGATGATGTCGACGTCTTTGGTACCGCGTACGGGTGTAGCGCCAGGATCGGTGATTAAAAGCCCAGTTGCACAGCCGCCAATAAGGGCAATGTCGTCCAGAAGCGGCTTGAGCTTGTCTACGGCCAGCCGCACCATGGCGAGGTTCGGATTGCGTTCGGCTACCATTGGCCATCAATCCTCGCGCTCAGTTCCCGCGCCGCTATTTCACGTTCTCTGGCTCGCCCTGCTCGGATCGCATCGACGAGTGCCAGCAACTCGTAGAGCTTGGGATCTTTCATAGCGGCCTCGGGTACAGCACGGTGGATGGGCGTCAATGCGATGCCTCGAGCTTCCCCGCGAGCGTACGGCCACACGGGAGGAGGGTCGCTCGTTTCACTGATGATCGAGTTCAGTGGCGGGGCTGCGTAGCTCGTAGGAATGCCGCGCACCAGACCGCCCGTAACCGAAGGAAAGCAGTACTTTACGCCGTGTATCAGGAACTCTTTCAAATACGGACGGTACGGTTTCGACTCTGGTCCGTACTCAAGCAGCCGGGCCGCTGCGGAACGCCGGAGGGCAACATGAAGCTGCGAAGCAGCGATGCCCAAGTCGGCGCTCAGGCGCGAGTAGTTCCATGCTTTGTCGCCATATGCGACCAGCTTGAGGAGAAGCAAAACGTCGAGCGGCTTAACTGCCATATTCATGACTTTATTCTGTATTCTAGAAAACAGAATGTCAACTTATTTTCAATTACTTACAGATATTTATGCGTCCTATTACAACTTTCGCGAAAATAGAATATTCATCTGTGCGGGCGGAGTAGGTATGTATACCAACTCCGTCAGCTTGGACGCGGGTGGCGCCAGTGCCATGAAGGCGAAGACGAAGCACTGCTTACGCACCCATTTCGGAGCTCTATCTCAAGATATCTTCTGGACGCTTGACATTCTGAATCTACCGGAGCAACACCATAAAGATTGGGAAGCTGACATGGGTCTCTTGATGGCCCCCTTTTCCACCGAAATCCACAGAAGCTCTGATTGACGCAACAGAATCCAGCAGGGACAATCGAAGTTCCTCATGCTCGTCTATCTTTCCGGATCCATCGAATACTCGGCTGACTTGGGCAAGAGCTGGCGCGCGGAGATCACGCCGTTTCTCCGCCAGCTCGGGCACACGGTCTACGATCCCGCCGCCGACGAGCGCAAGAACCTCGCCGACGACGAAGTCCGCGAGTTCCGGAAGTGGAAGGCCAGCGACCTGCCGCGCTTTCAGGCCACGCTGCGCAAGATCATCGCCTGGGACCTGGACTGGATCGACCGCAGCGGCTGCGTGATCTGCTATTTTGACGAAGCGGCGGCGCGCGGAGCGGGCACGCAGGGCGAGATCACGCACGCGCACCGCGCCGGCATTCCGGTGTACCTCGTACTGGGCATGCCGGTGGACAAGGTGAGCGGATGGGTGCTGGGCTGCGCGAGCGAAGTGTTCGCTGATTTTGAGCAGATGAAAAAGGTATTCACCACCAAGGACACGAAGGAACACGAAGGAAAGGCGTTCACCGCAGAGGACGCAGAGGATCGCAAAGGAAGTACCGAGTACCTGGTACCTAATGCTGGAGCCGCTAACGGCTAATTGCTAAGAGCTAAGGGCTAATCATGAATTTTGCCAAGGGAAGTCTGGGCTGGATTGAAGTCATTTGCGGGCCGATGTTCAGCGGCAAGAGCGAGGAGCTGATCCGCCGCCTGCGCCGCGCCGAGATTGCGCGCCAGCGGGTGCAGATCTTCAAGCCCGGCATCGACCAGCGCTACTCGGAAGACCACATCGTCTCGCACAGCGAGCTGAAGATCCGCTCCGACTCGGTCCGGGACGCCGCCGAACTGGAAGCCAGGCTCGACCGGCGCGTGGAAGTGATCGGCATCGACGAAGCGCAATTCCTGGGCGAAGGCCTGATCGACACCGTCGTGCGCCTGGCCGATATCGGCAAGCGCATCCTGATCGCCGGACTCGACACGGATTACCTGGGACGCCCGTTCCATCCCATGCCGGAGCTGCTCGCGGTAGCCGACGAGATCACCAAGACGCTGGCCATCTGCATGCAGTGCGGTAATCCGGCGAAACACACGCAGCGCCTGGTGGCGAGCGAGGATTTGATCGTGGTGGGCGCGGAGGGAATGTACGAAGCGCGCTGCCGGCGCTGCTTCGAGCCGAACCTGGCGAACCTGAAGGTGAATGCAGTGGCCGCAAAAGCGTAGGTCGTAGGTAGTAGGTCGGCAAAGAAGCAACTGCGTACTCCGACCTACGACCTACGACTTCCGACCTACGCTCTTACTTCCCCGCAGTTGCTGACGTCTTCAGAATCTGCTCGGCGTAGTAGTTGTCCACCTTCGCCTGGTCGTGCATCACCTCGAAGTAGGCAGCTTTGAGCAACTGCTCGCGGCGATCGCGCAACTGGTCGCGGACGAACTGCTGCACGCGCGGGTCGCTGAGGTCGCGCTGACCGGCCGGTTCCTTGGCCAGCAGCTTGACGATGCGGAAGCCGACCAGCTTCTTGGAGTTCGGATCGACGACCGAGATCACGCCACTGTACTGCCCCGGTTTGAGCTTGGAAACCGCATCGCGCGTGGCGGGGTCGGTCTGCTGGAGCGACGACTGCGGCATCAGGCCCAGGTCGCCGCCGTTGCTGGTGGATTCCGGGTCCTCGGAGTAATTCATGGCCACGGTGGCGAAGTCCTCGCCGCTGTCGAGCCGGTTGAGCAGCGTCTGGATCTTCTTGCGCGCGTCGGCCTCGTTCTGCGCCTTATCGCTCTTCTGGTTGCGCAGTTGCGGGTTGGGCGTGGTGGTGACCATGAGGTGCGCGAGGTGGTACTGCGGCTCGATGAGGTTGAATTCCGCTTTGTGCGCGTTGTAGTAGCCGGTGATATCGGCGTCGGTAATGTTGATCTTCGACGTGATTTCCTTGTTCGTTACCTTTTCGACGGTGATGGAGCGGCGCAGATCGCGCTTGAAGTCGTCGAGCGTGATCTTGCGCTCCTTCATGCGCTTGTCGAACTCTTCCTGAGTGTAAGGCGCCTTGATCTCGTTGAGCTTCTGCTCCACTTCCTCGTTGGTGGCGAGCAGACCGAGCTTTTCGGCGCGCTGCATGAGCATCTCGTTGTCGATGAGCTCCTTGAGGATGTTGAGGCGCAGGCTGGTTGCCTGTTCTTCGGTGGGCTGCTGCGGCGAGCCGGCGGTCTGGTTGTCGAAGTACTTTTCGACTTCCGAGCGCTGGATCTTCTTGCCGTTGACCTTGGCCATGACGTCGGGCGAGGTTTGGCGGGAAGGGCAGCCGAGCGTGAACAGCAGGCCGGCAGCGAGAATGAGAGCGAACGCGCCCGTTTGCAGCGTTTGATAATTGCGGTTCAATTTTCCTCCGGACCCATCCTTCCAAAACCGGTCAGGGTGGGGCACCCGTAGATAAGAGCCTATTTCTTTGCCGCGGCTGCCGGCGCGGGTGGATTCGCGTCGCGCAGGGCGCGGTCGATCACGGCGTGAAGTTCTTGCGGAGGCAGCGCGCCATCCAGCTTCTCGCCGTTAATGAACATCGTCGGAGTGGCCGAAACACCCAGGTTGTTGGCTTCGGCCATGGAGGCCCTCACCGCCGTGTCCTGCTGCGCCTTGAGACACGATTGTAGCGGGAGCAGTTGCAGGTTGCGCTTTTGCGCGATCTCGGTGGCGCCGCGGTCCAGCATAACGGCTTGTTCGGGCAGCGGCCGGTTGCTGCCGGAAATCTCTTTCTGGTTGGTATGCGCGAAATTGGCGAAGTCCCAATAAGCGTCGGGACTTTGCTGGGCGAGGCAATTCGCATTGATCGCCGCATGCACGGCCCAGGGATGGATTTCCGTCAGCGGATAATCCTTGTAGATGATGCGCACGCGGTCGCCGTAAGTCTTGGCCACGTCCTGCATCAGCGTCTCGTGCATGCGCGAGCAGAAGGGGCACTGGAAGTCGTCGTAATTGACGATGGTGACCTTGGCGGCGGGATTGCCGAGCACGGGGCGTCCGCGGACGTCGATCTTCTTCATGATCTCCGCGTAGGGGTCCGTGCTGAGGTCCATCCTGGTGACGCGGAGCATGGTCCGGCCGTCCTTGGAGATCAGGAACTCCTGCTCGACCTTGCGCTCGCCCTGCGAAAGATTGACGGTGAGCAAGTCGTAGTTGGGAAATTCGGAGCTCGGCTTGCGGGCGCCAATCTCAACCTTCACGGTCGGAGGAAGGGCGAAAGTGGTCCGGACCTGCCGCTCGATGCGCTGGTTGAGTTCGGGAGCGCTGGACTGGGCCGCGCACCCAAAACAGAGCAGAAGAGTGGCCACCAGGGCCCGTCGGAATAAAAGCACAAACAGCCGCCTATACATGGAGTTAACTGCCTATTATCGCATGGGGCGGGGCGGGGCTGGAAAGCCGGCTGGAAGCCTGCGGAACTGCCGGCAGGATGCCAGCGCTACAAATCGATTACGACGGTGGTGTCAGGCCCTGCTCGATCTGGACGGTCTCGCGGACGATGAGGCGTCCGGCGGCCATCTGCTTCAGCGTCGGCATCACGCGCCCGACGTGCTCCTCGGTATCCACGAAGGTCAGGACGAGCGGCAGTTTTCCGCCCGCGTCCACCAGCGACGTGGTGTGCACGTGATGGCGCCCGGTGAATCCGGCCACCGCATGCAGAACCGTCGCGCCGGCGACGTTCTCCTTGCGCAGGTAGTTGAGCAATTCCATGTAGAGGGGCTGGCGCTGCCACTCGTCGGCCTCGTTGATGTAGATGGTGATCTGGACCGCCATGGCGATTGGCATTCTATACCGCCCTCGCCGCGGCGATGCCGGCCAGCGTGGCGGCCAGGCAAAGGACGTTGTTGGCGATCAGGTTGCCGGCGAAAAACCACCAGTGTCCCTGCTCGAAGTAGGCGGCGGTCTCGAAGGCGTAGCTGCTGAAGGTGGTGTAGGAGCCGCAGAAGCCGATGGCGACCAGCAGGCGCCAGCGTGGGTCGGCCAGCACACGTTCGGTCGTCCAGGCCATGAAAAATCCGAGCAGCAGGCTGCCGGTGACGTTGATGAGGAGAGTGCCGTAGGGAAAGTTGGCGGAGAAGATACGCGCGACCCAGCGGCTGAGAAAGTAGCGGGCATTGGCGCCCACGACGGCGCCGACAGAGATCCAGATGACGTTGAGTAAGGTTGTGCCCACGATGGAGTAGTCCTCCCGATTCGCTCGGAGAGCGGATTGGTAGGAGTCATCAGCTCGTTATGCCCTCCCTTCCAAGATCGGTCAGGGTGGGGCACCCGAGCGGTTAACGGCGAACTCCATCGCCTGCCCAGAGGGCGCGGCAGCAGTGTAACAGAGGGAAAGGCGCGCGGGAGTTCTTAGCCGTTGCTCACTGCCGTGAAACCTCAACCGTGACATGGGCGCCGGGGAGCAGAGTGCCGTCGGAGTTGTCGAGCGAGCTGAGAACCTCTCCGACCGTGCGCCTCCCATGAGCGACGACAGTGGACGGCATCCGCTCAACGGCGGTCGTCCAGGAGCGGCCGGGCGTGGCGGACCAATGGACGTTGATCGCTTGTCCGAGGGAGAGTCGGCCGAGGTCCGATTCGTCGACAAAAGTGCGCACCGCCACATGCGACAAATCGGCTACGCGAACCATTAGCTCCCCCGCATTGACGTACTGGCCCTGGCGGACGTTCAAGTTGTATACGGTCCCGTCCATGGAAGACACTACGCCGCGATTGTGGAGGCGGACCTGCGCGGCGGCGTAAGCGGCGCGTGCCTGGCGAACTTGAGCTTCCGCGCGCGAACGGTCCGCGGGCGAGTAGCGGGCGGTGACTTTCTGGTGATCGAGCGCGACGCGCGCTTCTTTGCGGGCCGCAGTGTCCTGGGCCGCACGGACCGCGACCGCCGAGTTCGCCCCCATTTCGTGCAAGCGGCGGGCGACGAGGAGTTCGCGGAGTGCGTCGACTTGATCCCTGCGCGCGGAGCGGAGTTCCCAAATGTTACGGGCGAGCTGGTCGGGACTGCCATTGCCGGCGATGCGGTCGAGTTCCGCTTCCGCCGCTCTTAGCTGTGCAAGAGCGTGGGCGAGTTGTTGGGAGGCGCCGGAGGCGTCCAACTGGAGGAGTAACTGCCCGCGGCGCACCTTCCGGCCCTGTTGTACGAGAAGCCGCGTCACGGTGCCAGGTTCACGGGCATAGCCCAGGAAGGGGGCGGCCGGCTCAATGGTCCCGTCGGTAGAAACCAGCGGGATAACGCGGCGCCCCGGAGCAGCAGGAGACGCCGAGACGGTTCCGCTCCGTTCCTTCGCCGCGACGGAGAACAGGATGGCGGAGGCGATCGCCGCCGCCAGTACCAGTCGCCGGTTGTGAAAATGCGCCGACATGTTCTGCCTTCAGGCTATTGGCATACTCCCGCGGAACATGAGTTCGAGGCGCAGTGGATGCCGCAACCTCCGCAATTATTTGCATCGGTCTGGAAACTGGGCGTGCTGACACACGACGTGCCGCTGTACTGCGACGAGCACTTTGTAAACCCGGTATTGCATGAGATAACGCAGGCGCCCGCACTACAACCGCCAGTAGTGCCGTTAGCAACGGAACCTGGGCAGGTGTTACCGCAGGAGCCGCAGTTATTCGTGTCGGTGCTGAGATTGAAGCAGCCATTTGCGTACTGACACGCTGTGAGTCCTTGATTGCAAGAGAAGCCGCAACTGCCTTGGGAGCATCCGGTCGCGGTCCCGTTGGCAACCGTCTTTGCACATACGTAACCGCAGGAGCCGCAGTTGTTGGGGTCGGTCCAGGAGTTCACGCCGCAAGCGGTGCCGGAGCAAGTCAGGAAATTTCCTTTGCAGGAATTCGTGCCGCACACACCGTTGGTGCAACTGGCAAAGCCATTGGCAGCGCGCGCGCAGACGTGCCCAGGAGTACCGCAGTTATCGGGGTCGCTGGCGGTGTCGATGCAGGAACCGTTTGTCAGGGTCAAATTCGACGGGCACGAGGTCACTTCCGATTGCGTGGCCAGCCGGTACCGGATCGACGCGGAGAGACCGCCAGGCGTGTAGCCGGTAGGCGCGCCGGAGTAGTTGTTATAGTCCGTACCGCAGTAGGCAGGATACATGTATACGATCTTGACGTTCGAACCCGCAGGGAAAACCAAAGCGTGGTCGATGGTGTCGGAACTGGTCAGTCCCACTGGAATCGAGATGTCTTCAAATACGGAGCCATTGGTGATGCGACCTATAGCAGGCGAACATGTGCCCGATCCGGGCGTAAAGGCGTTCACACTCACCTTGGTGATGGTAATGGGGACATCGTTCACCAGGCGCGTCACTATGAATCCACTCCACGTTGGATCGGCGAGGTCTCCGTCGCCGTACAGAGAGATAAACATCGGGCCGGAAGATCCGCCGCCTCCACCGCTGACAGTCACGCAGACCACGGTGCCGTCGCTGTTGATTTGAGAGATGGCGGCGCTGGGACAAGTACTTGAAACTCTGCGCTGCAGGTAGGTGGTATCGCCAGTAAGCGTAAGCAGGTTGTTGCCGATGCTGCCGTTGACGCCGGCGCTGGCGTTGACTCCAGTGACGCCGCCGCCTGTCGCCGCAGCTGCACAAACCCATGCCGCTCCGTTCCAACCCAGGACGTTTCCGTTCGTACAGCCGTTCACGAGCGGAATCCCGGCAGTACCTTGCGTGGTGGCATCGGGGAAGATCAGGCTGCCGCCGAGTTTCAGATTGCCGGCCACTTCCAGCTTCTGGCTCGGCGTCGTTGTCCCGATACCCACGTTACCCAACTCGTTGGCGATGAGCTGGTAATTCACATCGTCCGCCGAGATGCCAAAGTAGGTCGTCGCCGTGGTGTCTCCCGGCTGGTAGTACAATCCGCCCCGGCTCACCACCGATCCCGTCGACTTGGCCTCGAAACGCATGCCCGAATTGCTGCCCGCCGCCGTGCTCTGCACGAAGGCCCGCGCCTGTGGCGCCGTCACCTGCAGCCGCACCTGCGGCGTGCTGGTTCCGACGCCCACGTTCCCCGATTGGTTCACCACCATCTGGTAGGTCACATCGTCGGCCGTCATGCCGAAAAACGTCGTGTCCGGCGTGTTCCCCGGAGCGTAGTACAGCCCGCCGCGCACCGCCGACAAGGCCACGTTGGGCGGGAGCGCTTCAAACTGCAACCCGGCATTGTTGCCCAGCGTGGTCGCCGAAATCTTCGTCCGCGG
>Ga0208355_1001175_pt1 | contig 11664 bp, 10 predicted proteins | sample NGESurdeep072012_6_FD_184458 | JGI IMG/M metagenome (GOLD analysis project Ga0208355, IMG submission 184458) | Arctic peat soil microbial communities from Barrow, Alaska - NGEE Surface sample 210-3 deep-072012 (SPAdes) | ecosystem: Environmental > Terrestrial > Soil > Wetlands > Peat ... | reverse complement strand
GAAAAGCCGAAGGCAATCCTGTGCGCTTCGTCAGAGGAGATCTGCGGCCGCATCAATCGGACTCAACAACCGCACTCTCACGAATAGGACGGGCTAGATACTTGCAGAACTTTCTCATTGACTGATCTTGATAAGGAACTCAAGAAGGGAAAAATCTGGTTAATAGTTTGAATTGTTAATGCTGTTTTATCTTTGTAGTTGCCAGCACCGCATGGGATATACAAAGGAAATGTGAGCAACACGTTATGTTTGGTAGATTCATTCTGTTCGCCAAGAAACGACCAAAGCCAGTTGAGTGATGTACGGAGAAGCTGGCGCGAATCTTGTTGTTTCATGCAACACCAATCCTGTTGTTCGACTACTGTTCAAACCACGTAAATATGACGAGGCGATCAAATACGAGAGCCGCCGCGCCACGCAATCATGCGGTTTGGAAGGGAGGGCCGCCCACAAGAGGTGCATAGGCGGCTGCGTACGGAACAACAAGAGGTGCATGGCGGCTGCGTGCGGCAAAAAACTAACAACAGCCGCATGGCCACGCTCTCCCGGCCGAACTCGTCGATGATGCACAACATCCGGAATGCCCTTCGATCGTGAGCGGGCAGTGTCCACTTTCGCGCATGTTTAGGTTCCGTGTCATATTGCTCGGCGACGAAGCGCTCTTTCGACGCTTTGCAAGTGAGCGTCAACCGCCGCTTGGCGTTAGACGGGAGCGCCAAGTGCGTCGCCGGGCCCACTCTAGTTGAGCATATTCTTTTCCAATAAATGGCATACAGTACCCATAACTTTTCTCATTCGGTCAAACTCAACGGAGCCTCGTAATGAGTTCTGCGAAATGGCCCGGGACAGAACCAGATTTGGTGTTGCGTTCAGCCAGGCGCGATCGGCTCGCAGCACCGATTCCCGTGTTTCGTCCGCAATTACCCATTGCTGGTAGAATAATACCATATCTCCAAAGGCTCGATCAAACACGCATATACTCGAACTTTGGTCCTCTTTCGCGCGAATTTGAGGGCAGGCTCGCGCACACCCTCAGAATCGGAGGAGAGCACGTCAGAGCCACCAATAGTGGCACGGCAGGTCTTATTGCCTCGATCCTTGCCGCGGCCGGGACAGCTACAGCCGAAAAGCCATACGCCATCGTGCCCTCGTTCAGTTTTGTGGCGACGTCGGTGGCGGTGGAGCGTTGCGGCTACAACAATTACTTTGCGGACGTGGATGCCAATACCTGGGCACTCGATCCGGACATGCTGCTTGGCCACCCGGTGCTTGACCATGCGGGCATCGTCGTGCCGGTCGCCCCTTTCGGCCGACCGGTCGCTCAGGCGCCATGGCTCGCGTTTCGCGAACGGACGGGAATTCCGGTGGTGATTGATGCGGCTGCTGCGTTTTCCGTGATCGAAAGAGATCCGTCCGCGTTCATCGGTCCACTCCCGTCCGTCTTCAGCTTCCATGCCACGAAGGGCTTTGGCATCGGCGAAGGCGGGTGCGTGGTTTCGACGGACGCCGAGCTTTCCGAAAACGTAGGGCGGGCGCTAAATTTCGGCTTCTGGGGCTCGCGTGAAAGCGTCTCGCCTAGCAGCAACGGCAAGATGAGCGAGTATCACGCTGCCGTCGGCCTGGCGCAATTGGATTGCTGGCCAACCACCCGCGCCGCCATGAAAGGTGTTGCCGAATCCTATCGAACTCACTTTGCCGGATTGGGACGTCGCGCTGCGTTCTTTGGACCGCCCGAAGTCGACGGCGGCTACGCTCTTTTCCTGTGCAATGACCTCGATGAGACAGAAGCCGTACAAAGAAGCTTGGCCGCGGACGACATCGAGTTCCGTTTCTGGTACGGCCAGGGCATTCATCTTCACGCCCATTTTTCAGATGCGCCGCGCGACGATATGAGCGCGACGAAAGATCTGGGGGGACGCTTGATTGGGCTGCCGATGGCGCCAGATTTCCGCGACCAGGACATCGCACGCGTCGTCGAAGCCATTGAACGAGCCGTGAGAGGAATCTCGCAACGAAAGCCGACCTCGGAGATGCCTATCAGTCCGCTGAATGGCTAGCGAGCGCGTGATGATGCACTTTTTCGGCGGAGGCTTGCATGCGCGACTACGGCACATCGCCGGAACAACGTGGTCCGCCAAATGCTACATGAACATGCGGCCACTCTATCAACAGCAGTTGTCTGAAACCGAAGCCGTCGCATGATGAATGTGCGAAAGATTCTTGACGCTACCCGTTCCGAGCGGCTCATCGCGTGCCCGAAGGACTCGCCGCCGCATCAAACGCTCGATCCGGTGCAGCCCGCATGCCACAGGCGAACAGGTTCAGAACGGCACTAAGATCACTCTTCCTCGAAACGCTTAGACGCACTTACACCGATGGAAGACGACCTGGCGTTCGATGATCATGCGTGTAAGAGCAACGTATGGCAGCAGTGCGTCCGAATGCCAGGGGAATGGCCAGATCAGCCCACCTCGAATGCCATTCGGACACCCGGAAGATAGCAACGGCCCATACCCTCAAATCCAGCCTTCCGCGCATTTCAGAAAGTCGCTAGAAGTTACGCCAGGTCAGGGAGGGATGGGGTATCCCAGTTAAATCAAGCATGCCAAAAGTAACAGTCTTTCTCACATCGTTTAACCACTCAAAATACATCAGAGAGGCAATTGAGAGTGCATTAAATCAAAGCTTCACGGATTTCGAGCTTATCATTTGGGATGACGCATCCACCGATGAATCGTGGTCAATCATCAACGAATATGATGATCCGCGCATTTGTGCATTTCGAAATGAAGAAAATACACTCGGAACCGTTGGTTTTGATCAGATGCTGGCTGGAATTGCCAAAGGTGAATATATTGCCATACATCATTCTGACGATATTTGGGAAATTGAAAAACTTGCAAAACAAGTGGATATTTTGCAGTCTCAGCCATCCATCGGCGCAGTATTTACCCTTGTTCAGCCAATCGATGAAGATGGGGCTCATTTTTCACTGAAAGACAATTTTTATTACAATGTATTCGACCAAGCTAACCGTACTCGGCACGAATGGCTTCGCTTTTTTTTCACAAGAGGGAATGCACTGTGCCACCCTAGCGTTCTAATCCGTAAGATCTGTTACCAGGAATGTGGCTCATACCGGAGCGAATTCGCGCAGCTTGGTGACTTCGATATGTGGATTCGCTTATGTTCAAAGTTCGATATCCACATTCTTCAAGAAAAACTCACTAAATTTCGTATTCGGGACGACAACGCTAACGTTAGTGGCGACCGACCAGTTGTTCAATTGAGGAGTTATTATGAATATTATAAATTGCTTGATAATTATCTCGAAATCCATTCCTTTGAAGAGCTTAAAAATATTTTCCCTGAAGCGAACAAGTATTATCGGAGGGAGCATACAAACATAAATTTTGCTTTGGCGATGGTCGCTCTTGAACTCAAACCGTTTAAGTTTACAGAGCTGTTCGGATTGAATCTTCTCCAAAACCTGATTGTATCTCCTAACCAAGCAGCGGAATTAAAGAAACATTATCTATTTGACTACAAAAATCTAATTGATCTTACTGGTAACTATGATCCGTTTAACATAACTGCCGTTAGCAATCGTGACGGGCAGATCAACAGCCTCAATCAGGCCGTGGCCGAGCGCGATGGGCAGATCACCACCCTCAGCCAGGCCATCGCCGAGCGTGACGGGCAGATCAACAGCCTCAATCAGGCCGTGGCCGAGCGCGATGGGCAGATCACCAGCCTCAGCCAGGCCATCGCCGGGCGCGACGGGCAGATCACCAGCCTCAATCAGGCCGTGGCCGAGCGCGATGGGCAGATCACCAGCCTCAGCCACCTCAGCCGGGACGTCGCCGAGCGCGACGGGCAGATCACCAGCCTCAATCAGGCCGTGGCCGAGCGCGACGGGCAGATCACCAGCCTCAGCCAGGCCCTGGCCGAGCGCGACGGCCAGATCACCAGCCTCAGCCAGGCCATCGCGGAGCTCGATGGCCAGATCACCAGCCTCAACCAGGCCATCGCCGAGCGCGACGGTTCAACAAGCTGGCAGATAACCAAACCGCTAAGATGGTGCGGCTCACAAGTTATGCGCGTAAAGTTACTTCTAAAAGCCCGATGACGAATACTGGCTCCAGCGCGGCTGCGGCCGCTTCTTCCCAAAACGAGCATGATTTGGCCTCGCGGCGCCGGCTTCCTTGACCAAAAAGTGGCGGCCATCCAGGGAATGATCGATGGATCGCCTGACGCTGGCTTCAGCGCTACTCCGATTTGTGCGGCTTGCGAAGACGGACGCCGGCCCCGCCTCCGTTCCCATCGATGAACTCGACGCCAGCTTTGGTCAAAACTGCCCAATCTCGGAAACCATCACGACTGGATAGAATACGCTGCCAAACAGTTAGTGCTGTCCCCGAATGTGTTGTGGCACGCGATGTGCGGAGAGTGGTCGGAAAGATGCTTAAATGATGGTGAGGTGAAAGCCATCGAAAGATATTTGGAAGATCGGCTTCTTGAATATGCCTAACTCGACTCCTGCCATCTTTTTTTCGCCGCCCTTTTGGCGATCTCTGTGCGCCGCTTAGGGCTCATTTTCGCGGCACGGGCCGCGCCGCCTTTCCGACCCATCGCGACGGCCGCCGGGTCCTTGCCCTCTTCCTCCGGAGTAGGCGCGCGATCCTCTACCTGGCCGGTCAAGATGTCGCCCAGCAGCTTGCCTAACTGTACGGGATCGCGGGGGCGTCAGAGTATCAGGACCGCGTGCTCGTAAACCTCCCCTGCAAGCGCGTACAGGTCGATGAGGCATGGGCTTTTTGCTACGCGAAGCAAAAGAACGTGCCGACCGCGAAAGCCGCCCCTAAAGGCGCTGGCGATATTTGGACGTGGGTAGGGCTCGACGCCGACACGAAGCTTGTTGTGTCTTGGTACGTCGGCGGGCGCGACAGCGAGGCGGCCATGACGTTCATGGATGATCTGACACCGCGCCTTGCTTCCCGCGTCCAACTCACCAGTGACGGGCACAAGCCGTATTTGGAGGCTATTGAAGGCGCGTTCGGTGGTGATATCGACTATGCGATGCTAGTGAAGGTTTACGGCGCAGCCCCGGAAGGCCAGCGCCGTTATAGCCCCGCCATCTGCACCGGAGCGCACAAGTATCGCGTCGAAGGCAATCCCGATCCAAAGCATGTCAGCACGTCGTTTGTGGAACGCAGCAATCTTTCGATTAGGATGGGCAACCGTCGCATGACGCGGCTCACCAATGCCTTCTCAAAGAAGGCCGAAAACCACGCGCATATGATGGCGATCTATTTCATGCATTACAATTTCGTGCGTATTCATCAGACGCTGAAAATCACCCCCGCGATGGCCGCAGGAGTAACGGGCCGACTTTGGGAAATGTCTGATATGGTGAAGACACTAGAGGATTGGGAGGCGTCACGTACTACCGCGTGACAAACGAGAGTCAATCACTCATGGAAAGAATCAAAACGCTTCTATCCAATCCTTATCTGACCTCACGAATTGACAGCGAATGGAATCAACTCTCCGAAAAATTCGAGGCCGCATACTCTTCAATGCCAATCAAATATATGGAAAGAAAGGAACTATCATTTCATCCTTTTGTAAAGCTGCTTGGATTCTTGTGCATCGATCTTGCTTCACTGAACGGAGACATTGTTGAAATAGGGGTTTGGAAAGGCAAATCACTCGCCTTCATGCAAAGGCTAATACAAGCTCCAACTAAAGTCATTGGAATTGATCCCTGCGAGCTTGAAGGGCAGAAAAGTGAGCTGGCCTACTTTCATCAGGCTATATTTCCTGAATCCACTCTTCTTATAGGTTATTCCCAGCTTGCCATCGAGAAAGCCCTGCAATTATCAAAGCAATTTAAACTCCTACATATTGATGGTGGACGCGAGTGAAAATGTATGGATGGATTTTCTGATGTATGAGCGCTTTGTCATTCCTGGTGGATATATCGTCTTCGACGACTACATAGATTCCGAATATTCCCCAGAGGTTGGTCCCACTATCGACAGAATGCGTGACATGGGAATCTTCAAAAATTATCATAATATTGGCTCAGTTCCAAACTATGAAAACAGTTACCTACTATTAAAGAAGGCGGCATGATTAGCCGCCGGATGCTGCGGAACAGGATCGATTGCTTTAGGCTGAAGAGTTTCAAACTGTACCACTACCCACCGGAACATCACCCTTCCAGCCGCGATCGCCACCGGCGTAGTCATATTTGACTTTGCCGAGAGCGAGGCCAACCACCTCGCAACACAGATCAGCTATTTCGCTCACCGTTATCGTATCACCGGTCGCAACGTTGAAGACTTCAAAGTCTTCCTTACAATGACTTTGCGCCCGCATGACGGCATCGATAACGTCCGAAACATGGATGTACGATTTGTCCTGCCGGCCATCGCCCAGAATCCACAAATGTGTTCCGTCCGCCCGTAAGCGTCGAACGAAATCAAATCCGACACCATGGGTTTGTCGGGGGCCAACCACGTTGCCAAATCTGAAGCAAACCCCCCGCATTCCGAACATAAATGAATACGCTGAAATCAGCGCTTCGCACCCAAGCTTACTCGCTCCATATGTAGAGATGGGCCTAATTGACCTTGAGCTTCGTTGGCGCATTTATCAATGCAGGCGGCAAATATGATGACGGGCTCGTCGACACAAATCATCACGGTGTCTTTGGATTATTTCTTATTCTCGGAAGCGCATTGATTTTTACATCCATGCTAGTAATTCAGGCCATCAAGATTTACTTTCCCGATACGCTGAAAGCTGAGATGTGAAAGATGTCTCGTATCCGAAATAAATCATACAGGCAGGACTATCGGTTTTCCGTTCTTGATTACGTTGGTGTTTGGCTATCAAGGCGAAAAATAAGATCTACCGTTGCAATATGAGCGGCCTTCGATTTTGGTTGTAGCATCCGAGCTCCTGATACAGGCGTCGCTCAAACCTGATTGTGGGAAAAATGACTCGATACTTCATCGTTGGTGGGGCAGGTTTTATAGGCAGTCATTTCTGTGATCATCTGATGAGCTTGGCGGACACCTCCGCAGTGACGATTTACGATAATTTCACGTCAGGGCGGGAATGGCATGTCGCGCATCATCTTTCGGATCCGCGGTTCAGCATTGCGCGCGGCGAAATCAGGGACTCATCTTTTCTGACTAAAGCTATGGCAGGCCATGACGTTGTCATCCATTTGGCATCAAACCCTGATATTGCGAAGGCCGTCACAGAGCCCGACATTGATTTTCGTGAAGGCACGCTTCTTACGAACAATGTGCTGGAAGCCATGCGCCTTGGCAGCGTGCCGCAAATTCTTTATGCCTCGGGGAGCGGAGTCTACGGCGATACGGGCGAACTCGTTGTACGAGAGGATCATTCGCCGAACAGCAGGCCAACGACGAAAGTACTGAAACATCCAATTGTCGTTCGGTTGTAAGGAAATATTGTCAGCCATCGCTGGCGTTTGATTCCGGTCCGATCGTATAGGGTCTGCGCAATTGCGCCCATCATAACAAACTGAAGGCCTAAAATACTGCAAATCAGAGCTGCAAGCATGGCGTTGATCGACAAAGTGAAAGCACCGACTGTCAAAGGACCAAACGCCAAGACGCAAAGTAAAGGAAATCCCAACCCTAGCAGCAACAAGCCGGGACCGATAAGAAAGAAATCGGCGCCGAATACGAACATCGCCTTGAGATTGATCCAGCCGGCGCGCCACGGCGAGGTCCATCCCGCTCGCGCATGATGGTTAAATCGGCCATCCTTGTCTTTGAGGAAAGAAGCCGGCACCCCCTCAAATCTCAACCCAAGATGGGCTGACTTAAGCACCATTTCAGACGCATATTCCCACGATTGCGATGCCAATTCCATTCTTCTGAGCGCATCGAGTGTCACTCCGCGCATCCCACAATGGATATCTGAGAATTTCGTCCCATACATAACGTTCAAAATCCACGTCGTCAGGGGCGTTCCGAAATAGCGATGGAGTGGCGGCATTGCGCCCTTCTCAATCGAACCCTTAAATCGAGAGCCCATGACGAACTCAGCACCGGCCCAGAATTTTTGGACGAATGGGCGGATCTCGCGGAAATCATAGGTGCAGTCGGCATCCCCCATCAGGACGTATTTTCCGCGGATGTAGGGGATCGCGTCAATGTAAGCTCTACCAAGACCGCGCTTCGGCGTCTTCAAAACCCGCGCGCCGCCCGCCACCGCAATTTCGGCGGTGCGATCAGACGAGCTATCGATGATGATAATTTCAGCCTTAACCTGGGCTGCCGCGATGCCCTGCTTGCACCAGGCAACAAACTCGCCGATCGTGATCTCTTCGTTAAGCGCTGGCACGACGATCGAGAATTCCGGATCCTCTACATCGTTCTCCGGCAGAAGAAATGTTAATTCGGGATCTCTCGAAATCGCGGCTCCAAAGGTTGCCGACTCTGGAAAAGCGACTTGGCCGCTTACGCTCATAGGGCTTTTCTCAATTATCCGCTATCGAACAAGTAACGCTTGGTCAGGCGACAACGCACCAATCGCACTCATGCTATTGCCCGGGCGACGGCGCACGTCAAGGAAAGATGTAGCGTTCGACCATCCTTTCTCGAGCCCGACGCCCAATTTCAGCCGCTTACACAGCCATTTTCCGGAATTCGACGGCGGGACGCGCCAGATTGAGCAGCGCCGCACTGGACAAGACAGCACCGCTCATCAGAAGAAAATACGCTGGCGCCAGATAGAATCCGTATAGTGCAGGAAACGATGTCGCGTCGATCAGGATGAGCAGACTGGTTCGCACAAAAACAAGCAGCCATGAAACCAGGGCCATTACGTAGCACATGTTCAGCATTACAATTCGCCAGTACAGCACCGTCGCAACTAAAAAACTCAACATTCCCGCGATCAATGTGGGAATAGACAGCCAAAAATAATGGGACAGGATTGCCATGCGCAGGATGTTGCAAAACATCTCGATCTTCGTTGGAGCAGATGAGTCGGATGAAATCTCCGTGCTATCGATGTGGACGGTACCGCCCCCCACACCGATATTTACCGCACCGTTGCGCACTTCGCCCAGCGTTTTCTCGACCTTCTGCCCTTCGGGCGTTTCGATCTGAAGCACGCATCTATCGACACAGGTAGTCTCAAGGACGAAGCGCTGCTGAGACGCGTCAGGGTCCTTAAATCCGCTCTGAAGATCCGGGCTCGGATTTCGGTGCATTTGCATTTGCGCGAGCGTTCCGTCGGGATTTTTGATACTGGCAGCCATCCAGTCGCGGCCTGTCCGATAATACCAGGCCGATAGCCTGTATTTTGCCACCGGGTCTTGCGGTGCGCTAAACACGGGATAGTTTAGAAACCGCAGCGCGGGCGCGAGCTGGGTCTCGGTTCCGAGGCTGGGATTGAATTGAAGGGGCGGATTGATCAGAAGCAACAAATGCGCCGCAGCGATATAGCGCGACGGAAGGCGCTCAGCGAATTGGTTCAAGCTAGTTTGAGGCATTTCAGGAATAAGCTGAGGCGAACATTCAAGCTGTCCCTGCGTACAGGCTGCTGAGATTTCGTCAGCAATTTGCTTGAAAAACGCGGACGCGGCGGTGGGTGACGTAAAGTGTCCCTTTAGGGCCACTGCGTCGCGCAGCGCCCATATGAACCAACCGGCTGGTATTTCGTCGCAAATTAAATGTGCGTCACAGGAAAATTTCTCCCAATTGATTCGACTCGGACTATCAAAGTAGCCCTTTAAGGACGCGAAAGTCGGACTAATAGCATAAACTCGTTCGCGCGTTGCCCTTGTCACCGATACAAATGGCGTGTTGCCTCCAGAGCGAATGCTATTGATGGCGCCCAACGCCCTCTCAAAATTCCTGTCTTTAACTTCGACGCCGACAAATTTTCCGTAGGCCCACAGATTGACGGCGCGGAAGCTGACTTGCATGACGACAAAAATACAGACAACAATCATCAGCGGCGCGAGCAAGTCCCCCATCCGGCGCGTACGAAACCCATTCCATATGGCCACTCCAACAAGGATCGCTATTCCCGGAAGAATCCAGATACCTTCTTCCCGGGTGAGCCAGAACCATCCCAAGACCGCCCCGCAGAGTATTGAGGACAGGTATCGCCGCGACCCGCCGAACGGGGTGAATAGTATTGCGGCAAAACTCGCGAGGATCAGCAGCACTTGCCCGTAATAGATTTCTTCGCGGAATACCCGAAGGAGAAGCCCAGACAACGAAATCGGATGCCACAGCAGCAGTGTAAAAAGCAAACCGGACAGCAAAAACGACCGGACAAAGCGATGCGCAACTATGACACAAACCGTTATGGCAAAACAGTGAAACAACGCATGAGCCAACGAGACCGGGAGACCAAGCCACTGAGAGACCGCTAGAAAACTTGGGTATCCTGGTCCCTTGATCAGCGTGTACACATTATACGGCCCCAGCCACTCCCCGTCGGCCAGATGCCGACCAAGTTTCATAAAAAGCCCATCGTCATGTGGGTACGCGGTATTGACGGTTAAAGGCGTATGCGTCGCAACGACGACGTAGACGAGTACGAGTACAATCATGTAGCCAACGAAGATTGGCTTTGGGACATCGACACGCACGACGTCGGGCAACCTCGTAATCAACGAATTTGATGCCCCGGCACCCTCCATTAGATTGCCTCTTCTTAATTCAAGTGAAAACTAACGCTGGCATCATAGTACTCGACGCGGTTGGATAAGGAATGCGGTAGGGACGCGAGTTACCCCGCGCCCCCCGCACAACACCGTACGTGCGGCTTTCCCGCATACGGCGCCCACCTTGGGTGAGTGACGGCGAAACGCTGGTTGGGCCAAGGATGAAGGATGCGGGGTTGCGGGAGGAATTCATCGGCCAGTCTCGCTATCCGCTCCCAGCTCGTTCGGTCCTTCTGACTGCGTCGTCGTAACGATCGTAGCCAGAGGTCCTTGATGTGGGTTCGGAAAGCCAGCAGTGCGTGGATGTTTGTTGGCACTGCGTGGTAAGCGAAGAAGCCGATGACCACTTGCTTCAACCACGTCCCCTGTGCGGGGATCGGGTTGTGCCTTCGCCGACGCAGCTCGTCCTTAACCTCCTTGAGCTTTGCGATCATGCGATCGCGTCGAGTCTTCCGAAAGACCAGGAAGTTCCCTCGGCGCGATTTGCCGCAGATAAAGGTAAAGCCCAGAAAGTTGAAGGTTTCCGGTTTTCCGAGCCCGCGCTGTTTTCGATTGATCGCCGCGTGGCGACCAAACTCTAGCAGGCGGGTCTTTTCCGGATGCAGCGTCAGCGAGAACTCCTGCAACCGACTGCGCATGTTGTCCCAGAAGCGCCGGGCGTACATCTCGTGCTGGAACCCGACAATGAGATCGTCGGCGTACCGCACGATTATCATGTTGCCCGTGGCTTGACGCCGTCGCCAGCGCTCTGCCCAGAGGTCGAAAGTATAGTGCAGGTAGACGTTGGCCAGCAGCGGTGAGATCACCGATCCCTGCCCGGTCCCCTTATCACTGACCTTTACGACTCCATCTTCGAGGACACCCGCCTTGAGCCATTTTTGGATCAGGCGAATTATGCGCGGGTCCTTGATCCGGTGCTCTATGAAACGAAC
>Ga0208355_1001170_pt1 | contig 11691 bp, 10 predicted proteins | sample NGESurdeep072012_6_FD_184458 | JGI IMG/M metagenome (GOLD analysis project Ga0208355, IMG submission 184458) | Arctic peat soil microbial communities from Barrow, Alaska - NGEE Surface sample 210-3 deep-072012 (SPAdes) | ecosystem: Environmental > Terrestrial > Soil > Wetlands > Peat ... | reverse complement strand
ACATCGTCCCCATCTCGTGTTGATGAAGACGCGGAAATTTTGGGTAGAATAGAACATGCTCGACCGCCGCGCCAAGATCCTGCTCAAAACCCTGGTGGAACGCTACATCGCCGAAGGCCAGCCGGTGGGCTCGCGCGCGCTGTCGCGGTATTCCGGCCTGGACCTGTCGCCCGCGACCATCCGCAATATCATGTCGGATCTGGAGGAACTGGGCTTCATCTCCAGCCCCCACACCTCTGCCGGGCGCATACCCACGCCGCGCGGCTACCGCGTTTTTGTCGATACCCTGCTCACCATCAAGCCGCTGGAGCAGGTTGAATTGAGCCAGATCGAAGGCAATCTGCATCCCGACAACCCGCAGCGCCTGATCAGTTCGGCCTCGCAACTGCTGTCGCAGCTTTCCCATTTTGCCGGTGTCGTGGCCTCGCCGCGGCGCAAGAGCGCTGCATTCCGCCACCTCGAGTTTCTCGCGCTTTCGGAAAAGCGCGTCCTGCTCATCATCGTCACCCCGGACGGGAATGTGCAAAACCGGATCCTGTTCACCGAAAAGGCCTATACGCCGGCGCAGCTCACTATGGCGGCGAACTTCCTCAACCAGAACTATGCGGGGCTTACCTTCGACGACATCCGCGCGCGCGTGCAGCAGGAGCTGAAGCAACTGCACCACGACATGACCGCGCTTATGACGGCAGCGCTGGAAGCGGGCGACCAGGCCTCGATCGAAACCACCGAGAACTACGTCATCTCGGGCGAAAAAAACCTGCTCGATTCGACCGACCTTGCGTCCAACATGGCGCGGCTGCGCGAGTTGTTCGAGCTGTTCGAGAAAAAAACCATGTTCGTGCAGATCCTCGACATGAGCACGCGCGCGCAAGGCGTGCAGATTTTCATCGGCGGGGAATCCGGCGCCTCGCTGCTGGACGAGTGCAGCGTGGTCACCGCCCCCTACACCGTGGACGGACAAGTGGTCGGCACTGTGGGCGTGATCGGCCCGACGCGCATGGCTTACGAACGCGTCATCCCCATCGTCGACATCACCGCGAAGCTGCTCTCGAGCGCGCTTTCCAGCAACTAATCCCCCTGCGGCGACTGCCCATGCCTTTCCTGGCCGAACCAGTCTATGCGCACGGCACGCCGGCGCGCAGCGCGATCCTGCTGGTCAACCTGGGTACGCCGGAGGCGCCGACGACTGCGGCGGTGCGCCGCTACTTGAAGGAATTCCTGTCCGATCCGCGCGTGGTAGAAATCGCGAGGCCGCTGTGGTGGCTGATCCTGAACGGCATCATCCTCAACCTGCGTCCGGCCAAAGCGGCGGCGAAATACGCGAAGATCTGGGACCAGGACGGCTCGCCGCTCAAACTGCATACCGAGCGCCAGGCAAAGCTCCTGCGCGGCTATTTGGGCGCGCAGGGCCGGTCCGCGCCGGTGGTGGACTACGCCATGCGCTATGGCAATCCCTCGATCGATTCGGTGCTCTCCCGGTTGAAACAGCAGCGTTGCGAGCGCATTCTGGTCCTGCCGCTTTACCCGCAATACGCTGCAAGCGCCACTGCAACCGCGTTTGACGCGGTATCCGATTTCTTCAAGCGGACGCGCAACATTCCCGAACTGCGCATGGTCAAGCACTTTCACGACCACCCCGCCTACGTCGCGGCGCTGGCAGAAGGCGTGCGCAAGCACTGGGCACAGCATGGCAAGCCCGACAGGCTGCTGATGAGTTTTCACGGGCTGCCGCGCTACACGCTGGAACGCGGCGATCCTTACCACTGCGAATGCCAAAAGACCGCGCGGCTGCTGGCCGGGGCGCTGGCGCTCGCGCCGGAACAGTATCAGCTTAGCTTCCAGTCGCGCTTCGGCCGCGCCGAATGGCTCCAACCCTATACCGCGGCGACGCTGGCGCAATGGGGCAAACAGGGGCTGCGCCGCGTCGATGTCGTCTGCCCCGGCTTCGTCGCGGACTGCCTGGAGACGCTGGAGGAAATTGGCATAGAGGGCAAGGCCGGGTTCCTCAAGGCAGGCGGCAAGGAATTCCACGCCATCCCCTGCCTCAATGAAAGCGACGCCTGGATCCGGGCGCTGGCGCAAATCGCCCAGGAGCACTTGCAGGGCTGGGACCGCGCCGACGCAAGCCCGGACGAACTGGAACAATCGCGCCGACGCGCGCTTGCCTTGGGCGCCCCCCTCTAGAATCCAGGTGTCACCCTGTTCGGCCAGCGGGCGACGAAGTCTTCTCTGCGCCGGATTTCCCCACCCCCCTTGAAATGCCCTGACTTGTCCCCATCTGTCGAAGGGTCATTAAGAACCTGTTACAAAATACAAAATGAGAGGGCACGTTCTCTCAAACTCCCCTAATTGAGAGGCTGTTTCAGGCGTTCTGAGGCAGCATCTACGAAACCAGAGATTAACGATGGCGGATCAAGAACCTGACTATTCCCAGGCCGCAACTGGCCAGAATGCAACCGCGCCTGCAACCGATGCCGGTCCCGGGGCAAAACCGGAAACGGCGCCCAGTCCGGAGGAGCAACTGCGTCAGGTCGAGCAAAAAGCCCAGGAGCATCTGGATTCCTGGCTGCGCGCCAAGGCCGAGACCGAGAACCTGCGCAAGCGTGCCCAGGCCGACATCGCCAGCGCGCACAAGTATGGCGTGGAAAACCTGGCCGAAGCGCTACTGCCGGTCCGGGACAGCCTGGAGGCGGCGCTGGCAATCGAAAATGTCACGCTGGAGGGCCTGAAGAGCGGGGTCGAGCTGACCTTGAGGCAACTCAATGCCGTGTTCGAAAAGGCGGGCCTCAGGGAAATCAATCCGGTCAACGAGAAATTCGACCCGCACAAGCACCAGGCGATGAGCATGGTGCCGCACCCGGGCGAGCCCAACCAGGTAGTGAACGTGATGCAAAAGGGCTACCTGCTGCACGAACGCGTCCTGCGCCCGGCTCTGGTGACCGTTTCAAAAGCAAAAGACGCTTGAAGCCCGGGGATTCAACCCCATATTTCCGATAAGCTCAATTCACTCATCGAGGTACACAATATGGCTAAGATCATCGGCATCGACCTGGGAACGACCAACTCCTGCGTCGCCATCATGGAAGGCGGCCAGACCAAGGTCATCGAGAATTCCGAAGGCGCGCGCACCACGCCGTCCATCGTCGCCTACCAGGAGGACGGGGAGGTTTTGTGCGGCGCATCGGCCAAGCGCCAGGCCGTCACCAACGCCAAGAATACCCTGTACGCGGTGAAGCGCCTGATCGGCCGCCGCTTCGAGGAGAAAGAGGTGCAGAAGGACCTCGACCTCATGCCCTACAAGATAGTCAAACACGACAATGGCGACGCCTGGGTCGAAGTGCGGGGCAAGAAGATCGCCCCGCAGGAAGTGTCGGCGCAGGTGTTGCTGAAAATGAAAAAGACCGCCGAGGACTACCTCGGCGAACCGGTGACCGAGGCGGTGATCACCGTTCCGGCCTACTTCAACGACAGCCAGCGCCAGGCCACCAAGGACGCCGGCCGCATCGCCGGGCTGGAGGTGAAGCGCATCATCAATGAGCCGACCGCGGCGGCGCTCGCTTTCGGCGTGGACAAGCAGGGCGGCGACCGCAAGATTGCGGTCTATGACCTGGGCGGCGGCACCTTCGACATCTCCATCATCGAGATTGCCGATGTCGAGGGCGAGAAACAGTTCGAAGTGCTCTCCACCAACGGCGACACTTTCCTCGGCGGCGAGGACTTCGACCAGCGCATCATGGATTACCTGTGCGACGAGTTCAAGCGCGACCAGGGCATAGACCTGAGAAAGGACGTGCTCGCGCTGCAGCGCCTGAAGGAAGCCGCGGAGAAAGCCAAGATCGAGCTCTCGTCTTCGCAGCAGACCGAGATCAACCTGGCCTATATCACCGCCGACGCGAGCGGACCCAAGCACCTGTCGATCAAACTCACCCGGGCCAAGCTGGAGAGCCTGGTCGATGAATTGATCGAAAAGACCACGGCGCCGTGCCTGACCGCGATCAAGGATTCCGGCATCAAGGTGTCCGACATCAGCGACGTGATCCTGGTGGGCGGCATGACGCGCATGCCCAAGGTGCAGGAAAAGGTGAAGGAGATTTTCGGCAAGGAACCGCGCAAGGACGTGAACCCGGACGAGGCGGTGGCGGCGGGTGCGGCCATCCAGGCTTCGGTGCTCTCCGGCGAAAGGAAGGACGTGCTGCTGCTCGACGTCACGCCGCTGTCGCTGGGCATCGAGACGCTCGGCGGCGTGATGACCAAGCTGATCCAGAAGAACACCACCATCCCGACCAAGGCGCAGCAGGTGTTCTCCACTGCCGACGACAACCAGACGGCGGTGACCATACACGTGCTGCAGGGAGAGCGCGACATCGCTTCCGGCAACAAGAGCCTGGGCCAGTTCAACCTCACCGACATTCCAACGGCACCGCGCGGGCTGCCGCAGATCGAGGTCGCTTTCGACATCGACGCCAACGGCATCCTGCATGTGTCGGCCAGGGACAAAGCCACCGGCAAGGAGAACAAGATCAAGATCCAGGCCTCGAGCGGGTTGAACGAAGCGGAAATCGAGAAAATGGTGAAAGACGCCGAGGCCCACGCCGAAGAGGACAAGAAGGCGCTGGAACTGGTGAACACGCGCAATCAGTGCGAGGCGCTGGTGCATTCGGTCAAGAAATCACTCACCGAATACGGCGAGAAGCTGGAAGCAGGCGAGAAGGAAAAAATAGAGGCGGCCATCAAGGAGGCCGAGACCGTGCTCAAGTCCGAGGACAAGGCGGCGATCGACGCCAAGTCGCAGGCCCTGGCGCAGGTGGCGCAGAAACTGGGCGAGAAAATTTACGCCGACGCGCAGGCTGCCGGCGAGAAGGCGGCGCCGGGCCCAAAGAGCGAGGCCAAGGCCGACGAGGGCGAAGTGGTCGATGCCGAGTACACCGAGGTCAAGGACGGCAAGAAGTAGGCGGCTGCGGACCAGCGCCGGTTTTTTCTTCCCGTGGAGAGGCTCCGCCCCTCCACGGGATTTTCGCTTGCAGGCAACGAACTGAACGGTTTTAAGACCATGCGCTATCCGCATACCTCGGCGTCAATCCGCCGCTAAAAACGCAAATGGCCAAGAGAGACTATTACGAGATTCTGGGCGTCAATCGCGACGCCGAAGACGACGCGATCAAGAAAGCTTACCGCAAGCTCGCGATGAAACACCATCCGGACCGCAATCCGGAGGACAAGGGCAAAAGCGCGGAGGAGAAATTCAAGGAGGCGAAGGAAGCCTACGAGGTGCTCTCCGATGCCGACAAGCGCGCCGCCTATGACCGTTACGGCCACGCCGGCGTCGACCCGTCTGCGGCAGCGGGCGCCCATGGCGCCGGGTTCTCCAACTTCGCCGACGCCTTCGGCGACATCTTCGGCGACATCTTCGGCCAGGCGCGCGGCGGCCGGTCGAATGTCTACCGCGGCGCCGATTTGCGCTACAACCTCGAGATCTCGCTGGAACAGGCGGCGCATGGCACCGAGACCAAAATCCGCATTCCCACGATGGATGAATGCGCGACCTGCCATGGCTCGGGCGCCAAGCCCGGCACCCAGCCCAAGACCTGCCCCACCTGCAACGGCCAGGGCCAGGTGCGCATGCAGCAGGGATTTTTCTCGATCCAGCAGGCCTGCCCCAAGTGCCACGGCACGGGCAAGGTCATTTCCGACCCCTGCGCCAGTTGCCAGGGCGCCGGACGCATCAAGCAGCACAAGACGCTGTCAGTCAAGATCCCGGCGGGCGTGGACGAAGGCGATCGCATCCGCCTCGGCGGCGAGGGCGAGGCCGGCGTCAATGGCGGGCCGCCGGGCGACCTGTACGTGCAACTGCACCTGAAGCCGCATGCGGTGTTCCAGCGCGATCACGACGACCTGCACTGCGAAATGCCGATCAGTTTCACCATTGCGGCACTGGGCGGAGAGATCGAAATTCCGACGCTCTCCGGCTCGGCCAGGATCAAGATTCCGCCCGAAACCCAGAGCGGCAAGATCTTTCGCCTGCGTGGCAAGGGCATCAAGGGGGTGCGCAGCCATGCCCACGGCGACCTCCTGTGCCATATGGTGGTCGAGACCCCGGTGCACCTTACCGAGCGGCAAAAGGAACTCCTGCGCGAGCTGGAAGCGATCAACAAGAAAGACTCCGACCGGCACAATCCGCGGGCCAAATCCTGGATGGATAAAGTGAAGGAATTCTTTGCCGAATAGCAAGGAAATCTTGCTGCCTTGCGGTTGCGGTCCCCTCTGAAATGACCGCTAGGCTGGTTGAAACTCAGGCCCGGCGCCAGGTCGTGCCCTGCGGTGTATCCTCGAGCACGACCCCGGCATCGAGCAGGTCCTTCCTGATCCGGTCGGCCTCGGCGTAGTTCCTGCCCTTCTTGGCGGCGGCGCGTTCCTGAATCAGGGCGGCAATCCGCTCGGGGGAATAGGCCGGGGACGCGGCGCTTCCCGCCCCGTCCCCGGTAGCTGCGCCCGCGAGGCGAGCTCCCGCATCCTGGGGCCTTTGCAAGAACTCCGTCGCATCCCTTTGCAGAAGCCCCAGCACGCCGCCTAAGGCACGCAGCAGGGCAGCCTTTCGTTCGTCCGCCGCCTTGTTGACTTCATTCGCCAGGTCAAACAGCACGGCGACGGCTTCGGGAGTATTGAAATCATCATTCATTGCCGCGCGAAAGCGCGCCGCGTACGCATCGCCCCAGTCGATGGCACCGGCGGCCAGCGGCGCACGCTTGAGCGCCGTGTACAGCCGCGCAAGAGCGTGCTTCGCGTCATCCAGGTGCTGATCCGAATAGTTGAGCGGGCTGCGGTAGTGCGCGCGCAGGATGAAAAATCGCACCACCTCGGCATCGTACTGCTTCAGCACCTCGCGGATGGTGAAGAAATTGCCGAGCGACTTGGACATCTTCTCGTCCTCGACGCGCACAAAACCGTTGTGCATCCAGTAATTCACGAAGACATCGCCGTACGCGCCCTCCGACTGGGCGATTTCGTTCTCGTGATGCGGAAACTGCAAGTCCTGACCGCCGCCATGGATATCGAAATGCGCGCCGAGCAGCTTGCTCGACATGACCGAGCACTCGATGTGCCAGCCCGGGCGGCCTGCGCCCCAAGGCGACTCCCAGAATGGCTCGCCCTCCTTGGCCCGCTTCCACAGGACGAAGTCGAGCGGGTCATGCTTGCTGGGATCGGTTTCGACGCGTTCGCCCGCGCGCAACTCGTCCAGCGTCTTGCCCGAAAGCTTGCCGTAGCCGGCAAACTTGCGCACCGAGTAGTTGATGTCGCCGCTCGCCGCCTGATAGGCCAGGCCCTTGCCCTGCAGCACCTTGATCATATCCAGCATGCCGCCGATGTATTGCGTGGCGCGCGGCTCATGATCGGGTTTCTGCACCCCCAGGGCCGCCGCATCCTCGTCCATGTAACCGATGAAACGCTGCGTCAGTTCGCCTATGGTTTCGCCGTTCTCGAGCGCGCGGCGGATGATCTTGTCGTCAAGGTCGGTGATGTTGCGTACGTAAGTGAGTTCAAATCCGGAGGCGCGCAGCCAGCGCTGCACCATGTCGAACACCACCATGACGCGCGCATGGCCCAGGTGGCAGTAATCGTAGACGGTCATGCCGCATACGTACATGCGCACCCTGCCCGGCTCGATCGGGACGAAATGCTGCTTGCGGCGGGCAAGGGTATTGTATATCTTCAGCATGCGCAAAAAGCGGCTGGGATGCGGTCGGCTGCGCCACATTTTCCGCGTGAAGGCAGAGCCACGACCGAAACTATGACAGCCGCCTCTATTGTGGAGGTTCGGGTGTTCTTGCTAGAATGCAAAGCTAATCTTACTGGCGCGAGAAAGTATAACACAATGCACCCCCTCCTTCGCCGCACCGCAGTCACGCTCAGCCTCGTTTTGGCCGCCGCCGCCGTCCACGCCGACGAGCTGCAGGACATCAATCGCATGATGCGGCAGGGCCAGTTGCCCCAGTCCCTCGAACGCGTCGACAAATTCCTGGCCGGCAAGCCGCGCGACGCGCAGGGGCGATTTCTGAAAGGCCTGATCCTGACCGAGATGAACCGGCCGAACGAGGCAATCCAGGTGTTCGCAAAGCTGTCCGAGGATTACCCCGAGCTGCCCGAGCCGTACAACAACCTGGCTGTTCTGTACGCCTCGCAGGGCCAGTACGAAAAAGCCAGGGTTGCCTTGGAAAGTTCGATCCGCACCCATCCGAGCTACGCCACCGCGCATGAGAACCTCGGCGATATCTACGCCAAGCTCGCCAGCCAGGCCTACGACAAGGCGCTGCAACTCGACTCCTCCAACACCGGCGCCAAGACCAAGCTGGCGATGATAGGCGAGTTGATCGGCGGCGGGACGCGCGCCGCCCGCGCCCCTGCGCGCCCGGAACCGGCGAAGACCGCCGAGGCGGCCCCGGCCAAGGTCGCCGATGCCGGCAAGGCAAGCGCGCTTGCGGGCGCCGCCAAATCAGGCGCCGAACCCAAGGCGCCCGAGCCAAAAGCGGCCGAACCCAAGGCAAACGAGCCTGCGGCCAAGGCGGCCGGCAGCCAGAACGCCGAAACCGACGAACTCCTCAAGACGGTGCACGCCTGGGCCAACGCCTGGGCCAAGAAAGACGTGTCCGGCTACCTGGCGCATTACGCCAAGGACTTCAAGACGCCCAAGGGCGAGGCGCGCGACGACTGGGAAAAAGGGCGCAAGCAGCGCATCGGCGCGCCGAAGAAAATCGAGATCGGAATCGAGTCGCCCAAAGTCAGCATCGGCAGCGACAGCACCGCGAGCGTGAGCTTCCGCCAGATTTACCGTTCCGACGTAATCAAGACCTCGGGAACTAAAACACTGGTCATGGTCAAAGCCAATGGCAAATGGCTGATACGTGAAGAGCGGGTCAATTAATTGATGCAACTGCGGCGCGGATTCTCCAACACACTGCTTGCCGGCGTACTGGGCCTCGCCAGTGCCTTCTGCCTTTCCCCCGCCCGGGCGGACCAAAGCGCCGACGCTCTGCTGGGTAAAGCGTTCGAGGAAATCGAGAACAACCGCCTTGATCTGGCGCTCGATCACATCGAAGCGCTGCTCCGGGCCAAGCCGAACTTCCGTCTCGCGTATCTGATCAAGGGCGATCTGCTGCTGGCTCGCGGCCGCGCGCTGAAGACCTTCGGCAACGCCCCGCAGGGCCCGAGCGAGCGGCTCGATGACCTGCGCGCCGAAGCGCTGGCACGCCTGCATGCCTACCGCGATCGACCGTCGCAGAACCAGGTGCCGCGCTATCTGATGCAGATGCGCGAGGATCAGCGCTACGCCATCGTCGTCGACAACAAGCGCGCGCGCCTGTACCTGTATCAAAACGAAAACGGCCGGCCGCGCTTCGTCGCCGATTATTACATCAGCACCGGCAAGCGCAGCGGGGAGAAAACGCGCGAAGGCGATGAAAAAACGCCGGTGGGCGTATACCACGTCACGGCCAGTCTGCCGAAGAACAAGCTCTCCGATTTCTACGGCAGCGGCGCCTTCCCCATCAGCTACCCCAACGAATGGGACAAGCGCCATGGCAGGAACGGCCATGGTATCTGGCTGCACGGCACACCCAGCGATACCTACAGCCGCGCACCGCGCGCGAGCAACGGCTGCGTCGTGCTCGCCAACGCGGACCTGGACGCATTGTCCAAGAAGCTGCAGATCGGACTCACGCCGGTGATCATAAGCGAACAGGTCGAATGGCTGTCGCTGGATGACTGGAACGCCGAGCGCAACGCGCTCAATGCGGAAATCGAGCGCTGGCGCAGCGACTGGGAAAGCCTCGATACCGAGCGCTACCTGACCCACTATTCGAAGAACTTTTCGGCCGACCGCGAGAACTTCGCCGACTGGGGACGGCACAAGCGCCAGGTCAACAGCGGCAAGAGCTGGATCAAGCTGAACGTCTCCAATTTCAGCATGTTCCGCGATCCTGGCAAGGACGAGCTGGTGGTAGTGACCTTCGACCAGGATTACCGCTCGAACAACCTGTCCAATACCATGAAGAAGCGTCAATATTGGACCAAGGAAGGCGGCAAGTGGCGCATCATCTACGAGGGTGCGGCATAACCTTCGGATTCGGTGCAAACAGCGCAATCGACGCGAGCAGATCAACAGAGCGTGTCGCGTTGCCGGCCTCACCTTCCATGTCCGCCGCGGTTAGTCATCGACAAAAGGGGCTGCAAACATGCGCTCGTTCCAGGTTCTGATATTAGGCATCCTGCTCTGGTCGGCCGAGACACTTGCCGCCAACCCGGTGGTTGAAATGAAGACCAGCGTCGGCGCGGTACGCATCGAACTTTACGCCGACAAGGCGCCAAAAACCGTGGTCAATTTCCTGCAGTATGTGAAGGACGGCTTTTACAACGGCCTCGTTTTCCACCGTGTCATCGATGGCTTCATGATCCAGGGCGGCGGTCACTATCCGGACCTGCGGGAGAAAAAAGGCGATCGCCCGCCGATCGAGAACGAGGCCGGCAACGGGTTGAAAAACGACGCCGGTACCATCACCATGGCGCGCACGTCCAACCCGCACTCGGCCACGGCGCAGTTCTTCATCAACGTGGCCGACAACGCCTTCCTCAATTTCCGCGATGCCAGTCCCGCGGGCTTCGGCTACGCCGTATTCGGCAGGGTAACCCAAGGCACGGAGGTGGTGATGCGCATCGCGCGCACGCCCACCGGCCCGGGCGGCCCTTTTCCGAAGGACGTGCCGCAGCAGCCGGTCATCATCGAATCCATCACCCTCATTTCCGATAAATAGCGAGCACATCATGGTCAAACTGCATACCAACCACGGCACCATCACCCTGGAACTGGACGCCGCCAAGGCGCCCAAGACGGTGGAGAATTTTCTGTCTTATGTCAAAAGCGGCCACTACGACAACACCGTGTTTCACCGCGTCATCGACGGTTTCATGGTCCAAGGCGGCGGCTTCGAGCCGGGCATGCGACAAAAGCCGGCGCAGGCACAGATCGAAAACGAGGCCAATAACGGCCTCAAGAACGAGCGCTACACGGTCGCCATGGCGCGCACCTCCGACCCCCACTCCGCCAGCGCCCAGTTTTTCATGAACGTCAAGGACAACAGCTTCCTCAACCACAGCGCGCCAACGCCGCAGGGATGGGGCTATTGCGTGTTCGGCAAGGTGGTCGAAGGCATGGATGTGGTGGACAAGATCAAGGCCGTGAAGACCGGTAGCCGCGGCGGCCATCAGGACGTGCCCGTCGAAGACGTGCTGTTGGAACGCGCCGAGGTTTGTTGAAACGGCCTCCTAGTCTGCAGGCCTAAGCCGCATGTCGACGCTGTTCATCTCCGACCTGCACCTTTGCTCCGGCCGGCCGCAGATCAATCGCAGTTTCTTCGGCTTTCTCGAGCGCGAGGCGCGCAGCGCCAGTGCGCTCTATATCCTCGGCGACCTGTTCGAGTACTGGGTCGGCGATGACGACCTCGGCGATCCGTTCAACGCCACGGTGGTCGCCGCCCTCGCCCGGCTCGTCGGCGGCGGCGTCCCAACCTACCTGATGCACGGCAACCGCGATTTTGTCATCGGCGGGGCTTTCGCGCGAGCGAGCGGAGTGACGCTGCTGACGGATCCTGCCTTGTTGAGCCTGTACGGTCAGCCGGTCCTGCTCATGCACGGCGACAC
>Ga0208355_1001169_pt1 | contig 11699 bp, 12 predicted proteins | sample NGESurdeep072012_6_FD_184458 | JGI IMG/M metagenome (GOLD analysis project Ga0208355, IMG submission 184458) | Arctic peat soil microbial communities from Barrow, Alaska - NGEE Surface sample 210-3 deep-072012 (SPAdes) | ecosystem: Environmental > Terrestrial > Soil > Wetlands > Peat ... | reverse complement strand
GGACCTGTTCGGCGGTAATACTCACGGGCGCAATGTATAACGTCGTGCGGACTTTGGGTAGTGATTTCAACGTCGTTCTTCATTGCTTTGCTCCGCGCAGACCGCGCGTTTTCTGGTGCAGCAAATCCGCAATCACCACCGCCATCAGCGTGCAGGCCAGTGCGAACCAGGGCCAGTTGAAGCGTGTCGGCAACGCATGGCGCAGGGCGGCTTCGCCTCCAGGCAATGCGCGAATCGCGGTTTCCATGAACACAATAAGCGCCAGTGCGATTCCCAGGGTGCCAATCCAGAGGGCGTGCCGTCGCGGCCAGAGTTGCTGACCGAATTGCGTCACGATAGTCCCGCCGATCACCATCAACAGCGCGATGATGGCGGGCGCGATGACCGGTCCCCACCACGGCAGCGGAATCAGAAACAGGATGTCCCAGTCGAAGACGGACGTTGGCCAGCCGACGATCACGGCGAGAAAGACGTAGTAAAAAATGTCCCACACGCCGAAGGCGATCAGGGAATAGGCGAGCCGTGTGCGCCAATCGCGTCCGGCCAGCCATCCGACGGCGAACAGCATGACCAGGGTGGCGATCTCGCGGACCAGTTCCGCATTGCCAAGCGCTTGGTGCGGCGGCAGCGGTATCGCCTGGTACGGATTGACGCGATCCACCAGCATGCGCAAGTAGGCGACCGTCGCCGATTCCATCCAGGCCATCGCGACCCCGAAGAGCACGACTATCCACCAGCGCTTGCGCTCCGACATCGGTGACATTGTAGAACGTGCCCGCATCCAGCGATGGAGCACTCTTCGCGCTCGATAACCGCGCAGAAATCCGAGCACAGTGAGCAAATGTGACCTGTCGCATCATGGCTGCCAGCCCTACGATTACTTTACTGCGGTGTGGTGGTCTCTCCTTTTTCCCGGAGGCCGTCGCTCAGCAGTTCGAAGAGCCGGAATGCCGGGCTCTGGCCACGCTGGGAGCCAAGTTGCAAGGAGCAGAGCGCACAGAAGACCGCTGGGGCACGATCCGACATGGGATGAAGCTAGTCGCGGTAGTCCTGCTTCTGTTGCCGCTGTCGTTGACAGCCTACGCACAAGTTGTGACTCCGGTGGAGGGCGAAAGCTGGCTTGAGCATCTTCATCGGCCGTTCGACGAAACCAGTATGGGCAAATCGTCCGGTGTTTACGGCCCTGCGGCTCCCATGCCCGGCGATTGGCCGCTGCCACACCCGGGGTTGAAGCTCTCCAACAAGTTCACCGGGCAAAGCACCAAGCTGTCCGGCTCAGACCTTTATCGCATGAAGTGCCAAGGCTGCCATGGCGAATCCGGCACCGGCGCTCCCCCGGAAATCAATTCGGTCCTGGATCCCGTGCGCGCGACCTCCGCGAAGATGTACATCGAGCGCATGAAGAAGGTTGGCATGGACGTGACCATGAAGGATGCCGCGCACCTCGCCAAGCAAGCCGAGGGCACGCTGCTGGTCCGCCTGCACACGGGCGGCACCGACATGCCTTCGCCCAACCCTTATCTGACCGATGCCGAGGTCCGCTCGCTTTTCGCCTACCTGCGTCAGCTTGCCGGCATTCCTGGGGCGGAGAAGCAGCAGGTCCCGATTGTCGAGCCACCCTTGCGCGTCGGCGAGCACATCGTGAAGTCAACCTGCCATATCTGCCACGCGTCGGTCGGCCACAATCCCAATTCCCAAGAGCTCATGGAAGGCCAGATTCCGCCGCTCGACAGCCTCACGTCGCGGCTGAGCGTGAATGAATTCATCACCAAAGTTACGGTCGGAGCGCCGGTGCTGGAGGGCTCGCCTGCGATACCGGTCCGTGGCCACATGCCCGCGTTCACCTACCTGGCGCCCGACGAGGCGGCAGATGTGTATTTGTACCTGTCGCTCTACCCACCGCGTAAGTAGGTGGTGGCGTATGACTCATGCTGTTCTCGTAGCCGAATGTCATCCTGAGGCGAAGCCGAAGGATTTATGCTTTTGCTGCGAGCAATAGAAATGCATGGATGCTTCCACTTCGCCGCTCAGTGTCAGCATGACATCAAGGAAGGGAGCCGCGATTATTACCATTCGGTTAACCCTTGACAGGACCCTCCCCCCCCCTCCCCCCTTGACTTGGGGTGGAGTTCAGCTAAAGCACTGAGGACAAGATGGTTAAACCAATTTCAAGTCCTCCAAGTAACTTACTGTTACTTGGGGCGTCCCGAGGGCTGTCCCGAGCCCGAAGCGGCAAGAAAGCGGCGCGAGATTTCAAAGAACTTTAACTAAGTAGTTAACGGGAGTCGGATTCGACACAACTCCCTCCGCTGCTGGCAGCGTTACAACCATATTTGCGCCGCGGTAGAGGAGAGTCAAGCGATTTGGTCACCGATGCGCGTGATAAGAATACGATTTTGGTTCCCGTAGTGGGAAGGATCAAAGGCTTTCAACGCAGAGGACGCGACGCGAGTGGACAACAGCCAGTCCCGAAGGGACGATTCGCTGGTAGCCCAGGACGAAGTCCTGGGTACTCGAACTTCTTTCTGCTATGGAGTCCCGGAGGGGCGAACCGGTTTCCCAAAACGGTGCACTCCACAAAATCAACGTTGCGTTCTTGGCTTCATTGCCCAACGAACACGCCTACAATTCTCGCGTTCGAAAGAACGTTATGGGTCACACCTACACCACAATTCGCCTCCACGTCGTCTTCTCCACCCAAGGTCGCAAGGCCCTCATTACACTGGACACTCAAACCCGGTTATGGGAATACATCGGCGGGCTCGGAAAGAATCACGACATCCCCATCCATGAGATCGGTGGAATCGAAAACCATGTCCACATTCTGATGTCGGTCCCGCCAACAATCACGGTCTCGAAGACTATCCAGACATTGAAGGCGTATTCGTCCAAGTGGATGAACGAAGGCGTCATGAAGACCGGACGATTTGCTTGGCAGGAAGGATATGCCGCATTCAGCGTCAGCCAATCGAATGTGGAGAAGGTCGCCGAATATATCCGCGGCCAGGCGGAACATCACAAGAAGCACACCTTCGAGGATGAGTTGAAGTCGCTATTGGTTCGCAATGGCGTCAGCTTCGACGAGCGGTACGTTTTGGGGTGACGCCGGCCCGTCCCTCCGGGACTCCGGACTTCTGGCGACTGTGTTCCCAGGACTTCGTCCTGGGCTACCATCGAATCGTCCCTTCGGGACTACGGCCGAGCTCGCTCAGCGGGCGACGGATTTGCCGGCTAGGGTGGGCGACCGGCCCGGCCTAGCCAAAACCAGGCTAGACCGGGGCACCCTCGTGTGTAAGTGTTTGGCCGGGCCACCCGCCCAGTACATGGAATAGGAATGACAGACAACCCGTATTTCTTCGCAATCGTCGGCTCTGCTGCAGTCGGCGCTCTCGTATCGAGTATCGTCAGCGGAATCGCGCAGTGGCGTGAACGGAAAAGCCGCCGCGAAGAGTTGCTACTGGCGAAAGCGATGGAACTCGCCCACCACAGATATGAAGCGACCGAAAAGCTTGCGGCGGCGACTCCCGGTAAAATATTTTTCGTTCGTGACCATGTAGTTATGACGGAGCAGTATTACCAGTGGTTGAAACACCTTATGGAACACGACCGCCTTCCGGACGATCCAAAAATTGAAAGAAGCCGAAAACAAGAAACGCCCGGGGGCTAGGACCGGGCACCCTCAAATGTAAGTGTTAGGCTGGGCCACCAGCCACACTGTGGAGTTTCATTCATGGATGGTCTGACCTCGCAGGGATACACTCCGACCGGAAAAGAAAGGATTTCAATAATGCGATGGATTGCCGCAGGCTTTCTTGTTTTCCTGAGCAACATGGCCGCAGCCCAATGTCCGCTCCAACTCACTGAGGTTTGCCCACTAGCGCACAACACTAATTGGGGCGCCGTCCTCGGCTCCGGCGGCGATGAGCTTGATAGAGATGGGTATGGCATGAAGATTCAATTCCTGAACACCAGCAGGAACACCATCAAAGCCGCCGAATTCAGCATGAGCATGATTGACGCTGCACTTCGCCGCCGCGAATCGTCTAAGACTTATGTGGTAACGAAAGTTGCGAAGCCAGACAAGAAAGTCGCACAGTTTTTCTTGCCGCCGGAATATCTTGACCCTTCACAACTCCATGATAACGCTGCATTCCGAAGACACCAGTATTTCGAACAGACGAAGAATGGAATTGAGATTTCTCTCACACGGGTCGTTTTTGAGGATGGCAGTACCTGGGACCCCGACCCGAAAGTCTCATGTTCGTTGGAAAGTCGAGCGTCAAAACAGTAGCCCGACTCCCATTGACAAAACCACACGCGCCGACGAGTCCTTTCAATCTCACGAGTGTGCGACTGAATTTCAAACCGCATGGTGGATACGTCTGGATTTGCACCGTTCAACGCGATCGCTGGAAAGGCACTCTAGGCCATTGCTCAAGGCACATCGAAACTCGGAACGAAGCAGCGGGTAATGGAGGGTAAGATATGCCAGTCAAGACACAGTTTAATCCCGAGCGTGTGGCCTATTGGTTCTTCAGGTTGAATGGCTGCTTGCAGATTGAGAAATTCGCGGTTCATCCAGACGCTGACTCCGAGCGCAATCAAATGCGAACTGATGCCGATATGCTCGGCGTTCGCTTCCCTTACCGAAACGAACTCGGGATGGAAGATACACCGCTCTTTTCAGACCAGCGCGGCAGGACGTTGGCATTTGTCGCCGAGGTCAAGCAAGGCGGCAGATGTAGATTGAATGGACCGTGGTCGAATCCAAAAAAGGCCAATCTGCCTCGCGTGCTCAGCGCTATGGGTTGTTTCCCGCCTGAGCGAGTGGATAACGTAGCGAAGGCGCTTTACGAGAATGCCATCTACGAAGATGAGCGAGCCCTCTTCCGCATGGTTGCGCTGGCAGCCGAGCGAAACGATTACTACACCAGGAAGAAGCCCAATATTTTACAGGTGACGTGGAACGATGTTCTGACGTTCATCCATCATCGGTTCCGAACCTATCGGATGCAGAAAATGGACCATGGCCAGTGGGACCGAACGGGTCATCTGTTGTGGGGCTTCTCAGAAAAGAAAGACTCAGCGAGATTCGTTGAAGAAGTCTTGGCGGCGTTCCCCCGGACATAACGAGCTGGCCGGGTGTCCGACACATCGCGCGGTGCTACGTTGTCCTTCCGTTCGACTCTTGGGCGTGATGTGGGGGCACGCTCCCGACAGTCGGCCTGTAGCTTCCTTGGCACCCGACCCCACGCGTTCGATCCGAATCACGCATTCGACTGATTCTTACGCCCGCTGCGCGGGCTTGGTTCGGAGCGTTCGCAGCGCGATGTGTTGGGCACCCGCGCGAGCTCAGGGCATGGACGGCATCCGCGAAAAATGGATCCCAAGCGGCCTCGAAGAACTCTTTACCGCACAGAAAGGAACCACTAATGAGAAATCGTTTCCTGAGGTTCGCTTTGTTGGGTGTGATTTGCGCCTGTGCCGTTGTTCTGTCGAATCCTGTTGCCGTCGCCGGGGCGGACGACGCGAAGGCGAAGGAACTGATCGCGCTCGACGCGGATTGGTCCAAGGCCGCTGTCGCTAAGAATGTTGAGCGCGTGGTATCGTTTTACGCGGACGATGCGGTCGCGTATCCACCGAATGAGCCTGCCGCAGTCGGTCGAGTGGCTGTGCGCAAGGTGTGGGCTACAGCATTAAACACGCCCGGTTACCAAATTTCCTGGAAGACGACTTCGGCCGGAGTGGATGGCAACACGGGATTCACCGCGGGAACGTACCAGGAATCGGTCAAGGGAGCCGACGGGAAGACGGTCACCGGAAATGGAAAATACCTGTGCGTGTGGAGAAAGGGCGCGGACGGCAAGTGGAGGGCCGTCCACGACATGTGGAACAGCGATAGCAAGTAGGGAAGACCTGCTTTCCATTTGCCCACACACCGCGCACCAACCGTGGGTGTGGTCCGGAGCGTTCGCGGCGCGATGTGTGGGGCACCCGCTACTCATGATTTCACTTCCAAGTTGGGAATCTGAGGGATTCTGCACCCCTCTCCGCGAGTCCGGTCCCACGGTCGCCATCCGCCAGGACAATCTACTTCGCGGGTGCGGCCTCACGCGTTCCCAGACCGATAACCATCGACATGTCCTTGGGATAGACCACGTCGCGTCCTCGCGCCAGGAAATGAGAATAGACAGACATGCCTGCGCCAAAGAAACCAAAGCCCGAAGACACGACTCTGGAATGCGCGAATGCGCCCACCAGAGAACCTATGAGACGAAAGCCGGAAGCGCCATTCACCGCTCCGCCACTGGCGTCCCCTCCGTGCGCTTGCAAATCGTGATCGTGGTCCTGATTCAGCGACGAGGCGGCGAGCGCAACCGAAATTGCCGTCGTCAAGTAACGCGTTCGGGGAGTCGTTACTTGCGCTCCACCTTCGGAATCGAGGCTCAAATGCTCTCCTTTGGCTACCTCGACGCCTTCCAGGCTGGCTTCCACGATCTGCTCAATCCCGCCGGGAGGCACCACCTGATGAAACACGATCCGGAGTTGCCCGTTACGCCCCAGTCGCCGGGCCGGTCTCACCTCCAGCACCGCACCTTTTAAACGGCTACCTTGAGGAATGAACAACTGGTTTGACGCGAACAAAGGTTGGCTGATGACCGCTTCCACGGCGTCACCCTTCTTACTGGTGGCCGAATTCAATGGCGTGACCAAAAGCGCATGCAACACGCTCCCGGACGGCGGCGCGGTTCCGATCGCCGAGAGCGTCTCCGGACGCAACATTTCCGTGCCGAAATCGAGTGCTTGCCGCAGATCTGCATTGAAGCTTGTTCCGGAATCAATGTACTGCGGATGAATCGGAAGCTGAGCGATGCCGTATCGTTCGAGCCGGTGCATCTTGCCGGGCTCATGTATTTGTTGCTTCGCCGTGTCCCAATCTCGCTGGATCTCCTGCCGGACCTCGCTGATCTTGCGCGTTGCAAGGTTCTTCGCCGCAGCCGTCTTCTTCTCTTTCCCCTTCTCGTTGGCACTCACGAACTGCAAGACTCCTTGCGACGCGGGCGATACGACTGTCTCGAGCGGGATATGCCTTCCATCGGCCAGCCATAGTTCGTTGAACTCAATATGAACCTGGTGAGCAGGCGAGAAGTTCGCGTTCATGGCCGCCACGGTGCGCAGCTTTTTGGAAACGCCCTCGATTTCGGAGACTTTGCCGACAACCTCAGTGCCTGCCGGCACAACCAGCTTGTCGAATGCATAAACCGGCTCCACCACCTTGCCGTGAATGGGCTGGCCCACCTTCCGAATGCGGACTTCCTTGTCCAAAACCACTTTGAGCGGGGTGCCTGTCGGCACCGTCAGCGGAATCGACCCGCTCAGCGCGGCTGACGGCGTGGACCCCGCCACCGGTTGGGCGGGTTCTGCCGGCCGCTTGGTGAGAGTCTGACCCCAGCCCCAACTGCTGCAGATGAACGTGAGAAATGCCACCCCAATTAGTCGTCTCATATCCTCACCCCTCCCTTGGTTGCGCATCATAGCGGATTGGCACAGTAGGAAACCATAAAGCTTCCATACAGACTGGCTGGGCTCCTCGGCAGATCCGTCGCGCGCCCGCCTGCGGTGGAAGTTGCTGATTTCGTTTCAAATATTCTGTGTATCGGAAAAGACCCGCGCGGCAGCGGCGACGATCGTGGACGCGACGTAGGCCGCCAGCACGATAAACGAGCCGCCGTAAAGAGCCATCCACGACCCCACCCAGTTCAGGTTTGCTTTTTCCCACAAGCTGCGCACCGGCAACTCCGTGTGTCGCACGCCCCGATACGTGGAACCCGATCACGCCAGCTAAGTTCCGCCGGGTGGCCCACGTTTCGCCGGGTTTTGGCGATACGTGGGATAGTTCTGCTTTGCCACTCATTAATCCCAATTCGGGAATCTGAGACTTGCTGCACCCCTCTCCGCGAGCCCGGTCCCACGGTCGCGAGCGGCCAAAACCAGCTCCAAGTAACCCCGGGTTACCCGGCAATAATATACTTGACCAATCAGAGAGCCGGGGTTCGGGGTGCAATGTGGAACGCGTTGACAGGGCAGTATGTTGCGATCAAATCGTCGGGCTGCGGGTGGCCGCGTGCCCAGAAGAGGGCGAGCAGGACCGACTCCTCAATGCAAGCGAATTGATCGTGCCAGACGAGGGCTTTCCGTGTAGTCGGCTATCCGGACAACTTCGGGGCAGGCGAAGACGAAGGTTCCCGGATTAGCTCAAGTGCGTTAACTCACGGAAGAGTTGGAAGCGGGCGTCGATCTCGTCGCGAGTGAGCTGGGTCAGGCGCTCGGGGCCGAAGCGTTCGACGGCGAACGAGCCCATCACGCCGCCGTAGAACATGGCACGCTTCAACACTTCCTTGTTCACTTCTCCTTGCGACGCGAGGTAGCCCATGAAGCCTCCGGCAAAAGAGTCACCCGCCCCGGTAGGATCTTTTACCTCGTCAAGCGGAAGAGCCGGGGCGCGGAAGGGCGAGCCGCCGAGTCCCATCCAGCCTTCGCGGAAGAAGATGGTCGCGCCGTATTCGCCGTGCTTGATGACCAGGGCTTTCGGTCCGAGGCCGAGCACCTTGTTGGCCGCGCGCAGCAGGTTCGGTTCGGAGGCGAGCATCTTGGCCTCGGTGTCGTTGATGAGCAGGATGTCGATGCCGCGCAGGGTTTCGAGCAGGTTCTCGCGGTGGCCGGTGATCCAGTAATTCATGGTGTCGCCGCCGACCAGCTTCACGTCCGGCATTTGGCTGCGTACCTGGCGCTGGAGAACCGGATCGATGTTGGCGAGAAAAAGAAATTCGGAATCGCGGTAAGCGGCGGGAATCTGCGGGTTGAAATCCTGGAAGACATTCAGGTGGGTGAAGTTGGTCTTGGCCTCGTTCAGGTTCTCGCCGTACTCGCCGCCCCAGTGGAAGGTCTTCCCCTGCGCGCGCTGGATGCCCTCGATATTGATCTTGCGCGCGCGCAGGACGTGGTCCTGATCGAAATCTTCGCCGACGACGGCGATAATGCGGACGTCGGTGAAGTAGCTGGCGGCGAGAGAAAAATATGTCGCCGCACCGCCGAGGATTTTTTCTGCTGAACCCGAGGGAGACTTGATGGTGTCGTACGCGACGGAACCCACAACCAGGATCGACATTTAGGCGCCCGCCTCCCGCGGGAGATATTTATCGAGCAGCAGCTTGAGGCGCTCGCGCGCTTCGGCGGGAATCTTCTTGGGGTCGGTCATGATGGCGTATTTCAGCGCGGAGCCGCAGTGGCACTTGCGCTCCGTCGGGATGGCGGCCACGGCATTGCGCACGACCTCGCCGGCATTGGCCGCGTTCTGGTTCAGCACGGCCACGATCTGGTCCACGGTGACGGAGTCGTGATCCGGGTACCAGCAATCGTAATCGGTGACCATGGCAAGCGTGGCGTAGCAGATCTCCGCTTCGCGCGCGAGCTTGGCTTCCTGCAAGTTGGTCATGCCGACCACGTCCATGCCCCACGAGCGGTAGAGGTTCGATTCCGCCTTGGTCGAGAACTGCGGGCCTTCGATGCAGATGTAAGTCCCGCCGCGTTTGCCGACGACCTTCGTTTTCTTGCACGCCGCTTCCATCGCGGTCTGGACTTCGGGGCAGACCGGATCGGCGAAGGCGATGTGTCCGACGATGCCGTTGCCGAAAAAGGTCGAGATGCGCGTCTTGGTGCGGTCGATGAACTGGTCGGGAATAACGAAGTCGGTGGGCTTGTGCTCCAGCTTGAGCGAACCGACGGCAGAGAGCGAAAGGATGCGCTCGGCGCCCAGCATCTTGAACCCGTAGATGTTGGCGCGGAAGTTGAGTTCGTGCGGCAGGATGCGGTGCCCGCGGCCGTGGCGCGTGAGAAAGGCCACGCGCTTCCCTTCCAGCTTGCCGAGGACGTACACGTCGGAGGGACCGCCGAAAGGAGTGTCGAGTTTGACCTCGCGCGTGTCGGTGAGGCCGGGCATCTGGTACAGGCCGCTGCCGCCGATGATTCCAATTTCTGCTTCTGCCAAGGAGCGCTCCTGGGTACCGGGTGAAAAGGGCGATTATAAAGGAGAGACGAAATACATTTCCGATTCTGGTGTATTCCTACTGAAGAGTTTTCGCGATGGCTTCGTACAGTTTCTGACGCTCCGGTTGGGAGAAGGACTCAATGGCGATAACGCTTTCAAGTCTTCCAGGGCGGCCCACGAATACATCGCCCTCACCGGTTGAGAACGTGGCGCCGAAACCAGCGCCTAACGCCCCGGAGACGCCAGGATACCGTTTCGAAATTGAACTCTGATAGACATCGAGAAACTGCTTGGCCGCGTCTGCGGATGACCATCGCGTCACGAATACGAAGCTGATATCCGAGGGGCCCTTCACCTCGGCGCCCTTCTTCTTCAGTGCGTAGTAATAACCCCCGCGCCAGTTGGGATAAATCTTCTTGGAAGTCGCGGCCTCGGCAAACTGTTCTGCCATCACCGCGACGTCGAATTCGCCGATCGAGCCGACGTCGTACAGCTCCCAGTCTTTGCCCAACACACCAGCAAGATCGGGCGGATTCAGCGGCGCCAGATTTTCGTTCGCAAGATAGACGGCGGGCTCCATCACTTCGCGCGTGTTCTGCGGCGGGCGCTGGAAGACGCCGGCGAACGCTCCGTCTTTCCCTTGCTTCAGCAACGCGCGTTCGAAGTCGAGGCCGTAGGTGTAAGGGAAAATCAGTACGCGTTGTAGATAGAGCGGCGAGCGGTTGAAGACGGGCGAATCGCCACCCTGCGACATGCCGGCTTCCATCGCGTCGACGATGAGCGGGGCGTCGTGCAGGGACTTGCCGATGGGTGCAAGCATCCAGTCGATCATGACCGCCATCGCCTGGCCTTCGAGGATGGCGTGTCGCGCGACGGTGGATTCGTCGTCGGCGATGGTCTCGGCAGGCGACATTTTCTTTTTATGGTTTGGCCCGCGCACCCACTTCTCCATGCCGAAGTTCTGGTCCTGGAGCGCGTGCGTGAGCTCGTGCGCCAGGACCGGCATCTGCGTCTCGGGCGGAAGCCAGTTCAGCAGATTCACAAATTTCGTTTGTGGATCGTAATAGCCGGCAACCTGCTCGCGCATGAGTTGGACGAGGAAGGTGTCCACACTGAAGTCGCGCGGAAGCAGGCCGAATTTCTTGAGCACGACTTCCCCATTTTTCAGGCGCTGCGCGTCTTCGTCCTCGCGCAACTGTTTCTCGATGTAAGCCTGCACCTGGTCGCGGTCGATGAGCTGACGCTTGACTTCGGCCTTGATGGGCAGACCGGTGTTCTGGCTGTCGAACTTGAGTACCTGATCGACGGCGCCGAGGAGCTGTTTGGCTTCTTCGGACGAGATGCGGTGTTCGGCGGCGGTTTTCGGCGCTGCCGATTGCGGCTGCGGTTGAGCAGGGGGCGGCTGCGATTGTTGCGCAGCGGCACATATTGCAAGCAGGATGACAATCGTGAGCCGCGCGAACCAACCCATTTCCGATTGTCGATTGACGATTGTCCATTGCTGATGCGTCATGCGCTCACTCGTTTCGCGATCCACTCCGCCACTTCGCGGGTCCCCATGGAGCCGCCAATGTCCTGCGTGCGACGGCCTTCCCGCACCGCGTCGCTCACTGCGGATTCGATGCGGTCCGCTTCGGCGCGCATTCCGAGG
>Ga0208355_1001167_pt1 | contig 11704 bp, 11 predicted proteins | sample NGESurdeep072012_6_FD_184458 | JGI IMG/M metagenome (GOLD analysis project Ga0208355, IMG submission 184458) | Arctic peat soil microbial communities from Barrow, Alaska - NGEE Surface sample 210-3 deep-072012 (SPAdes) | ecosystem: Environmental > Terrestrial > Soil > Wetlands > Peat ... | reverse complement strand
ACCAAGGCCAACCGCCGTAGTGAAGACCTTTTGACCTAAGCCATTGATCTACAATAAGTGGGCATCTCTAAAACCCGCCAATCCGCGAAGACGGGTTAGATCGCTCCCGCCCCGAGTGGGCGCGCAGCGATCAAGAGCTTGTTCGATCGCGCCGCGGATGGCGGCTATTTCTCTCCAAGCGTCGTGACATTGCAACGGCCAGGGTCTTGATCGCTTCCGCAATCGCGGTCGTGTGTCCGGTGCTGTCTGCCAAGTTCTGCCCGATCAGACGGTGTACCCGTGCAAGCTTGCTGATCGTGCGCGAACATTTGTCGGGGTTCATGCAGCGCGTGTAGAAGAATACAATAACACTGGTTCGACCTCCAAAGATCTGGCCGAAGCTCGCGCGTATCCCATCCTGGTTTTGCAGCTCGATCTGGCTCAAGCCGGCCGTCGGGCGTAATATTTCGTTAAGGTGGGTCCGGCAAAGGGCTTGCTCAGGAAACCAATTGCTCCGGCCTTCAGCACTCGCGCGCGGACGCTTTCTTCGGGGAAGGCCGTGATGAAAATGAACGGCATGCGGTAACCTTGGGTACGCATAACCATCAGCAGCTCCACACCGCTCATAGCCGGCATCTGTACATCCGCAATCACACACGACGTGTCATTCAAGTGGGTCGAGCGCATGAACTCCTCGGCCGACGCAAATGTATGGACCGCGTACCCATGCGACCTCAGAAGATTGTTGGTTGCGGCGCGCACAGATGCATCATCGTCAATGACTGAAATTACCGGTAGCGTTGACAAAACGGCCCTTCCTGATGCGGGAGCAAGGCGCCGCAGCACAGCCGCCCGGTTGAAAAATGGGCCGCGAATCAAGGTTGTAAAATCATACTTAGGTTTGTAGGCCCGAGGGCTTGGCACGATGAATTCCGAGCGTCTCGGCCATTCTGATCAAGTCGGCTAACGACCTCGCGCCCATTTTTTCATGATGTGTCCGCGATGGATCTTCACGGTAATCTCAGCAAGGCCAACCTCGGCCGCTATCTGTTTGTTCATCAGGCCGGACGCGACCAAAGCCAGAATCTCCCGCTCGCGGGGGGTTAGGGTCTCAAAGAGAGCCTGCAAGTTCGCGACGATCTTCCCAACTTCGCGTCTCTTCCGATCTCGTTCAATCGCCGTTACCACAGCATCCAGCATGTCTTGGTCGCGAAACGGTTTGGTCAGGAAATCGACCGCTCCGCCCTTCATGGCCCTGACAGTCATCGGAATATCGCCATGGCCGGTCATAAAGATAATTGGAATGTGAATGTTCGCCTTGGCTAGTTCGGTTTGAAAGTCCAGGCCGCTCACTCCTGGCAACCTGATGTCGAGGACCAGGCAGCTGGCAGCATCTGGAAGCTTGGATTGCAGCAATTCGGGCGCCGAACCGAACACCTCAACCTCCAATCCCACGGATTGAAATAGGTTGGTGAGCGCCCTGCGCATCGATGCGTCATCGTCGATCACGAAGACAATCGGTTCCCTGGCGCTCGCGGGTTCATGCGACGATTTGGGACGCTCGGTCACGACGCATCCTCCTGATGCACGGGCAGGACGAACTGAAATGTCGCACCTGGCCCCTCATTGCCGGAAGCTGACAGTCGTCCCCCGTGAGCTTCCACGATCGAACGGCAGATCGAGAGGCCCATACCCATGCCGCCGGATTTGGTGGTGAAGAAGGCGTTGAACAGCCGGTCCGCGTTCTCGGCGGAGATCCCGACGCCGCAATCCGTCACACTTACGAGCACTTCGTGTGTCTCGTCCTGGCCTGATCGGATCGCCAGTTGGCGGGGCCGATCCGTGACCGATTGCATTGCTTCAATGCCATTCATCACCAGGTTAATCATCACCTGCTGCAGTTGGACCCGATCACCAAGTATCATGGGTAGAGTTGGTGCCAACTCCAATCGCAACGACACCCGGTGGCTGATTAACTCACGCTGCACGAGCGCGCTGACCTCCTTGACGAGGTCATCGATGTCGAGCGGCGCCTTCTCAATGTCGGTCTTGTTCGCGAGCGCCCGCACGCGCCGGATCACCTCACTCGCCCGATTGCCGTCGTTGACAATCCATTCCACTGAGCGGCGCGCTGCGTCCAGGTCGGGAATTTCGCGGTCGAGCCAGCGTAGACAGGCCTGGGCGTTGGCGACGACGGCAGCGAGCGGCTGGTTCACTTCATGGGCGATCGAGGCAGTTAGCTCGCCCAGCGTGGTCACGCGCGTTACGTGTGCGAGTTCCATCTGCGCCTCGCGCAGGGCTTCCGACGCGATCACATGCTCGGTGAGGTCGCGGCTGATCGCGAGCACGGCCTCCACCCGGTCCGAGGCCGGCCGCAGAGGAGAATAGGTGACCGCCAGGTAGCGCCCACCCTGCATAGCTGACTTCCTCTCCCGCGAAACACCGGTCGTAATTCGCCCTGGCCGTCTGCTCAAAGCCCTCCGTTCCCAGCACATCGGCTACATGCTTCCCGACGAACGTCTCCGCCGGCATACCCCATCTCTGCTCGAAGGCCGGGTTCACCCGTTGATACCGGTGGTCTGGTCCGACGATGGATATGCGATCGGGTGAGCTCTCGAACACCTGTCGGGCCAGGTATTCCGCCCGTTTGCGCTCGGTGACGTCCTCGCACACGATCAAGGCGACCGGGCGGTTCTTGATCGGCATGGCTCTGGCGGTTTCGCGGACCCACAGCACCGTGCCGTCCTTGCGCAGCTTGCGGAATTCCCAGCTCATCGTCCGGCCGAGTTGTTCGAAGCAGCAGGCGACATTCCTTCGGACGGCGTCCCGATCGGCTTCATGAAAAACATTCTGGACGGGACAACCGATCAATTCGTCGACGGTGTAGCCGAGTTGCTTGGCGCCAAAGGGGTTCACGGATACGATGGTGCCGGCTGCATCGAGCATGAAGTACATGGTCGGGTTGTTCTCGAAGACGGCTCGCCATCGCTCCTCGCTCTCGCGCAGCGCTTCTTCGGCCCGCTTGCGCTCGGTCAAATCGAGCACATAGGAAACGCCCTGGTCTCGGCGTTCGTCGAAGGCCGCTCCGCCGAGAAGCACGGGCACGCGGCTGCCGTCCTTCCGAAAGTACTCCTTCTCGAAAGGTTTGTGGCTTCCGGTCGCCGTGATCTCTGCCGCCGCCCGTTCGTGAGCGTAGTTCCATTCGGCGGGTGTCAGCTCCTTCCAGCGGAGGCCACCCGAAAGGAGATCGTCGCGGCTGTATCCCACCATATGGAGAAAGGCTTCATTGGCGTCGAGAATACGACCTTCAATATCCCACATCATGATCCCAATGATGTCAGAGTCGACCAGGCGGCGGATCCTGGCCTCCCGTTCCTGGAGGTCATTGTACAAACGGGCGTTCTCCAGGGAGATCGCCGCTTGCGATGCCAGCAGTTCCAGTACCGAGATCCGGGTGGGCGTGAACACGTGCGATGCCAGGTTGTTCTCGAGATAGAGCACCCCGATCAGCTTGGACTGCTTCACCAGGGGCAGGCAGAGGACCGACCGGGCGTGCTTCTGGCAGATGTACTCATCAGCCGAGAACGGATTCTGCGCCAAGGCGTCATCAAGGATCACGCTTTCCCGCGTCCGGATCACGGTGTGGAGCACGGATTCGGGAAGCTCGGCCGGTGACGCGGCCGTCTGGCGCAGCGTGACCTCAACCCGGCCCCGGCCGGTCGTCGCTTCCGCCGCGATCCGCGGCTCGTCGCCGGAGAACAGGATGAGCAGGCCACGCTCGGCGCCGGCATGCTCGATGGCGATCCGCAGCAGCGTCTTGATGAGCTCACCGAGGACGATCTCGCCGGACACCGCCTGCGCGGCCTTGAGCACCGTCCCCACATCCAGCCGCTCGACGGGCGCGCCAATGGTAGTGGTGGGAGATGGAGGGACTGGTGCGTCGCGGAGATACGGATGAAGCTTCTCGAGTTGCCGCACCTTGCCATCGGCTCCCCAACGCAGATAGCCGTAGCGGGCGTCCTGCAAATACACACGGGCAATCTTCTCGAAGCCACGCGCCGCATAGAAGCGGGAAGCGAGTTCATTGGCGAGCGCCTCATTGTGAATAAAGCCGTTTGCGCGAGCCGAGCGGATGGCCTGTTCGTAGAGGCGCTCGGCATCGAGCTCGCGGCCCTCCAAACGAGCGATCTCCGCCCCGACCAGCGCGGCGCGGTTCTCGAAATTCTCCGGGCAATTCTCCGCCCATATTTCGAGCTGCCTGTGGTGGACGGCCAGAGCCTCGACATGCTGTCGGCGCAGGCCGGGGGACGCGGAATCAAAGGACGCCGCTTGGCAAAGCGCACCATAGAAGTGGTACTCCGCCGTTTCAAAATGTGATGGTGAAGTCCAAAGCAGCCGTTGCGCCTTCAATGAGGCATCGAGGGCCGAAGCATAGTTCCCGGCAAAGAAGCGAGCTTGCAGCTTTCGGATCCAGTACCAGCACTCAGGTGCCGCCAAACTTCTGTCGCCCGCCAAACGGCGTTCGAACAGGAGCTCATCGAATTCCTCGTCGTTGAAGGAGCCGAATTCCGGCGTCAAGCCACGAAGGGTCCGGATAAGCCCGAGCTGCGAGGTGACGACATCGATGACGAGACCGAACCGAGCCTTCTGCGCAAAGTCGAGCCCATTTTCGGCTTCACGTTGCACCTCAACGAGCGGGTCTCCCGCGGCGAGAAGGTTTCTGTTTAGGCCCTGGCAGCTATAAGCCGCAAACGTGAGGTCGCCGGTCTTGTTCGCCGCCTCGAAAGCACGGCGCAGAAAATCACGGCCAGCTCGGACATGTTTCGTCCATGGCACGACGAGATTTCCGAAGACCATACAGGTCCTGGCCTGGAAGCGCTTCAATCCGCGTTTTTCGATCAGTTCATAGCCGAGCCGCCCGATTCGAAATCCGGCCTTGTAGTTGCCGAAGTGCGGTCCGGCTATGACGCCAAGCCATACATAGGCGAAGCATGAACCATCGCTGTTGCCGCGCTCGAAGCTGAGATTGACCATCCGACAGATGACCAGCGAAAGAAAGTTCGCATCCGTAAACAATGCCGGCGGCACGACCCTTGTCAGAAGATCCAGAGTTGCGAGGGATGCCGGGTCGCTCATCAAGGGCAGATCGATGAGCTCCTCGATCCTGCGGGCCCCGAGCTGTGACCAAATCCGCTCGTATTCTCGTCGCACTTCCTCGTCTGTCGGATGCGGCGACCATTCGACGCCCAGATGCCGGAGGTAGGCAAGACAGACGGCGACCGCGCGGTCGCTCTGATCGAGGGTCGTGTACAGATCCACGCGCAAGCATGCTACGGTCGATTGGTCGACAGTCTTTGCGGCGCGGGATGAAAGCATGGTCAAGCGTTCTTCCGCGTCCGCAAGTTCGCCAGTCAGGAACTCGCATTCGGCCCGGTGCAACTCCAGCGGGAAGATGAGCTCCTGCAGGCGCTCCCAACAATCGTCCGCTAACAGGGCCGCTCCAGCGGTGAGATAGGTGAGCGCCGAGGCGTAGGCGGTAGTGGCCTTGGCGCGCCGGCCCGCGATCAGGTTGAGCTCGGCCAGCTGCTCACGCTCGTCTGGTGAGGTGATCAAGGCGGCGCCGCGGTTGAGCTGATTGACGATTTCGAAGATGGCCTCTTCGCGTTTTTCCGCAGGGGTATGCGTTGCGAGCAGCCTTCCGATGCGCAGGTGCGCCTCGGCGCGCAACCGTTCCGGTATGAGTGAATAGGCGGCCTCCTGGACACGGTCGTGGATGAATTTGTACGAGCCCTCCAACTGCTCGATCAGCTCCAGACGAACAGCGCTCCAGAGATCCGAACGGACGTCCTCGTTCGATTTCCCGAGAACGATCGCAAGCGTCGTGATGGCGGCGACGTTGCCGAGGCAGGCGAGCTGCTGCAACGCCGCCTGGGTCTGGACCGGCAGGCGGGTCAATCTCCCGACCATAAGGTCCACCACATTGTCGGTGTACCCCTTGGCGTGAAGGCGATCGAGCTCCCAGCGCCAGCGCGCCGCGTCATGATCGAAGCGGAGCAGCCCCTCCTCGGCGAGTGCAGAAATGAACTGAATGGCGAAAAACGGATTGCCGCCCGTCTTCTCGTGCACCAGTCGCGCCAGCGGGGCGGCACGGCCCGGCGCGCAGCCAAGCGTATCCGCAATGAGCCGTCCCAGGTCTTCGCGGGCGAGCGGCGCAAGACTAATCTCCTGCACCAACGCTCCCGCCTTGCGGATCGCATCGAGCGTGCGCAGAAGCGGGTGCGCGGGGCCGACCTCGTTGTCCCGGTAGGCGCCGACCAGCAGCAGGGGCCGCACGTCTGAGTGCGTCACCAGATGCTCGAGGAGGTCGAGCGTTGCTGCATCCAGCCATTGCAAATCATCGAGGAACAGCGCGAGGGGGTGCTCCTTGCACGCGAACACCCCGAGGAAGCGCCGGAACACCATCTGGAAGCGGTTCTGCGCGTTCTGCGGCGGCAGGTCCGCGACCGGCGGCTGTTTTCCGATCACGAGCTCCAGCTCGGGAACGAGGTTGACGATGAGCTGACCATTCGGGCCCAGCGCCTCGCTCAGGGAGTCCCGCCACCGGCCAAGCTCGGCCTCGCTCTGGGTGAGGAGCGAGCGGACAAGGCTCTGGAAGGCTTGGCCCAAGGTCGCGTACGGGATGTCGCGCTTGTACTGGTCGAACTTGCCGGAGGCGAACAGGCCACGCGACGGGACGAGCGCCTTGTGCAGCTCGTTCACCACCGAGGACTTGCCGATCCCGGCATAGCCGGAGACGAGCACGAGCTCCAAGGTGCCGTTCGTCACGACCCGGTCGAAGGAAGCGAGCAGAGTGTCGGTCTCGCGCTCCCGGCCGTAGAGCTTCTCCGGGATCAGCAGCCGATCCGAAGCGTCGTGCGCGCCTGGCGGGAACGGGTCGATGCGGCCATGCGATTCCCATTCCGCCAGACTCCGTCGCAGATCGGCCTCGACGCCCGCGGCGGTCTGGTAGCGCTCCTCGCCGGTCTTGGCGAGAAGCTTCATCACGATTGCCGAGAGCGGCCCCGGGACGCCCCCGACCCGCTCGCTGGGCGGCATCGGCTGCCGGGCGATATGGCAGTGCACCCACTCCATCGGATCGGCGGTGGTGAAGGGCAGCGTCCCCGTCAACATTTCGTAGAAGGTGACGCCCAGCGCATAGAGATCGCTGCGGGAGTCCACGGAGCGGTTCATCCTGCCGGTTTGTTCCGGCGCCATGTAGGCGAGCGTCCCGGCGATCACTTCCGGCGGCGCGGGGGCTTGATGCTCGCGCGGCAGACGCGAGGCAATGCCGAACCCGGTCAGCCACACGCCGCCGCTTGCCGCGTCCACCAGGATATTGGCCGGCTTGATGTCCTTATGGATAAGGCCTCGCTCATGCACTCGGCGAAGCGCCCCCGCGAGCGGGATCGCAATGCGCAGGAAATGCGCTACGTCCAGTGGTCGGCCAAGCAAGCAATCGATCGAGCGGCACGCCGCCGGGATCCTCAAGCACCAGCGCCATGCGGCCGTTGTGGTGCGTCAGCGCTACCGGTCGCGCTGCCCAGCCAGCGTCAAGTTCGCCCTTGAACGCATATTCGTGCTCAAGCCGTTCGATGCAACCGAGCGAGGTCTCTTCCGCGGTAGCGAGCAGGATCGGGGGCAAGCCGTTGCCGGAGCCGCGCTGGAGAGAGATTTCTCCCTCCCTAAGCGGCGAGAAAACGTAGCTCGAGAGTTCCTTCACGAGGACCTCCTGCGGGGAGGGCTACATAGTACATTGATTAGGTTACGTTTGCTCTGGCTCGTCAATCCAAAATCAGACGCGATCGTATCACGATCGGTGCTATATTATGGTCAGACGATGACGAGATCCGCGCTGGCCTTTTGCTCACAAAGCCGAGATGCTTCGTCGAGATGAATGCGCCCATTTTTCCGTGACGCACAACGCTGCTCTCATTCACCAGGTGGTAGGCTGCGGCGCACCGTAAAACGATCATTGCTCGCAACGGTTCTGGTATAATTTTCAGAAGTTACTGCCAAGCCGGCAAAGACGGGATGCGACACTTAGAAGACCAAGGAGGTCTTTCATGTCAGCTTTCCAATATCGACTGGCGGTGTTGTCCGCCACCGTTGTTGTACTGGCGGCAACCAACACCGGCGCTCTTGCCCAGAAAAAATATGACACTGGCGCAACTGATACCGAAATCAAGATCGGTAATATTATGCCCTATAGCGGACCAGCGTCCGCTTACGGCGTAGCCGCTTCCTTTGTCGGACGATGATCGCCCTGATCCGGCGGCGGATCGAAGGCAAAACAGAAGCTGCATACTTCAATAAGATCAATGCCGAGGGCGGCATCAATGGCCGCAAAATTAGATTTATCTCCTATGATGACTCCTACAGCCCGCCGAAGACTGTTGAACAAGCCCGCAAACTGGTTGAAAGCGACGAAGTCCTATTAATTTTCAACCCTCTCGGCACGGCGTCGAACGCGGCAATTCAAAAGTATATGAACGAGAAGAAGGTGCCCCAGCTGTTCATTGGAAGTGGTGCGAAAAAATGGAACGATCCGAAGCAGTTTCCTTGGACGATGGGCTGGGCCCCCAATTACCAGAGCGAAGGCCGCATTTATGCAAAATACATTTTGAATGAGAGGCCGACCGGCAAGATCGGGATCCTGTATCAGAACGACGACTATGGAAAAGACTATGTCAAAGGCATCCGGGACGGTCTAGGCGCTAACGCGGCTTCGATGATTATCGCAGAGGAAAGCTATGAAACCTCCAATCCAACCATCGACTCGCATGTCGTAGCTCTCAAGTCGAAGGGTGCAGATATTTTCATTAGCATCACGACCCCGAAATTCGCGGCGCAGTCCATCAAGAAAGTAGCCGAGCTTGCTTGGAAACCGTTGTTCATCCTCAACGGTGTCGCTGCATCAACGGGAGCCGTGATGAAGCCCGCGGGATTGGAAAACGGCCAAAACATAATATCTGCAACTTATGCAAAAGATCCGACAGACCCGCAGTGGAAAGATGACGCAGGTATCAAGAACTTTGACGCTTTCCTTTCGAAATATTTTCCGGAGGGTAACCGTGAAGACCAAAATGCAATTACTGGCTACAACGTTGCTCAAACGATGGTTTATGTTCTTAAAAAGTGCGGCGACGATCTTACCCGCGCAAATATCATGAAGCAGGCCGCTGGCATTAAGAGTCTGCAGTTGGAAGGGCTCTTGCCCGGCGTAACGATCAACACCAGCGCGACCGACTTCGCTCCGATCAAGCAATTTCAGCTCAGGAAATTCAAGGGCGAGCGCTGGGAATTGTTCGGTGACGTCGTAAGCAGCGAAATCGACGAATAAGCGCGTCCAGGTCCGGTTAGACCCAAAGGCGACATCGGCCAATTGACCCCCACACTATCGTAGACCCCTTCCAGAATGGCAATTTTAGGCATTAAGATGCCGCTTGTGTTCGAACTCGATCGGCAGGTAGACGAGTGCTTTGAGACGGGCAATTCCACTTTTATGTTCGAAACGCCCGCTTCGTGGGTTCTGCCCAACGACAATTTGGCCGAAACGGATCGGCCTTCCGCGTGTCTGAGCGATTCTCGCGATCTAAACCAAGGTATGGGGTGCCCCAAACCAATACGCCATTTCTAATCAACCTCCGTAGGATCGAGCCGTTCGCCTTGATCAGATTAGGCTGACATCAGGAGGCTGACGTCCGCACACCGCAGAGTTACCTTTCGCTTGACTGCACGGCTTATGCGCCGCTGACCGCGCCCAAGAAGATCTGGGTGAAAGGCTTGGCCAGAACAGGCTCGAGCTTCGGGACGATTTCCTTAATATGCGGCGTGGTCATGTGGACCTGGAGCGCAGCTTTGTCGGTCCATTTTTCGTAGGTCAGGAAGTGGCCAGGCTCCGATTCAACTTCAAGCAATGTATAGAGCTTGCAACCTGGCTCGTTGCGCGATTTTTCGGCGAACGGAACCAACAGCGCACGGAGCGCGTCCGCGCTTCCGGGTTTGGCGACAATCTCCGCGATCACATAGTAATCGCCCGGGCCTGCGGCTTCGGCGGACGAGGCGGCGAGGACACTCGTGAGCAGGCCGCTCAAAGCAGCCGTTTGCACAAACCTCCGGCGATCACAACTTGACATGGCGTTTTCCCTTCTGTTGTTGGCAGTCGCAAATAGTTAGGCGTAGTCAAGGCCACACTGGCGCTCGTGGAAACGCCCCTCGCCACAGCCTCGCATTCATCAGTCAATGATGAGAAAGGTCAGGCAGATAACCGGGACCAAGCCAAACGCTCAGGCGGGCTTTTTCTCCAGTTGGACGTCGAATCCAGCGCGCGGAAAATGAAGGTTGACGCGGCCGACCGATGGGTCCTCGTGACGGATTACTACCTTTTCGGCCTTCCAGGCCAGGAGGCTCCCATGCACCGGATTTCCATAGTCGTCCGGCGTGACGCTGACCCAATCGCCAGGCCTGAGGCCGACGTTCTCACCCTCTGGCGACCAATCCTTCGGATCGCTCGGCTGCGCTTTCTTTGCGATCTCGATTGCGTCGTCGGGCGTCATCTCAGTTACGTTGCCATGCCCGATCGCGGTTACCCTGTCGTACCAGGGCCCTATCATCGCGATCGGTAGAAGGGCCTCGATCTCGGGTCCGCCGTTTTGTCTTGCGAACCAGATAGGGTGATAGGCGGCAAGGTCAGCGGCGCTCGGCTCTTGTCCAAAAATGAACTCCCGGCCGTCAGACAGCATCTCGCCGAGCCAATGTATGTGCGCGTTGACGCGTTGCAGATAGGTGCCGCGTTTGGGGAGCAGTACGCCTGGGTCAAGGTTGACGCCGAACAGCGGCAGACGCTCGTCGATCAGTTCTTGAGGCAGCTTGCCAGTCATATTGCCGATCGTCAGGCACACCGCGTTCATGAACGAACTCTTCTCGATCCACCAGCAGAGGGCCTTCACCGTTCCTTCCTGGCCCGCTGGATAAAGGCTCTTTGACGAACCAAGCTCCTCGATGACACGGAGGATCAAAAGGGTATCGCAGTAAAATTCCGCGCCGACTTGCAGGATCGGCGTCCGGCGATAGCCGCCAGTCATCGGCGTCAGCTTCGGGCGCGGCGTCCAGACTGGAATCTCGACCGAGCGCCAACTCAACCCCTTGAGGCCGAGCGCAAGGCGAATCTTCTCGGAGTACGGAGACAGTTGATAGTGATGCAGGATCGTCTCAGGCATCTTTCCCTCCTCTTTCCTCGTTTGTCGGCGCCTTCTGGCGGGCGCTCTCTTTGTTGATCTAAGCCGCCTCCGATTCCGTCGCTCCGGCCATGCGCACGAAACGGCGAAGCCGATCCTTGAGATCGAAAAGCTCCTCCAGGGGCATGTTCAGGAAGCAGTAGAATTCGCCCAGCATCTGCTGTGTCCGCTTGCGAAGCGCCTGGCCTTTAGGCGTAAGGGAAACAACGACCCGCCGCTCGTCGGCCGGATCGCGCCGACGCGCCACCAGTCCCTTTTTTTCGATCCTCGTAAGGTCAAAAAATTGAAATTGAGCGAAGGCGGCAGTTGTCCAACTTTTTGGTTTTGGACGGGCGTTGCACAACAAGCTAGCCGCGCTTGAGCAGGGACAACAGGTCGCAAGCGGGTGCCGCAGGTCAGTGCAACGATTTCGGTGCTCCATGGCAGTATTTGAACTTCTTGCCAGAGCC
>Ga0208355_1001165_pt1 | contig 11711 bp, 8 predicted proteins | sample NGESurdeep072012_6_FD_184458 | JGI IMG/M metagenome (GOLD analysis project Ga0208355, IMG submission 184458) | Arctic peat soil microbial communities from Barrow, Alaska - NGEE Surface sample 210-3 deep-072012 (SPAdes) | ecosystem: Environmental > Terrestrial > Soil > Wetlands > Peat ... | reverse complement strand
CGCGGTCGGGACGCCATCAGGTGCCCGTCGCGGTTCTGCCGAAGGCAAAATCGCTCTCGGCCTTCAGTCTCAAACCTCAGTCCGACAGGCTGCTAGGCCGACAAGTCGGTCATGATGTGCCGCCGCAGCAGATGTCCGAATCCGGCCAGCCGGTCGGTTGCGCGCTCGATGGCGCGGGCAAGCTCGAGAACGCAGAGCGACGTCGGCACGTCGAAACCGCCGGCAAACACCCGTGCAGTGACATCGCGTTCCCGCGCATCCGCGGCGTGCTCGGCATCTATCAGGCGGATGACCGCGGCCAGCGCGTCTTCGGAGTCGGCGCGGCGCCCCTCCGGGACTTCGACGGCGGCGGCAAGCCCCGAAGCTGCGGCTTCAGCCGCTGTCGTGGCGACTGCGCACAACTCGGCAAGTGCCGACAGCAGCGCCGGATCGATCCCGGTCGGCGCCAGCGAGGCGATAAAACCGGCCTGCTCCAATTCATCGATGGCTTCCTCGACGCGGTCCACCAGTTGTTCAATGATTGGGCCGGCGTTGAGGCGGGTCACCTCCTTGCGGGCTTCGATTGCGATGCGATCTGCCTTGCGCTCGATAAGGCCGGCACGGGCGGTCAGCAGCTTGCCGTCGACCGGCCGGCCCGCCCGCAGCGCGGCAATATGCTGGGCGATCGCGGCGGTCATGTCGCGCCAATCCGACCTGGCGCAGCACGATAGCGAGCAGCGCGCTGTCGACGCGCTCCAGATGCCTGACCAGATCGGCTTCAATTTGGTCGCGGACCAGCCTAACCGATTGCCCGGCACCCAGCGCTTCGGTCGAAACGCGCATCGCGGTTTTGAGGAAATCGACCGCGGCGTTGCGCCCGAGCGTCTGATCCAACCGCTCACCGAAGCCGATGCGCGTCGGCGCTGCATTCCGCACCGCAGCGCCGATCAATTCATTGCCGCCGAGCTCAAGGAAGGCGCGGTGACCAAACCGCTGCCGGGCGGCCCATTCGAGAATGCGCGCCGCATCGTCTTTTGCGACCCAGGTCCGCAAAAGCTTGCGCGCCTTGTTCCAGTCGATCAGGAATACCAGCACAGCGCCGATGCAGGTCAGAAAGGCGTTGCGATCCCCGGCGCTTTCGGTCTGATACTGCCCGGTGACAAGAAAGAAGGCATTGTCGTCGCCGAGACCCGCCGCGACGTGGCGATCGAGCCCACTCCATTTCGCCGGAAATTTCTCGAACAAGGCGATGAAGAACTTCGCGCGCGCCCGATGCACGTCCGTGTAGGTCACAGTCACGGAATTCTTCTTGACCGCAACGACCACCACGTGGGCGTCGTTGGTCCCGATATCGTTCTGAACCAGCAGCCGGCCGCCCGACCGGGTCGCCATTGTCTCAAGGCCGGGATGGTTGAACTTCAAGGCGCGGGTCTCGTTGAGCCCCTGCATGAAACTTTCCACCGGCGCGCGGTCGTCGGGGTGCAAACCGAAGACATGGGCGCCCGCGAGGATCTCCTCGGCGCAGTCCGTGGCCAGCCGGTTGAGCGCCTTGTGCAGATCCATCACCAGGCGATGCAGGCTGTCGGCGCCGTCCGGTTCTACGCCGGTCAACTTGGCGACACGTGCGATTTCGATTTCATTCGACGCCTCAAGCGAACCGGCGGTGCGGATCGCGGCGAGCCGCGCGCTCGCGGTTTCGCCGTCGGACGGTTTGCCGGCGGTCACGGCCCGGATCATCGCGGTGACGTCGTCGTGGATTTCCTTCATCAGCCTGGCGAGATTGGGCGCGGCTATTCGACCGTCGCCAGCAAGATGGGCGCCACCGATCAGCGTCGCGAGCGCGGCAGGCGCAATTCCGGCGGCGCGACATTCGACGTGCAAATCGGCGGCCGGGCGATCCGGCTGCCGCGCATGATGTGCGGCAGCCTGGAGCGCGCTCATCCGAACCTTGATACGATCATTGGCGGCGAGTCCCTCCGTCACCAGCGACGGCAACAGAATGTCGACTTGTCCGAGCTGTTCGATAATTTGAGATTTCATGACCTGCCAACCAAATGGGGAAAGATAGATATGCCCAGCATTGGCGACAGTTTCATTGCGCCAGATCATTCATAAAAACGTCATGGAAGCAGCCATTTAGCGGCCGGCGAACCAACATCAACCATCCACGGGGATGATTTTATGTTCTTGATTTGTTCTCCCGACGTGTTATGTTGTCACCATGAGTCGAGCATCCTCTCATGCCCTCAAGCACCCGCCGGTCACGGCGCCCTCCGAACCGGCGGGTGCTCTTTCTCCTTTTCCCGAGCTGGCGGTCGCGATCGAGCGCGAGCGGCGGCGTGGCCGCGGCGCACAATCCAACGACAGCGGCCGCTTCGAGGCCGAGGCGCGCGTCGCGTTCGACGACGGCTGGCAGAGCCTCGATGAATTGCCGCCGTTCAAGACCACGGTCGCGGTGGATACCGCGCGCAAGGTCATTACCCGCAACGATTCTCCCGATATCGGCTTCGACCGTTCGATCAACCCTTACCGGGGCTGCGAGCATGGCTGCGTCTATTGCTTTGCGCGGCCGACCCACGCCTATCTCGGCCTGTCGCCGGGGCTCGACTTCGAAACCAAACTGTTCGCCAAGCCCGATGCGCCGGCGCTGCTGGAAAAGGAACTGGCGGCGCAGGATTACGAACCGCGCATGATCGCGATCGGCACCAACACCGATCCCTATCAGCCGATCGAGCGCGAGCGGAAGATCATGCGTGGGATTCTCGAAGTGCTGGAGCGCGCCTCGCACCCCATAGGCATCGTCACCAAGTCGGCGCTGGTGACGCGCGACATCGACATTCTCGCACGAATGGCGAAGCGCAATCTCGCCAAGGTGGCGATCTCGGTGACGACGCTCGACTCCAGGCTTGCACGCACCATGGAGCCGCGGGCATCGACGCCGTCAAAGCGGCTGGAGGCGCTGCGGCAATTATCCGAAGCGGGGATTCCGACCACGGTGATGGTAGCGCCTGTCATCCCCGCGCTGAACGATTCCGAGATCGAGCGTATTCTTGACGCCGCGGCACATGCCGGCGTCAAGGAAGCGAGCTATGTACTGTTGCGGCTGCCGCTGGAGGTGCGGGACCTCTTTCGCGAGTGGCTGATGGCCAATTATCCCGACCGCTACCGCCACATCTTTACGCTGATCCGCGACATGCGCGGCGGGCGCGACTACGATTCGCAGTGGGGAACGCGGATGAAGGGCACCGGACCGATGGCCTGGATGATCGGACGCCGGTTCGAGATCGCCTGCGAAAAGCTCGGGCTCAACAAGCGGCGCTTGAAATTGACTACCGATCATTTCGCGCGGCCGAAACGCAGCGGGCAGCAGCTCAGCTTGTTTTAGGGTGGTGCAGCGCAGCTGCAAGGATATTCGCTAGCAGTGGATTGAGCGTCACCCGCAGAATAGCGGGAATTGCGCGGAGTTCCCGGTTGCGCCGCCGGCCTCGCTTGCGCACGATCCCCGGCATGATTCGCGATAAATCCGGGAAAGATCCAGCCAGGCTGCCAAAAGGCGTGATTGCGGTCGCGCCGCCGAGCCTTCGCCGCGAGCGCGCGCTGATCAAGCGCGGCGTCTGGCCGGTGGCCGGCTGCGACGAGGCCGGGCGCGGTCCGCTGGCAGGTCCGGTGGTGGCCGCGGCGGTGGTGCTCGATCCCAGGCGGATTCCCAAGGGCATCGACGACTCCAAGCGGCTGACGCCGGAGCGCCGCGAGGAACTGTTCGAGGAAATTTGCCTAACCGCCTCGTTTGCGGTCGTCTTCGCATCGCCGGCGCGGATCGATCGCGACAATATCCTGCGCGCGTCGCTGTGGGCGCTGGCGCGCGCGGTCCACGCGCTGCCGGAAATGCCGAAACATGTGTTCGTCGACGGCCGCGACCGGCTCGATACGGCTTGCGACTGCGAAGCCGTGATCGGCGGCGACGGGCTGGTTCTCTCGATCGCGGCGGCCTCGATCATCGCCAAGGTCTCGCGCGACCGCCTGATGTGCAAGCTGGCGCAGGATTGCCCGGGTTATGGTTTCGAGTCCCACAAGGGATATGGCGTACCGGAGCATCTCGAGGCGCTCAATCGGCTCGGACCGACGGTGCATCACCGCCGCTTTTTCGCGCCGGTCGCGGCGGCACGGGAAAGACATCAGGCGATGACGATCGAAACAGACGTTATCGCGTTGGAAACGCAGATCACCGTCGAGGTTTCCGCTGGAATCTGACTGAGTTGCCTCAGCGGCCCATGCGCTTTATCACACGTTCGAGATCGAGTAGGGCCGGCTTCGGCATTTCGGACGTTTCATGCGTTTCACCTCCCTGATTATCGAACTGATCCGCGCCCGGCCGCGGCTGGTGGTCTGGCTTGTGGTGCTGTTTCAGGCGGCGCTGTGGCTGATCCTGCCGATGCTGCTGTATCGAAGCCCTCCCGGCGACCTTGCCATGGTGCTCGCCTATGGCCGGGAATACCAGGTCGGAACCGATCTCGGCCCGCCGCTGGCGTTCTGGCTCGCCGATATCGCGTTTCGCGTCGCGGGCAATCATATGTTCGGCGTCTATCTGCTGGCGCAGCTCTGCTCGATCGCGATGTTCTGGACGCTGTATCTGCTGGCACGCGCCATTGTCGGCGGGCAACAGGCGGTGCTCGCGGTCATATTGACGCTGACGGTCGCGGCATTCAGTTCGCGCGGCGCCGAATTCGGCTCCCTGGTGCTTGCGCGCCCGCTCTGGGCGCTGCTGCTGCTGCATTCCTGGCAGCTGATCGGCCAGAACAGGCGCAACGCGTGGTTCGCATGGTCCATCGAAGCCGGACTTTTGCTGCTGACAACCTCCGCCGCGATCGGCCTGCTGATGCTGGTAGCCGGATTTGCGCTTGCGACCGTGCGCGGACGGCGCACGCTGATGTCGTTCGATCCGCTGTTCGCGCTGCTGGTGATTGTCGTGCTGGCGCTGCCGTATCTGGTCTGGCTGATCCGCGCCGACACCCTGGCGTTGCCGCAATGGCCAGCCATCGCGGATTTGAGCGGAAGGGCGCTGCACTGGGCCGCATTGCTCGGCGGTTTGCTATTCGCCCTATCCGGCATCGTGCTGCTGGTGGTGCTTAACTCTGGCTGGTTCGGCCGCAACCCGGAAGAGGCGCCGATCATCTATCGGCCGCCGGTCGATCCGCTGGCGCGCGATTTTGTTTATTTCTTCGCCATCGGCCCCGCGCTCGCGGGAAGCCTGATCGCCGGCCTGTTCAATCTCGAAGGGGTCACGGGCGGGACGGGCATCGCGCTGCTGATGTCGGGGCTGGCCGCGATCGTCGCGACCGGCGATCTGGTTCATCTGCGGCGTCAGCGAATCCTGCGTTCGGTCTGGGCGGCTGCCATCATCGCCCCCGCGCTCGCGGCAATCGCGACGACGCTTTTTCTGCCCTGGACCGGCAGCGGCGAAGTGGCGACGTCGCTGCCCGCGGCCGAGATCGCGCATTTTTTTGGCGACAGCTTTGAGCGGCGTACCAACCATCCCCTGCAGGCGGTGAGCGGCGACGCGCAGCTTGCGGCCTTGATCTCACTGGACGCCGGGCGTCCCCATCTGTTCTTCGACGCTGCGCCGGAACGGACGCCGTGGCTGACATTGGCGAAATTCAACGAAACCGGCGGCGTCGTCGTCTGGCGCGCATCCGACACGGTCGGCACGCCGCCCGCCGATATCGCGCAACGATTTCCCGGCCTGGTGCCGGAAGTGCCGCGGGCGTTCGAGCGGATGGTGACCGGCCGGCAGCCGCTATTGCGGATCGGCTGGGCCATCGTGCGGCCGCAGACGCCGTAACTTGATCAAACGATAATCCTCATGGTGAGGAGGCGCTCTTGCGCCGTCTCGAACCATGAGGCCGAGCATTCTCATCCTTCGAGACGCACGCAAGCGCGTGCTCCTCAGGATGAGGAAGTCTGCGCCTGCTCCAGCGCTTTTGCGATCGAACGCAAGTCCTGCCACGCCATGCGCTTGTAGGACGGCGAGCGCAACAGATAGGCCGGATGGAAGGTGGCAAGCGCGCGGATCACGCGCGTGCCGGTGTTGTAGTCGAACCACCTGCCACGGGTTTTCATGATGCCCTCGCGCGTCGACAGCAGGGTCTGGGTCGAGGGATTGCCGAGCGTCACCAGCACATCTGGATTGACCAGTTCGATTTGGCGCTGGATGAACGGCAGGCAGATTTGCGTCTCCTGCGGCGTCGGCGTGCGGTTGCCCGGCGGCCGCCATGGAATGACATTGGCGATGTAGGCGCTGGAGCGGTCGAGCCCGATCGCTGATATCATCCGGTCCAGCAACTTGCCCGAACGTCCGACGAACGGCAGCCCCTCGATGTCTTCCTCCCGCCCGGGGGCTTCGCCGACGAACATGATGCGCGCCTGCGGGTTGCCGTCGGCGAATACCAGCCGTGTGGCGGTCGATTTCAGCGCGCAGCCGTCGAAGTTTTCCAGCAAAGCGCGCAGCACCTCGAGCGTAGGCGCGGTCCGCGCCGCTTCCCGCGCCGACAGGATCGCCACCTCGGGCGCAGGTGCGGCCTCGCCGCGCGCGGCAGGGATTGTCCGGACAGGCTTGGGCGGAGCCGTTTCGCGGGGACCGGGGACGATGTCGGGATCGGACATCCGGTTGACCGGCTCATCCGTCAGCGCGCAGTCGACCCCGGCCTCCAGATAAAAGGCCAGCAATTGCTGAACGGTAGGGGCGGGATCAGGTGTCATGGCGCGATGTCACTGGCATCGCTTCAATCTAAGCTGTATCGGGCCGCAGTGAAACGCCTCAAGGGGCATTTCCATGGTTGTTCTTCCCTGAAAAATCGGAAACAAACGACCTATATTACCTTTCTCAACCTGGCCGAGATCAGATCATGAGCACCGAAGAATTGCCGCCGCGCGAATCCATGGAATTCGACGTCGTGATCGTCGGCGCCGGGCCGTCTGGCCTCGCCGCCGCGATCCGGCTGAAGCAGCTCAATGCCGATCTTGCAATTGTCGTGGTGGAGAAGGGGTCCGAAGTCGGCGCGCACATTTTGTCCGGCGCGGTGATCGACCCGGTGTCGCTCGACAAGTTGGTATCGGATTGGCGCGAGGACGCCGACTGCCCGCTGAAGACGCCGGTCAAGGCCGACAAATTCTACTGGATGACCGCGGGCACCGCGATCCCGCTGCTGGGCATCGCGATGCCGCCGCTGATGAACAATCATCATTGCTATATCGGCTCGCTCGGCAATGTGTGCCGCTGGCTGGCGCGGAAGGCCGAGGCGCTCGGTGTCGAGATTTATCCGGGCTTCGCCGCGGCGGAAGTGCTTTACGATGAAAAAGGCGCGGTGCGCGGCATCGCGACCGGAGACATGGGCATCGCCAAGGATGGCTCGCACAAATCGTCGTATACGCGCGGCATGGAACTGGTCGGCAAATACACGCTGTTCGCCGAAGGCGCGCGCGGCAGCCTGACCAAACAGCTGATCGCGAAATTTTCCCTCGACGCCAGCAGCGAACCGCCGAAATTCGGTATCGGCCTCAAGGAGGTCTGGCAGATCGATCCGGCCAAGCACAAGAAAGGTCTGATCCAGCATACGTTGGGCTGGCCCTTGAACAACTCAACCGGCGGCGGCTCGTTCCTCTATCACTACGACGATAATCTGGTGGCGGTCGGTTTCGTCGTACATCTCAATTACGACGACCCGTATTTGTCACCGTTCGATGAATTCCAGCGCTTCAAGACCCATCCGGCGATCCGCAACCTGTTCGAAGGCGGCAAGCGGCTCGCCTACGGCGCGCGCGCCATCTCCGAGGGCGGTTATCAGTCGGTGCCGCGCCTGAGCTTCGCGGGCGGCGCGCTGATCGGCTGCGCGGCGGGTTTTGTAAATGTCCCGCGCATCAAGGGCGTGCACAACGCTGTCGGCAGTGGCATGCTCGCGGCCGAACACGTCATCGCCGCGCTCGGCGCCGGCCGCGCCAACGATGAATTGGTCGAATATGAGAATGGGTGGCGGGATTCGGCGGTCGGCAAGGATTTGTACCGGGTCCGCAATGTCAAACCGCTATTGTCGAAGTTCGGTACCATCGTCGGCATGACACTCGGCGGCATCGATATGTGGTGCAACACGCTTGGTTTCTCGCTGTTCGGAACCCAGTCGCATGCCAAGCCCGACCGCAAGACGCTCGATCCGGCGAAAGCCCATGTGCCGATCGCGCCGCCGAAGCCGGACGGCAAGCTCACCTTCGACAGGCTGTCGTCGGTGTTCCTTTCCAACACCAATCACGAAGAGGACCAGCCGGTACATCTGAAGGTCGCCGACATGAACCTGCAGAAGACATCCGAGCACGATGTCTACGCGGGCCCGTCCAACCGTTATTGCCCGGCCGGCGTCTATGAATGGGTCGAGGAGACCGCCGGACCGCGCTTCGTCATCAATGCCCAGAACTGTGTCCACTGCAAAACCTGCGACGTGAAGGATCCGAACGGCAACATCACCTGGGTTCCGCCGGAGGGCGGCGGCGGACCGAATTATGAGGCGATGTAACCACGATTGCGTGAGCCGATGCTTGCGGGTGCCGGCGGCGGCCACGATACGGCCACACTGCAAGCGTTTTCAGGCGAGGCGGCGGCCGTCAGGCCTTCCTGCCGATCGATTCTCCACCCCGTATCCTTGCGGTTGAACGCCAAACGCGGCATTGTCGGATGCCTTGATGCCGCCGGTTGGGTTCGCATTCGAGACGATCCGTAAAATCCTGGAGCTAGGGCGAACGTGATGTTTTCCATTCGTTTCAATCGCTGGACGATCGCCGCATTCGCCTTCACCGCGTTGGCAGTGCCTGGCTCGCTTTCGGCACAGACGCCCGATCATCTGGCCGACAACTCGGCGCAATTTCCAAGTAGCCGCGATTTGAGATCGCTGACGATGTCGGGCAGCTATCTGGCCGCCCGGCACGCCAGCGTGGAGCGGGACGCCAGCTCGGCGGCGACCTTCTATCGCTCGGCGCTTCGCACCGATCCGAAGAACGATGAATTGCTCGATCGCGCATTCATTTCATCGCTCGCGGATGGCGACATCGACGAGGCGGTGAAGCTCGCCGACCGTATTTTGACGGTAGACAAATCCAATCGCGTCGCCCGGCTGGTGGTCGGCGTGCGCGATCTGAAACTGAAGAAATATGCGGCCGCGCAGTTGAACATCAATCAGTCGATTCGCGGGCCGATCACGGATCTGGTGGCGACGCTGCTGTCGGGCTGGGCCAGTTACGGCGCCGGCGACACCAAATCGGCGATCGCCAACATCGACAAGCTGACCGGTCCGGAATGGTATCCGATCTTCAAGGACCTGCACTCCGGCATGATCCTCGAACTCGCGGGCAAGGCAAAGGACGCCGGCGGGCGCCTTGAGCGGGCCTACAAGCTCGACGATTCCATGCTGCGTGTGGCTGACGCCTATGCGCGCTGGCTGTCGCGCAACAAGGATGATGCGGCGGCGACGGCTGTTTACGAAGCATTCGACAAGAAGCTGGCGCGGCATCCGCTGGTGCTGGAAGGCCTGCGCGACACCAAGGCCGGCAAGAAACTGGCGCCGCTGGTGGATTCGCCGCAGACCGGCGCTGCCGAGGCGCTATACGGTATCGGCGCTACGCTGACGCGTCGCGGCGGCGAGGATCTCGCGCTGGTCTATTTGCAGCTCTCGTTGTACCTCGCCCCCAATCATCCGCTGGCGCTGCTGTCGCTGGCCGATCTCTACGAGTCGGTGAAGAAGCCGGCGATGGCGATCAAGGTTTACGAGCGCATGCCGGCGAGTTCGCCGCTGAAGCGCAATGCGCAGATTCAGCTCGCGACCAATCTTGACGCCGCCGACCGCAGCGACGAGGCGATCAAGATTTTGAAAACCGTCACGACGGAGGACCCCAAGGACATCGAAGCCGTTATGGCGCTCGGCAATATCGAGCGGGGTCGCAAGAAGTTTGCCGACTGCGCCCAAACCTACTCGCAGGGCATCGATGCATTGCCGGAGGCCAGCGAAAAGGCCAACTGGATTTACTATTATTATCGCGGCATCTGCGAGGAGCGTTCCAAACAGTGGAACAAGGCCGAAGTGGATATGCGCAAGGCGCTCGAACTGCAGCCCGAGCAACCCCATGTGCTGAACTATCTCGGCTATTCGTGGATCGATCAGGGCATCAATCTCGACGAAGGCATGAAGATGATCAGGCGCGCCGTCGATCAGCGCCCGGACGACGGCTATATCGTGGACTCGCTGGGCTGGGCCTATTACCGCATCGGCAACTACGAGGATGCGGTGAAAAATCTCGAGCGCGCGATCGATCTCAAGCCTGAAGATCCAACCATCAACGACCATCTCGGCGACGCCTATTGGCGCATCGGCCGCACGCTGGAAGCAAAATTCCAGTGGGCCCATGCCCGCGACCTGAAACCCGAACCGGAAGAATTGCCCAAGATCGAGGCCAAGATCGAAAACGGGCTGCCCGAGGACACCTCCTCCGCGGCCTCCGCGGACAAGAAAAAAGAAGACGGCAAGGGCGGTTGATCGAAGGGCTGGTCGCCGATGGCTAGCGTCCCGGCTCTAACATCCGCATCCCGTTGTGGTTGGCTCGCTTGCGAATGTTAGAGCCGAGAGACGCTGGAAAAATTATAATTCTAGTGCGGATTATTGGATTTGACATTCGCTATGACGACTCGTGGAAATACTAAAGCGAATGTCAAATCCACCCCACTGGCGCTGTTTGAGGACGGGCGTGCCAAGGTCAACCTGACCCTTCGGGTGGTTGGACGCCGCGTCGACGGCTATCACGACCTCGAAAGCGTGGTTGCGTTCGCCGATTGCGCCGACCGCCTGAGCCTGACGCCCGGATCCAAGCTCAATCTCAAGACCACCGGGCCGCTTGCACGGGACTGCGGCGAGACCGCTGACAACCTCGTGTTCAAGGCCGCCCAACTGCTCGGCGAACGCGTGCCGGATCTGCGACTCGGCGAATTCACCCTCGATAAGGTGCTGCCGGTCGCAGCCGGAATTGGCGGCGGATCGGCCGATGCCGCCGCGGCGCTGCGGTTGCTGGCGCGGGCGAACGGTCTCGCCCTCGACGACACGCGCCTGATTGAGGTCGCGCAATTGACGGGTGCCGACGTGCCGGTTTGCCTGGCTTCGCGCGCCTGCGTCATGACCGGCGTCGGTGAAACCTTGTTGCCGCTGAGTTTGCCGAAATTGCCGTGCGTAATGGTCAATCCACGAGTTCCGGTGGCGACCAAAGACGTGTTCGAAGCGCTTGGCTTGCGAAACGGCGAGCTGCTGGTGGGTGCCACCGACGTGTTCGGCGCGACAGCCTGGCCGGAAGCCGGCGCATCGATCGAAGACTGGGTTGAAGTACTCGCGGCCGGTTCCAATGACCTTGAAGCGCCGGCAACGCGTATTCAGCCTGTCATCGGTGAAGTGATCTCGGCGCTGAGCGCTACGAACGGGGCCTGGCTGGCGCGGATGTCGGGGTCGGGCGCGACATGCTTTGCGATCTATGAGAACACCGCCGAAGCGCAGCGCGCGGCGCAGAAAATTCAGCTCGATCACCCCCTCTGGTGGGTGCATGCGGGGCTGTTGAGCTAGTCGCCAGCTTCAATTAATTTGAAAGGATAAGGATTTTGTGATTCGATTCTGTCGCGACGGGAGCGACGGAGACAATCATGGCTGCGAAGGAGA
>Ga0208355_1001164_pt1 | contig 11712 bp, 10 predicted proteins | sample NGESurdeep072012_6_FD_184458 | JGI IMG/M metagenome (GOLD analysis project Ga0208355, IMG submission 184458) | Arctic peat soil microbial communities from Barrow, Alaska - NGEE Surface sample 210-3 deep-072012 (SPAdes) | ecosystem: Environmental > Terrestrial > Soil > Wetlands > Peat ... | reverse complement strand
CCAGTATCTGCATAATATTCTGCTCAACCCTCATGACAACTCTTTCTGAATGCATCTATTTCATCCATCAAGCGCAACATCAAGGTGTGCACGCTCTGTTTGCCGCTCTGGACGACGATATCAGACACTTGCTGATATAGCGGATCGCGTTGCTTAAACAATTCGCTTAGCTTGGCATACGGATCTTTGGTCTGTAACAAAGGGCGATTGCGATCATGCCGGGTGCGTTGCCATAGATCATGCACATTCGTTTTAAGGTAGATTACGATCCCGTTCTGTTGCAGCATCGCCCGGTTTTGTTCCGCCAGCACCGCGCCCCCGCCGGTTGCCAGGACCATGTTATCGCGCCCGACCAGATCGCGGATGGCTGCGGTTTCACGCAGACGAAAACCCGATTCACCTTCAATATCGAATATGTGCGGAACCGTCACACCGGTGCGCTTGATGATCTCTTCATCGCTATCCACGAAGATCTTGCCGAGATGTTTGGCCAATGCCCGGCCCATCGTGGTTTTGCCGGAACCCATCATGCCCACCAGGACCAGGTTGCCGGACTGAAGCTTGCGGCTGCCCTCTGGACAGTTTTTTTCTGTGCGGCTGATTTCTTGGTTACTTTGCATGTGTCGCATTGTAAACGATAAAAACAAAAGCCCGGGCTGGCCGGGCTTTTGTTCACAGATTCCCATCGAAGGACAACACCAATGCTGGCTAAGTGTGGAGAACCGTCCTTACCACGAAAAACTCACATGCATATACCGACTGCGTATCGCCGCACACCTATTAAACCTGGTAGGTAGACAGACAGCCCAAAACCCTGCAGATAGTTGCCCAGATAAATTACTTCCCAATTTCTCGGAGCCCACCAGTCTCTAAAAGGGCATGTGTAATTTCAGGTGACTTGCCTTAACGCAAGCTCATCGCGTCCTTGATGATTTTTGGCGTGATAAAAATCAGCAACTCGCTCTTGTTATCAACCTTTGCGGTGCTTCTAAACAAAAAGCCCAGCACCGGAATATCCCCAAGCCATGGCACTTTATTGACGCCGTCACTTATGGTCTGGCTATACACGCCGCCGATTACCACCGTACCGCCGTTTTCCACCAACACCTGGGTTTTTATCGCGTTAGTATCGATGCTTGGAACACCTGCGTACAACGTGCCAACCGAGTCCTTGTTTACCTTGATATCCATGATGACATGGTCATCAGGGGTGATTTGCGGCTTGACTGACAAACTCAAAGCAGCCGTTTTAAAAGCCACGTTCGTCGCCCCGCTGCTGCTGGCTTGTTGATAAGGTATATCGGTACCCGTTGTAATCGTGGCTTCAGTCTGATCCGATGTCACAACTCGCGGACTGGAAATGACTTTCCCTTGGCTGTCAGTTTCAAGCGCGGTCAGTTCAACAGACAGCAACTTGCTCAACGAGCTGTTGAATAACAGCATGGAGAATGCACCGGCGGTACCCGCGGATGGCAAATTGACATTGGGTGTATTGACAGGCGTTACCGTCGTGCCAAGCAATGGTGAGGTGGCCATTGTTGCTGTACTGGCACCTATATTTCCCAATCCGTTACCCACTTTAAATGTGTCAACAGAGTTATATCCGAGTCTTACGCCCAGGTTCTTGCCAAAATTATCCGACGCCACCACCACACGCGCCTCGATCATCACCTGGCGCACCGGCACGTCGATTTGCTTGATCAATTTACGCGCCTCTTCAAGACGCGAAGGTGTGTCCTGAATGAACAGTGTATTGGTGCGGGCATCAACAACTGCGCTGCCGCGCTTGGAGAGAATACGCTGCTTGTCACTTGACAAGAGCGCAGCCAGCGCATCAGCCTTTTGATAACTTATCTGGAAACTCTCGGTGCGCAGCTCTTCCAATTCGGAGATTTCCTGACGCGAGGTTAAATCCAATTTTTCCTTGGCCGCTATCTCTTCGCGGGGTGCAACCTGGATTACGTTGCCGCTCTTGCGCATATCCAGACCACGACTCTGCAGGATGATGTCAAAGGCCTGATCCCACGGCACGTCTTTCAGGCGCAGGGTAAGATCGCCTTTCACCGTATCGCTGATGACCATATTCGTTTCGGTGAAATCGGCAATCACATTCAAAGCTTCACGAACATCGATCTTTTGAAAATTCAGCGTCAGCTTTTCCCCCGTGTAGCCAATCTTGCCGCCCTTGACCAGCTTGTTGGGATCGTCGGCAACCGGCTTCACTTCGACGATAAATTTGTTGTCGGTTTGATAAGCTGCATGCTCCCACAGCCCGCGCGGCTCTATCACCATACGCACATTGTCACCCTGCACAAAGGTATCCACACCCTGTACCGGTGTGGCAAAATCGACCACGTCCAGTTTACGCTGAAGATTGCGCGGCAGGCTGGTTTTAAGGAAATCAACGATCAGCGCAGTCCCTTGTTGCCGTATGTCGATCCCGACACCGGGATCGGAGAGGTCGACCTGAATGCGCCCCTCGCCATTTTTACCCCGACGAAAATCGATATCAAGCAACTCATGCTTTTGTGTACCAGGTTTTGCCTCGGCAAAGCGAGAAGTAGTGCTGCTAGCCACCGTTTCCGCTGGTTTGCTGTGCAAGGTAATCATGAGGTTATTACCCTCAATTTTGGTGTCGTAGATCAACATTTGATTAAGGTTGACCACCAAGCGGGTGCGGCTGCCAGCTTGTACTATATTGGCGCTGCGCAAATCCCCCTCGGTGAAATCCTGGATCGATTTGCCCAAACCGTTTGCGGTGTTAGGAAAATCAAACGCGATACGCGGCGGGGTACTGATGGTAAAACCTGACGGAAGACTGGCCAGTGGTTGCTCCAATCCGACCTTGATGACCGTCACCCCGTTGCCTGCGCTGACACTCAGCGCGGTGATACTGTTCTGCGCATCAGCCTGTGCCTGCCCGCTCAGTATGCCGAATACGATGGATATGCCCAACAATCGAACCGCGCTGCTGACCATGGTATAAAGTTGTCTCATTGTCTACTCCTAATCATTCCATTAATTGCAGGCTACTATCGCGCTCAGTCCAGTCACCGCTGCTGTCTTGCACCAATTCTTTAATAATCACCGACGAATCGGTCACTTCTTTAATCAAGCCAAAGTTCAAACCGAGATGGTTGCCGGCTTTAACTCGATACAGTTTGTTATCGGTAGCGCGTATCACCGCATATCCCACTTTGTTCTGGTAAAGATAGCCAACCATCTTGAGACTTTCGAGCGGGAATTCTTCCAAAGCTTCTTTGGGGCGGTCCAAGTCCGGCTGGTTTATTCCGGGGCTTCCGCCGGTGCGCGCATCTTGTTTGCGCGGCTTGAAAGGGTTGGGCAAATTTGTCTCATTGTTGTATGCAAAGTACTCATATGGCTTCACCTCTGGTGGCGGTTCAATTTTGCCGCGCATGTCCGCACCGGAATTTTTTACGAAATCGCGCAAATCCTGAAATTCTTCACCGCCACACCCAGACAGCAACAACACAACAAGCGCAACATAGATCAATCTCATTTCTTTGCTCCCGCCGGCTTCTTATGCGCGGCCAATTCCGCTTCATCCAGATACCGGAAGGTCTTCGCTGTTGCATCCAAAGTCAGCACACCGCCACTGCCAGCAGGGGTTATTGCTATATCGTTAAGGGTTACGATGCGCGGCAACATTGCAATGTCACTGGAAAATTTGCCGATGTCATCGTAATTTCCCGTCACTTTGATGGTAATGGGCTGTTCGGTGAACGAACCATTCACCGTTTCAGGACCCGGCCTGAACAGATCGAACAGCAGCCCACGCCCCAAACCTGCCTGGTTGATGTCGGTCAACAACGCATCCATTTCTGATTTGCTAGGCAGCTGCTTGAGCAGCGCCCCAAAGGATTCCTGAGTTTCGGTAAGCTGTTTCTTGATCAAGTCCAGGTTGATCGCCTGCCTCTTTTTAACCAGGAAATTTTCCTTCAACTGGTCTTCTTCCAATTTGCTTTTGCTCAGCTCATCCCATTGGCCTTGCCAGATTAACACCGCACCCGCCACAACCACGCCGACAAACATCACAGCAAAAGCAATAATTTTTGCCGGCCAAGGCCACGCGCCGGGTTTTTTTGGATTTAGATTTTTCAGGTCAGCTAATTTCATCATGACACCTAATTCTGTGCGCCCGCAGGTTTAACAACTGGTTTGGGAGGCGTGCTAACCGCGACCTGTGGCTTGGTCAAGTTGAAGTTCAACGTAAACTCGCTGATCCGGGCTGCGCCCGTACCGGAAGCATGGACTTCTACCAGCGAGGGAGAATCAAGCCAGGGTGAATCCTCAATTGCCCGCATCAATGTGGAAACTCGCGCATTTGATTGGGCATAGCCAACCAGATTGATTCTATTACCTGTCTGCTTGAGCGTCTTGAGGTACACTCCATCCGGCAAAATCCGCAACATTTGATCCAGCAGGTGCACCACATCGGAACGCGTACTTTGCAAAGTTTCCACAACATTCTTGCGCGCCAATAAGGCTTGTGTTTGCTCGCGAAGCTTGTTGATTTCCGCGATCTGCTTGTCCAACACCGCCGTTTCTTGTTTCAGGTATGCATTGCGTCTTTCCTGATACGATATCTCGGTGCTGATCGCAACCTGCACGACCCCCACCAGCATTGCCCCCAGCACCACGGAAATGACGCTGAGCGCGATAAATTGGACTTGGCGAGCCTGGCGCTTTTCAGCCCGATGCGGCAATAAGTTTATGCGTATCATGATGGGTCGAACCTACGCATAGCCAAACCGCAAGCGATGATCAGCGATGGTGCATCGGCTTGCAATTGCCGCGGCTTGATACGACTCGACAACATCATCATGGCAAATGGATTGGCCACCATGGTGCTCACCTGAGTTTTGGTTGCCACCGCATCATCCAATCCAGGCAGCGCTGCACATCCGCCCGAAAGCACAATGTAATCCACCTCATGATATTGGGTCGAAGTGAAGAAGAACTGCAATGCGCGAGCGATTTCCGTCACCACGTTCTCACGGAAAGGCGACAATACATCGGTTTCATAATTATCCGGCAATCCTCCATTGCGCTTGGCTGACTCTGCTTCTTCCGCAGACAAACCAAACACACTTTGAATCTGCTGAGTCAATTGGTCACCGCCCACCTGCTGGTCCCTCGAATATACCGACTCCCCATTACGCAACACATTGACGTTCATCACGCCTGCACCGATATCTATCAGCGCCACACACTTATCGACCGCGCCTTCTGGTAACTGAATACGAATCTGCTCAAAAGCCGTTTCGGCCGCATAGGGTTCAACATCCATGACCACGGTTTTCAGTCCGGCTGATTGTGCAGCCGCAACACGATCCTCGACGTTCGCTTTGCGAGAAGCCGCCAGCAATACCTCCAACTCCTCGGTGTTGCTCGGCGCAAGCCCAATCACCTGAAAGTCGAGATTTACTTCTTCCAGCGCAAAAGGAATGTACTGATTGGCTTCCGATTCGACTTGATATTCCAGGTCTTCTTCGCTCAGACCGGCAGGCAAGAGTATCTTCTTGGTGATCACTGCTGCCGCAGGCAGTGCCAAACTTATGTTTTTGATACGAGTACCCATTCGCTTCCAGGCACGTTGCATGCACTCCGAGACCGCATCAAGATTATTGATGTTGCCGTCGGTAATGGCATCTTTAGGCAACAACTCGATTGCGTAACGCTCAATGGTGTAGCCCCCTTTTTTGGGTGACTCACTCAATTCGACCATTTTGACTGATGACGAGCTAATATCCACTCCTATCAGGGGTGGTGTCTTGGCCCACAAAAAATCCAGCGGGATGTCAAAATTTACTTTAGCCATTGACTGGTTAGCGCTCTCTTTGTACAAAGTGGTTTAAATCCTAGCAATAACTATAAATCGTGTAAAGCTATTTTTAGGGGTTATTTATATCCGCGAAGCCGATATAATTCCACACACAGTACCATTGTTACTTATTTTCGGACAACTGCACATGCCTTCCCGTCACTGGCTTTTCCCTGTTCTTGTCACTCTATCCTTACTTTTGCTTCCAGCGATATTATTCGGCGTGGCGGCTTTATTGGCTTATCCGACCTTGCCTTCGCTTGAGGCGCTCACCGACTATCGTCCCAAAATCCCGCTGCGCATTTACAGTGCGGAAGGCACATTGCTCAGTGAATTTGGCGAGGAACGCCGTGCACTGGTACAAATTTCCGAGGTACCCGAAATTATGAAGCAAGCCATTCTTGCCGCTGAAGATGATCGATTCTACGAACATGGCGGCGTGGATTACATGGGGGTGTTACGCGCCGCCATTTCCAATTTCACTTCTGGCGCCGCAAAGCAAGGGGCCAGCACGATTACCATGCAAGTGGCGCGCAATTTTTTTCTTACCAAGGAAAAAACCATCACTCGCAAGTTCAACGAGGTACTGCTTACCTTTAAAATCGAACACAGCATGAGTAAAGATGAGATTCTGCAGCTTTACATCAACCAGATATATCTTGGTCAACGCGCATATGGCTTTGCTGCCGCATCGCAGGTTTACTTTGGCAAACCTCTCGGCCAGGTCACTATCGCTGAAGCAGCCATGCTCGCCGGGCTGCCCAAGGCCCCTTCCTCCTATAATCCGGTCGTCAATCCAAAGCGTGCAAAGCTCCGCCAACTTTACGTTCTGCGCCGTATGCACGAACTGCATTTTATTAATGATGAACAATTCCAGCTCGCTCAACAGCAACCGATCGTGGCTTTGCGCGGCAACCAGGAGTTTGGAGTCAAAGCAGACTACCTGTCGGAAATGGTCAGGCAGGTTGTTTTTGAAAAGTATAAGGACGATACCTATACACAAGGTTTCAAGGTTTACACCACCATAAGGCAACAAGATCAGCTCGCCGCGTATCAGGCTGTCCGTACAGGCGTGCTGGATTATGACCGTCGCCACGGCTACCGCGGACCGGAAGGCTTTATCGATTTACACGGCGACAGCAGCAATACCGAACTGCTTGACGAAGCCCTGCAGGATGTCGATGACAGCGATGATTTAATCCCCGCCGTGGTTCTGGCAGCATCACCCAAACTGGTTCGTGCCTATGGCAAGGGTGGTGAAATTGTAGAAATCAGCGGCGATGCCTTGCTTTTCGTGCAGCCGGCTTTGACTAAAAAAGTCGCTTTGAACCAGCGTATCAACATCGGCTCGCTGATACGTGTACAAAAGGATGAGAAAGGTATTTGGCAGATAGGTCAGCTTCCACTAGTCGAGGCTGCCTTTGTTTCCGGCAATCCCCATGACGGGGCTATTTATTCGCTGATCGGCGGCTTCGATTTCAATCGCAACCAGTTCAACCATATTACCCAAGCTTGGCGACAACCCGGCTCAAGCTTCAAGCCCTTCGTTTATTCCGCCGCGCTTGAGAAGGGCTTCACCCCAGCCACGGTGATCAATGATGCGCCTCTTATCTTTGATGCCGAACAAACCGGCAATGAGCCCTGGCAACCGAAGAACTACGAAGACAAGTTCGAAGGGCCTATGCGCATGCGTCAGGGTTTGATCAAATCAAAAAATCTGGTTTCGATCCGCATATTGCAGTCCATCACTCCGGAATATGCACACGATTATATTGCCAGATTTGGTTTTGATCCCACCAGGTACCCCGCGTACCTGACTATGGCTCTAGGCGCCGGATCGGTTACACCGCTGCAAATGCTGGCAGGTTATTCGGTGTTCGCAAACGGCGGCTTTTCGGTCACGCCCTACTTCATCCAGCGCGTCGAAGATGCCCATGGCACCATACTTTACAAGGCGACGCCTGAAGTACCGGGAAATGGCGCAAAACAGATCATTGATGTGCGCAACGCCTACACCATGGTCAGCATGCTGCAAGACGTGGTCAAGCACGGCACTGGCATTCGTGCCATGCAGCTTGGCCGGCAAGACTTGGCCGGCAAGACCGGCACCACCAATGATTCGATTGATGCCTGGTTTTGCGGCTTTCATCCGACCTTGGTCGGCATCTCCTGGATGGGATACGATCAACCGCGCAGCCTGGGTGACCGGGAAACCGGCGGGGGGGCAGCCTTGCCGATCTGGATGAGCTACATGGGAAAAATGCTCAAAGATGTGCCGGAAGCCACTTACACTATGCCTGACAACATGGTTGCGGTGCACATCAATGAGGACGGGTATCGTGATGAAAATAGCCCGCGGGTCGAATATTTTTATAAGGAAAACGTTCCGCCCGAACATGCCATGCACACACCCAGCGAAGAAATAAAACCGGCAGACACCATCAAGGATCAGTTGCTCTGACCACACGCATGACCAAAGAACGCACACCCAGAGAATATGTAAATAGACGCGACTTGATGCGCGAGCAGCTAGCGCATCAAGCCGCCAAGCTGATGGCGGAAGATGGCATCACCGACCACGCTTTTGCCAAACGCAAAGCCGCTCGCCAGCTTGGCGCGGCGGACACGCAACACCTGCCCAGCAATCAGGAAGTGGATGACGCGCTGCACAGTTACCGTGCGCTCTATCAACGCGACAGCCACCCCGGCATCCTGTATCAGGTACGCGAAGAAGCACTCACGGCCATGCACTTGCTGGCTGAGTTTCATCCATACCTGACGGGTTCGGTATTGAGCGGAACGGCTGGCGAGCACTCTGACATCAACCTGATGCTGTTCAGTGACGACACAAAAGCTGTGCTGCTGTTCCTGCTCAAGCACAAGATCGATTTCGAGGATGGCGAATGGAAGGTGCGGGTGGGAGGACATGAAGAGACCGTGCCAAGCTACACCCTGACCGGCGAATCAGGCACGCAGACACACATCATCGTCCTGCCCGAAAATGCCCGCCACAGCGGCAGCCGCCATCCTGAGACCCATGCGGATATCGAGGCGGTAGCCAAGATGATATAGGAGCGAGGAAAACAGGGCTGAGTTGTGAGGACTGAGTAAACAACAACTCAGCGGGTTTTCCTCAGTCCTTATTAAGCCACCTTGCCGCATCCAGCGCGAAGTAAGTCAATATCCCGTCCGCTCCTGCGCGTTTGAAAGCCAGCAGCGCTTCCAGCACGCATGCCTGTTCATTCAGCCAGCCGTTCTGCGCGGCGGCCTTGAGCATCGCGTATTCGCCGCTGACCTGATAGACGAAGGTCGGGGCTTTGAATTCATCCTTCACGCGACGAACGATGTCGAGGTAGGGCATGCCGGGCTTAACCATCACCATGTCCGCGCCTTCCTGCAGGTCGAGGCCGACTTCCCACAAAGCTTCGTCAGAGTTGGCGGGGTCCATCTGGTAAGTGTATTTGTTGCCCGAACCCAGGTTGCCGCTGGAACCAACGGCGTCGCGGAACGGGCCGTAGAAGCTGGAGGCGTACTTGGCCGAGTAAGCCATGATGCGGGTGTGTATGAGCTTGTTGGCATCCAGTGCCGCGCGCACCGCACCGATACGCCCGTCCATCATGTCGGAAGGCGCGACGATGTCGGCCCCGGCAGCGGCGTGGGTCTGCGCCTGTTTGGTCAGCACCGCGACGGTTTCGTCGTTGAGGACATAGCCGCTATCGTCGATCAGGCCGTCCTGCCCGTGACTAGTGTAGGGGTCGAGCGCGATGTCGGTCATCACGCCGAGTTCGGGGAAGTTCTTTTTCAGCGCGGCAACCACGCGCGGCGCCAAACCATTCGGATTGTAGGCTTCGCGCGCATCCAGGCTCTTCAGCGGCGTATCGATCACCGGAAATATCGCCATCACCGGAATGCCCAGCTTGACGCATTGTTCGGCGTCCTTGAGCAGCAGGTCCAATGTTTTACGTTGCACTCCCGGCATGGATTTCACATCCTCGACTTTGTTGCTGCCTTCCAATACGAAAACCGGGTAGATGAAATCCGCCGACGTGAGCACATGCTCACGCATCAAGTCGCGCGAAAAGGCATCGTGACGCATCCGACGCATCCGCTTGTGTGGGTATTGTCCGAGTGTTTGCATGATTTTTCCTACAAAAATTATTTTTTGGAACTATTTTAGAATCTGCTTATCTGATGCTGTGAATGGTGAAAGTCATTCCACGTTTCTCCTCCCTGAGCGTGTGTCTTAACTCTGTTAAGACTTTGCCCCCGGCCTACCTCCCCTTGGCTGGGGGCATTTTTTTGCTATTTACCTTCGAACCAACCGGCAATCACCGCTTCGGCCTCTTCGAGACCGATCTTCTTCAAGCTGGAAAACAATTGCACCGAACACTGCGGAAAATGCTCGGCAAGGTGCGATTTTACACGACTCAACGTCAATGTTGCTTGTTGCCTGCTGAGCTTGTCTGACTTGGTGAGCAGGATGTGCACCGGTTTGCCGGTAGGCGCGAACCAGTCCAGCATATTCTCATCCAGTTCGGTCAGCGGATGTCGGGAATCCATGATGACCACCAAGCCGATCAACTCATCGCGCGCTTGCAAATACTCACTGAGCAAACCTTCCCAGTGACGTTTGCTTTCGGGCGGCACTTTGGCATAACCATAACCGGGCAAATCCACCAGGAAATTATCCTTACCCAGCGAAAAATAATTCAGGTGCTGGGTGCGCCCCGGTGTTTTGCTGGTATAGGCCAGACGCACATGATTCGCCAGCGTATTGATCGCGCTCGACTTACCCGCATTGGAACGCCCGACGAACGCCACTTCCCTGCCGCCATGCAGCGGCAGATCCTTGATGTGATTGACGGTAGTAAAAAAGGCCGCTTGCGAAAAAAGTCCCATTACTTCCAGGTCGCGAAAATCTTGTCCGCGGCAGCGATAGTCGCAGCAATGTCCGCCTCCGTGTGAGCGGCGGAAACGAAGCCCGCCTCGAAAGCTGACGGCGCGAGATACACGCCTGCTTCCAGCATGGCGTGGAAAAAACGATTGAACGCTTCCTTGTCGCAACTCATCACCTCGGTATAACTCGTGGGCAATGCCTTGCTGAAATACAAACCGAACATGCCGCCCACCGATTGTGCACAAAACTGGATTCCGTGTTTCTTGGCGCTGGCCGACAAACCCTCGGTCAACTGCTTGGTCAATTTCGACAGATTTTCGTAAAAGCCCTTTGTTTGAATGAGCTTGAGCGTAGCCATTCCGGCGGCCACTGCCACCGGATTGCCGGACAACGTGCCTGCCTGATAAACCGCACCGAGCGGAGCCAGGCATTGCATGATGTCGCGCCGTCCGCCGAATGCCGCAGCAGGCAGGCCGCCGCCCATCACCTTGCCCAGCGTTACCAGATCAGGCTTGATGCCGTAATAACCTTGCGCGCCTTGCAGGCTGACGCGGAAACCGGTCATCACCTCGTCCAGTATCAACACCGCCCCATACTTGGTGCACAGGCTGCGTAATGCATTCAGGAACTCCGGCTTGGGCATGATCAGATTCATATTGCCCGCCACCGGTTCGACGATCACCGCGGCGATCTCCTTGCCCATTTCGGTGAAGGCGCGTTCCAGTCCGGCCGCATCGTTGTAATCCAGCACCGTGGTCAGCGCGGCGATCTCTGCGGGCACACCGGACGAACTAGGCTGGCCGAACGTCAGTGCGCCGGAGCCGGCTTTCACCAGCAAGCCATCGGAATGGCCGTGATAACAGCCCTCGAATTTGATGATGCGGCTGCGTCCGGTAAAGCCCCGCGCCAGGCGTATCGCCGTCATCGTGGCCTCGGTGCCTGAACTCACCAGTCGCACCATTTCCAGGCT
>Ga0208355_1001156_pt1 | contig 11749 bp, 12 predicted proteins | sample NGESurdeep072012_6_FD_184458 | JGI IMG/M metagenome (GOLD analysis project Ga0208355, IMG submission 184458) | Arctic peat soil microbial communities from Barrow, Alaska - NGEE Surface sample 210-3 deep-072012 (SPAdes) | ecosystem: Environmental > Terrestrial > Soil > Wetlands > Peat ... | reverse complement strand
CGGCCGCGGTGATCGCCTGCCGATAGCGCCGGTCCGCCACATCACCGCACGCGTACACGCCGGGTACTCCCGTATGCACGTAATCGCGCACCAGCAGGTATCCGTCGGCGTCGGCTTCCAGTTGTCCTTTGAGGAAGCCGGTATTTGGGGTGTGCCCGATCCCCAAAAACATCGCGCTGGCCGGGAAGTCCCAGCTCTCGCCGGTTTTCAGGTTGCGCAGCCGCAGCCCCGTCACTTCCTTCTTCTTGGCGTCCAGCACGTCTTCCACAATGGTATCGGTAAGGAACTGGATCTTCGGATGCTTCAGCGCGCGCTCCATCATGATCTTGGAAGCGCGGAAACTGTCGCGCCGATGGATGATCGTGACCTTGGTCGCGAAACGGGTCAGGAACAGCGCTTCCTCCATCGCCGAGTCGCCGCCGCCGATGACCGCGATCTCCTTGCCGGAGAAGAAAAATCCATCGCAGGTCGCGCACGACGACACGCCGTGCCCGATGAGCGACTGCTCGTTCGGCAGGCCCAGCCAGCGCGCCGACGCCCCGCTGGCGATGATCAGCGTTTCCGTTTTGATATCGCCCTTGCTCGTGTGCAGAACGAATGGACTCGCCTTCAGGTCGGAGCCGGTCACGTCGGCCGTCAGGTACTCGGTGCCAAAGCGCTCCGCCTGCTTGCGCATGTTCTCGATCAGCTCCGGACCCTGTATCCCTTCCGGCCAGCCGGGAAAATTCTCAACCAGCGTGGTGAGCGAGAGCTGTCCACCCGGCTCGTGTCCCTGGATGACCAGCGGTTTCAGGTTGGCGCGCGCGGTGTAGAGCGCGGCCGTAAGTCCGGCGCAGCCGGAGCCGATAATGACAGTTTTGCGTACGTTGTCGGACATTATGTCTTCTTAGATTATCTGGCCTGCAGAAAGTACCGAAGTAAATCACTGATTCCCTAGAGTCTAAAGCCTGACGACTGACGACTGAAGACTGACGACTGACGACTGCCTATTTCTTCCCCATTGGCTTCACGCGCGGCGGCCGATATCCCGGACCTATACCCAGGCTCAGCCTGCCTAACTCCGCGGGCACGACCTCGCGCGCCCCGCTCGCGGTGCGGTACGCCGCCATGATTTCCGACGCTGTCCCGAATAGCGGTTCGTACTTGGATTGGTCCCCTTCCGGGCAACGGGCCAGCACCAGGTGCGCCTTGCCGAAGCGCTCCAGGCTGATGCGGTTCACCGGCGTGTTCGTCGACAGCAGCGCCGACGCGGTCACCGGCGCGGTCGCCTCGTCTTCCAGCGCGATCTGCGTCACGCCCTTGGCTTCTTTGGAAACCAGCACCACCGTTTCGCGGCTTACCTGCGCGTCGCTGCTGAAAAGGAACTGGCCGACGCTGAACGGACCGCCCGCGAAATCGCGGCGAATGCGCACCCAGTCGCTCGACGAGCCTTCCAGTGAGCTGTGCCCGCGCGCCACCTCGAAGTCGGCGGAGAACTGCGGCCGTCGCGGGACTGTGGCCAGCGCCGTCGATATCTCCTTTTGCTCTGCGTCGGTCGGGGCGCAGACGTTGAGGACGTTCACTTTCACGGGTGGGGTCTGCTTGGGCGGCGCGGCCTGTTGTGCCGCCGCGGTCGCAACCAGCGCGCACGTAACGATCATGAAGACTTTCCGCATCACCGCTGCATTGTAAACGAGTAATAAGTAATGAGTAATAAGTCGGGCCTTGAGGGGGCGCATATTACTCATTACTTATTACAATCCTCATATGGCAAATCTCATTCTTGTTTACGGACTGCGCCTGCTTCCGGCCGACGAAATCGTTGAAGTCGGCCAAGCTCCCATCCAGCTCAAGAACGGACGCGAGGCCCACGTCACCATGCACGTGCTCGAGGGCAGCAAAGACGATATCGAAAAACAACTCCGCACCAGCCTGCAAGCGTTCTTCGACTTCTATCCCGAAATCTGACCGCACTTCGGATTCCGAATTCCGAATTACGGCCGCGCGAACGAAACTTGCGCGTCATTTCCTGCGTATTCCTTGGACAGGAACGCACTCCGTTCCGGTGCTATCATCGGTGGATCGCGCATGCAATTTTCGCTGAAAAACTGGCGTCAAAATCTCGCCGATCGTTGGCCCCGGCTCACCCGGCTGGAGCGGCTGACCTTCTATTTCGCCGGCCTTGACCTGTTCTTGTTCGTGGCCTGGAAGGTCAGCTCATACTTCACTCCCGATTCCAGCCTCGGCGGCTGGTTCCGTTTCATCGCGTACCTGACCGTCTTTTTCGGCCTGCTGGTTGTCGCTCGTTACGTGCGCCGCGTCCTGATGTGGCGCCTGCGCAACCGCTTGATCGTCACCTACGTATTCATCGGCGTCATTCCCGTCGTCCTGCTTCTCCTCATCGGTCTGATTGGCGCTTACTTGTTCGGATGGCAGTTTGCCACCTACATCGCTACGTCCGACATCAAGCAGGAGATTTCCACGCTCGGCGCACTCAACAACCGCGCGGCCGTACAAATGGCAGACCGCATTTCCCGCGGTGCCCCGCTGACCGCCGACCTGCTCGCGACCAATGCCACACTCATTTCTGACGGCCAGCCGTCCGAAATGACCGCCTGGTACGCCGGTAAAGCCGTGTCGTTGCCCAACCAGGAGGCCGCCGCTCCGCCCCCGGAAAAGGCGCCCGAAGCCCGCGGTGTGGTGCTCGACGGCAAGCGCCTGCTCTTACGCGTATCGGAAACGGTTCCGGCCGGAAAGGAAAAGCTGACTGTCATCTCCAGCCTGCCCCTCGACGACAAGATGCTGGAGCGCATCGGCGCCGGCCTCGGCGAAGTTTCGCTCGCTCTCTTCAGCGCGCGCCCCGCTGCCGAAAAACAGGACCAGCAGGGAGGCCTCCACGTCAGTTCCAGCACGAAGAGCGAGTCGAAACTCACCGTGGGCGATGAGACCCTCGATCTGAAATCGACGAACGCTGAGACGCCCACCCTCCGCGCCGGCAAGCTGCCTCCGCCCACGCGCACCCTGGACCGCATGATTACCGGCGGCACCATCGTCGACGTAATGGACTGGCGGACCGGACAGAACCGCAGCGCGCTACTCGGTGTGCTCACGCGGCCGTCGTTGCTCTATGCGCGCCTGTTCGTCACCGTCGGGCAATCCACCAACTTCATCGTCGGCGTGCTGGTGGCGGTCGCCATCATATTCGCCGTCATCGAACTGTTCGCTCTCTTCATCGGCCTGCGCCTCACGCGCACCATGACCCGTTCCATCGCCGGGCTGTACGTCGCCACCGAGCACGTCAACCAGGGCAACCTGGCGCACCGCATCGAGGTCAAGCGCGACGATCAACTCGGCGCGCTGGAGCGTTCCTTCAATTCCATGACCACCTCGCTCGAGCGCCTGCTGGTCGAGCAGAAGGAAAAGCAGCGCCTGGAGAACGAACTGGTGATCGCGCAGGAAGTGCAGGCGCAACTCTTTCCGACGCACACCCACGAAGTCCCCGGGCTCGAGGTGTACGGAATCTGCCGCCCCGCGCGTACCGTCAGCGGCGACTACTACGATTTCCTGCCCTTCGAGGAAGGAAAGGTCGCGATTGCCGCCGGTGACGTCAGCGGGAAGGGAATCTCAGCCGCGTTGCTGATGGCGACCATTCACTCCGCCGTGCGCGCCTACAGCCTGGAAGCCGCCGTCGTTCCCGCGATGGCCGGGGCGGCCGCCGCCGGCTACACGGGAGCTTCGCTCGCCTATGCTAACGGCGATCTCTCGCCCGCGCGCCTGATGACGCTGCTCAACCGGCAGCTTTACCGCAGCACGCCGCTGGAAAAATACGCGACGCTCTTCTTCAGCACCTATTCCAGCCATACGCAAATCCTGAACTACTGCAACGCGGGACATCTCCCTCCGGTTGTCCTCGGCGCCGACGGTGAAACCCGCCGTCTTGACACCGGCGGCACGGTCGTTGGCCTCTTCGACACGGTCAGCTACGAGGAAGGCTCGGTGCGCCTGGCTACGGGCGACGTCGTCCTGGCTTACAGCGACGGCTTAACCGAGCCCGAGAACGACTTCGACGAATTCGGCGAAAAACGCCTGATCGATCTTGTGCGCCAGAACCGGCTCCTGCCCCTGGAGCGAATTTCGGATATCGTTATCGCCGCCGTTCTCGACTGGATCGGCGCCGCCGAACAGCCCGACGACATTACCCTCGTCCTCGCCCGGTCCGTTTGACGCTGATAGGTGATTCGCAGTTGGCCCGCTGCTGCGATCTGCATTACCGGCGGTCGCTTATTACTTATTACTTATTACTTATTACTGTCGCCCCGCATCTATTACTGCAATGGCTCTGGACGCGCACCGTCTCGCCGCCGACTTTGCTTCGCTGCTGGAAGCCGACGATGACCACATCCTGTTGGCCGAAGCTGCGCTGACGATTGCGCGCATCGAATATCCCGGCCTTGCCTTCGCTCCTTATCTCGCAACGCTGCACGACCTTGCCGCGCGCGTCCAATCCCGCTTGCCCCATGTCGCCGAGACGCGCGACGTTATCGCCGCCCTCAATACGGTACTTTTTGACGAAGAGGGATTCTGCGGCAATTGCGATGACTACTACGATCCGCGTAATTCGTTTCTCAACGACGTGCTCGAGCGCAAGACCGGCATACCCATCACGCTGGCGCTGGTTTACCTGGAAGTCGCGCGCCGCGTCGGGTTTCCCCTCTTCGGCGTCGGCATGCCCGGACATTTTCTGCTCAAGCATTACGACCAGGACGGCCGCGAGACGTTCATCGACGCCTTCAACTCCGGCCGCATCATGACTGCCGACGACTGCCAGCGCCGGCTGGACGAAATCTACGCCGGCCAGATGGCGCTGCAGCCCCACTTCCTGATGTCCATGACGCGCCGTCAGATACTGACGCGCATGCTGAATAACTTGAAGGGAATCTATCTCTCGTCGCGCAAACTCAAGCGCGCTCTCGCCGTCGTCGATATGGTTCTCGCTATTTATCCTCGCTCCCCGGAGGACGTACGCCAGCGCGCCGGCCTGCGCTATAACCTCGGCCAACTGCGGGGCGCGGTGGAGGACCTTGAGACATACCTGAAAATGTTACCGGAGGCTTCCGACGCCGACGAGATCCGCCAGACCGTCCTCGCCATCCGTCGCGGCCTGGTAACCAGGAACTGAGAGCGTTTTGGGAGTGTCATCCTGAGCGTAGCGAGTGTCATCCTGAGCGTAGCGAAGGATCTATGCATTTTGCGATACCGGCAATGCGTCGGTACGCGACGCACGGGATATCGTCCAGCCTCGGCCCGAAGAGCCCCCGGCCGCTTCAACTGGCTGCACGCCGTTCGCAAGCGCGTTAGCCCGGCCGGAAACTAAAAAAACCCGGCTGTTCGCCGGGCTTCTGTGATTCCTTTTCAAGCGTCTAATCCCGCGGATATCCCCGCCCCCTGGTGGGACTGATTCCCAGGTCGCTCATGCCGCGCAGGAGGTCGCGCTCCTTGTCCGAATAGTTCTTCCGGTACTCCTCGGAGTCGATCGTCCTCTGGCGGTCTTCGGGACTCATCTCCTGCAATTGGCGGAGGGCCGACGTCAAATCACGCCGGCGGCCTTCCGGCAGTTGGCGGAAGTCGCCGAACATCCCGTGCACCCGCTGCGCCTGCTGCGGCGTAAGGTGTTCGATGATGTCCAGGTTATTCAGCATGCGGTCGCGCTGCTGCGGTGGCAGGCTGTTGAAGCGGTTCAAGCGGTTCCGGAATTGCTGCTGGCCGTCCGGCGTTAGCTGCTTGAACGTCGGATCGTTCTCCAGTGCCTTCAACTGCTTATCGACCGGCTCATCTTCGTGCCGGCGCAGCCAGTCGCCGGCATGCGGACCGGGACCTCTCAAGATAAACCGCCCGTCCCCCTGCCTTTGCTGCATCTGAGGCTGGCCGTCATTGGAGTTCCGCCGGCCCGAATTCTGGTCACCGCGCTGCGTCTGCTGCTGCGGAGCCTGGCTCTGTGACGGCGGTGGACTGTAACGGGGCGGCGACTGTCGACGTCCGTCGTGTTGCGCCGTCGCCATGCCCACGCCGAACATCAGCACCGCTATAACCGGGATGAACTTGAATCGCTGCACTGCTGTTCCTGATTTCTTGTATTACTTGTCTTTAATTCTGTTCCAAGCCGTCAAGCATTTCAAAGTCTGCCAGCAGATCGTGGTTCTTATCCAGATACTGCAGGTCGCCCACCGGCGTACCCTTGGCCGCTATCACCGGCGGCTTCGCTTCGCTGGGTGAGCCCAAACGCATCAGCCCGATGCTCAGCACCATGATCACCATCATGGCCACCGCCAAGGCCGGGTTCCGGAACCACGACAGCCAGCCGCGCGCCGGCGCCTGTTCCTCGCGCACGCGGGCGCGCAACCGGGTCATGAAGTAGGGACTGGTGTCGGCCGGGGCGGCCCATTCATCCAGCATGGCCATGGTCTGGCGGAATGAGGCCAGTTCGGCCGCACAGCCGGCGCAAGCGTCCACGTGGGCGCGCGCTTCGGCCGGGCCTTCGTGGGCCGTCGCCAGATCAATCAGGTGATCGCGAAAATCCTTGCAAGTCATAACTGCACCCTCAGATAAAATCCTTCAGCTTCTCGCGCAACGTTTCGTAGGCGCGGAACAACAGCGACTTCGTCGCCGATTCGCTCAATTTCAGCACTTCGCCGATCTGCCGGTAATCCATTTCCTGGTACTTGTGCATCAACACCGCCAGGCGCTGGCGCTCGGGCAGATTCTGTACGTGCTGCCGGATCGCCGCCAGCCGCTCGCGGCGAAGGATTGCCTGCTCCGCGGTCATCGACCCATCCGGCAGGTCGATCGTGCTTCCCGTTTCCTGGTCCGGCTGGTCCAGGTTCACCGTGATTTCCGGACGCTCGTACTTGGTGTCCCGCGCGTGGTTCACTGCCAGGTTGGTCGCGATACGATACAACCATGTGCTGAATTTCGCCTCCGCATTGTACGTCTGTCTCGACCTGTACACGCGCAGGAAAATTTCCTGTGCCAGCTCTTCCGCGACGGCCGTATTGTGCGCCATGCGGTACATGAACGCCATCATTGGGCGGCGGTACTTGGTCACCAGGTATTCGAAACCGGCGTCGTCGCCGTTCTTCACCCGGAGCATCACCTGTGCGTCGTCAAGCGCTTCGTAGTCGACGGGTGAAGTTACTCTCAAGCCCGCGCTACGGCGTCCCGCTGCGCCTCGCGCAGCCTCGGCGCCCGATCGGGGCAGGATCGGATCCATCGCAATGCTGGACACACTTGGATGAACCCTCCCCGACGCAGAAAGTCGCGTGTCATTTCCCTTGCCCGGCAAGGGCTTGGGTGGGGTCGGATCGGGTTGGCGATTTGAGTCTGCCACAGGTTCAGCTTCCAGTGAGATGCTCAGGCCACGCTCATCCGGAAGTGCCATTATCGCTTGCCCATGGCCGATTACGCCAGCCTCCTCGACCGCAACCTGCTGGCGTAGTTTCGCTTCTGCCAACGTTGGTCAATACCGCCGCAATGTAAGTAAGTACTTAGTTACGACATCGCGATGGCATCTGCGCGCGCGATTGCAATCCTCCGCTGAACCCGCTTTGGCTGCGGGATACGGTCGCCGTTTTGCCGGAATGCGTTACGGGCTGATAAACTCATGAATGACTTACCGCGAAATCGTGGGCGCATAACTCAGCGGTAGAGTGCCATCTTCACACGGTGGAAGTCGTAGGTTCAAATCCTACTGCGCCCACCAACTACTTATTCAATCCGCACCACTTACAGCAGGAGCAATGTCCAGAAATGGCCATTAGCCGGTCTGCGCTATCGGAAGCACCATGCGGACCACTTTCGCGTGTGCGTCCCGTTTGTCTTGTGACACCGCCTGCGTGTACACGTTCATGGTGGTGCGGATGTCCGCGTGTCTGAGCAATTCCTGCTGCACCTTCAGCGTCGCCCCCGATTCGTGCAGCATCGACGAGTACGTGTGCCGGAAGGTATGCCAACCAATATCCGTCCCCAGCTTCGCCCGGAGCACCGCCGGCTTGATGTAGTCCGACAGGACAGCCGTCGCGCGGAAGGGAAGGGATCCGTTCGTCCGCCAGCTCGCAAAAATCCAGTCTGACTCAGCGATGTACCGCGACGTGCGGCGCCAACCGAGCAGGATCTCCGCGAGTGCCGGGTCGATCGGCATTCCAGCCCTGGAATACTTCGTCTTGACGTCATCGACCACGCCGTCCACGATCGCGCGGCGGACGAGCAGCGTCAGGTCCGACCAGTTGACGTCGGACCATTGCAGCGCCAACAACTCGCTGCAACGCAGGCCAGTAGCGATCGCGAGCGTCACCATCGTTCGGTAAGGCTCGCCTGGTAGTTCCTGAACGAGCGCGCGGAATTCAGGCGCCGTGATAACCCGCGGCTCAGTCAGCCGCCGGCTCACGCCCTTCACCCGCACGAGCGCCATTGGATTGCAGCCGGGAGGAACGACACCCCACCTCATGCCGCAGTTGAAAATCACCGCCATGGTGTTTCGAATGTTTCCTTTCGTTTTCGGTGCCAAAGGCAGGTCCTTCAGCCATTGTTCGATGGCAAGGGCCGCCCCTGCCGCGGTTAACTTCGCGAGCGGATAACCACTCCATTTCGGCTTGATGTGCTGGCCCAGGTACGAGAGATAGGCCAAGCGCGTCGAGTGCCGTTCAGGAAGTTCTTCCGCCTCGTATCGGGTGGTCAGGTCGCCAAACGTGGAAAGCGCCCGTTGTGGAAGCTCAACATTAGCCGCGATGCGTAAACTCTGGCTCGCCTTTAATGCCTGCGCCCGGGTCGGAAACTGTTCCACGCTGCCCACCGTTTCACCCCGTCTGACTGTTGTGCCGTTTGCGAGCCGTTCGCGCCAGCGATAAATCCAAACATCGGGCCCGTACTTTCGCGCGCTGCGCTCCAAACTGCCGTTCTGGTATGTCCGTCTCCTCATGGTTCACCTTCCAGAGTCGGACACGGGTGGCGCGCTGAGTCTATCTGCGCTCGCATCCAGTCGTCCAGAGCGGACGCGCGAAAGCGCCAGAGCTTCCCGATCTTCATTCCCGGAATCAAGCCCTGGGCGGCGAGCCGCTTCACGGTCTTCGGGTGGACGTCGAGCAATGCAGCGGCGCGGCCCGCGTCGATCAAAGGCTCGCAGCTCGGGAGCGAACTATTTTTCATTGCGTCAACTCCGTCACCTTGGGCGCGTCCTGCAGCCGGTTCGCCTTGACTCTGTAACTCTCACCGCTGAAGACGATCATTCGACCGTCGCCCTCTCGCATCCTGTCAACCACTCGCTCGCCCAAGTACTCGGTGACGCCTTTCAAGTCGAGATTGGAAAGCAGAAGCGTGGGGCGCATCGCGTTGTAACGCGAGTTGAGAACATCGAACAATTGGACCTTTTCGGCATCCGCTCCGTACTGCACGCCGATCTCATCAACCACGAGGAGGTCTAACCCCTCCAGCTTCTTAATGATCTCCCCTTCGGTCTCCGAAGCGGAACGATCCCGGTTCCAGGTCGCCCGCAGTCTGCGAATTAGGTCCGCCACCGTGATATAGAGTCCGCTGCGGCATCTCCGGGCGAGTGCGTCGAGAATGCCGCACGCCAAATGCGTCTTGCCGGTGCCGGGTTCGCCGATGAACAACAGCGATCGGCCAAGTTCCCGGTTTTCCTGAAACTCTGCTACGTACTTCCGAACAATTTCGAGCGAGGATCGCTGCGCTGGCGTGTCGGCGACGAAGTTGTCCAGCGTCTTGCCTTGGAACCTTGGCGGGATTGCGAGTCGCTTAATGAGCCCCGCGATCAGTTCGGCCTGCCTGCGTTCCTGCTCTTCGCGCGCCGCCGACGCATTCTCTTCCTCCGCGCAGGTGGGGCAATGGGTCCAGGTGTTCGCCATGCCAGCAATCCAGACCCGACGTCCGGTGTACTCGCCGTGTATGTCGCAGGTCAGGCCGGGGATTTCTTCTAATCTGGTGTTTATGCGCTTGAAACCGCCCGCGCGCTCAGAGGACATAGGAACCATCCCCGGCGTCTTTCACGCCTGCGGTGTAATCGGTTTTGGAGAACCCGGCATGTTGTGACGCAGCCTTGGGCTTGCCGAATCTGTCCAGGGGACCAGCAGCGTAATCGTCGAGCGTCGGTATCCATTGGCGAGGACGGCTCGACTTAATGCCCTCCGACCCGAAACGGTTTCTGACCATCGTGCAGATGACATCCGCACTCCAGCTCGTGTTCGCCTTCAGCAGTCGGTCGAGTGCCTTCGCTTCCGACCCGTCCCATTGGCTCTTAACGCGAAACGTTTTTAGGTGCAGTTCTTGGATCAGCGAGCGAACGGGTTCGTGTCTGGGATCAACGGAGTGGGAACCATCCTCCCCTGACAGCGCTTTAGCGCTGGAAGGAATATTCCCAGTACCAGTACCAGTACCAGTACCAGTACCAGTACCAAAGCCAAAGCCAAGGCGGCCATCGGCTAACCCATGGCTAGCCATCGGCTGACCAATGGCCTGAATGAACCGCTCCAGTTCTTCAGCGGGCGGTTCTGGGCCGATCGCATCATGCTTCTTCTTAAGCCGGCTCTGGCTTGGCAGTCGGCCGGTCTTGTTGACCCCCACCCAGAAGCCCCAAGTTTTCTGAGTGCTTGGATCGGCCCAGCGGAATAAAATCTTCGCGGCCTCGAGCGCATCCAACAATTGCGCAACGTCGTCCGCTGTGATCTCGGTCCGGTTGTAGCTATACGCAATCGACCAGACCCGCCGTGCATCTGCCTCAAAAACGCCGTTTGCAAGGGCAAGGGGAAGGAGATTTGCGAACTCCGGGCGCCAACGCGGCTCAAGGCGTGCGAGCTTGTCAGAGCGCCACAGACCCTCACCGTCAACGATTCTCTTCGGCACTAGCGAACCTCCGCAGACGTGAGCAGGGGACCCGCGCAAGCTCGCACGATTGCTACGCTGCCGAATGACAACTCTGCTTGCCCTGGGCGCCCGTTTTCGCTTGCATCGGCGCGGAAGTTGACTGACAATACGTTTGAGTTCGTTCCCATTCCAGTTACCCCGTGAGTCCGCGTGCAGCGCGGGCTTACTTGTTTGCCTGTGTGTCTGTCGTTCTCACTGAATTGCCCCGACGCTTTTCGCTGTGGAAGCAAATCGCTCAAGCTCCGAGCGGTGGATGCGCAGACCGCGCGGACCACCGACTCTGATCGCCTTCAAGTCCCCGCGGGACACGAGTCTATAAATTAGGCGAACCGATATGTTGAGAACTTCGGCCGCGTCGTTCGCCCGATACAGCAATGTTTTCCCTTCGTCCATTACAGAAACCTCCTGTACGCTCGCCGCGCTACTTAGCACGACTACGCGACATGCCGACTTGTTACTAATAACGAGGGTGTGGCGCAAGGGGGAATTTACGGGTGTTCAAAAAAAACTTCAGAAGGATGCCGGTGTGAAGATGTACAATCTCCGCCCCCTTGGGCGCGTGGATCATTAGGACAGTCCGGCCGCGGCCCGCCGTGGTCATCCGCAAGCGCCTGCATCGCCGCCGCGACGATCCCCCCGCCGGCGCAGGAAGCGAAGGCGCGGCACCAGTTGGGAACAAACCGGCAGAGCTCTGCCCGTGATGTAGTGGTTAAAGCCTTCGTGCGGACGGGTCGGAGTGACTTCCGCCTGACTGCCGCGCTTGCCTAGGACCAAGGTCCAGCGCGCCATGGTCGCCGTTCCCGCCCGTGATGCAGGGTGCCAAAAGCCTCTAGCGGTGGGG
>Ga0208355_1001151_pt1 | contig 11782 bp, 11 predicted proteins | sample NGESurdeep072012_6_FD_184458 | JGI IMG/M metagenome (GOLD analysis project Ga0208355, IMG submission 184458) | Arctic peat soil microbial communities from Barrow, Alaska - NGEE Surface sample 210-3 deep-072012 (SPAdes) | ecosystem: Environmental > Terrestrial > Soil > Wetlands > Peat ... | reverse complement strand
CACGCGTTCGCTGCTCCCATCTCCTGGCCCTCGCCGAAGTTCTCGACGAGGCTCAGCCCAGCGAGCCGGTTCATGAGCTTGGAGATCTGGCCCTGGTCGACGATACCCGAGCCTTCAGCGATCTCGCGGTTGCTCGCCCCCGGATGCTGCGCGATGACCATGAGAACCTGCACCGTCCGGTAGGTGAGGCGGATGTTCAGACCTTCAAGGGGATCTTTGCTGCTCGCCGGTCTGCGTGGGCGCCTGGCCGGTGGGACATCGGGTGCCGGCCTGCTCTGTTCGCTGCTCGCGACCCTCGCTCCGAGATACGGCAGCACGATCATGCTCATCAATGGACCGAGTAGCTCCGTCAACGGCGGCTCGCTTCCGTCGAGCAGACGCGTGTGGAGGACTGCGAAGACCCCGCCCACGATGCCTTCCGCTGTGAGCTCGGGCGGTTCGCGGGTGGCGCTCGCGAGCAAGCGTCCCTCATCGACGAGGACCGCGAGCCCATCGAGCATCTCGGCGCGACGCTCCTGCACCTTTTCGCCCGCGGCGAGCGTCTCCACGACACATAGCCTCGCAAGACCCGGCTCTTCGTCCATGAAGATGAGCAGACTCGTCAACGCCGAGCGGACACCTTCTCGCCAGCCGGACTCGCGTTCGTATGCCTCTCTCGCAAGGTTACCCGCCTGGGATAGCGCCTGTTCGAACGCGGCCAGGAAACAGTCCTCACGGTCAGCGAAGATGTCATAGAAGGTCTTGCGTGACACCCTTGCGCGGCCGATGACCTGCGCGACGCTCATCTGGGCGTAACCGACGTCCTGCACCGCGTCCACCGCCGCCGCGAGCATTCGACCACGTTGAATCTCCGCCACGTCGTCGCGCGATGGGCGGCCCGGACCGGAACGCAGCCGCGGGGTCACGGTACGTGTGTTGTGTGTGAAAGCCATCTGTTGCCCCCTAACTGTCTGTTTCGCCGTGCCGTGTAAGTGCTGTGTGCTCTGAGCGTCGCGTGCCGAGGGACTCGTGCTTGACCGCTCGTTGGAGCGCGTGGCCGGTGCGTGTGAGCTTCCAGGCGTTCGCGACACGCGCGGGCTGGGCATCCCCGGGGCTCTCTATCAGCCCGAGACGGGCCAGGCGGGCCAGGAGCTTTGAGATCTGCCCGTGGTCTTTGACGCCCACGCGTATGCGTATCTCGCTGTTGCTGAGCCCGGGCTCGGCGGCTATTGCTGCGAGGACCCTCATCGTGCGGTAGGTCAGACGCATGTCAAGACCCGCTAGCGGACTGGGTGTGCTGTTGCGTTTGCCCGGCTCAAAGATGGCGGGGACGGGCCGCTGGAGCTCTGTGAGGGCCGCGCCGCCGCCGAGGTAGGGAAGCACGATGAAGCCCATCAGCGGGTTCAACAGGTCAACCAGCGGCCGCGGGTCTGGCTGGCGCAGCCAGGCGTCGATCACACCGAGCGCTCCGCCGACGACGCCCTCTGCGGCGAGCGGCGGCGGCTCGCGGCTGGAACAGTCGCGTCCCCTGTCGATCACCCGGGCGAGCTGTTTGAGCAGCTCCCCGCGGCGGGCGAGCGCCGTGGGGAGCGCCGTGAGAGTATCGACCACGCACAGACGTGCGAGCCCTGGCTCCTCGTCGAATAGCTCGAGCAGCGCAAGAAGGCCCGCGCGCAGAGAGTCCACCCACGCCTGCTGGGTGGTGTAGGCCGTGCTCGCCCGCTCGCCGGCGAGCGCCCACGCCTGCTCGATCGCCGCAAACAGGCAGTCGTTGCGGTCCTCAAAGATGGCGTAGAACGTCTTGCCGGAGACCCCTGCCTCGCTGCGGACACGCGTCACGCTCGCGGACTGCACACCATGATCGGATGCGACGCGAACCATCGCCGAGACGATCCGCGCCCGCTGAGCCTCGCTCACCTGCTCTCGCCCCGAACGAGTTGCACGCCTAACCATCGGCGCGGCTTGCGCCGCGCTGCCTTGCGGGTGCAGCCCCGGCTCAAGCGGCGCCATCACCGCGGCCCGCGGGGCACGCAGAATCAGCACGGGGGCGCCGCGGCGTGTGGAAAGGCCACGACATCCCTCTCGTTCGGAGCCCGCCGAGCGAACATGGGCACGAACGCGCACCATGAGCTCCACTCGGACGCCACCTGGAGGTTGAGGGCGGCATCGGAGACAGAGAGTCATCGAGCGGGAGATTCCTTTCGTCTCCCGCCTGCCCGCGCTCGTCTTGGCCGTCTGTCGGGGCTTGGCGTTCTTGCTGGTCGTTTTCTGGTTGGGGCACCCTGCAGCCGCGATTGCTGTGGCTCGTTGAGCTGCGCGCCGTTTGTCCGGTGATGGTCGTGGGGTGCTCGGGGGGTTCTCCACGGAGGTCCGTCCAGACATTCGAGGCGCCGTTCAGCATCTGCACGAGCCTTGTGATAAACATCGACGGGCACGCTATCTTATCGCCGCAATGCCTGTCAAGCCGGGCAATAGTTCGACGAGTGCCAGGCCGATAAACAGTGCTGTTCTTGGTTTAGCTGGATGCCCGGGTACACCCCGGGTCCCGAGGGCCAACGTTGCCCCGTCACGCCCACCCCCGTGCGAACTCTCAGATCAGGCGAAATCCCAAGCGGTCAGGGCGCGTAGAGGCGACGCTGGGCGCGCCAGGCGATCTCGATCACGCGAGGATCCTGTCCGGCCTGTCGGCGGGCGACCGTCTCGCCGATGAACGGCCGGTGGCGGTAGTGATGGGCGGCCTCGACCAGCAGCCGGCGTGCGTGGGGAGGGCCGGACTTGGTGATCGAGCCCTGCCTGCGCTTGGTGTCCGACGTGCGCTCGGAGGGCACGATCCCGAGGAAGCCCGATAGCAGCGCCGGCCTCGGGAAACGACCGAACTGTCCGATCTCGGAGCACACGCCGGCGGCTGAGAGGGTGTCGATCCCGCGGAAGCAGCGCAGCCTGGCGATCACCGGGGCGTGAGCGCAGTCGGGGATCTGCTCCTCCAGCGCACCGATCAGCGTCGCGCGGCGGCCCATCAGCAGCTCGACCGAGGCGAGGTAGTCCACGAAGGTCGCCTTCGAGCAGGCGTCCTCGAAGCCCAACCCTCGCAGCCAGGCAAGATGTTTGGCTGTCCAACTGGCGCCTGGCCCTGGGTAGCGTTCCCCTCGTCTCAAAAGGAACTTCCCCAGACGATGGCGGGCGCGCATCAGGTCCCCGCGGACGTCCTCGACCGCGCGCACCAGGTCACGGAAGCGCTCATCCTCCACGCTCGGCACGAACGCGAAGCTCAGCTCGCCGGCCGCGAGCAACCGCGCCAGGCGGATCGCGTCACGACGGTCGGTCTTGACCCGGTCGCCCGAGCCCTTCGGGATCGACCCGGGCGCCACCGCGCGCACTTCGACCCCGCGCTCCCGGGCCACCCGCGCCAGCCCGAACCCGGTCGGGCCGGCCTCGTAGACAGCGCGCACCCCAGACCCCAGACCCTCCAGAAACAACACCACCTCCACGGGCGGCATCTGCAGCTTGCTGACAGTCAGCTCGCCGGTGTCCGGTACGAGCACCGCCGCGTCGTCGAGACGCTGAACGACAAGATCACGTGTCGCATCACCGACATCGTCGTGGGCTCACTCTCGAGTTCCCACTCGATCGACAAGCCCAGGGTCCCGTCTTCTCGCCGGTCGGGATCGCAGCAACGAGGCGGTGGCACAGCTTGCCCCGGAGGCCGAACTCGGCAATTCACATCGCCGAGGCGGAGTGGAACCCTCGTGGGTAGACCGCGTGTGGGTAGACGGCGTGGGCGGACTCCTGCACGGGCAGGCGTGGGCATCACGTTCCGAAATACGGTATTGATCCGACGATGCACATCCCCACACTCAGGGCCAACACCCAGGCGCATCTCGAAGCGTACGTCGGCCTCGACGCCAGCATGGCCGCCGCCTTGGTGGACGCCGTGCGCGACGCCGCCCAGGCGGAGGTGCTGGGGATGGTCAGCGGCGGCGAACCGTATCCCTCCAGCATGGGGAACCTACTGTAAGCATGGTCGGTCCCCCGACGCGGTCGGGGGTGTTATAGCCGCGCGACTTGTCCTCGCGCGGCGTCCACAATCGCATAGGAGGAGCCGACCATGCCTGTGAAGGCTATGAGCCTCGTCGGTCTGGATGTGCACGCCCGCCAAACGCACGATGTGGGTGGTGGCGCTCACCTGACGGCGTCAAGGCTGGGGAGCCGAGAAATCCGGAGAAGGCTCTTGCGCGGCCCCGGGCGGCCGCGCGTCACATGCTGCCGGTATGGCTCACTGTAGCTCGGGGGCGCGCCGTTCTTTCCATGGCATTGCGTCTTCTAGTTGGCGCGCGACCGCCAGCAGCTCGCCCTCGGCGAACAGCGCGCCGGCGAGCTGGACTCCCATTGGCAGGCCGTCGGTGGTGAGCCCGAGGGGAAGGCTGATCGCGGGTTGGCCGGTGATGTTGGCGAGCGCTGTGAATGCGCCCAGCTGCGCTGCGGCGGCAAAGGCCTCGGCTGGCGGCAGATCGCGAACGGCACCAATCAACGGTGGCGGTTGCGTCACCCCGTCGCCCTTGGTCGCGGCCCGTAGCGGTCTATCGTGACGGTCATCGAGGCGTGGCCCATGAACTTGCTGACCTTGTCTCCGGCAGTAGTGCCTTCGTCCACTCATCGAGAGATGGGATCCAGGCGGCGGCAAGCCGTGCCGATCCTTTCCCGTGCACGTGCGCGAGCGAGACCTTCCAGCCTCAAACCGGCTGGCGTACGCGTGCTCCAGCCGCCCGCAATGGGAGACAGGCCGACCCCGTCGACCTGCCGCGGGCGACTCGTCGCCCGACCCGACGGCGGGCGCCCCGCGTGAGCCTCGTGTAACCTATGCGCTCATCGCGTACTCCAAGATCGTCCATCCCTCCCCGCTCCGTCGCGTTGCCGAGCGTGTTCATGGTTTCGTGGTGGCGAAAGCCGGCGAAGGGTCTGGACGCCCGGACTCGAATCACGTGTTGTCCGCGGCCGCGACCCACAGCCCATGAGCCCCGTTCAGGACACCGACACCCACGAGCCGGATTTCAAACTCCAGGTCGCGAGCATGCGTAGCCTGATCGACGCTCCGTCTCCTGCGGATGACAAGACCGAAGAACTCAAGGCGGAGCTGACGCAGCGCGCAGACGAGCTTGCGCGAGCGACCGACTGGACACGCGATCAGTTCTTGGAGCACGCCGGCTGCTCCTCGGAACAATTGGTCATCGATGGCAACGCGAAGATCGACTTCATGCTCGCCTGCCTCTCGTATCTCCTCTGGATGGAAGGGTTTCTCACCAACCTGGATCTCGTGTTTGACCGCCAGACCGCGGTGATCGCCTCCACTCGCCTGTTCCATGACGGCGGTCGTGATCTCGATGACTGCAAGCGGGCGATGACGGAGAAGCTCAGTCCTGCCGAAAGATCTGCTGAGGAGCTGATTTCCTTCGGAGAGGTCACGAAGGGCTTTCAGGTCGCTCTAGCACATACGGACTCCAAACCCGGCCGGGCCATCAAGCGCGTACTTCTCGACGACCCGTGCTATCTGAGTTCGCCGCACGTGAGCGACGATCGCGTGCATCTGGCGTGGACGGATCCCGAGGCGCTGGGTGTCCGTGTCGCAGAGAGCGTCCGCAGGCATGTCGGTGAGTGCTCCGTTTGTGCGGCAAGCCGCACCCGCACCCCCGCTTAGGCTAACTTAGCTGCGCGTCGACTCGTCAGCGTCGCGGCGAGTCGCCAGGAGAAACGTGCTCGCTCGGCCGGGGTATGGGCGTATGTAAGAACCGAGGGAGAGCCCCACTGCCTGTTCACGTGCATATTGGCCCCAGCCCACTTGCCAAAGCGCTGCTCCTTCCGCTCTCGCGCAAGGCCGGGTTCGCGGTCTGCGTGGTTGGTCGGCCGGGCGGCGAGCCACTGCCGCTTGACGCAGCCGGACATCCCACATATCGGCTGAAGTGGGAAGGGCAGGACGCACGCGAAGAGCAGCGTACCGTGGACTGGTACTGCGAGGCAGAATCCGTGGCCGAGCTCCCGGCCGAGGTTGGGAACGCTCTGGGGAAGAGATCGGCGGTCCTGATCACGGCGACTTTGAGAGATGGCATCCGAGAGCGACGGAGGCTGATCGAAGAAATGCTTCGTCAACGCCCGCAAGGCGCGGAGACGATTGTGATGCCTTGTGAGAACAGCGTGCCGGGCGACTGGCAGGCCGTCCGATCTCTGTGTGACGAGCTCGGCGCGACCTACCTCCAGCCGTTGGTCAACCGCATCGCCCTGCCGTTGGAGCCGCACGGCCCCGATTCGAGGACGACGCGAACCCACAATCTCGGCGAGTGGCTCGTCGCTCCACCACAACGTAAATCGCGCATCCTTGAGGCACTGGCCGTAAACGACGAGTTCGACGTCGTGGAGGATTTGGAGGTGCGCATGCAACGCAAGCTGTTCATGGTCAACGGCGCCCATCTGGCGCTCGGTATCAGGGGCGCTCTGCTGGGCCGGCGCAGTCTGCGGGCGACCGCGCAGATGCCCGGCAGCATCTACGACGTCGCGAACCTTCACTTCGCGATGAACCAGGGCCTGACGTTCTCGGGATGCAAGCTCACCGACACCTTCGAGTACGGCAGGGAGCACGTGGGTGCGTACTGTGAGGTTGCCGACGACGTCAATCGCATCATGCGGAAGCTTAGGCGAGCTGACATCGCTCCGTTCCTGAAGGATGTCCACGACCGCCTGTCCGCTCCGGCCGAAATGACAGCGCTTGCTCAACGCGAGGTCGACCCGGCCCACGAGACCAGCGACTGGCTCGACCCCTACCGAGACGTCTTCGACGGGCTTGAGCTGCTGTTGGCGAGGCTGGATGCATACAGCGACGGCAAGGTTTCGGCGCGCAGGCGCGAGCCGCTCCTACTGGATCCCGACATCGATGCCCGCGTGATCGCTGAGTACGAGCGCTGCCTGCTTGACTGGGAGCGCGCGAGCGAGCGCCGCGAGCGCCTCAGGAAGCTCGAAGAATCGCTCAGGGCGCATCGCATCGTCCTCGGCATGGAGCCCTGAGCGCTGCGGAGCCGCGAACTTCGAACCGGTGTGGCGCGCGCTACGGCGCGAGGGCCGAGCAAAGCCTCGGACCATCGTTCCGGCGGAGTGGATGATCCGGCTGCGCGTCCCGTCGGTGACGACGATCTCCTCGCGTGCAGGTTTCTGCTTGACGATGCGCTGCCGCCATGCGCCGTGAGCCCCAACCCGAGTAGGCGATGGTGATCGTGAGCAGCTTGAGCACGTGTTCCGCCGCTTGACGCGATCGGCTGGTCCTGAACCGCCCCGGGATTCTTGGAGGCCTTGATCTGACTGTGTAGCTTGATGCCTGTCTGGCGGTCCGTTTGTGGGCGCCAGGCGATGACCGCGGAGCGGAGCCCGTAGGGCGTAGCGCAGCGGTCATCGGGCGGTGGTATCCGAAGCCCTCGTGAGGGTGTGGCCGGCGACGGGATGACTCGTGATCTGACTGGCCATTACGTGCCCTGCCCGGGATCTGTCTCCCGCCGCCGTCCACGGATGCCGCCGTGACTTCATAGAAGCCTGACATCACTCGACACAGTTCTGTCCGGCGGCCTCCACATCACCCATGTCACCGAGGAATGCGGAGGAGCGATGATCGCAGTTGGAGTAGACACCCATAAGAATCGTCACATAGCAGTGGCGCTCGATCGGCTCGGACAACTGCTGGGGGAACTCTCGATCCAGGCGTGCGCGGCCGGCTATCTTGAGCTGCAGCTCTGGGCGCGTGCGCTCGCGGAGGGCGGCCAGCAACTGGTGTTCGGCATCGAGGGTGCGGGTAGTTGGGGAGCCGGCCTGTGCGAGCACCTGCAGCTCGCTGGTTGCTCGGTGCTGGAGGTCGAGCGTCCACGGCGGCGAGAGCGGCGCACCGGCAAGACAGACCGCATCGACGCGATCTCTGCCGCCAAGCGCGTTCTCAGCGACGAAGGCACTTCGACCCCGCGCCAGCAGGGAACTCGCCGCGCGCTGGCGGCGCTTCTCGTCGCCCGGCGCTCGGCCACCTGCGAGCGCACAAGGCTGCTGAACCAGCTTCAGTCGTTGCACGCGACCGCCCCGGTCGCATTGCGCGAGCGCATCGGGGAGGGCACCGGCAAACAGCTCGAGCGGCGTCTGGGCGTGATGCGCACCCGTCCGGGCGCGCCGATGGACGAGCGCGCGATCTTCGCGGTCATGCGCGACTTGGCGGCACGCTCACGGGCGCTCGCCATCGATGCGCGTCGCTACGAGCGCGAACTCACCGAGCTCGTCGCATCGCTCGACCAGACACTGCTCGGGGAGGTGGGTGTCGGGCCGATCTCGGCCGCAAAGCTCCTGGTCTGCGACCCGGCACGCTTCTACTCCGAGGCAGCGTTCGCTCGCTGCAATGGAACGGCGCCGCTACCGGCTTCCTCTGGCAAGACGGTCCGTCACCGTCTCAGCCGGGGTGGCGACCGCCAAGCCAACAACGCGATCCACACGATCGCTCTCAGCCGCTCGCTCCACCACCCCGAAACACGCGCCTATCTGGACCGCCGCATCAGCGAGGGAAAGACCAAACGCGAGGCAATGAGAGCGCTCAAGCGGCACCTCTCACGGACCCTCTTTAAGAGGCTCGTCGAAGTGCCCTTGACTTCATAGAAGCATCCCGGGGCTCTGGTTCGAGCCCGGCCAGCTCCATCGACTCAGGCTCGGTCCGCCGCTGCCAGCTCCCGCGCGGTGGCACGGCCGAGCAAGACTGCGTGTGGGGAAAGGCCGCTAACGTGGCGCTCACGATGATGACCACAGCAGAGCCGATGACGACTCGTGGCGCCCATTACACGGCGCTGCTCGACACGATGGATCACCAGGGTGCCACCAAGCTGCACGCGAGGGAGCGGGAGCAGCTGATGGAGGCCGCGAATGCCTTGCTGTTCGGCGAGCCCGAAAGCGAGCGGCTGCTTCGATCGGCTGGGGTCCTGATCGAGTCCTTGGAGACGAGTGAGCGGTGGTCGGCCGAGAGCTGCGATCAACTGCGTGAGCACCTGTACGGCTGCGATGCTCCGGGCCGGGGATCCTGAGAGCTCGATCCTGGCTGGTCACGATTGGCCGTCGCGCGCGCTCACGCTGCTGATCGCTCCCGGCGCGGCCCTGATGCTCGCGCTGTGCGTCCCAGCCGTCGAGGCCAACGCCGACACGGGCCGCTCACGGCCAGCCTCGGCTGCCACCGCGGGCGCGGGTAGCCCAGCCGGAGGGGCGCCGCTCGCGGTTACGGGGACGATCGACACCCGCCATCCGGGCCGGCCGGTCCCGCAACGGTTCCTCGGACTCTCCTTCGAGGCGGTGGCGCTGGGGCAACTCGCGCAATACGCGGGCCGGGGCGACCTGGTGGGCCTGCTGCGCTCGTTGGGACCCGGGGTGCTGCGCTTCGGCGGTATCACAGCGGATGAGAACGTCGCCTGGACCGACGCCGGCACCCCGCGGCCGACGTGGGCCTCTAGCGCGCTCGATCCTGCCCAGTTGCGCGCCGTCGGCGTGCTCGCCCGCCGAAGCGGATGGCGAGTCCTGCTCACGGTGGGGTTGGCCCACTACGAACCCGCAGCTGCCGCACGCGAGGTCGCCGCCACCCACAGGGCGCTTGGTCCCTACCTCGCCGCAGTGGAGATCGGCAACGAGCCGGATGCCTATGGCAAACACGGCCTCCGGGAACTGCCCTGGATCGCCCAGGGCTACCAGGAAGAGGTCAGCAGCTACCGCGAAGCAATCGAAACGCTCACACCCGGCGTGCCCATCGCCGGCCCCGGTGTCTCCGGCTCGGGCATCTTCAGCGAATGGGGCGAAGAGGAGGCGCTCGCGCAGACGCCCGCGCTGCTGACCGGACACCACTACCCGCTCGGATGCGCGCAGACGCCCGCGCCCTCCATCGAAGCGCTGCTGAAAGGCTCCACCCGCGAACGCGAGGCGCGCTCGCTGGCCAACTACACCGCGGTGGCCCGCGCGCACGGCATCCCGCTGCGGATTGACGAGACCAACTCCGTCTCCTGCGGGGGAGTGGCGGGGATCAGCGACACGTTTGCCTCGGCCCTGTGGGCGACCGCCTACATCACCCAGGCGATGACGGCGGGGACGGCCGGCATCAACCTCGAGGGCAACCCCGCAAACTGCACCGGATACACCCCCCTGTGCGCGCCAAGTCCCGCCGCCCTCGCCGATGGCAGGCTGCGCGCCCAGCCTGAGTGGTACGCGCTGCTTCTGACCAGATCGCTCATCGGTGAGCGCCCGCTACCCACGACCGTCGCCGCTGAAGGCTCACCTGACCTCGTCGCAGCGTCCTTCTCGGGGCCCGGCCACTCCCTGCAGGTGGTGCTCGTCGACGATGAACCACAGGGCGCGCGCCCGCTCGAACTGCGGCTGAGCGTGGGCGCCGGCATGGGCACCGCGCGCATCCTGCGCCTCACCGCGCCCTCCCAGAGCGCCACCGGGGGCATGCGGCTCGGTGGCCGCTCGGTCGCGGCCGACGGCTCCTGGCGCGCCCCCACACGGATGGAGAGCACGGCTACGCGCTCGGGGACTCTGGCGCTCGAGCTGGCACCAAGCAGCGCCGCGCTGGTCACCGTGAGCCCACGGGGCGCCGCGCCGCGCCAGCGCAAGAGCTCGACCAGGCCATAGCCGGTTCCGCCGAACGCGTCACCGGCATCGCCGGAATGCTCGCGCTTCCCCAGTACTAGGGGAAAGGCCGGCCTGAGCCGGCCAGACCCGTGGTGCCGATGAACGGCTCTACTCGTCGGACTCGTACTTGAAAGAGATTGCCAGCCGAACCCGATAGTTCTTGATCGTGCCGTTCTCGATTGAGACGTCCTGCCGGACGACCTCGGCGATGCGCAGGTCGCGCACCGTCTTGCCGGCGGTCTCCACAGCGCTGCGTGCGGCGGCCTCCCAAGACTCGCCGCTCACCCCAATTACCTCGGTGACTCGATACACGCCGTCAGCCATAGCCACATCCTTCCCTCGACGATGAAGCCCTGACCTTTGCACTTCCGAGCCTTCAAGGCATTCCCATCGTCATCAGCGTCGTGCCGTCCTCTTGCGACTTGGCGCCCTCCGCGAGGGAGACCTCGGGTGTCGATGTCGTGGCTGGCCCCATTCCCGCCCGAGGGCGGGTCGTTGGGAGTTTGTCTCCAGTGATGCCAGCGGCTGCGCAGCGAAACGGGCCGCGCGTCGCGGCGCCCCTACTCCCGTTGAGCTACGAGCCCGCCGTCACCCCAGAGCGCTCCTGCCGATCCCCGCTGCTCCTCGCACCGCAGGCCGGGGTGTGAGAACATCGGCACGTGAGCCCCGTCGAGCCGTCCGCGCTGCGCCTCATTTCCCTGGATGACCTCGGCAGCTCGCAGGTAGCCGTCGTGAAGGACACGCCCCACGGCGACCTCGCGGTAGGCGTCAGCGGCGGCGAGCCGTTTGCCCTGTCCAACCGCTGCCGGCACCTGTTCGCCTCGCTCGGGAAGGGGCACGTGACGGACGATGGATGCCTGCAGTGCCCGTGGCACGCCGCGCTGTACGACGTCAGTTCCGGCGCGATGGTGAGGGGACCCCAGGGCGCGTTCAAGCCGTTGGCGGGCGCTGTGAAGGCGACGACCGGCGCTCGATCGCTGAAGACATTCCCGGTCGAGTTGCGCGACGGCGCGATCTGGTTGGTCGGCTGAGCGACGGTCCCAACCTCGTCGGCGTCGCGCCGAGCCCCGAGATCAGGATCACCTCGACGGGGGTGCTAGGTTCGGTGCCCGAGCCTGCGCAGCGCATAGCC
>Ga0208355_1001150_pt1 | contig 11803 bp, 10 predicted proteins | sample NGESurdeep072012_6_FD_184458 | JGI IMG/M metagenome (GOLD analysis project Ga0208355, IMG submission 184458) | Arctic peat soil microbial communities from Barrow, Alaska - NGEE Surface sample 210-3 deep-072012 (SPAdes) | ecosystem: Environmental > Terrestrial > Soil > Wetlands > Peat ... | reverse complement strand
GTCGGCGACCCGCCAGGCGTGGTCGCGGCCGGTGTCATCGGTGTAGGTGAGGTCACCGAAGAGGGTCTGGTCGACGTTCTCGGCCAGGCCCTTGCGCCAGGTCAGCACGTCGAAACCTTGGGCGTGCATGTGGGCGAACAGTGCTGGGGACCAGCCGCCGCGGTCGAACCCGACCAGGACCCGTCGGTCGTCTCCGACGGCCGCCCGCAGGTCGGGCAGCAGCCGGCGTAGCTCTATGGCAAGGGACGCACCGGGGTCGGCCATGACGACCAGGACCGGGTCCCCGGCGGCGTCGGAGATCCACGTCTCCACCGTCGCGGGGGCGGGGAACTTGAGCCGGGAAAGGTGGGTCTTGGCGACTTTGCGGGTGCCTTGGTAGGCGCGGACGTGCCCGTCGACGTAGAACACTGCGGTCAGGTCCGGGTTCGCTTCGTCCAACCGGGCTACGTGACGAGCGGCCATGGCAGCCAGGAGCTCTTCACCCCTGTTTGTGGCCGCGAGGGTGGTGATCTTACGGCGGATGGTCTTGACCTCCGGGGCCCGGTCCAGCCCCAACACCCGACCCAACGCGGCCGGGTCGACCCTGCTCGCGCCTTCGGCGCGGGGCTCACCTGCCAGGGCGCGTAGCACCCCTTCGACGAGCATCGTGTCCAGGCCGTAGAACCCGTTCGGCAAACCCCCGAAAACCGTTGCAGCACAGGACAGTAGACCGGTGGCCTCCAAGCCTGGCATCGCCAGGAGTAGCCCGGTCAACGGCACTCGGCCCGCGGGGGCGAACACCGGCGGTGCGGCGACCAGCTGCCCCCACCTGGCCGCGGCCCGCTCACCGCAGCGGTCGGCCGGTTCCGGAAGGACCGGCACCTCAGGGCGGGACGGTGCCGCCCCGGCGCGAACCACTGCCGTGGGCTCGGGGGTGGGCTCGACCAGGGCCCTTCGGACACTGAAAGTTGAGACCCCGACCGCGGCGGCGATCGCCCGCAGGGACGCCCCGCCAAGGCGGCGGACGCGGATGTCGGCGACCACCTCCGGGGTCAACCTCGATGGTCCCTTGGGGCCACGCTTGTCTGAGGTCAGGCCGGCCACCCCGGCGGCGCCCAGCTCTTTGCGCCAGCGCCACAAGGTGACGGCGCCGACCCCGAACGCGGCAGCCACGTCGGCGACCCGCGCGGCCTTGATCGTCACCAGGCGCACGGCGGCCAGTCGCCGTAGGGCCGCGTCGCCGCCGGCCCAGGCGTAGACCAGTTCGCCCCGCAGGAACACCCGCCCGCCGTCGCCGTCCTCCAACAGAGCTGCCGCTTCCCCGATCGGGACTGCCCCTGCTGGGGCCATCGGCAGCGGCGGCTGGTTAGTCATCACGCCCATCATCCCCACACCCCCAACAGCGAATCTATATCTTCCACTAATTATATCACACTAAGGGTAGGAAGACAACCGGATCCACGATGAATGTGCAGGTCAGCCGCGCGCTGGAGACTTCACAGCGGCAGCCATGTCAGGAGCCCTGGCTCCAGGACCGCCGTGAATCATCGAGGTCGGTGCAGCTTCTTCTGCATCACGAGTACCCGGTACTCGGCCTCATCAAAGGTCGGGCCGCAGATCGTGTGTTCACCGGCGCAATACGCTGGACAACCTCTTCGCCAGGTGGCCGGCCGCGTGGCGCTCGATGTCCCAAGAATGGACCGCCGGTCGTGACGAGCTCGGGCCGGGTCCGGGCCGGGTGACCGGCCAGGCGGCGACGTTCGCGTACCTGGCGGTTTTCGGCCAGGACGCGGTACATCGTGGAGACCAAGCACAGGTAGGTGCCCTCTTCAAGGAGCTGCGCGTAGACCTGCAGCGGTGGCTGATCGACGAATCGAGGCGAGTCCAGCGCCGTGATCACCTTTGCCCTCTCGGCGGCGCTGAGCCGGTTCGCCGGCGCAGGCGGGGCCACTGACAACGGCCTGCGTGGCGTTGTGTCCACGGTGGCCCGCGAGACTCCGGTCAACTGGGCCGCCGTCCTTGTGGGGGTGCCTGCGGTCAGTCTTCGTGTGGCCGTCAGTGAGCTAGAGGCGTCCCGACGTAGAAGGCCTTGGGACACACCTGGGACACATCACACTCAGCAGGAGCCATCACTTACAAACACTGCCGTTGATAGAACGCGTTGCAAACAAACGCTTTCAATCAAAACCACCACTTGTCGATATCCCCTGAATCGCTCTCTCAAGGCGGTAGCACGGGTTCGAATCCCGTCGGGGCTACCCACCCACGAGTCCCCGTCCTGCCTGCAGGGCGGGGATGTTGCGTCCGGGGGACTCTAGGAGGCTTGCGGAGCCTGGACTCGGCGCAGGATCTCGGTGAGCTTGTTGGCGCCGGCGACCACGGTCGCGGCGTGCAGGCGACCGGGCTGACGGGAGACTCGCTCGATCGAGCCCGAGATGGACACCGCAGCCACGACGCGACCTGATGGACCACGAACCGGCGCGGAGACCGAGGCCACACCGTACTCGCGCTCGCTGACGCTCTGAGCCCAGCCGCGACGCCGGACCCCAGACAAGGTGGTGGCGGTGAACTTCGCGCCTTGGAGCCCGCGATGAAGGCGGTCGGGTTCCTCCCACGCAAGCAAGATCTGGGCCGCGGAACCGGCCAGCATGGACAGGCTGGCCCCGACCGGGATGGAGTCGCGCAGGCCCATGGGACGCTCGGCTGCTGCTACACAGATGCGCTGGTCGCCCTGGCGGCGGAAGAGCTGGGCGCTCTCGTGGGTGTGGTCGCGCAAAGCGCCAAGGACGGGACCGGCAGCCGCCAGGAGGCGGTCCTCGCCTGCGGCCGCGGCGAGCTCACCGAGGCGGGGGCCCAGGACGAAACGTCCTTGCATGTCACGCGCCACGAGGCGATGGTGCTCCAGGGCCACGGCGAGGCGATGTGCGGTCGGACGGGCCAGCCCGGTGGCGCCGACGAGCTGGGCCAAGGTCGATGGCCCGGCTTCGAGTGCTCCTAGAACAGTTGCAGCCTTGTCAAGAACGCCGACTCCGCTAGAGTTGTCCATAGCCTGATATTGCCGTCTCAGAGCCTGAGACGCAAGTTCAATCCCCGAGATTCTGCGCAAACCTCACACGTGAGTCACCTGACGCAGTCGTCTGGAACACGCAGGATCACCGGGATCTGATCCGAGCGGCATCACGAAGGAGCTAGACATGGCAGGTACGCTGGCCGAGAAGGTATGGGACGCCCATGTGGTGCGTCGGGCTAAGGGTGAGCCCGACCTTCTCTACATCGACCTTCACCTGCTGCACGAAGTGACAAGCCCTCAGGCGTTCGACGGGTTGCGACTGGCCGGCCGTTCCGTGCGCCGCCCAGACCTGACCCTTGCCACCGAGGACCACAACGTTCCCACGACTCCTGGCCCGATCACCGACCCGGTGAGCCGGATCCAGGTCGAGACCCTGCGGCGCAACTGCGCCGAGTTCGGCGTCAGGCTTTTCCCGATGGGCGACGTCGACCAGGGCATCGTCCACGTCATCAGTCCCCAGCTCGGCCTGACCCAGCCCGGCATGACCATCGTCTGCGGTGACAGCCATACGTCCACACACGGTGCCTTCGGGGCGCTGGCTCTTGGCATCGGGACCAGCGAGGTCGAGCACGTCCTGGCAACGCAGGCGTTGTCACTGACTCCGTTCAAGACCCTCGCCGTGACCGTGGACGGCAGGCTGCCGCCAGGGGTGACGGCAAAGGACCTGGTCCTGGCGGTGATCGCCAAGGTCGGCACCGCAGGCGGCCAGGGGTATGTGATCGAGTTCCGCGGGACCACGATCCAGGCTCTCTCGATGGAGGCCCGGATGACGGTGTGCAACATGTCGATCGAGGCGGGCGCGCGCGCGGGCATGATCGCCCCGGACCAGACCACCTTCGACTATCTGCAGGGCCGCCCCCACGCCCCCGCCGGCAGCGACTGGGACACGGCAGTCGCCGCCTGGTCGAGGCTTCGAAGCGATGACGACGCCGTCTTTGACGCCGAGATCCAGCTCGACGCGGCGCAGCTGGCCCCTTTCGTGACCTGGGGGACCAACCCGGGTCAGGGCCTGCCCCTTTCCGGCAGCGTGCCTGATCCCGAGTCGTTCAAGGACGAGTCCGACCAGGCCAACGCCAGGCGGGCCTTGGAGTACATGGGTCTGAGCGCAGGCACCCCGCTGAAGGCTATCCGGGTCGACACGGTGTTTGTCGGCTCCTGCACCAACGGCCGCATCGAGGACCTGCGAGCCGCCGCTGCGGTCCTGCGAGGCCGTCAGGTGGCTCAGGGCGTTCGAATGCTCGTTGTTCCCGGGTCAGCCAGGGTGCGGCTGCAGGCCCAGAGCGAGGGCCTGGACACGGTGTTCAGCCAGGCGGGTGCCGAGTGGCGCCTGGCGGGATGCTCGATGTGTCTGGGGATGAACCCTGACCAGCTCGCCCCGGGGGAGCGCAGCGCGTCGACCTCCAACCGCAACTTCGAGGGTCGCCAGGGCAAGGGGGGCCGCACTCACCTGGTCAGCCCCGTGGTAGCCGCTGCCACAGCCGTGCGCGGCACCCTGTCCAGCCCTGCGGACCTCTGAGGCTGCCACCGGCGCCGTCGACCCCTGAAGCCATACCGAGAGATACCGAAACCAGAGCTGAGGAATATCGCCATGGACAAGTTCACGACCCACACCGGTGTCGGTGTGCCGCTGCGCCGCAGCAACGTCGACACGGACCAGATCATCCCGGCTGAGTACCTCAAGAGCGTGGCCCGAACTGGATTCCAGGACGGGCTCTTTGCCGCATGGCGCAAGGATGAGACGTTCGTCCTGAACGACCCACGGTACGCGAACGGGTCAGTCCTGGTCGCCGGCCCCGACTTCGGGACGGGGTCCTCTCGTGAGCACGCGGTATGGGCCCTGATGAACTACGGGTTCCGGGTCGTGATCGCCTCACGTTTTGCGGATATCTTCCGGGGGAACAGCGGCAAGCAGGGCCTGCTCACCGCCCAGGTGAGTCAGGGGGATGTCGAGCTGATCTGGGATGTGCTCGAGAACGAGCCCGGCGGCGAGGTCACTGTTGACCTTGAGTCCAAGACCATTACGGCCCAGGGCGCCTTGGTGGCCTTTGAGCTGGACGACTACACCCGCTGGCGCCTCTTGGAGGGGCTGGACGACATCAGTCTGACGCTGCGCCACGAAGCCGAGGTGACGTCCTTCGAGGCGAGGCGAGGCAGCTACAAACCGACCACGACAGGGGTCTGACACGCCCGTCGAGCCACTGTCGGGGCGGCATCAGGAATTTTTTTCTCAGGGGTTGTCCGGGAGCTCCGGACGCTCTGCGCGGTCATCTGAGTCGGTGGCAGAGGTGGCCTTTGCCCACACTGGAGCACCAAGCTGACTGTGGCTCAGCCGGCGAATTGTGTTATGGATCACGGAGATTGACGGCGTGTCGTATCCCGGGCGAGATGTGCCCGCCGCAGCTGGACCTCGGGGAGGCGGCTGTCGCCGGAGCGTCCAGGCATAAACAGCACCATCCAAAGACGTTGCGACACAACGATTCCAAGATTGCCATGTGGTGGACTCCGGATGGTTGTGGCCCTAACGTCGTTGATGAGTCGGGCGGTGGCCCGGCCGCCCAAATTCGTCGGGCACAGGCCCGGTGGACCTTTTCCTCAGGAGGGGAAGACGTGAACAAGGGACAACTGATCGATGAACTCGAGAGTCGTCTTGGCGGCAAGAGGGCTGCGACCGATGCTGTTCAGGGGGTCCTCGACGTCATTATCCGTACGGTCGCCAAGGGTGAGAAGGTCGGTATCACCGGCTTCGGCACCTTCGAGAAGGCGCTTCGCGCTGCCCGGATCGGGCGCAACCCTCGCACCGGCGCGAAAGTCAAGATCAAGAAGACTGCCGTTCCGAAGTTCAAGGCCGGCACACAGTTTCGCGATGTGGTCGCCGACCCGAAGAGGCTTCCCAAGACCTCAGCCGCCGGCGCCCGGGCCACTGCTGTCTCCAGCGTCTCCACCAGCAAGGCTGCCGTGAAGAAGGCTGCCCCGGCCAAGGCCGCGGCCAAGAAGACCGTGGTGAAGAAGGCTGCCCCGGCCAAGAAGACCGTGGTGAAGAAGGCTGCCCCGGCCAAGGCCGCGGCCAAGAAGACCGTGGTGAAGAAGGCTGCCCCGGCCAAGAAGGCTGCCCCGGCCAAGAAGGCTGCCCCGGCCAAGGCTGCGACGAAGAAGACCGCGGCCAAGACGCCTGCCAAGAAAGCCTGACGCGGGCCCATCAAGGAAGGGGTCGGCCACCCTGGCGGGCCGGCCCCTCTTTGATGTTGGGACCGCTGTGGCGAGGTCTACCCTTGCGTCACCGGATGGGCTCGTCGGTGCCGATGCCGACTATCCACAGCCGGGTCAGCTCAGTGGCGGACATCTCGATGCTCACCCGCTGGCCGGGGCGCAGGAGGCGCAGGCCGCTGGCGTCCATGACCTTGACGCCAAAGGGAACCTCACGGCCATCATCAAGCAGCACGCTGCCCGAGCCGAACTCGTCGTCGTACCGGTGCACGCTTGCTTGCATGGGGCCACGCTAGTCCTGGGTCGGACGCAGCACTAATGCGGTGTGCCTGCCGACCCCGATGGTGATGGCTCGACGCAGCGCCGCGTCGTCGTCCACGTCGGTCCGCAGGGCGGGCAGGTCCAGGTCCAGGCGCACACAGCTGCGCGAGTGCTCGCGTGCGGAGTTCGGCCCGAACCGCGGGTCCAGGCCTGCCGGGGACAGCGCGCTGAGCAGCACCGTGCCGTGGCCTGACGCGTCCGGGACCATGGCCCGGGGGTGGGCCGCGCACGCGCAGAGGGCGTCGATCAGGTCTTGGCGCCGCAGGGTGGGGATGTCGCCCAGCAGGACCGCCGTCGGGCCGGGGCCCAGCACCCGCTGTACGTAACCGATCCCCAGGCGAATGGCGGGGTTCAGGCCCTCGCCCTGGTCGGCCACGACGTTGCCGCCGCGTGCGCGCACAAAGGCTGAAGTAAGCTCGTCCGAGGTCACGACCACCAGATGGGCTGCTGGCAGGCCGGCCACTGCTGCGGTGATCGTGTCCAGAGCGAACGCATGAGCCAGATCAGCGCGCGCCACCCCTGCTGGCGGATGCAGACGGCTCTTGGCCGTCAGCTGGCCCTTGACCGGGACGATCAGTCGCCAGCGGTCGATCACGGGGGAGCACATCGAGTTGATCGTCTCAGTACAGTCGTGCTCGTCTCGACACCGACCCTGTCCAACGACGAAGATGGCGGCGGGCCAGGTGGTCCCGAACCGGGCCGCCGAGTTGGTCCACTGCTATCAACGGCATACAGAACAGACAGGGCGGAGCCTCGGTGCGGCGAATTCGACCAGAGCGGGCGCTGCCCAGGTCATACCGGGGCATCGCCACCTTCCTGCGTTGGCTGTTGGTGGTGTTGACCCGTCGCGACTGGGTGGGCGCGGAGCACTTCCCGTCCACCGGTGGCTTCGTGGTGTGCCCCAACCACATCTCGCATGTCGACCCGTTCGCTTTTGCCCACTTCCTGTATGACAACGGGCATCCGCCGTTCTTTCTGGCCAAGTCCGAGGTTTTCCAGATCCCGATCCTCGGCAGACTCCTGACCTGGGCACAGCAGATCCCGGTGCAGCGGGGTACCAACCAGGCCGCAAAGGCCTTTTCAGCCGCGGTCGCTGCGGTCCAGGACGGCAAGTGCGTCCCGATATTTCCCGAAGGCACGCTGACCCGGGATCCGCAGATGTGGCCGATGACGGCCAGGACCGGCGCCGCGCGGGTGGCCCTGACGACACGGTGTCCGGTGATTCCTGTCGCGCAGTGGGGGCCGCAGGACATACAGAGACCGTATGCCAAGATGCTGCACCTGTTCCCACTTAAGACCATGCGGATGCTCGCCGGACCTCCGGTGGACCTCAGTGACCTGTACGACCGTCCTCAGGACGGGGCGACTTTGACCGAGGCCACGGCCAGGATCCTGGACGCCATCACTGCCCAGCTTGAGAGGATCCGGGGCGAGAAGGCCCCAGCCATCCGCTTCGACTCCCGTACCGCCGGCGTCGCGGAGATCGGCAACCCCAAGAAGCGCCGTCCCAAGAAGTCTGCCCGCACGACGAACGGAGGGTCCTCATGACGCGTGTCGCCGTCTTCGGCACGGGCAGCTGGGGCACGGCGTTCGCCGCCGTGCTTGCCGACACCGGATGCCAGGTCCAGATGTGGGGGCGGCGGGCCGAGCTGGTCGACCAGATCAACGCGTCGCACGTCAACGCGGACTATCTGCCGAATCTTCTTCTGCCGGAAGCTATCTCGGCGACCACCGACCCCGCCGAAGCCGTACGCGGCGTCGACATCGTCGTCTTGGCCGTCCCGTCGCAGATGCTGAGGGCCAACTTGGCGCCCTGGGTCGACTTCCTGCCCCCCCACGCGGCCGTCGTGTCCCTGATGAAGGGCGTCGAGCTGGGCACGACCAAGCGGATGAGCGAGGTCATCGCCGAGGTGGGGCACGTCAGCGCCGAACGTATCGTCGTGGTCTCAGGGCCCAACCTGGCTAAGGAGATCGCGGCCAAGCAGCCGGCGGCCACGGTCGTGGCATGTGTCGACGAGTCGGTGGCCGAACGGGTGGCGATGGCCTGCGCCGCACCATACTTCCGGCCCTACACCAACACCGACGTGGTGGGCACCGAGCTAGGTGGCGCGGTCAAGAACGTCATCGCCCTCGCGGTCGGGATGGCCGAGGGGTTGGGCATGGGGGACAACACCAAGTCCACCATCATCACCCGAGGGCTGGCGGAGACCCTGCGCCTGGGTGTGGCACTGGGCGCCGATCCGGCCACCTTCTCGGGCCTGGCCGGGGTCGGGGACCTGATTGCCACGTGCATGTCGCCGCTGTCGCGCAACCACTCCTTCGGCGTGAAGCTCGGCCGCGGGATGAGCGTCCAGGAGGTGGTGGCCACGACCAGGCAGACGGCTGAGGGCGTGAAGTCGTGTCAGGCCATCCTGGAGCTGGCACGCCATCACAGTATCGACGTGCCGATCATCGAGAACGTGGCGGCAGTGGTCCATGAGGGCCGCAAGCCCGGTGATGTCGCCGACATGTTGATGTCTCGGGCCCGCAAGGCCGAGAGGACCTGAGCCCACCGCGTCACCACATCAGCGCGGCGCGCTCAGGTGGGCCAGCCCCGCGTCCAGGTCGCGCCACAGGTCCTCGATGTCCTCGATCCCGACACTGAGGCGCAGCAGGTTCTGCGGGACGGTGGGCGCCTCGCCGGGGTGCCGGCGGCGACGTTCGATCAGTGACTCGACGCCGCCCAGGCTGGTCGCGTGGGTCCACAGACGGACCTGCGCGGCAACGGTCTCGGCCCCCTGCACACCCCCGCGGACCTCGATCGCGATGATCGACCCGAAGCCCGGATACCGTAGGCGTTCCACGGCGCGATGGCCCCGCAGCCGGGAGGCCAGCTCAGCTGCGTTGGCGCTGGAGCGCTCCACCCGCAGGTGCATGGTCCGCATGCCGCGCAGTGCCAGCCAGGTCTCCATGGGACCGGCGATGGCGCCGTGGAGCAGCCGGTGCTCGGCGAGAGCCTCCTGGAGCGTGCGCCCACGCTCGGAGCGGGCCGTGACCGTGGCGCCCAAAATGACGTCCGAGTGCCCGGCGAGGTACTTGGTGACCGAGTGGATCACCACGTCCGCGCCCATCGACAACGGCTGCTGGACCAGCGGGGTGGCAAACGTGTTGTCGCACAGCGCGAGGCCGCCGGCAGCGTGGGCAGCCGCAAAGAGGCGTGGGAGGTCGGCTACCTCGAGCATCGGGTTGGTCGGGGACTCAGCCCACAGCAGGTCAGCGCCCTCCAGTGCCGCGAGCACGGCCGAGGTGTCGCTGATGTCGACGCGCCGCAGCGTGGCTCGTCCTTGTCTCTCCAGGGACTCCAGGATCGCCCCGGTGCCGCCGTAGGCGTGGATCGGAGCGACGATGACTGCCCCCGGCGGTGCCAGGGACAGGGCTGCCGCGATAGCCGCCATGCCGGAGGAGAAGACCAGGGCCGGGCCACCCTCCAGGGCCCCGAGGGCCTCCTCGAACGCGGTCCACGTCGGGTTTCCCGCGCGGGCGTAGTCGACCGGGCCGTCCGCGACGTAGGTTGAGGAGAGCTCCAGCGGGGCATTGACCCCGGCTCCAGGAACGCGTGGCTGCCGACCGGCCGAGACCAAGATGGAGGCGGGAGCAAGGTCTTGGTCATTCGTGTCCACCTGCTCAGGGTAGGGCCAGATGTGCCGGGGCCCGGCCAGTGGGCGCACGGCCTGCGCAGCCGGCTCTGGCTTGGGCGATAGGGTCGCAGGCGATGACAGACACCGACCAGCCCAGCCCAGCGTCCACCCAGACCCCGCCGCGCAAGCCCACCGTGGCTATCGTCTTCGGCGGCCGCTCTTCCGAGCACGCCGTATCCTGCGCGACCGCCGCCGGGGTGATGCAGGCGATCGACCGTGACGTCTACGACGTGCTCCCGATCGGGATCGCCAAGGACGGTCGATGGGTCGTGGCCTCCGAGGACACCGAGGCGCTCGAGCTCTCACCCGGGCACATCCCCGAGGTCGATGGCGACGGAGCCGATGTGCTCGTCCCGCTGAGCACGACCGAACACGGCCTTCGCGTCCTGGAGCCGGGAGCCCCGCCCAGGGCCCTGGGCGAGGTGGACGTGGTCTTTCCCTTGTTGCATGGCCCCTTCGGCGAAGACGGCACGATTCAGGGGCTCCTGGAGCTGGCTGACATCCGCTACGTCGGGTCGGGGGTCCTCGCCTCTGCGGTGATGATGGACAAGCACTACATGAAGGTCGTCTTTGCCGGGCACGGGCTTGCGATCGGTCCGTACGTGGTGATCTCCGACCGGGACTGGAACCGCGACCCCGCGGCATCGATGGATGCGGTGGCGTCACTGGGCTGGCCCGTCTTCGTCAAGCCGGCCCGCGCCGGCTCAAGCATGGGCATCACCAGGGTCGTCGGGCCCGAGGGCCTGGCCGCAGCCATCGACTTCGCCCGCCAGTACGACCCCAAGGTTGTCGTCGAGGCCGCCATCATCGGGCGCGAGATCGAGTGCGGCGTGCTGCAGGGTCGCGGCGGCGCTCCGGCCCGGGCCAGCGAGGTCGGGGAGATCCAGGTCGTCCAGGGTCACGAGTTCTACGACTTCGAGGCCAAGTACCTGGCCGAGTCCGATGTCGAGCTCTCCTGCCCGGCCAAGGTGCCGGACCCGGTGGCCGACGAGATACGCCGCGTTGCCGTCGCAGCGTTCGAGGCTGCCGGCTGCGAGGGGCTGGCCCGGGTGGACTGCTTCTACACCGACCACGGCGACGTGATCGTCAACGAGATCAACACCATGCCCGGCTTCACACCGCTGTCGATGTTCCCGTTGATGTGGGCGGCCTCCGGGCTGGATTATCCACACCTGATCGACGAGCTGATCCAGCTGGCGCTGGCTCGGCGCACCGGCCTTCGCTGAAGCCCTACAGGCAGTGCCGCGGGCCCTGCGGAATGGCCGATGCCGCCTTGCCGAACGCAGGCAGCAGCAACGGCTCGGGGCTGTAGGCGCTGGGAACCAGGACCTCGATCGCCGGTGAGCGACCGTAGGTCGTGAAACGCACACCATCGGTGAGCTGGTGGGCGACCCAGTCGATGCCACTGACGTCCAGGCACGGATCTGTGGTCGGCCCGATGGGGGGCAGCCCACAACGGGCGATGATGGGGGGGTCACCCCAGGCGCGCACAGCGGCTGAGGACGACGAGGTCGCCCGCAGCCGCTGGCCGCCGACCGTCGTGGGCCAACCG
>Ga0208355_1001149_pt1 | contig 11813 bp, 9 predicted proteins | sample NGESurdeep072012_6_FD_184458 | JGI IMG/M metagenome (GOLD analysis project Ga0208355, IMG submission 184458) | Arctic peat soil microbial communities from Barrow, Alaska - NGEE Surface sample 210-3 deep-072012 (SPAdes) | ecosystem: Environmental > Terrestrial > Soil > Wetlands > Peat ... | reverse complement strand
CGATCCAGTTGTTGCGGTCGCCGTAGAGCACGATCGTGTGGTTGGTTGACACTCCGTGCGTGGCGAACAGTTCGCCGAACGCCTGCGGGCCGAGAAAGTCGCGCCGGATCGGGTCCTGGAGGTCCTTCTGCCAATCGAATCCGATCGCCCCGGGGATGTGAGCCTCCGCGTAGAGCGCTGGGTCCTCATCGACCTCGACGATGCGGATGCTCTCGTCATTCAAGTGCTCTGACAGCCAGTCGGCGTCGACGAGCACGTCCTTCGCGTAGTCGGACAAAGGAAGCTGTCCTTCGCTAGTAGTTGATCCTGATCAGCTTCAGGTGATTGGCAATCTGCTCGGGCGGAGCGAGGTGGCTCCGAACGCTCATGAGCTGACCTGCTCGTAGTAGGCGGCGTTCTTGGCGATGTAGTGATGCCACTCGTCCGGGACCTGATCCTCGGCGAAGATCGCGTCCACCGGGCAGGCCTCTACGCAGGCGTCGCAGTCGATGCACTCCGCCGGGTCGATGTAGAGCAACTCGGCCGCGTCGTAGCCGGGCTCATCAGGCGTCGGGTGGATGCAGTCCACCGGACACACCTCGACACAGGAGTTGTCCTTGGTGCCGATGCAGGGCTCGGTGATCAGGTAGGTCATCGGGAGAACTCCCTTCGAAATAGCTTCTCACATCGTCGCTGGAAGAAACCGTATCACGCGTGGGTGGCTTTTCATAGTCCGTCTGTGTAAACTGGGAGGGGATATGATCGACCTGCCGCGCACCGGGAGTCGCGATGACGCGCTCTCCCAGCCCACGAGGGCGCGCCTGTTCACGCTGCTCGGTGAGCTGGGGCGGCCGGCTGGCACTGTTGAGCTCGCCGAGCAACTGGGTCTGCACCCCAATGGCGTGCGCTTGCACCTCGAGCGCCTTCAGCGAGACGGGCTGCTCGTGCGCGAAAGCGAACCCCAGTCGCGCGGACGACCGCGCGATAGCTGGAAGATCGCGCCCGACGCACATCCCGGCGGACGCGCGCCACAAGCTTACGCCGACCTCGTGCGCTGGCTCGCCCGCGCGACGAGATCCGGCCCTCGCGGCCTGCGCGGGATCGAGGCCACAGGCCGTGAGATCGGACAGGAGCTGGCCTCGCGCCAGGGCACGACCGGCGAAGATGCGTTTCAGACAACGCTGACCGTGCTCGGCTTCCAGCCCCGGGCACAGGCCCGCACCGGCAACCACGTCACGATTTGCCTGGCCAACTGTCCGTACCGGGATGCTGTCCGCGAAAACCAGCCGGTCATCTGCACGCTGCACAGAGGCATCACGCGCGGGCTGCTCGACGTGATGGCGCCCGACGCCAAGCTCGCCGGGTTCGAGCCGCATGACCCCGACCATGCAGGCTGTCTGATCAAGCTCACCGGGATGGCGGCTCGCCAGAGCGAGATGTGAGCGATCCGCCGTGGGCGGGGCGCTTTCCGTGCCCGGCGGGGCGCGGGATCGTAGGTGCGCCTGCCGATCTCAGGCGGGCCGACCGGAGGATGCCTGGCGCTCAAGTGCGTGGCCCAGCGCGCGGGCTGTGGCGCGTACCAGGCCGGTCGCGACGAGCGCCCACACGGCGAGCGCGACCCAGACCCATACACGGGCGAAGTCGGTGATCGCTTGCGCCGAGGCGACCTTGCCCACGACGAAGCTGCAGGCGGCGTACATCCCTACTGGGAATACGGTCGACCAGCGGCGCACGCTGTAGCGCCCGCGTGGCCAGCGCACCTCCGCGAACAGCAGTACCGGGAGCCACAGCAGCGTCAGCGCCCAAAGGACGAGCGCGATGTCCTTGAACACACTGACCGCACCGGAGGATGACCACAGCTGCCCGCCGGCAAGCGCGATTCGCCCCGCGGTCACGGTCGAGATCGCAAGCGCCCCGCCGGTGACCCAGTGGTCGCCGCGCCCGGCGGCGAGCTGGCCGACGTCGAAGCGCCTGGCCACGAACAGATAGAAGCCGAGACCGAGGACGAACGGCGGCACCGATGCGATGAGCAGCCAGTCGGCGTACTCGGCCAGCGCGATCGCCGCGGCGAGCAGGGCGAGCGACTCTGTTCCGACCGTGAGGATGAACGAGGCGCCGACCGTCGGCGTGCGCCAATGGCGCAAAACGGGCCCGATGAGGCCCAGCCACAGTCCGAGTGCGATGAGGAGCAGAGCACCGGCGGCCCAGTTCCAACCCAGGAGCGTCAGGCGGGTGCCGAGCACCGCCGTCCCCGCGACCGCGGTGAAGGCCGCGGGGGTGCGCAGGTCGCCGCGAAAGCGAGCGCGGTCGCGCAAGGCACGGGCGGGGAGCAGGATCGCCAGGATCACCCAGGCCGCCGCGTCGAGCGCCAGCAGCACGCGAGACAGCGTCTCCTGCCCGTCCAGCGACAGGGCGATCGAGACGATCCCGGTACCCATTACAACGGCCCCCGAGGCGGGTGGAATGGCGTCGAGGATCGTCTCGAGCGCGTCCGCCGCCGCGCGCGAGCGGCGCATCAGCGCGCGGCGTAGCGGCGCCGGTAGAGGATGTAGGGCCGTCCGATGTACTGCAGCGGGATGCTCCAGGCGTGCACCAGGCGGCTGAACGGAAACGTGGCCCAGAACCCCCAGGCGATGATGGCGTGCAGCTGATAGACGAGCGGCGCGCCGGTCGCGGCCTTGACGTCGGGGTTCAGGTAGAACAGCGATCTCCACCAGAGCGCGATCGTGTCGCGGTAGTTGTACGGACTGGACGTGAACAGGGTGTGCCCGAAGGTCATCCAGCAGCCCAGGACGATCAGCACCGTGAGCAGCAGGTAGGTGAGCATGTCCATGCGCGTGGTGGTAAGCCGTACGCGGGGGCTGCGCGCGCGCCGGTAGAGGAGCCCGAGAAAGCCGACGAGTGTGACCAGGCCGGCGATCCCTCCGGCAATCCCCGCGAACCAGCGGTAGAAGCTCTCGGAGATCCCGACCGAGGCGGTCACCGACGGCGGGATGCACAGACCGATCACATGCCCGCCGATCGCGGCCAGCGCCCCGTAGTGGAAGGCGGGGCTGGCCCAGCCCAGCACGCGGCGGTCGAGCAGTTGGGTGGAGCGGCTGGTCCACGCGAACTGGTCGGTGCGGTAGCGCCAGTAGTGCCCGACAAGAAACGTCGTCGCCGCGACGTAGGGGAAGATGATCCACAGCAGGATCTCGCCGGTGCTCATCTGCGAGCCTCGGCGGCGGGCATGACCTCTGGTGGAGCGAAGGGCTCCAGCCCGACGAGCTCCTGCGGGGGGCCGCTCGCGGCGAGCTTGTAGACACGGGCACGGTCCGCCGCCGAGGGCGCCCCGAGCGTGAGGCACACCGCGTCGATGAGATGCGCGTAGGGACTCTCGCGCTCGCGCAGGCTGAGGCGCACGAGCTCGAGCGCCGCGTGGTGCTCACGCAGGACTACCTCGCCGTAGCCGGGCGGCGCGGCGGCCGTGAACTCGAGCATCACGGGCAGGTAGTCGGGCAGCTCGGTGCCCGCAAGCGGCAGACCGGCTGCCCGGTACATGCGCTTCAAGCGCAACAGCGCAGTGCCGCGCTCACGCTTGTCGCCCTCGCCGTAGAACGTCAGGTAGAGCCCCGAGCGCTTGTTCAAATCGAGCGTCTGTACGTAGTGCTGAGCCACCGCGAGCGGGTCGGTCTGCGTCCACCAGTCACAGAAGCGCTCGAGTGCCGCGGCGGCCGGTGTGCGCGGCAGCTCTCCGACCGCGTCGATGATCTCCCGCTGCGCGGAGCGCAGCCCCTCTCCGGGGTACTGCAGCAGCAGCGAGCTCAGCTTGTAGATCCTCGCCGCGGTCGCCCGACGTCGGGCCCCGATGGCCATCAGTCGCCCGCCTCCTCGTCCACGGACCGTTGGTCGCCGAGCATCTGCACGATGTCGAGCTTGACGGGCCGTTCGTCGTCGGTCAGCATGAACGCTTCGTTCTCGGCACCGGTGTCGGTACCGATCGCGCCGCAGTTGCCGGGCCCGCCCTCGAAGTCAAGGCCGCAGGTGCCCTGCTGTTCCATCAGCCGGTCGGCGAGCTCGGCATGCGCCTGGGGGATGACGTAGCGGTCCTCGTACTTGGCAATCGCCAGCAGCCGGTACATGTCCTCGACGTCGTTGACGCTCATCCCGACCGCGGCGGCCATCGCGGTGTCGTGCTCGCCCAGCACCTCGCGCTTTCGCATGTGCCCGCGCATCGCCGCCAGCCGGCGCAGCACATCACGAATCACCTCGCTGTCACCGGCCGCGAGGAGGTTTGCGAGGTAATCGACCGGGATGCGCATCGACTCGATCGCTCCGAAGACGTGGTCGGGGTCTGCCTCATACCCGTCGGTCTCCATGCTGTTGATGATCGGCGAGAGCGGCGGCACGTACCAGACCATCGGCAGCGTGCGGAACTCCGGGTGCAACGGCAGCGCGACGCGATATCTGTGCGCGAGCGCGTAGACAGGTGAGCGCCGCGCCGCCGCGATCCAGTCGTCAGGGATTCCGTCGCGGCTTGCCTGTGCGCGCACCGCGGGGTCCTCGGGGTCGAGGAACACGTCGTGCTGAGCGTCGAGCAGATCATGCTCGTCGCGCACCGAGGCGGCCTCTTGCACCCGATCTGAGTCATACAGCACGAGTCCGATGTAGCGGATGCGCCCGACGCACGTCTCCGAGCAGATCGTCGGCAGCCCGACCTCGATCCGGGGGTAGCACAGCGTGCACTTCTCGGCCTTGCCGGTCTTGTGGTTGAAGTAGACCTTCTTGTACGGGCAGCCCGAGACGCAGAAGCGCCAGCCGCGGCACTTGGCCTGGTCGACGAGCACAATCCCGTCCTCCTCGCGCTTGTACATCGCGCCCGACGGGCACGAGGCGACGCATGAGGGGTTCAGGCAGTGCTCGCAGATCCGGGGCAGGTAGAACATGAACGCCTGCTCATAGGTCGCCTTGACCTGCTCCTCGATGCCCTTTGTGAGCGGGTCCTGATGGATACGCTCGGGCGCGCCCGCGAGGTTGTCATCCCAGTTGGGACCCCACTGGATCTCCTCCATCACCTTGCCCGTCAGCTGCGACTGCGCCCGCGCGACAGGGTCGTGCTCGGACAACGGGGCGGTGATGAGCTTTTCGTAGTCATAGGTCCAAGGCTCGTAGTAGTCGTCGATCTGCGGCAGGTCGGGGTTGGAGAAGATGTTCAAGAGCTTCTTGATCGGGCCGCCGGCCTTCAAGCGCAGCCGGCCCTTGCGGTCGAGCTCCCAGCCACCCTTCCACTGCTCTTGGTCCTCCCAGCGCTTGGGGTAGCCCAAGCCCGGCTTGGTCTCGACGTCGTTGAACCACATGTACTCGGCGCCGGGACGGTTGGTCCACACCTGCTTGCACGTCACCGAGCAGGTGTGGCAGCCGATGCACTTGTCGAGGTTCATCACCATCCCGACCTGGGCACGAATCTTCATTCGAACGTCACCTCCGCCTCGCGCTTGCGCAGCACCGTGACCTCGTCGCGCTGGGAGCCCGTCGGGCCGTAGTAGTTGAAGCCGAAGGACAGCTGGGCATAGCCGCCGATGAAGTGCGTTGGCTTCATCACGATCCGTGTCAGCGAGTTGTCGGTGCCGCCGCGCTTGCCCTGAAGCTCGGTCAACGGAACATTGAGGTGGCGGTCCTTGGCGTGGTACATCAGGCACGTGCCCTCGGGGATGCGGTGGGAGACCGTCGCACGGCAGGCGACGACGCCGTTGCGGTTGTAGGCCTCGACCCAGTCGTTGTCCTTGATGTCCAGGGCCTCGGCGTCCTCGCGGCTGATCCACAGCATCCCGCCGCCGCGGAACAGCGTCAGCATATGCAGGTTGTCCTGGTACTCGGAGTGGATCGACCACTTCGAGTGCGGTGTCAGATAGCGCAGCGTCAGCTCGCGCCGGCCCGAGTCGTCCTTGGCGCCCTGATCGCCGAAGATCGCACGGTGATGCAGCGGCGGGCGGAACACGGGCAGGCCCTCGCCGAGCTCGAGCATCCAGGCATGGTCGAGGTAGAAGTGCTGGCGGCCCGAGAGGGTGTGCCACGGCTTATCTCGCTCGACGTTGGTGGTGAACGGTGAGTAGCGGCGCCCGTGCGCCTCGATGCCCGACCACTCCGGTGAGGTGATCACCGTCCGCGGCTGCACCTGCGCGTCCTTAAAGGTGATGCGGTCACCCGCGCGAGGGCCAGCGAGGTCGGCCAGCGGCACGCCGGTCGTGCGCTCGAGCGCCTGGAAGCCCTGGACGGCCAGCCGGCCATTGCAGGTCCCCGACAGTGTCAGGATCGCTTCGCAGGCGTGCTCCACGCGCTCCAGCGACGGGCGCCCGTCGGCCACGCCGCCCCGGATCGCGCCGTTGGCGGCGCGCAGCTCCGCTACCTCCTCGTCCGCCACCCAGCTGGCGCCCTTGACCTGAGTGCCGAGCTCCTCGACCAGCGGCCCCAGTGCCCGCCAGCGCTCGCCGACGTGCGGATAGTCGCGCTCGACCACGATCAGCTTCGGCATAGTCTTGCCCGGGATCGGCTCGCACTCGCCGGCGCGCCAGTCGCGCACCTCGCCCAGCGGCTGGGCAATCTCGTCCGGCGTGTCATGCAGCAGCGGCGCGACGACGAGATCGCGCCGGGCACCGAGATGCTGCTCGGCCAGCTCGGAGAAGCGCTGTGCGATCAGCCCGAACGTGTCCCAGTCGCTCTTTGACTCCCACGGCGGCGGGACCGCCTGGTTGAACGTGTGCACGAACGGATGCAGGTCCGTCGAGGACAGGTCGTACTTCTCATACCACGTGGCCGCTGGCAGCACGACATCGCTGAACAGCGCGTTCGAGGTCATGCGGAAGTCGAGCGTGGTGAGCAGGTCGAGCTTGCCCTCCGGGGCCTCATCGCGCCAGCGCACCTCGCGCGGACGCAGCTCCGGCGGAGACTCCTCGGCGCGCACCGCGTTGTCCTTGGTGCCCAGCAGGTGCTTGAGGAAGTACTCGTGGCCCTTGCCGGAGGAGCCCAGCAGGTTCGCCCGCCAGACGGTCATCACCTTCGGGTGGTTATCGGGGGCGTCGGGGTCCTCGCAGGCGAAGTGCAGCCGGCCCTCGCGCAGCTCTTTGACGACGTGCTCGGCCGGCTCGATGCCCGCCCGCTCGGCCTCATCGACCAGGTCGAGCGTCGAGCGGTCAAAGCTCGGGTATGAGGGCAGCCACCCCAGGCGGGCGCCGAGCGCGTTGACGTCGACGATGTGACGGCCCTCCAGCAGCCCGCGTCCGAGCGGGGAGGCAAGGCCAGAGGGCTGGTAGCGCTCATAGCGCCACTGGTCGGTCGCCAGGTAGAAGAACGGGGTGCCCGACTGATGGCGCGGCGGGCGCACCCAGTCAAGCGCGAACGCGATCGTTTGCCAGCCCGCCAGCGGCCTGACCTTCTCTTGGCCGACGTAGTGTGCCCAGCCACCGCCGTTCACGCCCTCACAGCCGCACATCATCACCAGCGCCAGGAACGTTCGGTAGACCTGGTCTGAGTGAAACCAGTGGTTGGTGCCGGCGCCCATCGCGATCATCGAACGCCCGCGGGTGACCTCGGCATTGCGCGCGAACTCCCGTGCGACACGCGCCACCAGTTGGCCCTCCACGCCGGTGATCGGCTCCTGCCACGCCGGGGTGCACGGGGCGGGATCCTCATAGCCGGACGGCCAGTCGCCCGGCAGGCCCTCGCGAGCGACCCCGTAGTGCGCAAGCGTCAGGTCCAACACCGTCGTCACGAGCCGCCCGCCGACCCGGACGGCGGGCACGCCGCGGCGTACGCTCGTGCCGCCCTCCCCCTCGCCGACATCGAAGCGCGGCAGGTCGACGGGTACCCGATCGCTCGCCCGGTCGATCAGCGTAAGCGCGGGCTCGATGCCGTCCAGGCGTAGGTTCCAGCGCCCGGGCTCGCCGTAACGGTGCCCGACTGAGCCGCCCGGCACGGCGGGCTGACCGGTGCGCGCGTCGAGCATGACCGGCTTCCAATCGGCGTGCTCGCCCTCGCCGCCGGCGCCCTCCAGGTCCGATGCGCGCAGCAGCCGGTCGGGCACGTATGCGCCGTCGCGCTCGCGCAGGGTGAGAAGCAGCGGCAGGTCGGTGAAGCGCCGCGCGTAGTCCTGGAAGTAGGGCACCTGCCGATCGACGTAGAACTCCTTGAGGATCACGTGGCCCATCGCCATCGCCAGCGCCCCGTCGGAGCCCGGCTGGGCGGCCAGCCAGTGGTCGGCGAACTTCGTGTGCTCGGCGTAGTCGGGTGAGACGACCACGACCTTCTGGCCGCGGTAGCGCGCCTCGGTCATGAAGTGCGCGTCCGGCGTTCTGGTCGTCGGCAGGTTCGTGCCCCAGATCAGCAGGTAGCCCGCGTTGAACCAGTCGCCGGACTCCGGCACGTCGGTCTGGTCGCCGAACGCCTGCGGCGAGGATGGCGGCAGGTCCGCGTACCAGTCGTAGAAGGAGAGGATGACGCCGCCGATCAGCGAGAGGAAGCGCGTGCCGGCGGCGTAGGAGGCCTGCGACATCGCCGGGATCGGCGAGAAGCCGACCACCCGGTCTGGGCCGTACTGCTTGATCGTGTGCACGTGAGCGGCGGCGATCATCTCCACCGCCTCATCCCAGGAGGCGCGCACGAAGCCGCCCTTGCCCCGCTGACGCTTGTACAGCCGCGCCTTCTCTGGGTCATCGACGATCTCCGCCCACGCGTCCACCGGGTCACCGAGCCGCGCCCGCGCCTCGCGGAACATCTCAAGCAGGCTGCCGCGGACGTAGGGGTACTTCAGCCGCAACGGCGAGTAGGTGTACCAGGAGAACGACGCCCCTCTTGGACAGCCGCGCGGCTCATAGTCGGGCATCTCCGGGCCGGTCGAGGGGTAGTCGACCGCCTGGGACTCCCACGTGATCAGCCCTTCCTTGACATACACGTTCCACGAGCACGACCCCGTGCAATTCACGCCATGGGTGGAGCGCACCACCTTGTCATGTGCCCAGCGTCCTCGGTACGAGCTCTCCCAGGCCCGGTCCTTGGCGACCAGCTGGCTCCAGCCCTCGGCGTTGACCGGCCCACGACGCAAGAAGCGATGCGCCTCCAGCAACGGATTGGGGCGCTCAGGCATTGCCGCCCAGCACTCTCGGAGCCGAGGTGGCCATCAGATCCTAGCCTCGGCCGATCATGCTCGCCACCCCAAACCTCGAGGCCTCGGAGCCCTCAACCGGCTTGCATGACGCACCGCACCAACCGAAGTAGATCGACACGGCGCGGATTCTTCCACATCGCCAGTAAAAAAGCTAGCGGGCTGCGCGAGGCGGCGATCGACCCCCGGTCTGCGCGGCTGTCGTCGGCGTCGGCCTCATGGCAGAAGCACTGGCAGCCGAGACGACACGCGGCCACGACTGGCGCAGGACACGAGCGCCTCCCAACTGCTATTTTTACATTATGACTGGGAGAAAGAACGGCGGGAAGAACCCTCGCGATCGGTCGCCCGGCCATCATGGCGATCGCTTGAGGACTGCGAGGAGCGGCTCGGGTAAGCCCCGCGGCCGGGTACCAGCGAACCGGCGCGTCAATGGCAGCCGAAGGCCGCTGCCGGGCGCTCGGGCGCGACGGCGGATCGTGATCGCCGGCGGCGGCGTGGCGGCACTGGAGGCGTTGCTGGCGCTCCGCTCGCTGCTGGGCAGCATCCCGGCGATCCTGCTGCTCGCGCCACAGCCCGAGCTCGCGTACGCGCCGGTCGCCGTTGCAGCGCCGTTCTCAGCCAATCGCCCGCGCCGCTTCCCGCTTGCAGAGATCGCGCGGTCGCACGGCGCCGACTGGGTACAGGACTCGCTGGTCGAGGTCGACGGCGAGCGTCGTCAGGTTCGCACCATGTTCGGGCAGCGACTCGACTATGACGCGTTGGTGATCGCCACAGGGGCGCGACGGCGCCCGTGGCTTGCCAACAGCATCACGGTGCGCGGCGCCGGCGATGTGGACGCGATCCGCACGCTGCTGGCCGGCTTGGAACAGAGCAGGATCGACGAGCTCGTCTTTGCGGCGCCGCCAGGCGAGAGCGCGACGCTCCCTCTCTACGAGCTGGCCCTGCTGACGGCTGGATCGATCGCCGATCGTGGCCTTCCGGGCGTGCGCTTGACGATCGTCACGCCCGAGATGTCGCCGCTGGCGCTGTTCGGACCGCCGGCCGGTGCGATCGTCCGGCAATTGCTGGCGGACCGCGGGATTCGCCTGGTCACCGGCGCCTATCCGACCGACCTCTCCGCCAGCGCGCTGCGGCTACGGCCCTCCGCGAGTGTCCCGGCCGACCTCGCCGTCACGCTCGGCCGCTGTGAGGGCATGGGCATTCCCGGCCTGCCCCACGATGCAGAAGGGTTCATCCCGATCGATCAGCACGCTCGCGTGAAGGAAGCCGATGGCGTCTATGCAGCCGGCGACGGGACGACGTTCCCGATCAAGCAGGGCGGGATCGCCGCCCAGCAGGCGGATGCCGCGGCCGAGGCGATCGCCGCCGCCTTCGGTGCCGTGGCCAAGCCCCGACCGTTCAAGCCGATCGTGCGGGACATGCTGCTGACCGGACTGGAGCCGATCTACCTGCGTGCGGACATAAGCGGCGGCGGCGGCGACAGCTTTGAGGTCGACACCGAGCCGCTGTGGTGGCCGCCGGCCAAGATCGCCGGACGGCACATGGGACCGTACCTGGCCCAGCAAGAGCCCTGGTTGAGCCCCATGACGCTCGCCGACCGGACGCGCCCGACCCTCGCCGAGGAGGGGACGCTCGCCGATCACCGAGGAGCGCGCGAGCTGGCCCTCGCTCTCGCCCGCACCGACGCGGGATGTCAAGAGTGTCTCGCCTTGACCCGCTAACGCGCCAGGGGAGCGTGAGCCGATGCAACCGGGCAACCCGGCAGCGGACAGCCTGGCCGCGACACGCGGGATATGCACTCCGACGGTTGAAACCGTTGGCTTAGCGAGGCTAGGTGGGCGTGAGGCGCGCGACGGCTTGCGCAGCGGGAATGACGTCGTGTAGCCGACGGGTGGTTTCCCCGGCGTACAGCGCGGCACGATCGACGGTGTTCTCGGGCATACCGGCCAGCGGGAGCGCCGGCGTGAAGAACGGCAGTCCGGGGCGCTGCAGTGCGACCAGCCCACCCAGCGCGTCAAGCGGCAGGGTACGCCCAAGCGGCGCGCTGAACCGACCGGCGATGAGCGCCGCGCGAGGACCAAGCTCGCTGTCGATACACCAGCGTTCCGTGGCGGCGTTGGGGATGACACGGTGGCGCAGCGGCCAGCCGAGCCCGAACAGCAGCGTGAGGAGTGTTCGCTCGGCGCCCAACACGCGGCGCTTGTATGCGGGGTGAGCCGTCGACTCCTCGGTGAGCAAGAAGCGGGTGCCCGCTATCACGGCTGCGGCGCCCATGTCGAGCAGGCGGCGCACGTCCTGCGCATCGGCGACGCCCCCGGCCGCGAGCACGGGCACCTCACCAGCAACATCCAGCACCTTGGGCAGCGCACGCTCGATCGACTCGACCCCGAGCAGGTGGCCCCCGGCCTCTGAACCCTGGAGCACCAGGCCATCCGCGCCGCAGGCCAGGCCCCTGATGGCTTCCTCCGGAGTGCCAGCGGTGACGAACACCGGCAGACCTCGCCGGCGCAGCCGACCGACCCAGCGCTGAGAGAGGCCCCCGTGCAGCACCACGAGCGCGACGTTAGCCTCGGCGCAGGCATCCACGTGAGCCTGTCTGATGAACGGCACGAGCAGGTTCGCCGCCACCGGACGATCCGCAGCGCGACGGCCTGCCTCGCGCAGAGCGGCGGCGAACGTTCGTGGGGCCATCATG
>Ga0208355_1001148_pt1 | contig 11818 bp, 7 predicted proteins | sample NGESurdeep072012_6_FD_184458 | JGI IMG/M metagenome (GOLD analysis project Ga0208355, IMG submission 184458) | Arctic peat soil microbial communities from Barrow, Alaska - NGEE Surface sample 210-3 deep-072012 (SPAdes) | ecosystem: Environmental > Terrestrial > Soil > Wetlands > Peat ... | reverse complement strand
TGGGTCGACGGCGACTGGCAGCGCGGCGGTCACCGACTGGTGCCTGCGCGGACCCCTGTTGAGCTGGATGGCGCAGCGTTACTGACCTGCACCACCTAGTGATGCATGATGGTGGCGTGCGGACCGATCGTGGAGGCGAGCAATGAGCACTGAGGACCTGGAGAAGTACGAGACCGAGATGGAGCTTCAGCTCTATCGCGAGTATCGCGACGTCGTTGGGCTGTTCTCACACGTCGTTGAGACCGAGCGTCGTTTCTATCTGGCCAACTCCGTTGACGTGAAGGTCCGCGGCGAGGGTGGTGAGGTTTACTTCGACGTCACGATGTCCGATGCGTGGGTGTGGGATGTCTACCGGCCGGCCCGGTTCGTCAAGAGCGTGCGGGTCGTGACCTTCAAGGACGTCAACGTTGAGGAGTTGGCCAAGAGCGAGCTCGAGCTGCCCAAGGATGGCGGGTTCTAGGACGCCGTCGGTGCTGCATGTGGCCACCGGGTTGGCCAAAGCTGACGAAAGCCGATCGTTACACTCCGAGCAGAGCCTGAGAGTGCATGACCAGGTGCCGGTCGCGCACGACATCACCAGCTCGAGCAACGGAGGCTAGACCATGTTTACTCGTATCGCCGTGGTCAACCGGGGTGAGCCTGCAGTCAGGCTCATCCGCGCTGTGCGGGAGCTGAACGAGGAACACGGGTACGGCACCAAGGTCATCGCCCTGCACACCGAGGCTGAGCAGCGAACTCTGTTTGTGCGCTCGGCCGACGAGGCTGTCTGCCTGCAGGACGTCGGTTCGCCGGCCGGTCCTTACCTCGACCACCAGGAGCTCGAGCGGGCACTGCGGGCCAGCCGGGCAGACGCGGTGTGGGTGGGCTGGGGCTTCGTGGCTGAGGACCCCGCCTTCGCGGACCTTTGTGAGCGGCTGGGGCTGGTCTTTGTCGGACCACCGGCCCGTGCCATGCGACAGCTCTGCGACAGGATCCAGGCCAGGCTCCTGGCCGAGCAGACGGGTGTTCCCGTTGCCCCCTGGAGCGGTGGACCGGTGTCCAGCCCGCAGGAGGCAGCTCGCCATGGCGACGCGATCGGATATCCGCTCCTGATCAAGGCCACGAGCGGCCGCGGTGGTCGGGGCATCCGTGTGGTGCGATCGGCTGATGAACTGGACGTCGCCTTCGAACGTGCCCAGACCGAGGCAGAGAACCTGTTCGGGGATCCGGTCGTCTTTATGGAGAAGCTGGTCCCCAACGGTCGCAACGTCGAGGTGCAGGTCATCGCCGACGAGCACGGCACCGTGTGGGCGCCGGGGGTCCGTGACTGCTCCATCCAACGGCGCAACAACTGGAAGCTGGTCGAGGAGTCTCGTTCGACCGCGCTGAGCGCCGAGCAGGAGGCCGGGCTCCAGGCCGCGGCCGTCGCGCTCGTGGAGGCCGCCGGATACCGGGGTGCCGGGACGGTCGAGTTCGTCTACGCGCCGAGCGACCAGACGTTCGCCTTCGTCGGGGTGAACGCCCGGCTGCAGAGTGACCATCCGGTCACCGAGGCCACCACCGGGCTTGACCTGGTCAAGCTGCAGTTGCTCATCGCTGATGGTGAACCCCTGGTCGGGCGGACGCCGCCGCACGTCGGGCATGCCATCGAGGCCCGCCTGAACGTCGAGGACGCCGACCAGGGCTTCGCGCCGGCGCCTGGGACCGTGGTGCTGCTCAACCTGCCGTCCGGGCCAGGCATCCGTGTTGACACCGGGATTGCCTCCGGAGACGTCATTCCTCCCGGTTACGACTCCATGGTCGCCAAGATCATCGCCTGGGGCCAGGATCGCCCAGAGGCCCTGTCCCGGCTGCGTTGTGCCGTTCGCCAGACCACGGTCGTCCTGCGCGGCGGCACGACAAACAAGTCGTTCCTGCTGGACTTGCTGGCCCGTCCGGAGGTGGTAACCGGTGAGGCATATACCGGCTGGGTCGACCACGCACGAGACACCACGACTGAGCCACCCTCTCGCCACGCCGCCGTCGCCCTGCTCAGTGTTGCCATCGACGAGTACGACGCCGAAGAGGCTCTTGAGCGGCGCGCCTTCCTCGGCTCCGCTCGCGGTGGGCGACCACGGGCCACCCATGCGGTCGGCCGCAAGATCGAGCTTCGCTACCAGGGACAGACCCATCGGGTCGTGGTGGCCCAGGTCGGCCCCCGCCGGTATCGGCTGGAGGTGGACGGGGGACTCATGGACGTTGACATCGACCGGCTCAGCCCGTTCGAGAGCCGCCTCGGGCTCGGTGCGGCACCGTTTCACATCGTGTCGGTGGCCGGACCCGCCGGCCACCTGGTTGAGGTCGACGGCGTCAGCCACCGCATCACCGGGGACGAGTCCGGACTGGTTCGCGCGCCGGCCCCGGCTGTGGTCGTGGCGATCCACGTCACGGCCGGCGAGGATGTGGAGGCCGGAGCGACCATCGCTGTGCTCGAAAGCATGAAGTTGCAGACCTCGGTGCGCGCTCCCCGATCGGGGCGGGTCCGAGAGGTCCTGGCCCGCGTCAACTCCCAGGTGGACGCCGGCGCGCCGCTGCTGCGCCTGGATCCCCCTGTCGGGGAGGTCGCAGTCTCGGACGCCCCGGCTGTCAGCTTCACGGCGCCGGCGTCCGGGTCGGACGCGCAGGCGCGGGCCCTTGAGCACCTCCAGGCGTTGCGGGCCATGATCACCGGCTATGACGTGTCCGCCAAGCGGGCGCACACCCTCGTGGCGCAGTACGGCGAGCTGCGCACTGAGCTCGCCCAGGATGCCGGGCTCTGGCGCGAGGAGCTGGCGCTGCTCACGACGTACGCCGACCTGTGCGAGCTTTCACGCAACCGGCCCACCAGCGCCGAGGAAGACTCGGACGAGCGTGTCCACAGCCCCCGGGAACATTTTCAAACCTACTTGCACTCCCTTGATGTTGAGCAGGAGCGACTGCCCGATGCGTTCCGGGCCAAGTTGTCCCGGGTGCTTCGCCACTACGCAGTCACGGACCTGACGCGCAGTCCCGAGCTGGAGGAGGCGGTCTACCGGGCGTTCCTGGCCCAGCAGGGGGCAGCCGAGCAGACTCCCGTGGTTGCCGCCCTGCTCGAGCGGTGGCTGGTCCAGAAGGAGGCCTCGACGGGTCCAGCGCGCGACGAGATGAAAGAGGTGCTCGACCGGCTGATCGTCGCCACCCAGCTGCGCTACCCCACGATTGGTGACCTCGCCCGGAGTATCCGGTTCCGGTTCTTCGACAACCCCGTCATCCGGGCGGCCCGAGAGCTGGTCTACGCGGGGATTCGTGAGCACCTTTCGTACCTCGACGAGCATCACGGCGCGGCCGACTACGCGCAACGGATCGAGACCATGACGGCGTGTCCCGAGCCCTTGATCCGGCTCCTGGCCCAGCGCATCGGGATCAACAGCTCCGGGCTGGAGCCCATGCTGGAGGTACTCACCCGTCGCTACTACAAGGTCCGGACGTTGGAGGACGTCAGCGCCTTCCAGCGCGACGGCGTGCAGTTCGTGACCGGTGCCTACGAGCTGGGCGGCAGTCGCCTCCACCTCATCGCGGGCATGGGCGCCCTCTCGGAGCTGCCCGGTTGCCTGGCCGGTGTTGCCGCCTTGGCGGCCGAGGTCACCGACCAGAAGAATCTCGTCGTCGATCTCTACCTCTCCTCGGAGAACGCGACTGCCGACCCGGACTCGGCCGCCTCCAGGCTGGGGGACATGCTCGCCGAGGTGCCGGCCTTGCTGATCGGCCGGCGCGTGACGGTCACGGTGTGCGACCGGACCGGCGCGCACACCCAGCTCACCTTCCGGCCATCGCAGGGGCGCATGCAGGAGGAGCGGGTCATCCGCGGCATGCACCCCCTGATCGGTCAGCGGTTCGACCTGTGGCGGTTGAAGAACTTCAAAGGCATCCAGCTTCCTGCCACCGAGGACACATATCTGTTCCACCTCGCTGCGAACGACAACCCCGCCGATGAGCGCCTCGTGGCATATGCGGAGATTCATGACGTCACGCCGCTGCGCGACGCGTCAGGCAGGGCGGTCGCATTCCCCGCCGCAGAGCGCAAGCTGGCTGAGTGCCTGGAGAGCATCCGTAAGGGCCAGGCCGAGCGCGGGTCCGCCCGCCGGCTCGACGCCAACCGCATCGTTTTGTACGTATGGCCTCCGATCGACATCCCTTTGAACGAGCTGAGCGGCTTCGCGCGGGCATCGGCACCGTTGACGGTGGCGGCAGGGCTGGAGGAGATCATGCTGCTGGTCCGACACCGGAGCCAGCCTGACGAGGAGCCCAGGGAGGTCGCGGTGATCTTCTCCTACCGGCCCGGGGCGGGGGTCGGCGTGGTCGTGACCAAGCCCCCGACGGAGCCGCTGGCACCACTGGACGAGTACACCCAGAAAGTGCGGCGCTCGCGTGCCCGTGGCACCGTCTACCCCTATGAGATCGTGCCGATGCTCACCGGAGGCGGCGGTACCTTCATCGAACATGACCTGGATGAGGCCGGCCGGCTCGTGCCGGTCGACCGACCTCGGGGGCAGAACCGGGCAGGGATTGTCGCCGGTGTGGTGTCGACGCCGACCGCCTGCTACCCCGAGGGCATGGTGCGTGTCGCCCTCTTCGGCGATCCGAGCAAGTCGCTGGGTTCGGTTGCCGAGCCGGAGTGCGCGCGGATCATCGCGGCCCTCGACCTTGCCGACGAGATGGCGGTGCCGCTCGAGTGGTTCGCTCTGTCTTCGGGGGCAATGATCTCGATGGACAGCGGGACCGAGAACATGGACTGGGTCGCCCGAGCACTGCGCCGGTTGATCACGTTCACCCAGGCGGGCGGCGAGGTGAACGTGATCGTGGCCGGGATCAATGTGGGGGCGCAGCCGTACTGGAACGCTGAAGCGACCATGCTCCTGCACACCAAGGGCATCCTGGTCATGACACCCGACAGTGCGATGGTCCTGACCGGCAAGCACTCGCTGGACTACTCGGGCGGGGTGTCAGCCGAGGACAACTTCGGGATCGGCGGGTATGACCGGGTCATGGGACCGAACGGCCAGGCGCAGTACTGGGCTCCCAACCTGAGGGCCGCGTGCAGAACGCTGTTCGCCCACTACGAACACACCTACATCGCGCCCGGGGAACATCTCGGGCGTCGGGCGGACAGCAGCGACCCCACAGACCGCGATGTGCGCAGCTACCCGCATGTCCATCCCTGCAGCGACTTCACGACTGTGGGAGATATCTTCTCCGACGAGGTCAACAAGGAGCGCAAGAAGCCGTTTGACATCCGCACCGTCATGCGCGCGGTGGTCGATCAGGACCACTCCGTGCTGGAGCGCTGGGCGGGCATGGCCGACGCCGACACGACGGTGGTTCTGGACGCCCACCTTGGCGGCTATCCGGTCGCGGTGCTTGGTATCGAGTCACGGCCGATCCCTCGGCGGGGTTGGTTCCCCGCCGACGGTCCGGACCAGTGGACTGCCGGCACGCTGTTCCCGAGGTCATCGAAGAAGACCGCCCGAGCCATCAACACAGCCAGCGGCAACCGCCCCCTGGTGGTGCTGGCGAACCTGTCAGGCTTTGACGGTTCACCCGAGTCGCTGCGCGGGATGCAGCTCGAGTACGGCGCCGAGATCGGTCGTGCCATCGTCAACTTTGCCGGCCCGATAGTCTTCTGCGTCATCTCACGCTTTCACGGGGGATCCTTCGTGGTCTTCTCAAGCGTTCTGAACGCCAACATGGAGATCATCGCTGTCGAAGGTTCGTTCGCCTCGGTGATCGGCGGGGCGCCGGCCGCCGCCGTCGTGTTCTCCCGCGACGTCGGGGCCCGCACGTCTGCGGACCCCCGGGTCAAAGCGTTGGAAGCGGCGTTGGCCGAAGCAGATGAGGTCGAGCGGCCCCGCCTGCGGGTCGAGCTGGCCGGCCTGCGCGCCGAGGTGCGTTCTGAGAAGCTCGGTGAGGTGGCAGAGGAGTTCGAACAGGTCCACAACATCGAGCGGGCTCTCGCAGTCGGTTCCGTTCATACGATCATCGCGGCGCGAGAGCTCCGGCCCTACCTGATCGGCGCCGTCGAGCGGGGCCTGCACCGAGCTGGCCTTGACTCGGTCGATGCCCCGGCTACCTAGACGAGCTTGCCGGGGCGACATCCTCGGTGTCCACTCGCCAGCCCATCGGGCGCGATGGCCACCGGCAGCCACCACCACCGCTGGTGCTGGCTGCCGGTGCAACGCCGCTATCGCGTGCCTGTCTGTGCTTCGCTGACTGCACCCGGCCCTGAGGTGGGCGCCGTGAACAGCACCGTGCACCGGGGGCGCTTACCACGCTTCGGCTACTTGCTCAGCGTGCCCCGGTGGTGGAGGGCGTTCCGGTCCTGATGACATCCCCGAGGTGCGCGCGATGTCATGAGGTGATCGGGTACGGGCCGGCCCAGGGAGCTGACGGCTACGTCTTGACAGACACATGGAGCCACGGGGTCGATGTCCTTGCTCATCGGCTCAGGCTTTGTCAGCGTGAGGTCGTGCACGCTGACCCGATCGACCTGGTCCACGCTTTCGCCCGACATCTTGGTGCCGAACGGGGTCTTTCCGAGCACACCCAACGGGCTTACCTCGGCGACCTGCGCAACCTCATGTCGTACGAGCGCGATCGCGGGATCACCGACCTGTCCGAGGTGACGCTTTCGGATCTGCGGTCTTGGCTGGCCACTCAGTCGCGAAACGGTGCGGCCAGGTCCACTCTCGCGCGCAGGGCGGCCTCGACCCGGGCGTTCTTGCGCTGGGCTACCCGGACCGGGGCGATCGATGCTGATCCCTCACTGCGTCTTGTCGCGCCCAAGGGTGTCAAGTCCCTGCCAGCAGTTCTCAAACAGGACGAGGTCAGCGCTGTGCTGGACGTGGCCGCGGTTGCCGCTGACGACCAGGACGCAATGCATCTGCGAGACCGAGCGATGTTGGAGCTGCTGTATGCCACGGGGATCCGGGTCGGGGAGCTGGTGAGCATGGACATCGACGACATCGACTTCGGCTCCAGCCTGGTCCGTGTCATGGGCAAGGGAGCCAAGGAGCGGACGGTCCCGTTCGGCAGGCCTGCGGCCGCCGCCCTGCAGGGATGGCTGCAGCTCGGTCGCGGTCATGTCGTGACCGCTGGCAGCGGCCCAGCACTGTTTCTGGGTCGACGAGGTGGGCGGGTGGACCCACGTCAGGTCCGCGCCGTGGTCCACCGTCTCCTGCAGCACGTCCCTGACGCCCCGGACGTCGGGCCTCACGGTCTGCGGCACAGCGCGGCTACGCATCTGCTCGAGGGAGGTGCCGATCTGCGGGCGGTCCAGGAGATGCTCGGCCACGCCAGCCTGGCCACGACACAGATCTACACCCATGTCTCGGTCGAGCGGCTGAGGCGCTCTTACCAGCAGGCGCACCCTCGTGCCTGAGGTCGAGCACCCGCTCACCGAGCCGCAGCAGGACCTGCCCGCCCAGACCCAGAGGCTTCAACCGGTCCCGGTGGGACAGCTCGAAGATGGCTCTGGATGAGGCAGGAAGCAGCCCATGGTGTCCCGCGGTGCGAAGACCCATCCCGACCTGCGGGCGAGGTGGTCCGTCAGCGCGCCGCGAGCGCGGCCAGGCGACCCACAGCCTCGTTCAGCACCCCATCGCGCTTGCAGAACGCGAAGCGTACGAGGGTCCGCGCAGCGTCCTTGTCATCACAGAACACAGACACCGGCACGCCGACCACCCCGCACAGCGCTGGCATCCGTCGGCAGAAGTCGAGCGCGTCGCTGACTCCCAGGGGCGCGGCATCGGCAACCACGAAGTACGTGGCAGCCGGCGGCGCAACGCTGAGCCCGGCAGCGGAAAGTCCGCGGCACAGCAGGTCTCGTTTGGCCTGCAACGACGACGCGGCACCGTGGTAGAAGTCGTCCCCGAGGCCGAGCGCCACGGCCACAGCCGGCTGAAAGGGCCCGCTGGCGACGTAGGTCAGGAACTGTTTGACCGTGCGAGCCGCGGCGACAGCGTCAGCGGGGCCGTGCAGCCAGCCGACCTTCCACCCGGTGGCCGAGAACGTCTTGCCTGCCGATGAGATCGTGATGGTCCGGTCCGCCATGGCCGGCAGGGTCGCTATCGGAATGTGAGCCGCGCCGTCGAAGACGAGATGCTCGTAGACCTCGTCGGAGACCACCCACGCGTCATACTCGCGCGCCAACGAGCAGATCAGGTCCAGCTCGGCCCTGCTGAACACCTTGCCGGTGGGGTTGTGCGGAGTGTTGAGCAGGACCAGGCGGGTTCGGGGCGAGAACGCCGCACGCAGCGAGGCCTCGTCAACGGCGAAGTCAGGGAATCTCAGGATCGACGTCCGCCGGACGCCGCCGGCCAAGGCGATCGTGGCGGCGTAGCAGTCGTAGTACGGCTCAAAGGTCACGACCTCGTCGCCGGGCTCGCACAGGGCCAGGATCACGGCTGCGATCGCCTCGGTTGCCCCCGCCGTGACCAGGACGTCGTGCTCTGGGTCGAGCGACAGGCCGTAGAACCGCCTCTGATGTTCGGCAATGGCTAGCCGCAGCTCGAGGACGCCGGCTCCCGGGGGGTACTGGTTGCGGCCGGAGTTGATCGCCTCGATGGCAGCGTCGAGCATTTCGCGCGGTCCGTCGGTGTCCGGGAAGCCCTGTCCGAGGTTGATCGCGCCGGTGCTGTGCGCCAGCTCGCTCATCTCGGCGAATATCGTGGTGCCAAAGCCCAGCATCCGGGCAACAAGTGGATTTCCCATGTCCGGCAGGCTAGCCGTACCATGAGCACACCACAGGTTCGTCTTCAGGCAGATCGGTGGAATTCGCGCGTCTGCTCACCGTCGCATGACGGGTGTGCGCCACCGCAGTCCCGAGCACTTCGGGCGGGGTGCGCTCGCAGACGCCAGGCACGAGTATGGCAATCCTGCCGGCCTCGTGGATAACTGGAACGAACGAAAGCGAGACCACGGCATGGCCGTCGTCACAATGCGTCAGCTCCTCGAGAGCGGCGTCCACTTCGGGCACCAGACCCGTCGCTGGAACCCCAAGATGAAGCGCTTCATCATGACCGAGCGCAATGGCATCTACATCATCGACCTGCAGCAGTCGCTGACCTACATCAACGATGCCTACGAGTTCATCAAGGAGACGGTCGCCCACGGCGGCACCATCTTGTTCGTCGGCACCAAGAAGCAGGCCCAGGAGCCCATCGCCGAACAGGCGACGCGCGTCGGCATGCCCTTTGTGACCTACCGCTGGCTCGGTGGCATGCTCACCAACTTCCAGACGGTCAGCAAGCGACTTTCCCGGTTGAAGGAACTCGAAGATGTCGACTTCACCGATGTCGCAGGTTCTGGGCGGACCAAGAAGGAACTTCTCGTGATGAAGCGAGAGAAGATCAAACTTGAGAAGACCCTTGGCGGTATCCGGGATATGGCCAGGGTTCCCTCGGCCGTGTGGATCGTCGACACCAAGAAGGAGCACCTCGCCGTCACGGAGGCGCGCAAGCTCAAGCTCCCGGTCATCGCGATCCTGGACACGAACTGCGACCCCGACGAGGTCGACTACAAGATCCCAGGCAACGACGACGCCATCCGCTCCGTCACCCTGCTCACCCGTGTTGTTGCCGACGCGGTGGCCGAGGGCCTGATGGCCCGTGCCGCAGCGCGTGGCGGCGGCGAGGGCGTCGACGAGGGCGCCGTTGCCGTTGACGAGCCGATGGCTGAGTGGGAACGCGAGCTTCTTGCCGGCAATGCCGCTGCTGAGGCACCCAAGGCTGATGCTGTTCCTGCCGCTGAGGCCGCCGGTACTGAGGCTGGTGCTGAGGCTCCTGCCGCTGCTGGTGCTGAGGCTGCTGGTGCTGAGGCTGCTGGTGCTGAGGCTGCCGCTGAGGCACCCAAGGCTGAGGCTGCTGCTGAGGCACCCAAGGCTGAGGCTGCTGCTGAGGCACCCAAGGCTGAGGCTGCTGCTGAGGCACCCAAGGCTGAGGCTGCTGCTGAGGCACCTGCTGCCAAGGCCTGATCACTTCTGCTGAACCTTCAACGAGTTAGCGCGTCGGGTCCGATCGCATGTTGGTCGCACCCGGCGCGTACTCACGAATAGAGAGCGATAACGATGGCGAACTACACCGCTGCGGACATCAAGGCGCTTCGCGAGTCGACCGGCGCCGGCATGATGGACGTCAAGAGGGCCCTCGACGAAGCGGACGGCGATCACGGCAAGGCTACCGAGATCCTGCGCGTCAAGGGCCTCAAGGGCGTTACCAAGCGTGAAGGCCGTTCGGCCACCAATGGTCTCGTGGCGGCTCAGGCTGGCAACGGTGTCGGCACCCTGGTGGAGGTCAACTGCGAGACCGACTTCGTAGCCAAGGGCGAGAAGTTCATCGCCTTGGCCGACCGGGTCCTGGCCCAGGCCGTCACCGTTGGCGCGTCCAGCGCCGACGGGCTGCTTGCCAGCGACATGGGCGGTGCGACGGTCAAGGAGATCCTCGACGAAGCCAACGCGACTATCGGCGAGAAGATCGAGATTCGGCGGGTGGCACGACTTGAGGCCGCCCACGTCGTGTCCTACCTGCACAAGACCAGCCCTGACCTTCCCGCTCAGATCGGGGTCCTGGTGGCCACCGACGGTGGCGACGAGGTGACGGCTCGTGACATCGCCATGCACGTGGCTGCGTTCAGCCCGTCGGTCCTGTCCCGCGACGAGATCGACGCTGACACCGTTGCAAACGAGCGCCGCCTCGCCGAGGCCACGGCCAAGGAAGAGGGCAAGCCGGCAGCGGCTATGCCCAGGATCATCGAGGGTCGGGTCAACGGTTTCTTCAAGGAGAACGTCCTGCTCGAGCAGCCGTTCGCCAAGGACGCCAAGAAGACGGTGGCCAAGGTCCTTGAGGAGTCCGGTGCGACGGCCAAGGCTTTTGTGCGGTTTCGCGTCGGATCCTGACCGTCTCTGACCCCGGAGTCATCGGCGGGGCCCTGGCACCTGGACCACGCCGTGCGGTCTTTGTGGAAGACTCGCGACACATGCTCTGGTTTTTGCCCTGGGAGGCCCCATGACCACCGAAGACGCACACCCGACCTACAAGCGGGTGCTGCTCAAACTCTCCGGCGAGGCATTCGGCGGTGGCAAGGTCGGGCTCGACCCTGACGTCGTGCGTGGAATCGCCGATCAGATCGCGGACGCAGCAGGTTCGGGGGTTCAGGTGGCCGTAGTCATGGGCGGTGGCAACTTCTTCCGCGGCGCCGAGCTGCAGCGCCGGGGGATGGACCGGGCCCGCGCCGACTACATGGGCATGCTCGGCATCGTGATGAACTGCCTTGCGCTGCAGGACTTCCTGGAGAGCGCCGGCGTTGCGACTCGTGTTCAGACTGCGATCACCATGGGCCAGATCGCCGAGCCGTACATTCCACTGCGTGCGATTCGGCACCTCGAGAAAGGCCGGGTCGTCATCTTTGGTGCCGGTTTCGGTCTGCCGTTCTTCTCCACAGACACGGTGGCCGCCCAGAGGGCCCTGGAGATCCAGTGCGAGGTCGTGCTGATGAGCAAGAACGGGGTGGACGGCGTCTACAGCACTGACCCTCGAGCGGATCCCACCGCACTCAAGCTTGAACGCGTGTCGTACGACGAGGCGCTGCTCAAGGGCCTTCGGGTGGTCGACGCTGCGGCCTTCGCATTGTGCTCAGAGAACAAACTGCCGATGATCGTCTTCGGGATGGAAGGCGACGGCAACATCGCCAGGGCCATCCGGGGTGAGAAGATCGGCACGCTCGTTACCGCGGATGAGGAGTCCTGATGATCGACGAAACCATGCTCGAGGCCGAGGAAAAGATGGAGAAG